>QMCD01001113.1_pt2 | contig 17127 bp, 20 predicted proteins | sample 1821841 | NCBI WGS metagenome assembly QMCD01 (sample SAMN01991225, study PRJNA193472) | Termite gut metagenome, whole genome shotgun sequencing project. | isolation source: worker | host: Macrotermes natalensis | reverse complement strand
TAACGAAAAATAAGAGCGCCCTGTTTTAATATGGTTAGTGAAATTTGATATTTCTCCCCGGATGAAAATATTCTGAAGCCTTATGTCTTCTTTCAGCTTAAATGAAATATATCTGTTCAGCTGTGATACGGTTATAATACTACCCATTTTAATACTCCAATAGTTTTTTATGCTTAAGAGCCGCATATACGGCAGCCCCGGCGGCATTATCGCTTGAAAATTCCGGTTCGGCAAAATAAGCCCCGAATTCTTCTGATATTTTTCGTCTTATATAATTATTTGACATAACACCCCCGGCAAAAATAAACGGCAAATCCGTTCCGTAACGGAAAAGCACGCTCCTTGCCATTAATCTTATTGCACCGTATACATAGCTTATGCAGTAATTGGCAATGTCGCAGTGCTGTACTCCGTCTTCGAGCATTTTTTTACATAAGTTCTCTACCCCTGACAAACAGCAGTTCATACCCTTAAGCGCAGGCTTTATATCATATGTTTTATCACTGAAGGACGCTAATTCCTCAAGCTCTTTACCGCACGGGAATTTTAATCCCAGCATAATTCCGACTCGGTCAACGGCTTGTCCGGCTTTCAAGTCCAGCGAAGTTCCTATTTCCTCAACACTGATAATTTCATCTTCATCGGGAGTGCATAAAAGACAGTCGGTAGTTCCTCCGCTTACATGAAATGCAAGAAATTTATTATTCAGCATCGATAGCTTGTCCGCCGAATACAAAGCCGCCAGTATATGCCCGGTCTGGTGAGAGGTTTTATAAACATTAATGCCGGTAATTGCCGCCAGAGAAACGGCAAGGCTTTCCCCGCATAAAAAGCAGGGCATATATGAACCGTCAGTGTTACGCGGTTGAACTGATACTCCGATTGCGGAAATAACGCCGTTAAAATTATTAAACAGCTTATTCACTACAACAGGAAGCTGTTTTATATGCTGAAAAACGGCTTCGCTTTGCCTCAGCCCCAGCTGACCGTCCTTTACCGGAAGCAAAAGCTTTTCCTGAATAACTGTATTATCGTCAGAATTGAATACAGCGGCGGAAGTAGTATAATTACTGGTATCAAACCCCAAATAATAAGGCATTTTTTATTTATCACTTTCCATGTTTCTGACAAATTCGCCTAAAACGCCGTTAATAAACTGGACATCCGAATCAAAAGCAAACTTTTTTGAAAGGATAACAGCTTCATTTATAGCAACATTGGCGGGAACTTTATCGTCGTATATTATTTCATATAAAGCCAGCCGGAGTATAGCGATGCTGATTTTAGGAATTCTGCTTAACTGACGGGTTTCGCTGAATCTGGCAATTATTCCGTCAAACTCGTCGCTATTGGATGAAACATTCCTGAATATATTAACGGTATCGTCAGTCAGCTCAAAATTATCCGCCTCATAAGCTGTTTCAATTATCATATCCGCCGTATCGTCTGAAAATAATTTTTCAAATAACAAATAAAATGCCGCTTCCCTTATATCTCTTCTTTTCACAATTACAGTCCTTTCAGCAGGGTAAAATAGTATTTTAGTATAATGCGTAAACACAGAAAAGCAAGCCCTGACTTGCTTAATGCAAAGAGCCTGCTAGGGCGTGTGACACTAAACATGCGGCGTGAATTCTGAGTCGAATTTTTGACAGGCTAGGAAAATTTTCGCAGTAATACTTGCTGTATTGCAAGAAAATTTTACGACGGCTGTCGAAAATTCAACCAGAAGACACGTGGTATGGGTAGTGTTATCACGCCCTAAGGGCGTGTTGAAAATAAACACACCCTAATTATTATCAAACGCTATACTGTCAATAATGACATTAACCTTGGCGACGGCAATAGAGGTCATATTCTGAATGTCGTTCTTAATGCGGACCTGCAGCTGTTCGGCTACTTGTTTCACATTGCAGTTATAAGATACAACAATGCTGACCGTAACATCGGCGGCTCCGTCCTTCAGCTTAACGGACACGGCGGAAGGCGCTTCGGTTTTTGAAAACAAATTCACAAATTTAATTCTTGAATGCATAAGCGAGTGGATTCCGTTAATATCCTTTACGGAAAATTCGATAATCCTTATGAGTACATCCTCAGAAATTTTTAAAACGTTAGTTTGCATATCAGTTGTTTTATTCATTGAAAAATCCTCCTGCATTAACTGACAAAGCAAATCGTCAGTCTTTAATAAAATCCGGTAAATATGTACTGTTCACTTGCATGTGAACAAGCATATGATTCGCACATTTCCGGTTGTACGGAAATGTACAAAATCATCACTTATACTATTATACCAAATTTTTTTCAAAGACACAACTACTTAACTTCAAAAATTCTAATATTTTCTGCAGGAACCGTAACTTCTGTTAATAAAATATCTTTAATCTGCGCAGCTTCGGACGCAACAAGCCCTTCCGACTTAACTACAATATTAGCGGTGGAGCCGTTCAGGTATACCACGCAGTCTTCAAACCCCTGCGCTTTAATAAGGCTTTCTATTTTCCCCTCGCTTTCCGAGAGCTGTGAAAGGTTTACGGCTTCAAGCGTATATGTAGCCGATTCCTCGTCGGATAAATCCCCTCCGTTAAGAATAGTTGAAAGTGTTTCAACTGCTTCGTCGCGGGTAGTCATTCGGGTAAGACGCACCTGTGAAAAATAATCGTTTTCGCCGGATGCGCTGACAAAAGCGGCGTCGCCGTAATTTGTCTCCTCAGAATTTTCGGCAGCCGCATTGTCCGCCACTGCGTCTACAGCGGTAATATCATCCTTTGCGGACGAAAAAGCATAGTTCATGTAAATTGCAATTCCTAAAATCAAGGTTAAGCAAGCCAGAATGATATGTTTTTTACCCAGTATTAAATTCGGTTTTCTCATAAGAATAATCCTCCTATTTCATTTCAGTAACAAAAATTTTATTTGTCGGGATATTAAGCGCCGTTGAAACAGAGTAGTATATTTTTTCACATATCCTTGAATCATCTCCTCCTTCGCAAACAATTACAACTCCGCTGATGGCGGGGTTATTTATTTTCTTTACCAAAGCCTCCTTTTGTGAACCTTTATCTATAATCACATAGCTGTTTTCAGCCTGGGACGCACCTTGCTTGAAAGTTTCGGCGTAAACAGTCTCCTCCGTTGACGATATAGTAAGCAGCACATTGGCTTTTCCGACACCTTCGATACTCTCCAGCAAATCCTTCAGACGGGATTCCATCTGAACCGCATACAGGTCTGCCGATAAAAATGCGGTGTCCGTATTTACATCCGAAGACCTCCCCTCTTCTTCCGGGGGAGAAAAATCCAGGAAAGCAATCAGAAGCATAAGAATGAGTCCGGCTCCTATAGCGATTTTCAGAAACAAAGGCTTTTTAACGAATTCCTTGGTTTTAGCTATAAAATCCCACATTTTTTATAAACATTCCTTTCCGGATGTTTTGTCCGAAAGGGCAAAACTCCCAAGGGGTGTTTGAAAGAAGTATCTTTTAAATTTTTACTCCTCAAGGTTAACCGTTATATCCCCGCCGACCTCTGTATTTATAATCTCAGCGGCAGATTTATACTGCCCGCTGTCTTCAAGCGTTAATCTTATCTCATTAATAGATATGCTGTTGTTGTCCGAAATATTTATACTTGTCTTAATATTTTTACAAATAATTTTATTCTGATTTAAAACAGTTGAAATACGCATACTGATATTATTTTCAATTGACTTAATAAATAAATTATTCGCATTGTCAGTCACTTCAGCGTAGGAATCGCTGTTTACGGAAACAGAGCCGGCTGTATCGGTAAATTCAATATCCCCTTTGATTAAGGGAGCGGCTATACTGAGAATAAATACCAGCGAAAACAGCATTTTAATCTGTTTCTGAAATTTTTCATTTGGATACAGGGTATCCAATACGGCAACGGCAATGCCTATAAAGCAGGCGACATATGTAACGGTTTGAAAGACTGCCATTTTTATGACCATCCTTTAATGATTTGTTTCCTTATGAAACGGTAAGACCTATCATCATAATAATTGTCGTAGAAATTATCAGCATTACCGAAAAGCATATAAGCAGGCTGAACGCAAGCGATAATACGCTAGAAGAGTTTTTAAGCAGTATTTTCAGCTGATTCACCCCGAACATTTCGGCTATGATATTTCCGGCTGAAAAAGTCAGCCACATCCCCAGAACTTCAAGGATGGGAGGAAGCATCATAATAAAAAGCGCCGCAATACCGAAAAATCCTACCCCTCCCCTGAGCAGACCCAAGCTTGATTTAACGGTCGTATATGCATCGGCAACCGCTCCCCCTATAACGGGGATAAAATTTGAAGCCATGAATTTTGCCGCCTTTATGCCCAGAGTATCGGCGGAGGCTCCCACAACGCTTTGAATTGATAATAAACCGATGAATATAGTCATAATAAAACCTAAGACAAACGTGCTGGCTTTTTTGATGGCATTTGTAATTCCGCTGAGATTGAAATTCGGATTTACCGCTTCGACAATACCCAGAGCCATACATATCGACAATGCCGGCATTATATAATGCGAAGCGAGCTGTACCGCCGCTTCAGCTACCAGAACAACCAGCATATTATAGGAAACCGCCGACGTTATATTACCCGCCGAAGCCGTTATACTGGCAAAAACGGGTATATAGCCCAGCATAAAAGCTCCGCCGTCCCTTAGAGTCCTTGTAGTTGTTGTAATACAGTCGGTAAGCGGCTTAACGATAATCTGAACCGATATGATAACGCATATTATTTCATAAATACGGGTGTATGATTTATTCGCCATCGAATCACCCGTGCTTTGAATCACAGAGCATATAATAATAACGGCAAGTATCGAAGCCAGTGTTTTTAAGGGTGACAGCATTTTTTCCTTGAGTTGATTCAATATGTAGTTAAAAACATCCTTAGGGGATATTTTAGTCATTTCATCCGTATTGTCGACAGATAAATTATGTTCCGAAATAAATTCATTTACCTCCGGGGTGAGGTTATCCGTTATTCCGTTTACATCGATACCAAGCTCGTCCGTAATGCTTGGTTCATCTGAAGAAGTCTGTTCCTCCGCGTAAACGGTTATGCCAAAACCGGCACATAAATAAAAAATAACAAGAATTAATACTGTAATCCGTTTTTTCATTTACTTCCATCCTTTGAGCTTTACATTCCGTATAAGGTTACGACTACATCCATAAGTGACTCGAAAAGAGGCAGAGCCAGTATAATAAGCGATATTTTCCCCACCGTTTCAAGCTGAGTGGCAAGGGCGTTTTCCCCGCTGTCCTTGCATATGTCGAAAGCAAACTGTGTAATATAACAAATTCCCAATGCTTTGAAAAGTATATTTATATAAGTATCGTCCGCTCCGGAACGGGCGAAAATATCATTGACCATCTCAGCGACGGGTGAAATCAGTATAATCGCCGATGACATAATCCCTACTGCTGCGGCAATCTTAATATATAGCGCATATTCCTTATTATCCTTGCTGAACAGCTTGCATAAAACCGTTGCAAAAATACATATAACGGCAACTGTAACGATTTTCATAATACCACGTCCTAGTATCAATTAACAATTAAAAATTAACAATTAACAATGGTGGTATACCGCCTGCGGCGTTATGATTTTTATTATTATACTGCATCATTTAGTTGTTATGAGGCACTAGTATCAAAACCCGAATACTGTTTTTACTGTCTCAAACAAAACGGAAATCTCGTTTATTATCATCATAAGTACGATAATAATACCGGCGATTGTTATCATCATACCGTATTCGTCGCGGTCGGCGCGTTTGAGCAGTATATTAAGTATAGCTACTATTATTCCTACTCCCGCAATTTTGAATATTAAATCAAGCTCCACAAATAAACCGTCCTTTCGCTTATCCTGATTCATATACCGGATAATTTTATAATATCATTACAGAAATAAAAGCGCCTGACAATACACCCAGCGTCCTGTACAGCTTTGATTTCGTAAGATAAGCGGTTTGAGATGCTTCTATAAGAGCTGACAGCTCCTCTTTTTCAAGCATTACCGTACTAAGCTGACCTTCAAGGTCGCTTTTCCCGAGATTTTTACCGATAGATTTTAAAAGCAAGCGGTCTTCTTTCTGCAGACACGTTATTGAAGAGTTTTCAACTGCTTTTTCCCATGTAAGACCGAAGCTTTCCTGAACGTTGAACCGGGTTAGCGCGGTATTGATAAAATCAAGCTCATAAAACCTTTCGTCCTTTGAAATATGTTCCAGTATTTCATATACAGTCGATGATTTATACCGGAGCAGGATTGCAATTTCATCAAGCATATAGTTAATTTTTTTCAGCATGGCATATCTCATGTTAAGTCCCGCTGAAAAGTAATTCCCGAGCATCGCCGTAATCAGCACCAGCAGCCCGCATCCTATTATCCTTAACAATCTCATCAGTCCTTATAATTTTATTTATCTGCCCGGCTTTTTCACAGGACAATAACGCAATATAATCGAAAAGGGCGTAATCAAAATCCTTCCGGACAATATCGTTTATACCGGAAGCGTGAACTGTGGCAATGATTTTAACCCCGCTTATATATGCGTAAAACAAAGCCTCGCTGTCGTTCTTATTGCCGATTTCATCACATACGATTACCTGAGGCGACATAACACGCACAGCCGTTTTAATGCCGCATTCCTTTGAATACCCGTTAAAGACGTCAGTATTAATACCGACGTCGTTTTGGGGGATACCGTTATGCACAGCCGCAATTTCACTTCTTTCATCAATAACGGACAGTTTATACCTTCCCCCCAGATTTCTGCATAAATCACGAAGAACGGTGGTCTTTCCGCTTCCCGGTCCCCCCGCAATCAGCATATTGCACAGTCCGTTTGAAAAAACGGAACCGTAAATATCATCGGAACAGTTAAGAACCTGCCGTGCGATACGGAAATTAAGCCCGCTTATATGCTTTACAGTATCGGGAACATCTGTTTTAACCACGGCTGAACCGCAAATCCCTACCCTGTGCCCTCCCTCAACAGTAATGAATCCGTCGGCGATTTCACGCCTGAAGCTGTGTACCGAATACTGGCATATTGAATCAAAAATCCCGGTTATATCGCCTTGCGTAATAATGATTGTATTATTTCTTACCGAATATGTAAGTTCGCCCGTATGTGAAAGGTATTTAATTTCATTCCCTATTAATACGGCAAGAGGACGGCATACCCTGAACCTGTATTCGTTTATTCTGCTTTTATGAGCTTCAATAATTTTACTGACAGCCTGCCTTATCTGCGTTGGAAAATATTTTTCAGCATCCATAATTTTATCAGTCCTTTCAAAAATCCTGAACAGGCTCTAATCAATTGTATGATATAAAGGACAAGTATAGAACACGCCGAAAAAAAATCCCCCTGATTTTCTCAGGAGGATAAGGTTCAGAAATATAAATCTATGTACCGATGAATTCTTTTGTCATATCTGCAATTTCCCGTGCAAACTTATTATATAAAAAATGTGAGCCTTCTAATTCAACAATTCTGCATTCGGTATTTCCTTCAATGACTTCCTCATGTAATTCACGCCATTGTTTAAACAGTTTTTTTGTATCGGCTGACAGAAAAAACAACACCGGAATATCCAAAAATTTCATACCTGCCGTTTTATTGAAATTTGAAAAGGAATTTTTCAGCTCGTCCAGTATATTTGAATTAGTAATATTCTTAATGCCTAAAGTACGTATTAATTCTGTTTCTTCGGCGGGGCGGTTATAACCTTTTACAACGGCAACCAATAAATCAGGTTTTAATTTTGACAGCAAACTTAATAATCCGATGTGTTTTAATAATCTTTGCAGACGTATTATGAATATATTAAGTTTCTCGGTATTGAAAAACTCAATCTGCTTTTGAACAGAAGTGTCTATTCCGATAAATGCCTCTACTTCATCGGGATACTTGTTTATATAATATAAACCATATATTCCGGAAATGGAATGCGCCATGACAGAATATTTAAAAATCCCCAGACCTTGCAAAACACAGTGTATTTCCTCTGTTATCATTTCTATGGTGCGTTCTCTTCTGGTATTGTCACTTAATCCATAGCCGAAGTATTCAAGGGTAATGACTGTATATTGTTCAGATAAAAGTACAGACAGCGGCTTAAGCTCCAGCACAGGCGAGGAAATACCGGCGCCGTGGAGCAGAACAATGGTTTTATTACCCTTACCTTCTATATTTATACAAAGCTTCTCACCGTTAATATCTAAAAACTGTCCGTAGCTTTCCAAAATACTTTCCTCCAAATGCATTAATTAGTTTCAACCCAAATCTGTTCCGTTTCATGCTTTTTCGGACGCGCCATAAGGTTTCTTACGGCTTCCTCAGGATTAACATTATTTATGATAACATTATAGCACTGCTCAGTAATCGGCATTTCAATACCCTCTTTACGCGAAAGCTCATATGCAGCCTTTGTGCAGGAATACCCTTCTACGGTGCCGACCTTTAAAACGGCTTCATCGGGGGAAATCCCCTGCCCGATTAACATGCCGGCGCGCCTGTTGCGGCTGTGCATGCTGGTACAGGTAACTATAAGGTCTCCGATTCCCGCAAGCCCCGCAAAGGTTTCGGCTTTGCCGCCCATTGCAACGCCGAGCCTTGCAATTTCGGAAATACCTCGTGTAATCAACGCTGCTTTTGTGTTGTCGCCGCAGCCCATGCCGTCGCATATTCCGGCGCAAAGGGCGATTATATTTTTAAGCGAACCTCCCAGCTCGCACCCGATAATATCATTGTTAATATAAACGCGGAAGACGTTATTCGTGAAAACACTCTGAATATAATCGGCTTTTTCAATATCCTCTGACGCGGCTATAACGGTTGTGGGCATTCCAAGACCAACCTCCTCGGCATGTGAAGGTCCCGTAAGTACAACCACAGGATAACCGGGCAGTTCTTCTTTTAATACTTCGCTCATTCTTTTAAAAGATTTTTCCTCAAGACCCTTTCCTGTGTTTACAATAACTGTATCCGGATTTAAAACCGGTTTGATTTGTTTTGCGACGCTTCTGATAAAAGCTGTGGGAATTCCGAATAAAACAATATCGGCATCCTTTACGCAGGAAATGTCAGTCGTCAGTTTTATTTTATCCTCGACTTTGATTCCGGGAAGCTTTTGCGTATTCTCACCGTCGCGACGGATGTCCTCAATTTCATTTTCAAAAGCTGTCCAGACCGTAACCTCATGCTCATTTTTATTAAGCATTACAGCAAGAGCAATCCCGAATCCTCCCATACCAAGAACAGTAATCTTAGCCATTATCGTTTTTCTCCTTTGTTTTTATAAGCTTATTTTCTGTACCGTTTTTAAGCCTTGCTATATTGGCTTTATGCATATAAATAAGAAGAATGCTGGTCAGAGCGACAAGACCGGTCAGAATCAGCGACTGTAACAGGGTCAGGTCCTGAAAGAAATAATTCAGCATAAAGGTTAAAACAGGGTATAATACCGCCGCAGTTATTGAACCTACCGACACATAGTTTGTTATTAGTGTTATAACCAGAAAGAAAGGAATAATAATGGCAAAGGTGAGGGGGTCGATTATTATCAGTATTGAGGATGATACAAGAACTCCCTTTCCGCCCTTGAATCCGTAATAAACAGGGAAAATATGTCCGATAATCGCAAAGAAGCCTGATATATAACCAATCCATTTATAAGTGAACGGTTCGCTCACATCAAACCCGAACAGCCTGAATACCAGAACACTGAGTAAAACAGCGATAACGCCCTTTGCCAGGTCTCCGATTAAGGTAAGGAGAGCGGGTATTTTGCCGTAACAGCGGAATGTATTGGTAAGCCCCGCGCTTTTACTGCCCTTTTTTCGTATATCCTCACGTTTTAAAAGTCTGACGACAATTATAGAGGAATTGCAGCTTCCCAGTAAATATGATATTACAGCGGAAATCACTCCTGCCAAAATAATCATAGCAATAATCATCCTTTCCGAATGTTTTACCCGTCAGGACAAACACCCTCTAGTACCTCGTAATATCTAAATGTTTATAAATGATTAATTAAAATCATACCGCCAAAGGCGGTATACCTTCATTGTTAATTGTTAATTGTTAATTGGTATTAGTCTGAAAGCTTTATCTTTCAGACCTTAATGTCATCCTTTTTGGATGTTTTGTCCGACAGGACAAAACTCCCAAGTCTGAAAGATTTATCTTTCAGACTTTTGTGTCCTCGTTTTTACCACGTTCCCTGACAATAAAACGGACGGGCGTGCCTGACAGACCGAAAGTCTGCCGTATTTGGTTTTCAATATACCTCTGGTATGAAAAATGGAACAGGTCAGCTCTGTTTACAAAAACTACAAAGGTCGGAGGACGCGTTGAAGCCTGGGTCATATAATATATTTTCAGTCTCTTTCCCTTATCGGAAGGAGGCTGAATCCGTGTAGTCGCATAAGACAGTACATCATTAAGCATCCCCGTAGTAATCCGCATACAGTTCTGGGCATTCACTTTATTTATCATTTCAAAAAGCTGATTTATACGCTGTCCTGTCTTTGCCGAAATGAAAATGAACTCGGCATATGACATAAAGCTGAAGGATTCCTCAAGCTTCTTCCTGTATTCTTCCATTGTACCGGTACTTTTTTCTATTGAATCCCATTTGTTGACGGCAATGAAGCAGCCTTTGCCCTGTTCATGAGCATAACCCGCAACCTTTGAGTCCTGTTCAGTGAATCCGGTTCCGGCGTCAATTACAATAACGCATACGTCCGCCCTGTCAACCGCCATATATGCCCGCAAGACGCTGTAATGCTCAATTTTTTCAAGCACCCTGGATTTTTTCCGGATTCCCGCGGTATCTATAAATACAAACTTCCCAAATTCGTTCTCTAAAACAGTATCGGTGGCATCGCGTGTTGTGCCGGCAGTATCGGAAACTATAACCCTTTCCTCCCCGGCAATTCTGTTGATTATTGACGATTTCCCCACATTTGGCTTGCCTATAACGGCAACCTTAATATAATCATCATCATAAGCCTCATCGCTATTTTCCGGGAAATACTTGTAAATTTCATCCAGTAAATCACCCGAACCATGACCATGGGCGGCTGAAACAGGAATAGGGTCGCCAAGACCTAAATTATAAAATTCATAGAACTCAGGCTGGGGTTCGCCGACGGAATCGCATTTATTAACGCAAAGAATAACAGGCTTCCCGCTTTTTAGGAGCATAGAAGCAACCTCATAATCATTTGCAGTCACTCCTGATTTCAAATCGGTAAGGAATATAATCACATCCGCCTTTAAAATAGCAGCCTCGGACTGCCGCCTCATCTGCGCCAGAATAAAGTCGTCCGAATCGGGTTCAATACCGCCCGTATCCACAATAATAAATTCCCTGTTTCTCCATTCGCACTTAGAATAGATCCTGTCGCGCGTAACGCCGGGAGTATCGTCAACAATAGAAAGCCTCTGACCTACAAGCTTGTTGAATAGTGTGGATTTCCCCACATTAGGTCTTCCGACAACAGCAACTACGGGCAATGCCAAAATATCATCTCCTTTATCGGACTTACCGTAAGCCGTTTCACAGCCCGGTTTATGTAAAACAATTACCTTGTAACAGTAAAATTTCAAAAATCATAATGCCATTGTTTATTATCACTAGTACCTCATAACAATTAAAAGTTGCGAATTATAAATTAAAATCATACCGCCACAGGCGGTATACCACCATTGTTAATTGTTAATTTTTAATTGTTAATTGGTACTAGTATAAGTATCATATTCCCAGAACAGCGTTTAAAAGCTCATACCCGTCATGTCTTACCAGGCGGATTTTAGTATTAAGAGCCTTTTCAACATCAGAAACGGTATAGTCATCGAGAAAAAGTTCACTGTCCTTTTTTATTATATTGTCTGAAAGCAGAAGTTCGTCCCCCAGCGGTTTGTCCGACAGCTGAGCGATAATATCCTGCCCTGTCAGAAGTCCGGTGACCGTTATGGTATCCCCGAAAAAATCATTCACTACGGGATAAACACTACAATGTATATTATGCCATTTTTTACAAGGAATTTCAATAAGTCCGCGTATAAACTCATATGAAGCAGTACCTGCCGCAATGCTAATGTTCCGGTCCTTGCAGTTATCATTTATATTTTCCACGGCATCAATAAATTCATCAGACAGTGACCTTAACATACCGACGCCGTTTTCATACTGGCAGTAATCTTCATATTCATATCCTTTGGGAAACGGCTGTCCGGCAAGCAGATAAAACTCATCGGCGGCAAATACAACCCTTGATTCCCATTTTTTAAGAAATTCCGATTGATATTTACGGATAATGCGAAGAGTTTCACCGGCGGAAATCTTATTAAACCGTTCCAGTGGATAAAGACCCTCTCGGAATTTTGTAAGTCCTGCAGGAACGGCAGCAATACTCCGGATATTCGGCATATACCCACCAAGAGTATTCAAAGTGTTTTCAAGCTCTTTTCCGTCATTTATACCGGGACATAACACTATCTGGCAATTCATTTTTATACCGGCATCGCTTAACTGTTTAATGTATTCAAGCTTTTCCCCCGCCGAAGGGTTGTTCATCATCCTGCATCTCAGCTCAGGGTTTGTAGTATGCACCGAAATGTTAATACCAAGACGCATTTTTATGATTCTGTCAATATCGGATTGATTAAGATTAGTAAGGGTCACATAATTCCCCTGCAAAAATGAAAGCCTCGCGTCGTCGTCCTTAAAATACAAAGTTTCACGCATACCCGTAGGCAGCTGGTCAATGAAACAGAATATACATTTATTACGGCAGCTTTGTTTTTTATCCATCAGGAATGTATCAAACTCCATTCCCAAATCCTCATACTCGCTTTTTACAATATGAAAATCAAGCTTAACCCCGTTACGTAAAACAATAATATTAACATTTGTTTCAGCGGAATAAAACATATAATCAAGCACATCCGAAATTTCGCTGCCGTTTATGGAAAACAGCACATCATCCGGTTTAATGCCGCACTTACCGGCGGCAGATTTTTTTATTACGGATTTTATTAAAACAGCCATTTTAACAAACTCCTTTAAATTAGTAAAAAACCGGAGAGGGATTACTCCGACTCCGGCTTTTAAAGCAGCATATGGGAAAACCCCTCTGTAATTCCTTATAATACTGCTAATCTGAGCATAACAGAATAAATACAGGAACTGGCTTATGCTTCCTTCTTAATAACTTCAACACCCTTGTAAAACCCGCAATTCTTGCAGACTTTATGAGGAGCGGCAAGCTCTCCGCAGTTTGTGCATCTGGTTAATGCGGGGGCTTCAAGCTTCCAGACGGAAGAACGTCTCTTATCACGTCTTGATTTTGATGTTTTTCTCTTTGGTACTGCCATATCGGCACCTCCTTATCAGTTAACCTCTACAGTTACATTCCTTGTTATTTAAATCAGTTCCGCAGTGCGGACAAAGACCGGCGCAGTCATTCTTACACAGCATCTTTGAAGGAAATTGCAAAAGAACATCCGTAAAAACAATATCTTCAAGCTCAAGCTTGTCATCTTTGGTCACAATATACTCATCATTATCCGTATTAAGGGAGCGAACGAGGATATGCTCAAAACTATATTCAAACTCTCTGCTGAAAACGGCAAGACATCTGTCGCACACGGCATGCAGTATAAAACGCACGGAATAGTTTAGGTTTACGACGCCCGCACGGTTAAAAAGCACACCGTCAATATCTATAGGACGGGCAAAACTGTAACCTTTTATTTGTTTTGTTTTTTGAGTTCCGGCAGTACAGTTAAACTGAACCTTTTTATCAGTCACCTCATAAAGCGGTTTTATGTCTAAAAGCATAACTCACTCCAAACAACACAAAAAATTATATCATATTATGAAATATATGTCAATACCAAATAATAATTATTTTATTGAAAATTTTGATACGCTTTCAGGGAGGTCCTCGGCGTTGGCGGAAACAGTAAGAACAATTTCAACCTCGCCGCCCGAAAGCTTCTCAAGCTTTGCAAGCAAAGCGCCCAGTGCTTCATAGTCAGCGCCTCCGACTTTAAGGATTGCATCGACAAACACGTTTTTAATATCATAATTGCCGGCAAGCATACCCGCAACAAGTCCGTAAAATGACTCAAAGGAATAAATATTATAAAAATCAGTGTCAACAATCCTGACGCAGGTGCTTATATCGTATCTCAGCTTAGTGCCCTTATCAATACAAACCACATAACCGTCGGTTTCCTTAACAGCCTTGTTGATTAAATCAATTAAAATTTTTGTTTTACCCGTACCCTTAGTTCCTATAATGATTTTAACCATAATTTATTACCATCCTTTCCGGAAATTCTGTCCGTTAAAGACAAAATCCCTAGTTCAAAAAACAAAGTTTTTCAAACCTTTGACATTCTGTGCCTATAAAAGGCAGAATTATAGTTTACACCTTATTAAGGTGTAAACGAACACTATTAAAGCTTTGCTTCAAGTTCGGCTTTTTTATCCTCATACCCCGGTTTGCCGAGCAGTGCGAACATATTGTTCTTATAATCCTCAACTCCCGGCTGGTCAAAAGGATTGACCCCAAGCATGTATCCGCTTACGGCACAGACCTTTTCAAAGAAATATACCATGTAGCCGAAGCTTTTCTCGGATAAGTCCTCAAGCTCAAGAATAATATTCGGAACACCGCCCTGAGTATGAGCAATCACCGTTCCTTCGAGCGCCTTGCGGTTTACTACGGACATTTTCTGACCGGTAAGAAAATTAAGCCCGTCAAGGTTTGAGGGGTCATTTTCTAAATCAAAATCAGATTTAGGTTTTTTTATGTCAATTACAGTCTCAAACATTATCCTAGAACCCTGCTGTATAAACTGTCCCATTGAATGCAAATCGGTTGAAAAGGTAACCGACGCCGGGAAAATACCCTTATTCTGTTTACCCTCACTCTCTCCGAAAAGCTGTTTGAACCATTCCGACATCATTGTAAAGCAAGGGTCATAGGAAACCAGAAGCTCAATCAGTTTGCCTTTCGAATAAAGTATATTCCTGATTGCGGCATATTTATAGCAGTCATTGTTTTCGAAATCCGCATTAAGAGCGTTTTGAGCAAGCCTGGCGCCCTCCATTATTTTATCAATATCGCATCCGGCAACGGCAATAGGCAGAAGACCTACGGCAGTCAGGACTGAATACCTCCCGCCTACGTCGTCGGGAACGACGAAGGTTTCATATTCTTCTTTTCCGGCAAGTTCTTTAAGGGTTCCCCTTGCCTTATCGGTAGTGCAGAAAATTCTTTCCTTCGCTCCGTTTATACCGTATTTTTTGATAATAAGCTCACGGAATACCCTGAAAGCCAATGCGGGTTCGGTTGTTGTGCCGGATTTTGAAATAACATTGACGGAAAAATCCCTTCCCTCGCAAATTGATACAATTTCGTTCAGATATGTAGGGCTGATATTATTTCCCGCAAAATAAATATCGGGAGCGCCCTTTTTAAGACTATTGTAAAAAGGAGATTTAAGCAGTTCAATAGCTGCCCTTGCACCCAAATATGAACCGCCTATGCCGATAACAATAAGGACATCGCTGTTTCTTTGAATTCTGCCGGCGGCATTTTTTATACGGGCAAATTCATCCTTATCGTAATTCTCAGGTAAATCAAGCCAGCCTAAAAATTCGTTTCCGGCTCCCTTGCGGCTCATCAGCAACTCAGCCGCTTCTTTTGTTTTTACCGACATTTCAGTCATTTCGTTTTCAGAAATAAAACCATTCAAAAATTTCGTATTCAATACAACAGACATCGAATTAATCCTCCAATTTGAATTCATAGATTAATATTACTATAAAACTTGTATTTTTGCAATGTTTTTTACAAACAATACTTTTTTTACAGAATATTTATTTACTTTTACTAAAAACTAGAAATAAATTTGATTAAAATGCCAAATGCTTTTTTTATGCTCATTTTTTCAACATCTTCATTAACTGTAATATTAACGCTGAAAATTAATTTTTCATTTCTGTAATACTGTATTTCTCCTATAATCTGTCCTGAATAAACAGGTGCATATATATAATCGGGAAGAATTACCTTGCTGATAACGGTATCAAATGTTCCGTTCGGTATTACGATATTGCTTATTTCATCTGTATGAACAGCCGCTTCCTTTAAAATACCGCCTTTTACCTTTATTATATCAGGAATGTCCTTGGGTCTGACGGGTTTAATTTTCTGGTATTGTGAAAAACCGCTGCTGAGAAGCTTCTTTGCCTCGCTGAAAGATAAATCCTTATCGTCACAGCCAAGAACAACGGCTATATATTCGTTATCGTCTCTTTTGGCTCCGCTTACAACCGAATATCCGCTGTTATCAGTATACCCAGCTTTAAAGCCGGTAATTCCCTCATATGCGCCTATAAGAGTGTTTGTATTGACAAGCTGAGTTTCCTCGCCCCTTAAATAATCCAGTCGGCATGTGAAATACTCCTCCAGAATTTTATACTCGGAAAGCTCCCGGGCGAGTATTGCCATGTCAACGGCGGTAGATACCTGACTTATGTCGTTATAATACCCGTTGCAGTTAGTAAAGGATGTGTCCTTCATGCCAAGCTCTTCAGCCCGTCTGTTCATAAGGGACACGAATTCATCATGCGTTCCCGATACCGCTTCGGCTAGTGAAACCGACGCGTCATTTGCGTTTCCTATTATGACACCCTTAAGCAAATCGGAAACAGTCATTTCCTCACCCGGCATAAGCCATATCTGTGCGCCCTGCATCGAGTTGGCAAATGACGATGTTTTTTTCATTTCGTTCAGGGAAATTTCACCGCTTTCAACGGCTTCGGCAGTCAGCAGAACGGTCATCAGCTTCGCCATCGTCCCTACAGGCACCTTTAAATCTCCGTTGACAGATTTTAAAAGTGTTCCCGTTTCCGTTTCAATCAGAACTTCACACAGTGTATTGCCTGTATTTTCATTGTTATCAGCAAATACGGGATATAAAAACAAACTGTAATATAAAAAAGTAAGCGGAAGTATAACACAAAGAATTTTTTTCAGCATAAAGCCCACCTCAT
>QMCD01001112.1_pt1 | contig 17132 bp, 15 predicted proteins | sample 1821841 | NCBI WGS metagenome assembly QMCD01 (sample SAMN01991225, study PRJNA193472) | Termite gut metagenome, whole genome shotgun sequencing project. | isolation source: worker | host: Macrotermes natalensis | reverse complement strand
ACTTCCGCCAACTCCGCGTTGATGCGGTCGCGCGCCTGCTTGCAGTCCCGCAGCGCCGCCTCCTGCCGCGCGGCCTCCGCCTCCGCAATAAGGAGACGCGCTTTTAAATACTCCATATTCGGTTGCGCTTCCCGCCGGTTTGCGTCGTCCATACTAAAAACCCTTCCCAAGGGGTTACTTTTGCCGCAATTGTTTCGCGATGCCGCCTACCTGCTCTGAGCAATCCTTCCGCGCGACCAGTATCGTATGTTCGCTCTCCACAATGACAAGGTCGCTCAGCCCAATGCACACGATGCGTTTACTTCCGTTTATATAGCAGTTTTTTGTGTCACGCGAAATCACATTGCCATGCAGCACGTTTCCGTCCGCGTCCTGCGTACTCTCCTCGTGCAGGCTTTGGTACCCGCCCACATCGCTCCATCCAAACGCGGACGGTATGCAAAACACTTTGGAAGAACGCTCCATAATGGCGTAGTCGATGGAAATCGCGGGCGACTGCGCAAAGGCTTTTGCGACGTCCTCTTTGGCGTCGGGGTTGACCCCGGAAAAACAACGGTAGATTTCTTCGCAATGTATTTGAAATTCCTGTATCATCGTATCGGCGCGGAACACGAACATGCCGCTGTTCCACAGGTATTTACCGGCTTCGAGATATTTCCGCGCGGTTTTTGCGTCCGGCTTTTCGCGGAACGCGGTCACTTTCTTCACAATTTTGTTTGCGGAAAAGACCATATCGTCTATCTCGATATACCCGTACCCTGTTTCAGCGCGGGTCGGCAGTATTCCAAACGTAATGACGCCGCCTTTTTTCGCGGCGTTCGTGGCAGTGTCCAGCGCTTCCAGAAATTCAGGTTCGTTCCGGATCACATGATCGGAAGGCGTCACCACCATCACCGTGCTGCCGCCAAAATCGCGCTCTACCTTCATGGCCGCCCAGAGAATACAGGGCGCTGTGTTTTTTGCCTGCGGTTCGGCCAATATGTTTATCTTTCCGTCAAAATCTTCGTCGGCCAGCGCGCGGTACTTTTCCCCGGTCAAAACATACTGCCTTTCCAGCGGAACGCGCGGCAGGAACCGGTTGCTCGTTTCCACGATCAGGCTGTCGTCGGAAAACAGCTTCAAAAACTGTTTGGGCATGTCATGCCCGGAAAGCGGCCAAAGGCGTGTACCCGCCCCTCCCGCTAAAATGATGCTGCATACCTTTGTACTGTTTTCATTCATAGATCCGTCTTCCTTTTTTCAATAATCCGGCCGATCAACTGCCCGATGGACGCAATGATCGCTTCCCATTTATAGTTTTGGCGCACATATTCCTCGCCGCGCGCCCCGGCCTCTTGCGCCCATGCCCTGTCGCCCGTTACTTTTTGTATTGCCTGCTCCAATTCATCCCGCGAGGCATAGCAGAGCCCGCCATTGCTTTTCTCAATGTGCGATTTTAAAACAGCGGACCTGCCACAGCAAATAACCGGCGTCTTAAGCTTCATCGCTTCCAGCGTCACAATGCTGAGGCTTTCGTTTTGCGAGGGCTGCACCAAGGCGGCCGCGTGCTTCATCAGCGCATATTTTTCTTCGTCCGCCACAAACCCGGCATACGAAATATCGGCGCGCGCGGGTAGTTCCATTTCATTTTTCCCGGTAAGCAGAAGTTTCAGCCCGCCGGGATGCCGCTCTTTGTAGGCAACAAAATCTCGAACCAGCGCATCACAATTCTTGGTTTCGTCAATGCGCCCCGCGTACAGCAGATACGGATCCCCTCCCGTATATTTTTGAACCAACTCCACGCTGTGCCCCGGCAGGTGGATATCATCCACCCCCGCGCCCGTCACGATGCTTGGGATGCGCGCGTTCCCGAAAAACCCCTGCACAAATTCTCTTTCTTCTTCCGTCAGGTAGATCAGCCCCTGCGGAAGCACAAACAAACGCTTAAAATAATTGCACTTCCTAAGCGGCGGCTCGTCATGCGCCGTGGGTAAAAAAACCGCTTTTTCCGGCGCGCAGGGCATACCAAACGTAGAGTTATAGTAATGATACCCAACAAAAACAAACAGATCGATATCCCGCCTGTTTTGCTTGATATACCGCAACATGCCGGGGCAATACGGGCCGACTTCCTTCAGCCATTTTTTCCCCAGCCGGTCGCTGTTTTTCGGGTTCCCGTATACCGCTTCGGTCAACCGCGCAATTTTGCCTTGCCGCCTTGGGTGCGCGGACGCGAAACGCACAACCGGCACACCGCCCACTGTCGTTTCACCCTCGGCGTAATAATTATCCCACGTATTATAATCAACCGCGCACGAGGTTACGACCGATACATCGTACAATTCTTTCATGCGCTGCGCGTATTGCATGCACAAGGACTCCGCCCCGCCCACAATTTCGGTTCCGTAGCGCTGTATCACAAAACAAACTTTCGTTTTTTTATCCATAGACAAACAAATAGTTCCGCTTGACACCTCCCCTGCGCCCAAAAGGGCTGATTGAAGGGCATTATTATTGTAATAATGAAGCTATTATACCCTATCCGCATGGGAACATGCAAGTTTTGAAATGAAGGGGGCGCGGCCTATCGCGTTGCTATATCAATTCCAATTTAAAAGGATGGCCCGCCCTGTGAGCGATGCGAGCGTGCGATGCATTCCCTAAGTATGTCCGTCCAAATACGACCCTGTATTTCCTGTATTTATAGTACACAAATGTCTTGCGTTTGCTTTTTGGTATTCCTGTTGGGGGTGCGAAACGAGCGCGCCCCGCTGGGCGATGCAGCGAGTGCAGTACCCGTTGCGTACAAGGTGAATTGCCCCACAGGGGCAGAAGGTGCCCTGGGGTATGTGGCGAGAGCAAACGCCGCAAGGTGCGCCGCCCGAACCCATAACGAAGCGGGAACAAGAAGCCTGCGTTTCTAAGGACTCCCTTAAAGGCGCGGATAGTGTTACACGTCATTGCGGGCTTGACCCGCAATCCATGCTTAAATCCAGTCGGCTTAAAAGATTGCGGGTTAAACCCGCAATGCAGAGTGTCAAAAAACCTAAAATACAGTAAAAATTTGATACTCTGCGCAGGCTGTCAAGAAAGGCCTAGGTGCAAGGAATCGCATAACCACGCGGGCGAGGCAGAATAACCGATTCGCCGAGATCGCGTGGTTATGCGATGACGCCGCAGATGTCGTGCCTTTATTAACAGCCTGGATTGCGGGCCAAGCCCGCAATGACAGAATCGGGGAGGGAAACCGGTTTCCGCAAGGGTGGAAATTCTGAATCCCCCTGCCCCCCTCTTGACGCCCAGCGGCAGCGTCATAACTATCCGAGGTGAACAATGCTTCCCTTTTAACAATAGCGTAGCGCGAGTGCAACTCTCACCGCCCTAACCTGGAGCATAGGTAAACCTTGCTGCACTGCCGCCCACAAAAAGACGCGCACCCTACATCAATCAGCGAAACCCTACAGCTTATGCTCCGTCCGCGCGATGATATCATTTTGCAGGTTGCGGTCGAGCGGCGCGAAGAGCGCGCTGTACCCGGCAACGCGCACCATAAGGTCTTTGTATTTTTCAGGTTCGGCCTGCGCTTTTTTCAATACTGCGGCGTCCACAATGTTGAACTGGACGTGCATTCCCTTAAGGTCGCCCAAAAACGTGCGGATCAGCGAAATAAACTTCTCGTTGCCGTTTGGTGTTTCGAGGGAAGACGGGTTCAGCTTTATGTTGAGCAATTGCCCGCCGGAAACCAGAACGGTGGGTAGCTTGCTCACCGATTTCAGCGACGCGGTCGGCCCGTTCACATCCGTGCCGTGCATGGGCGAGGTCGTGTCCGCGAGCGGTTCGCCCGAAAGCCTGCCGTCCGGGGTCGCTCCCACCGTTTCACCAAAGGGCACATTTGCCGATATCGTACTGGTAGAGGGCTGCCACATAGCGCCGATCGGCCCTCTGCCGTCGCGCGTCGTCTTGTATTTCACGATCTCTTCGCAGATAAAGCGGAAGTATTCCGTTGTGAGGCTGTCCACATAATCGTCGTCATTGCCAAATTTGGGCGCGTTCAGCAGTATCTGGCGGATTTCCGCGCCGGTGGGCGTGGTGGTGCCGTCCGCAAAATTTGTGCGCAGCGCGTGGAGTATCTGTTCGCCCGTTAATACCTTTTCCTCGAACAGTATTTTTTTGATCGCCGCGAGGCAATTACCCACGTTTGCCGTGCCGATAAATTCCGGGCCGGCGTAATCATACAGCATCCCGCCCTCCTTGAGCGGTTTTCCCCTACCGATGCAATCTTCGACCAGCATGGATACCAGCGGGTCGCCGATGTGTATTTCCGTGCATTTATCGATGATATTATCCCAGATGACCTGCTGCCTGATATAAAACGCGCTAAACTCCTTTACCGCGTCAAACACTTCGCCGAAAGACCGGAACGTGGAGAGGTCGCCTTTTCCGCGGTGGTTGCACAGCCCCGTGCGCGGGTCCACGCCGTTGTTTATGGCGAGCTCTACGATTTTCCCCAGGCTTATAAGCCCCGAGCCGTTTGGCCGGTGCCCGCATTTGCCTTCGCTCACCGCCTCCACGCACCCAACGACGGAATATTCCGTGGCGTCCTGCACGGGCATCCCACGGTTTACGAGCGCGGGGATATATATCTCGTCGCTGTATAGCGCGGGCTGCCCGCCGCCCCGCTTGATGCAGTCGAGGCACGCCTGTATAAATTTATTGGAAATGCGGTCGTGGTACCGCGCGGATATGGAGGGCGTATGCAGCGCAATCGCCGCCTGCGTCTCCAGCACAAGGTAAGAAAGCTCGTTTGTGGCGTCGTGCCCGTTTTGATCCTGCCCCGCTATCGTGATGTTCTGGAACAACTGGTAGCCGGAAAAGCTTTTCTGGTTGTCGAACGTAAATATTTTGTTGAGTTGGAACAATTTCAGAAAAAGGCAGCTCAAAAGCTCTACCGCGTCTTCGCTGCTTGTAAGCGCGCCCGATTTGATATCGTCTTCATAAAAATGCAGCAGGTTGGTATCCAGCCGCCCCAACGAATAGGAATGGCCGTTGTTTTCGATCTGTATGACAAGGTTGATAAACCAGTATGCCTGCAACGCCTCATGGAATGTGCGCGCCGGGTGTTCGGGTACGCGGCCGCAAATATCGGCGATAGTGAGCAATTCGGCTTTTCTTGTTCCGTCTTTCTCTTTTGCGGCCATCTCCTCCGCCAACCGGGCGTAGCGGTGCGCAAACGCCGTGATCGCGTCGCACAGCATAACACAGGACTCAAGGAAAGGCAATTGCTCCATTTGCCGCGGCACAGCCAGGTCGAGCGAATCGATCTTTGCCTGCGCCTGTTTTTTAAACGAGAGCAGCCCTTCGTGCGCCACGCGTTTTAAATCTACCGTCAAGTGGCCGTCGGCGCCGTTCATCAGCCAATAGGAATCCACCGCGTTTATTTTTCCCGTGGTGTGGATCTCTTCGGGCAGCATGCTGTTGCAGTAGTCGGCGTGCGTTTTCCCCGGCCAGTATTTTGCCGCCTCGCGGATATTTTTTTCATGTTCCCCGCTTATCAAAAACCGGTCGCCCTGGCGCTCGTCCGGCCTCATGGGGTTCCCGTCCAGCTCGTCTATGATCCAGTCGATGGAAAACTCGGGGAACACCGGCGCGCTTCTGGGCGTGGAAGCCTGGTTTCCCACGAGCAGTTCGCCGTCCAGTATAAAGATGCTCATCGTTTCAAGCACGCGCTTTAAGGCTTTTGCGCGCTTGATCAATATATTGTCGCTTTCGCATTCCCTGTAGACGGCTGTCACGGCGGTTGCGCGCTCGGAGCAGACGGTCGGGGCGGAATCCAGTAAAAAATTCCGCAGCTTTTCAATACGCGGGCTTCGATATATTTTCTTGCCCAAAACCACCGCCCCGGTATCCGCATATTTTTTTTCATTCAGATTCACATACTTCACGGTTTATCTCCTTTTCGATCGCCGCCTTAACCGGACGAAACCCATATCCGGGCGGTTTCTGCCCGCACAGGCCATAACAACGCGACAGTACAAGTTCACCGCGCCACGCCTGCCCGGAATCGACGGCGCGAACGCGGTAAAAACGATTTACCCACTAAAGTATATCGCCGAAAAACCGCGTTGTAAACATACTTTCGCCAATCCAGGTACAACTTATTGCGCGCGAGGTGAATCATGTAACACAATGCTGTAACATATGTTATTTCGGTTGTATTTTTTGTGCGTTTGTTGTATCCACCGCGCGCCGCGCCGCCGGAATTGCATTGACACATGTAATAACAAATGTTAGAGTATAAAGGGCGCAGGGCAAGCCTTGCGCTAAAGCGCGCTAAGGGGCGGGCTGTTAATAAAGGCATGACATCTACAGTTTCTTGCTACCCAGGCCTTTTTTGACAGCCTGCGCGAAGCGCTGCATTTCAGGTTTTTTTGACACGCTGCTCCGCTATTTAATCAGTGCTTACCTAAAGAGGCAGGGCATCAGGGCAACTTGACGAACGGCGTAAGGCTAAGGATTCGTGGGATGAAACAACAACAGGGCAAAGTCTTCAATATCGAAAAATTCCATATCCACGACGGCCCGGGCATACGCACAGCCGTTTTCTTAAAGGGATGTCATTTAAAGTGCCCCTGGTGTTCAAACCCGGAGTCGCAGTCCGCGAACCGGCAGCTCGTGCTCTACCAAAACCTGTGTAAAGCATGCCTGCTATGCGAGAGGGTATGCCAAAACGGCGCGGTTTACCATATGGACAGCCGCGTGTTCACGAATCGGCAGGCGTGTGATTTTTGCGGGAAATGCGAGGCCATGTGCCCGCATTCCGCGCGCGAGATCTATGGCCGGGATATGGATGTGCGGCAGGTGATGCACGAGGTCTTAAAGGACGCGGCGTATTACGCGCGTTCGGGCGGCGGGGTCACGATATCTGGCGGCGAGCCGCTGCTTCAGGCGGAATTTGCGCGGGCGATCGCAAAAGAATGCAAGCGCGAACTGCTTGCCGTAGCGGTGGAGACGACCGGGCTTGTGGAATGGGAACAGGCGTGGCGCGCGCTCGAATACGCGGACGAGGTGCTGCTCGACGTAAAAACGACGGAGCCGCCTAAAATGGACATACTCTTTGGCAAGCATATGGACGGCGCACAACAGTTACAATTACTGAAGAGCAATATCGCAAACCTCCGCCAAGAGGGCAAACAGGTGGTGTTCCGCTGCCCCATCATTCCGGGCTTCAATTACTACCGGGAACATGTACTCGCAGTGATTGGCTGGGCAAAAGAGCTTGACGTAGCGCAGATCGACCTACTGCCGTTTCATCAGTTCGGCAAGCATAAATATGCCGCGCTCGGCATGGAGTACAAGTACGCGGACGACGCGCAGTTCCGCAACGGGGACATGGAGGAGTTTAAGGAATTGATCCTGCAAAATGGGCTGCGCTGTGAGATCGGCGGCTGACGGACAACAATCGAAAGTGATTATCGAAAGGAAGAACAAAAACGATGTACGAAAATGAAAAAAAAGAAATCATCAGCGCGGCGCTTGAGTTGAAATACAACAACCTCATCGCGCTTTCCGGCGGTAATGTGAGTATGCGGATGCCCAACGGGGATTACGTCGTCACGCCGTCCGGCATGGGGTACGACAATATGGTGCCGGACGACCTGATTGTTTTTAACAAGGAAAAAGAGATAATAGAAGGGTACAGGAAACCATCGGTGGATACGGCGGCGCTCGAATACATCTACGACCACATGCCGGAAGTGAACGCCATCATACATACGCACCAGCCCTACGCGACGGCGGTGGGGCTTGTGAGCGACACGCTTCCCGCGTGCTCCACCACGCTTTCCAATGTGTGCCTGGGCGCGGTAAACGTGACGCGCTACAGCCCGCCGGGCCATGTGGGGATGGGCGAGCTGACCGTAGAATACGCGGGGGGCAAGCGGGCGGTCATACTAAAACACCACGGCGTGATCACCATAGGCGAAACATTGAAGCAGGCGCTCTACGCGGCGGTGTATATGGAGGAAGTGGCAAAGCTTTACCTTGCGGCGAAAGCGGTGGGAGAACCCGCCATTATGACAGAAGAGCAAAACAGGCTGGCTGTGGAGGCGTTTGAGCGGTACGGGCAGTGACTGAAAAGCGCGAAGCAAAACGGGCCTTCCGCAGGGTGGGAAACGTACTATGGGTAAAATGAATGATTTGCAATTGATGGTGCAGGTGTCAAAAATGTATTACCTGAAAAGGATGACACAGGCCCAAATAGCCAAAGAGGTGGGCATTTCCCGGCCCGCTGTTTCCATACTGCTTTCCGAAGCGATGAAAGGCGGGCTCATCGAGATAAAAATAAAAGACCCCTCCGCCAACAACGACAAGCTTTCCCGGATATTGGCGCAGAAATTTTCACTGAAAGAGTGCCGCGTCGTCCCCACCACTATACTGGACGAAAACGCGCTTCTGAAAATCGTCGCGTCGCAGGCGGTGGGGCTGGCAAAAGAAGCTATTGAAAACGGCGGCACTCTCGGGATCGCATGGGGGAAGAGCTGCTACGCGTTTATGCAGGCTTTTCCCCGGGCGGACGGGCTTTTTGGCGTAGATGTTGTGCCGCTCACCGGCGGTTCCAACCTCGCGGGCATAGAATTTCAGCTCAACGAAACAGTGCGGATGTTTGCCGAAAAACTGAACGGCACGCCGCATTTTATTTATGCGCCGGCGATGGTCGAGACGGCCGAAGACAAAGCGATGTATATGCAAAGCACATACATGGGGCCGCTCGTAGAGAAATGGAAGAACCTTGACCTTGCCGTCATTACCGCGGGGCGCGACCCGGCATACCGGATGGAGGAGGGCTTTTTGGGCAGGCGGATGCTGGAAGATCTTATCGCGTGCGTAAACAAAAACAACCGCCGCCCGGTGGGCGATATGTGCGCCCTGCATTTTGATATCACGGGCGCGTTTGTGGATGAAGAACACAACGACGTCGTGATCGGCGTGGGCAAGGACAACCTTATGGCGGCCGGGCATGTGCTTTGCGTCGCGTCCGGGTTAAGCCGTGTATTATCGGTTATCGGCGCGCTTAATACGGGGGTTGTCGATATACTGGTGATCGATGAAAATACGGCTAAAACGGTATTGGAGATTTTTGACGACGGCCTGGTAAAATGTTTGGTATAGAACAATATGATAAAAAGAATTAAGAAAAAAGAATAAGGAGTATACGGGTATGGAAAAAATGCGTATAGGTGATGTAGCGGTCACAAAACTGGCTTTGGGGGCGTGGGCAATCGGCGGCGGCCTGTGGTGGGGCGACAATGACGATAAGGAATCGGAAGCGACTATAAGGGAAGCTGTCGATTGCGGAATTGAGTTGATCGATACGGCACCCGCTTACGGGTTTGGCCACAGCGAGGAAGTCGTGGGAAGGGCGCTTTCGGGCATTCGTGACAGAGTAAAGATATCCACAAAATGCGGTATCGTCTGGGGAGACACGGAAGGCAGCTTCTATTTCACGCTGGGCGATAAAACCGTAAGGCGGAACCTTTCCGCGGCTTCCATCATGCGCGAAGCGGAAAACAGCTTAAGGCGGCTTAATACCGACCATATCGACCTGTACATCACGCACTGGCAGTCCGTACCGCCGTTTATCACCCCGGTAGAAGAGACGATGAGCGCGCTTTTGAAGCTGAAAGAACAGGGAAAGATATTGGGGATCGGCATCTCCAACGCGACGCCGGATATCTTAAACGAATACCTTGCCTGCGGGAAGGTGGATCTGGTGCAGGAAAAATTCAGCATACTGGACCGGGCGGCCTACCTCTCCTTTGAAGATATCTGTAAAGATAAAGATGTGGTGTTCCAGGCGTATTCCCCGATGGAGCTGGGGCTTTTGACCGGAAAGATAAGCGACGATTACGTGCCGGATAAAGATTCCGCCCGGGCCGGGAAGGATCTGTTTGAGCCGGAAAACATAAAGCTGGTAAACGCGATGCTCGCGAAGTGGCGGCCGCTGGTACAAAAGTATGACGCCAGCTATGCGCAGCTTGCCATCGTGTGGGCGGCGGCGCAGAATTACTTTGTAAACGTGCTCTGCGGCGCGCGTACAAAAGCCCAGCTCGCCGACAATATACGCGCAGGCCAGTTAAAGCTTGAAAAGGAAGATTTGGAGTTTTTGACCAAAACCGCGGATGAGGTATTGCAAAAGAAAGTGTGACCATTCGCCATGAAAAGCGCTGATTTTAAGTACGAGAGCCTGAAACAATGGATCATCGAAGGCATCCGGGCGGGTACGTTCAGGCACGGTGATAAATTGCCCTCCGAGAATTTTTTGTGCCGGAAATTTGGCATCAGCCGGCAAACGGTACGGCACGCGATGGCGGACTTAAGCGAGGGGGGCTTGATCAAAAAAGTGCGCGGCAGCGGCAGTTATGTGCAAAAGCAGCGTCCGATGGGGTCCTCCAAAACAGTGGGCATACTGGTGAGCCATGTGGACGACTATCTGTTCGCGCAGATACTGAACGGCGTGGAAGAGGTTTTGACGTCGGACGGGTTTGGCATAGACCTTGGCATAAGCAACAACAGCATCGAGCTGGAACGGAAGTTTTTGCAGCGCGTTCTCGATACGAATATGGTCGGGCTTATTGTGGAGGGCACGCGCTCTTCCCTTCCAAATCCCAACATAGAACTATATGAAGAAATGCGGCGGCGGGATATCTCCATCGTTTTTATCCATAATTACTATGAGAATTTTCCGTGCGCCAGCGTGCTGATGGACGATATAGCGATGTCCCGGGAACTGACAGGCCTGCTGCTAAAAGCGGGGCACAAAAGGATCGCCGGGCTGTTCAAAGGCGACGATCTGCAAGGGCCGCGCCGGTATACCGGCTATGTGGAGGCGCTGCGGGATGCGGATATCCCCGTCCGGGAAGAGCTGGTGGGGTGGTTTTACTCCAATTATTACGACAACATCATGCTGGAAATGAACCTTGACCATGTGGTGATGAATCTGGCCGGGTATACGGCGATCGTCTGCTACAACGACTGGATCGCGGAGGAAGTATACAAGCTTTACCAACAGAACAACATAAAAATACCCGGCGATATCTCGCTGGTAAGCTTCGATGACATACCGCTCGCGCGATATATCGCAAACGGGATTACGTCCGGGCAGCATCCGCACAAGCTGCTCGGCATAGAAGCGGCGACACGGCTGCTTAAAATGCTGCGCGAAGGGATTGCGGCGGTGCCGCAGCAGCCCCGCCTCATGCCGTACAGCATATCCGTACGCGACTCGATCAAGGATATTGGGGAAACGAGATGAACAATAGTCCTGCCGGGTCGCGGAACAACCATCCTTTCCGGGCTGCTGATGTCGTGGGCTTATGCCGCTTTTCAGGGGAAGTGAAACGAGAAGGAAAGTAAGAGTGGCTACTGCGCATTAATTGCGCTGTTTCAATCACGGCAGTGTGCCATTTGATGCGCACTTACCCCGCCGGGCGTCTCTCCGCTTTCTCTATTTTCCTCGCTGCGCGCGGAAAAGGATGAACCCATCTACATAAGAAGTCTGTGCCGCCCGACGGTACAATACCTACGCGTCGCTCTTATGTCGCGAAAACAATAATACACGCAAAACTGCCTGCAATTTAATCAGTGTCGCCTAAAACCGCACCTTCACATTCTGCCGTTCTTCTTCCGCCGTCACTTCAAACATCGGCTGCTTTTCAAACCCAAACTTTCTGGCGATCAAGTTTGTGGGAACAGTCTGCAATTTTGTGTTAAACTGTTTGACGTTGGCGTTATAGAACTTGCGCGCGTTCACAAGGTCTGTCTCCGCCTGCGCAAGCTGCCGCTGCAAATCCATGAAATTCTGGTTTGCCTGCAAATTCGGGTAGGCCTCCGCCACCGCGAACAGGCTCCTTAGCGTACCCGAAAGCACCGACTCGTTTTGCAGCCGTTCCTCCGTTGTGGAAGAGCTTGCCACGCTGTTGCGCGCCTGCGTTACCTGCTCAAGCGTGGCGGATTCATGCGCCGCGTACCCCTTCACCGTCTCCACAAGGTTGGGGATCAGGTCAAACCGCTTTTTCAAGTACACATCGATAGCCGCCCACGCTTCCTCGATGTTGTTCTTCATGCGGATGAAATTGTTGTATGCCGAGACATACCAAAGGATGATGATGACGATCACCGCCGCCGCAACACCTAAAGCAATCCACAGCCCCGTCAGGTTTACCGCTGTACCCATGTTACACGCTCCTTTTTTTACCGCGTCATCCTTTTATAATGATCGCGTCAAATACAAACGGCATATCCGCCGTATTTACAAGGCCGTGCGTCTGCCCGTTATAGCAGATCAGCACATTGCCCTGCTCCACTTCCACGTCCGTGCCGTTGTCGTTATAAAGGCCGATGCCCGATATCACATGGTAGATCTCCGCTTCCCCTTCATGCTTATGCACACCCACCGTCGCGCCCGGGTTCAGCGTGATCCTGCACATCATATCCACATTCGGCGGGTTTTCCCCGTCCGCTGTCCAGTACTCCAGTTTGGCCGCGCCCACGCCGCCCGCCAGATCCTTGTCGTCCTTCGTTTCATAAGATTTCCTTACCATGATCCTTTATCTCCTTTATGCTTTGATAATGACGGCGTTTAATACAAGGTCGCCGTTTCCAATGTTTTTAATACCGTGTTCCTCGCCGTCCGCACACACAAGCACCGCGCCCGGCCCCACCGTTTCCGGCTTGCCGTTGTCCAAATATTCCGCTTCGCCGGAAAGCACATGAAAAATCTCCGTCTCGTGCGCGTGGCCATGCACGCCGATCGACGCGCCCTTTGGCAGCACGAGGTTCGCGGCCAGCCGCAGGTTAGGGCATTTTTCATTCTCGTCCACCCAGTTGTTTATCGTGACGGTGCCGTCGCCGCCCCGCATGTTTTCCCGTTTTACGGGCACATAGCTTCTTCTGATCATTGCATTCCCTCCCTTGTCACGCTTCCTTCATTTCTCCACACGGATCACACTGGGCGCGCCGAGTACTTCCGAAAGCCCCGCGATCTCTTCTATCGCCGCCCTGAGATCCTGCTCGTTCGCCTTGTGCGTCACCAAAATAAGCGGCGCCGCGCTGCCCGACCCGGATTTTTGCAGAACACTTTCAATGCTCACGTTGTGCGCGCCAAACAGCCCCGCTATGCGCGCGAGCACGCCCGGCTGGTCCAGCACGTCCACACGCACATAATATTCCGTCACCCAGTTGTCGTTTATGATCACCTGGTCCGCCTCGTACCGGTTGTCAAACGTCGCGTAGGGATGAACCTCCTGGTGCGCCGCGTACACCATGTCCGAAACAAGCGCGCTCGCCGTGGGGAAATCGCCCGCGCCCTTGCCATACCACATCATCTCGCCCACTGCGCTCCCCTCAATAAAGATGGCGTTGAACGACCCCTTAATGCTGGCAAGCGGGTGGTCTTTTTTGAGCATGGTCGGGTGTACGCGCGCCTCCACCGAACCATCCGCCAATTTTTTGCCTATGGCAAGCAGCTTCACCACATAGCCAAGCTCACGCGCTATCCCGATATCCATACGCGTTACTTTTGTGATACCCTCAAGGTATATCTTATCCACAGGCACACGCCCGTGGAACGCCAGCGACGCGAGTATGGAAAGCTTGTAGCGCGCGTCCAGCCCCTCCACATCGCTCGCGGGGTTTGCCTCCGCGTAGCCCAGCTCCTGTGCTTCTTTCAGCACCACGTCAAACTCCTGCCCAAAGTCGTCCATTTTCGACAGTATATAATTTGTCGTGCCGTTCACAATGCCGTATATTTCCGTGACCGTATTCGCCTGCATGGAATCGGTAAGCGCACGCAATATGGGGATGCCACCGCCCACCGCCGCTTCAAAATACAGCCCCGCGCCGCCCTGTTTTGCGGCCGCGTCAAGGTCGGGCCAGTTTTGGGAGATCATATCCTTGTTTGCCGAGACGACTGTCTTGCCCGCTTTAAGGCATTTTAACACAAACTCCTTGGCGGGCTCTATGCCGCCCATCACCTCGGCCACCATTGTGATCTCGCCGTCGCTTAAGATCTCATCGATATCCTTCGCCTTTACGCTTTCGGGCACATCCACCGAATACGCGAGCGCCAGCGTCTTTTTCACTACCAGCCGCACGCCGTCCTTGTGCTCTATATTTTTGCTTTCCCGCTGTATCAAACGGTAGATACCGCCGCCGACGGTACCCATCCCCAATATCGCGATTTTGATCTCTTTCATAGCCATCTTCTCCTGCTCATACATTTTTTGCGTATATCTTTTCCAGCCCCAGTAAAGTCAATGTGGGCACGATCTCGTCTATCACGTGCTTGCTTTCGCCCGCGATCAGCCCCGCGAAGCCACCGGTCGCAATGACCTTTGCCTCCCCCAGCTCCTTCTTCATTTTCTCCACAAGATACTGTACCTGCCCGACATATCCATAGATAATGCCCGCCTGCATACCCGAAACCGTGCTTTTGCCTATGACAGACCTGGGCTTCACAAGCTCGATGCGCGGCAGCTTAGCCGCGTTGCTGGTAAGCGCTTCCGCCGCGATACGCACGCCCGGGCAGATCGCCCCGCCTATAAAATCACCATCCGCGGAGATAGCGCCAAAGCTGGTCGCCGTGCCGAAATCGATCGTGATGACCGGCCCGCCGAACAGTTCATACGCCGCCACGGCGTTTACGATCCTGTCCGCCCCCAGTTCCTTCGGGTTATCATATTTAATATTGATACCCGTTTTAATGCCCGGGCCAACAAACATCGGCCTTTGGTCAAAATACTGGCGCGCCATATGCTCGAGCGTGTAGTTGACGGACGGAATGACCGAGGATGCGATCATTCCGTTCACTACGCTGGGTGAAAGATGCAGGTAATTGAAAAACGCGTGCATATTTACACCATACTCGTCCGACGTTAGGTCTATATTCGTGGCAATGCGGAACGAATGCTTCAGCACACCCTCTTCAAACAAGCCGCATTTTATGTTCGTATTGCCCACATCCATCGCGAATATCATACCGCCGCCCTCTCCTTCGGCCGGTCCAGCGAAGGGATAGATTTCCTGAGCGCCATTACCACGAACGGGCAGACGATCAGCGCGATCACCGCTTCGGGTAGGCCGTTTGTGAGCGCCACACCCCAGATCAGCGCGTTTGCGCCGACGGCGTTCAGCGTATAGGCCGCTTGCAGCGCGTCAAAAACGAGCGCCCGCACCATGAGCAGGTAACCGAATGTGTTCACCAGCGAACCCACCGCGCTCGCCAAAAACAAACCGCCGCGCGGCATTTTTCCCTTAAGCGCCCGCTCCATCGCCCATGTCGCCACGGGGATCAACAGGCGCGGGATGACCAGGCAAAGTATATAGCCCGCCGGGTTTTCGGAAAGCGCGACCTGCGAAAGCGCGTCCGGCGCCATGAAAAGCTGCGCAATGCTGGTCAGTATAAACACCAGCGAAAGGCCCATGCCCATCTTAAGGCCCAGCACCAGCGTGCCGATGATCACGGGCAGGCACATAATCGTTATGACGGCAAACGGCAGCGGTATATACCCCACCGGCGTAAACCCGAAAAGCAGCATTAGGCCCATAAGAACCGCCATAAACACAATCGATCTCGTCTTCTTTTTCATTGTAACCTCCGCTCGAGTTCCCGCTTTTCCGGGATACCCGTCTTTGAAAAACTATACGATCTATATGCGCCGTGCGGTTTGCCAGGTAAGCGCTGATTAACTCGTGGTCAGATTGGCGAGACTATTTTTTCAAGATTGGCGTTTTCAGGTTCCATTGCTAGCAGCGCTATCAGTGGGTTCTGAAAATGCCAAGATTGGGAAAATAGGCCGCCAAGCTGGTCGCGCTATTTGATCAGCGCTTACCTGGGGCAATACCGCCGGTTGTTTTATGCTATCCATATTATAACAGCCTGCGCACGCTTTGCCAACGCATTTGTTAACGCGAGGCGTGGCCCATTTGTAATGCCATTCAGTGCCGCAAGCTTGATTTCTAAGTAAACGATGATTAAATCCACCTGCAAGAACTGGTATAATAGAAAAAAAGCCAACAGGGGGCAAGCAATGAAGCAGCAGAGCTTTGTGGATGTGGAATATGCCAACAGAAAACGCAAGACCAAGCGAGACGAGTTTCTAGCAATTATGGAAGAAGTAATACCGTGGGAGGAATGGACAGCAGTAGTAGAGCCGTATTACCCGGATGGGAAGCGCGGCCGCCCGCCGCGCGGTGTGGAAACAATGCTGCGAATGTATCTGCTGGCGAACTGGTTCAGTCTGTCGGACGAGGGAGTCGAGGACGCGGTCTATGACAGCTACGCGTTTCGCAAGTTCATGAAGATAGACTTTGCGGGAGAAGAGCAGGTTCCAGACGCGACGACATTGTGTAAGTTTCGCAAGCTGCTGAACGAAAACGGTATAACCAAGCTGTTGTTTGACACGATGCGGTCATTTATGGAGCGCCACGGCAAGTTGATGCATGGCGGCACAATCGTAGACGCGACGATAATCGAAGCACCGACATCAACCAAGAATGCGGCAAAGAAACGCGACCCCGAAATGCACGCTGTGAAGAAGGGAAAAGACTGGCATTTCGGAGAACGGATGCACGTTGGGGTGGATGCGGGAACAGGGCTTATCCATTCGATAGCGGTAACGGCTGCAAATGTAAACGAGCGAGATGTGGTGTCCCGGTTGGTACGAGAGGACGATGAGGTCGTGTATGGAGACGCGGGATATGTTGGCTTGGCAAATCGACCGGAGTTCAAAGCAGACGAGCATTTATCAGCGATAGAATACCGAATTAACACGCGAAACCGATATCACTGGAACAGTCAGGCGCCGGGCTTTGATTGGGATAGGCATATCGAGTATCAGAAATCGCGTGTGCGCAGCAAGGTGGAGTATGTGTTTTTAATCATAAAAAGACTGTTCGGATACCGCAAGGTGCGATACCGTGGGATAGAGAAAAACCAAAGCCATGCATACATCCTTGGGGCTTGCGCCAATCTGTTTATGTTGGGGCAAGCCGGATAAAGCATGGCTGGTGAACTGTATAGATGTACTTTTGATAGGTTAGGCCAAGCGCTCCACCTTTGTCATTGTGTCTTTACGGCCTTTGACGGGATGGTTAAG
>QMCD01001256.1_pt1 | contig 17136 bp, 17 predicted proteins | sample 1821841 | NCBI WGS metagenome assembly QMCD01 (sample SAMN01991225, study PRJNA193472) | Termite gut metagenome, whole genome shotgun sequencing project. | isolation source: worker | host: Macrotermes natalensis | reverse complement strand
GTATCCGGTTCGGCTTCGGCTGTTGGTAATGTTGAGTCAATTCATGAAGTCGGTATGTCCGGTGATCTTATCGGTTTCTCTGCACTTGTTGATGCCTGTGATATACAGATAAGTTATGGTCTCACCGGGCAGTCTATCGCCACAAGTAAAACCGATGGAGGGAGTCTCGCTCTCGGTGAAGTGCAAGCTGATCTTTTTTATGAAGACGCGAAAGGCATCGCACTTGAAGGTCAGGCTCTCATTCAGAAGATTATCAATTGGGTGGTTGAGCTGAACGGTTTTACGCCGTTCCGCCTCTCGCTGAAATTGATACCGAACGGAAGGCGAGTTTTGCCGAGGTGATGAGCGCAGTTGATCACGGCGTTCCGGTTTCCCGTGCCGCGCTGTATGACCGTTACGGACTGCCGAAACCAAGAGACGATGAGGATGCTTTCAAAAAAGAAACTTCATCCGGGTTTGCTCTGTCTGATTCCGGTAAAAAAAAAGTGCAAAAACCAAAACCGCTGATACGGATTATGTAGCACTGGAAAAAGCACATATTACTGAACTTGACAGCCTCGACAGCGCCGCCCAAAAGCGAATCCGCGAGAGTGTAAAAAAGACACTTTCTTTCTATATAGAAAGCCTTTCAAAGACCGATAAGCCGCCTTCAAAAGAAGCATTAGAAAAGCCTTACCACCCTGAAATCGATTCTTCCTTTATAAAAGAAACCGAAACACTTATCGCCGCGGCGCTCCTCATGGGAATGGATCACGCTTCCCGAAAGATAGACGCAGCGGATACAGAAATCCCCCCGCTCCCTTTTGAGGAAGCCGTTTCTTTTATGAAAAACCGTATTCCCATAACAAAGGCAGAATGGAATACCCTTGAGCCGAAACTGCGTTTTCGCGCCTTCACCGTTGCCCGTCTCGCCCAGTGTGATTACATCGACACTGCCCGGCAGGTTTTATTCAAGGCGATGGAAAGCGGGAAAGGTGTTGCCGAAACGCACAAGCAATGGCAGACATTGCAAACGCTCATCCAAGATGACGCGATGAAACTCAAGCCCGGTTATTGGGAGAATGTATTTCGTACCAATACCCAGACCGCGTATACTGCCGGGAAGCTCATGCGGTTTCAGAACAACCCGCCTCCTGCCTGGCGCCTTCTCGTTGTGGAAGACAGTCGTACTTCGGACATTTGCCGGGGACTTATCCGCGATGGGAAGCAAGATGTTGCAATGACAGCCGATCATCCGTTCTGGAAAACCTTCGGTTTCCCGCCGTATCATTATCAGTGCCGGACAGGATTACAGGCGGTGTATCAAAGCGAAATTGAAGACGGAACGATTGTAGAGAACCCGGCGATGGAGGAACTCAGAGAACGGTTCAAGCCAATGGATGGGTTTGGAGGGAATCCAGTTGATAAAGAAAGCTGGTGGAAACTCACTGACCGCATGATTGAGAGAGCTTCTCAATATGGAATCGATGGTGACATTGTTGTTCTTGCTCATCAACTGGGTATGAAAAATTATGCGCTTGATTTAGTCCAAGGTTATGAAACGCTGTTTACTTCTTCATCCGGAGGTTATGTAAAAAAAGCAAAACTCGCTAATCCCGGAAAAGAGAATCGTCAAGAGAAAGGCCATTGGGTTGAAACTGATGAATTTGGCGCCGCTCAAAAAGCGGCTAATGCAGGACATCAGGTTTTCTTCTTGCCAAGAACTACAGTCCAAGGCGTTAATAACTTAGATGTAATTATTGATAACGAACTTGGTGATATAAAGCATATTTTTACACCTACACTAAACGCTATAGTATATGCAATCAGAGGGGCGAGAAGACAAGGAGCTTCGACCGTTCTTGTTGATATTGTAACTCAAGCACTAGATTGGGAAACAATTGAGCAAGCTGTAAAGAGTCAGGTGCGAAACCATATCAAGAAAGCATTGGTTATTTGGAAAGGCAAATTATATGAAATTACAAAATAAAAAACCTGCCAAGATCCGTTCCCCAAAGGGGCCCAGACTCCGCAGGTTTTACTCGTTTGGAAACCAGCACGACCCAAAAGGACCGATCAGTTCACAAACCTTCTATAAATAATATCGCTCACTCTATGTGAAAAGTCAAGCAATTTTGTAAAACACCGGCGTTGCCGGATAAGCGGTATTAAGCCGCAAATATAACAGGCAGAGCCCGGCAGAATCCACCTGCCGGACAGGCGCGCAAACGCCTCCAGGTTTCCCTGATTCCACCCAACCTAGCACTAGGTGTTTTCAGTATGATAACCTTTTTGTCTTTTGGTAAAGCCTAAACAAGTGTAGAGGGTTTCTATGAAAACACCACTATCGTATTACGGAGGAAAGCAGCAGCTCGCTTCCAAGATTCTTTCTCTCATTCCGGAACATAGGATTTATTGCGAACCTTTCCTCGGCGGCGCCGCGGTATTTTTCGCGAAGGAGCCGTCGCCGGTTGAAGTGATTAACGATTCAAACGGAGAGCTCATCAATTTCTACGAGGTTCTCAAGCGTGATTATTCAGTCCTGGAAAGGGAAATCGCTATAAGTCTTCATAGCCGGAAACAACACCGACATGCCGAAGTAATTTACGAAAACCCAGAGATGTTTGATCGGGTAAAACGCGCTTGGGCCGTGTGGATGCTCGCTAATACTTCTTATGGTTGTAAACTGAATGGATGCTTCGGCTTTGATCGGGTGGGAACTTCAAGCAAGAAATTGAAAAACAAACGGACACAGTTTTCAATCGATTATGCCGCAAGGCTCCAAGAGGTTCAGATTGAATGTTGTGATGCCCTGCGGATTATCAAAAGCAGAGACACTACAGAAACGTTCTTCTATCTTGATCCGCCGTATGTCGGTACCGACCAAGGGCATTATGATGGATATTCTCAAGAGGATTTTGACGTTTTGTTACAGCTTTTAGAGAATATACAGGGGAAGTTTTTGTTGAGTTCTTTTCGGAATAAATCGCTCGTAGAATATACCTGCCAAAATAAGTGGGAAACGCTCGAAATGAAGATGACGTGTTCTATGACTAACCGTTCTCAAAATCCGAGGGGAAAGGTGGAAGTATTGACCGCGAACTATCCTATTTCTGTGGGGTAACGGTTTAGGTAACAGAACAGGCATAAAACAGCCGTTTTTATGGAGTTTTATGCCTGTTTTACTGGTTTTTGATTATCATGGGAATGATCGGGGGCGGTGGGTGTATTTCTTTGTGGAATATGGAGTTAGAGAGCTTCCGGGGCTTGACTGGGATTTGCCATTCTCTATGATTATTTACATTTGCGGTTCCTTGACAAATATCTTACGTAGAGTGTTATAATGTAGTTACCGCTTCTTTGTTTTTCTTTCTGTGCAAAAAATTGCTACAGAGGTTTTTATGAAAAACGTCAAAAAATCCGCTTTTTTTGTCTTTACAGTTTTCACTTTAATTACCGTTGCAACTATTGTTATAACAACATGCAAAGCACCTGTTGGCTCAAATATCGATAAAGACAATATTGGTAATTCGTTGCCGGATACAAACAGCGGTGAAACCCGCCTTGTTGTCGGGATGTACGATGCTTCGCCGCAAGCTTCCGCAAGAAGCGTGGAAATCCCAAACAACGGAAAAGGTATTCAAGGAATTGAATCACTTATTCTTACTGTGCGCGAAATGGTTGTTATAGACTCAAACGACAATCATATCACCATTCTTGATGAAGAGCGTACAATTGACATACTTGGAGTTTCAAGAAGTGAGCCTGTAATTTTATCCGATGTTTCTATAGAACCGGGTGTTTACAAAGAACTGCGTCTTGTACTTAATGATGAAAACACAATTACGATAAACGGCGAAACATACCCAATACGGATACCAAGCGGAGAACAATCGGGACTAAAACTGAAAGGTCCCTTTGAAATATTTAATGGTAAATTGTTTACGTTGATGATAGAACTGAACACCGACCGTTCTGTCCATTGGAATCAAGGTCAGGGATATTCGCTGCGTCCGGTGCTGAACATCGAAACCGGTGCGAATGTTCTTGGTATATTCAGAGGAAATATGACCGTTTCCGGCAACATTGGAGCCGGCGAAACGCTGGTTCAGCTTAACGACGACGGCACTGCGCGGATGCAAGTTGCCAGTTATCCGCGCTATACTGTGCGGGGACAGTATTATTACAATTCGGTGACAAAAATACTTACATTGAACGACTTTGATTTAAGCGGACCCAAGATGAGCGGATTGCGGAAAAGGAAGATCATGAATGAATTTCCAAATGAAGTAAATCTTCCTGTAAAACAATGGTCACCGAATGATATTATCGCCATCGATACTTCGGGGGTGGCAGTAAATCTGCAAAGGGTTGATGAGTTTAATTTCAACGCAACTTTCACGGAATTTACGCTCAATGTTGATTACCCTGATTCTTCCGCGAACGGCAAGGAAGTTGCCGCTGTCATTGAGTTTATCGATACCGGAATGACCACTCAAACTATTACCGGAACTATCGAAGGCTCGCGCTTTACCGAAAATGTGCTGATTCCGAATAATTATCTTCTTGAAAGCAGTACCCGCCTGCGGATAAGAGCGTATCTCTTTGACGATCCAGAGGATTTGAATACCGAAGTTGGAGTATACGCAAGTAATCTGACAGAAATAATGAGCGGTTCAAGGTTTTCTGCAAGTACAGTAAATCCTTGGCAGGAAGAGCAAATCTACACCTTGCAGCGTAATGGAAGCGGGCAGGAATTTACCGTGGAGTTTCCGCGAAGATTGAATATCAGGATGGAGCATGAGAATTTTACCAATAACAATCCGGTAGTAAGCTGGGATGCTTATCCAGGAGCAAACGGATATTTTGTTTTGGTAACGATGTCGAACAAGGATTTTGATAAAACTCTTGGAAATACCGGCGGCAACAGACCTTATAAACCGCTGTTTTATCAGCATACATATAACACGGATATAACAATTGATTCCGAACTTATTCGATTTATCGAGGAAGATGATAATCCTCCCACAATTGATGTTGGAGATAAAATCGTTATTGAAGTGTATGCTCTGGACAATTCAGGCATACTGGATTCTGCAAACAAGAAAGGTGCTTTTTTGATGAATTCTTTAAGAGTTACAAGAAGATAGGGAGAAATTTTATGAATAATTTTCAGAAATCTATATTTGTTGGTATATGTATTGTTGTTTCTTTGTTTTTTACTGGATGTGGGGGAGGCGGAGAACCTATGACTTTTGAACCGCTTGATCCTGATGAAATAGGATTTTATATCGGCGGTCCTTCAAATGGTCCTATAAACTTCTATGGTACCGTTTTTGAAGAGAATAAAATTGTTGACGCAGATTTACGGATGTCAATGTATAACGAGAATTTCGATTCTGCTTTTGATCATCTTTGGGGTTATGTTGATGGTGATTTTTATTTCTATTTTGAAAATGAAATGTATAATGAGTATGTAGGGAATATTGTATTTCCAGAAAAGAAGATAAAAAGAAACGTAAATCCTGACACGCAGTACTATTTGGGAACAACAGAGATAACGACTGATAGATGGTATGATAATTTATACAATCATAGTTATGAACCGCTAACAATATACCGTCTTGAGGATACTAATCCTATTTTCTCACCCGGAAAATGGTATAAAGTTGTTTTGACAGTTAACGCCGAGGATCCGTTTACGATACCACCTACAATGAATTTTTATTGGAGCTCTGGAGAGCTTAACCCCGATTTCGAATACTAATACTCATATAGGAGCCGCAATGACATCATTACGTTTTTTATGTTGTATCCGAACAATACTGTTCCTGCTGGGTATTGCTTCTCTTATAAATTGCTCTCAAGAAGGCATTGTAATAAAGGATGGATATATAGGCGAATACAATGGATTCCAATATGAATACTATGGGGTGGGAATGCGAATTAATGGCTACACGGGAAGTAGCACGACCCTTTCTATTCCCTCGTATATAAAAACTATGGGAGTTCTTTTTATCCGCGGCAGGGAGCGTATACCTGAGACTTTTCCTGCCGAATATACAGAAGGCGCGTTGGAAAATAAAAATCTTACAAAAGTGCTACTTCCGAGCAATCTTTATCAAATTAGCTCTGGCGCCTTTGCAAATAATGAACTTTCGGAGATACAATTTCCCAATACTCTTGAATGGATTTATGATTCCGCTTTTATAAGTAATCAGCTTACTTCTGTAGTTTTGCCGGATAGTCTAGATGACGGTGGTCTTGGAATGCAGGCTTTTGCGAATAACCAAATAAGCAATGTGACTTTCGGCAGCGGAATTACCAATGTTGGGTATGAATCATTTAGAAATAATAAGATAAGCAGCCTTATTATTCCGCCCAATATTACCCGTATTTTTATGCGGGCATTTGCGGATAATGAAATCGCGGAATTGCATCTTCCTGAAAATATTGATATATATGATTCCGTATTTGAGAACAATAAACTTACCAGTCTAATAATTCCTAAAGGAATCAGAATTTCCCGGGGCACGTTTATCGGCAATAATATTACCCACATAGATGTAGGTGAAAATGTACAGTTACATCCATCTGCTGCGGTATTTGAATTAGGCTTTGATGAGTTCTACCGAAATAATGGTGAGCAAAGCGGGACTTATGTGTATGAGAATGGCGGGTGGACATTTTCTCCTGCTCAAATTATTACCGAATGAGGAAAGGAAGTTTTATATTTTGTATCCGAACAATGCTATTGCTGTTGGGTACTGCTTCCTTTATCAATTGCTCTCAAGAAAGATGAGGTGATGAACTATGAAATATCAAAGAATATTTTGTTTACTAGCTTGTTTTTTAATCTTGTTGAGTTGGAGCTGTAAACCTGAAATTGACCTTTTAGAAAGGCCCCTGTTATTTCCACAACAAAACTTGAATATCCAGATGGATACACAAAATTTTACCACCAACAGTCCGGTGATAACTTGGAATTCTTACCCAGGTGCAAACGGGTATTTTATTTTGGTGCTGCTGGAAAATAAGTATCATGACAGTGATGGTGATGAGTTAGCAGGTATCCCTAAAAAAATAGGGAATGGCGAAGACTACTTAACCATAGATTTAGGCAATTTAGACTTTTATGTATGGAACATTACCTGGTACGAGTATGCAAAAAATACGGGTATTCAATTTTTCATACAGTTTACTGAAAGCTATGTAAATTACTCTGGTCTAGATACCATTGTTCTGGAATCAGATATTGTACCGGGGGATATAATTAGGATTGAGGTATATGCGTTGGATGGTTCTGGAACGTTGGATTTGGAAAATCGAACGGGAGCTTTATGTATGGATTCCCTGAACGTAGTGAGATAAGAAGGATAAAATAATGAAAAACGCAAAGAAATATAGGTATGTCAAAACAGGAGACTTGGCAGAACAATTAGAGTGGTGGGAATCCAAAGTTGCTGAATATGAAAGATGGAGAGACTAAGAATGATACATAAAAAAGAAAAATTTTGTATCTCATGCTTAATCATCATCTCCCTTTTTGTCATTTCTTGTGTGTTCTACACTGAAAGCAAAGAATCTGATCGAGGGTTTACCATCATCGGTATACCGGAGCAATATAACGGAAAATTTATTTCTTCTTTTTTTGCGTTATCAATGTCTGATGGGTATAAAAAGGATTTATTTTATAAGGATGAGCCAATTGAAATAAAAAACGGTTCTGCCTTTATAGGACTCTATAGTGATAGTACCTACAAAGATTCCTTTACCGGTTATGGAATCTACGCTGTTGTTTTATATATTGATCTTGATACGCCAGGAAGCAAACAATGGAGTCTTGTGTCAATTGTTGAAGGAAACGCAGTAATGCACTGGGAGGACGGATACGGAACTTATTTACCAGATCAGATTAGCTATGATCCAGAAAAGGCGGGGGCAGAAATAATAGCTTCTTATGACATTTCTGATTTTGTTCCTGTTCTTCCTTGGAGGGAGCAACTAGATGTTGATATATCTGCTACGAGTGATTCATTTTATTTCCAGTATGGGAACGTTATTCATATTGTTGATCGAGAAAGTATGAAAAAAACAGGAGAGATACCAATCACTATTCCAACTAACGCTCCTTTCAACGTATGGCATTTTACTACCTTTGCTGACAAATGTATGTTTGGTACATATTCCCTATATAATGAAGCTACAAATTCTTTAACTTATCCGCTTTTTTTAATGGATATGGATGGGCAAAATCAAAGGGAAATTGATGTTGCACAGGAACTCGGTATTCCTTGGATAGAAGGTTTGGGATACGATAAAGCTACTGAAACAATCTGGGCAGTAAGCAGTGATCGTAAAAAAATAATACATTATTCCTATGATGGAAACTCTGATATCTTTACAAAGTCTTTTGAGCGTGATTCCTATAATTTAGGAGCATCCTATCATATTGTAAACCACGATACCATACCTTTTTTCCTCTCAATGTATGGAAGTGAGAGCTGGAATATGTATAACAATCTTGCCCTTAATAAATCAGGAATGATTATTGATAAACGAAATATGGATAATTCCGAAGAATCACTTGGTGAAATATGGGTGCGCTATCTTGGTGTTGCGGATAAACCGATTGGATATCCTCTGGGGATGTTGTACGAACCTCCTTATCTCTGGATCGTTATCCAGAAAGACGAAAAAATCCAGCTGCTCAAATTGTTACCCAATGAGTAAAGGAAGCTTTATATTTAGTATCCGAATAACTCTGTTGCTGTTGGGTGTTTTTTCCTTTATAAATTGCTCTCAAGAAGGCATTGTAATAAAGGATGGATATATAGGCGAATACAATGGATTCCAATATGAATACTATGCTTGGGGGATGCGAATTAATGGTTACACAGGAAGCAATACCGACTTGAGCGGTTCTTTGTAGAGAGTGAATGGTCGGTGCATCATCAACCTCTATTTCCGACCAATGCAAAGCTAAAAAAAGTATCAGTTTTGTATCAGTCAGTAGAAATTAATAAGAAACATCCCCCGTTTTCGGGAAAGACATTTGTTTGCTAAATCCTTATAACATAAGGATTTAGCAATTTGCCCGGAGGGAGACTTGAACTCCCATACCACTGAAGGCACTAGTACCTGAAACTAGCGTGTCTACCAATTCCACCATCCGGGCGATACATTTAACTTTATCCAACATATCAAAAAAACAGTTATTTTACAAGCTCTTTTTTGAAAAACGTATTAGTTTTTCAAATGATTCTGAAACGGAGCCGTATTATTCACCTTTGATATACATCAATGAAGAAACGATGCTCGTTACTGTAATCAATATGAGAAAAATGAGCGGGGTTCCAGGATTTAAGATGATGAAGTTATACGCTGTGTGAATGAATATTGCGAGTAACGCATTCCATATTCCGGAAGCCGTATGATGATTCCGAAATGAAACCGCACTCATGCCTATTCTGATGCCACATGCGGCATGTAAGGGAGATGTAGTTACAGCTCTAAGAAATGTTATCTGGATGTTTGACATTGCATATCCGGCTGTTTCAAACAAGGCAAATCCCAAGGCAATGACGAGTCCCGCTGCGGCTCCATCGGATTTTGTTTCTATGGGATTCAGACGCTTCCATCTTTTTGCTAAGGCGATTAAAAAAAATGCTGCCAAAAGACGGCTCAATTCTTCCGGGACCGCGGTTCGTATAATAATGTTGAGGAATAATTCCGCGGTAGTTTCAACGGCGAAAACAGGAATGATCATTTGAATGCAGAAGACAATCAATACTGAAATGATTCCGGCAAGAAGTGCGCAAAGAAACCAGATTATGTTAAATCGGTATTTTCTCATGATGAGCCAGAGGTACGCAAGAACTATCGGCAATGCGGCTAATAATATGAGTGCAAAAAGTGACATAATTCCGTTCATTGTATAGCCTAATTGTACATGTTAGAGTAGGATTTGACTAGGATGAATATGAATAATGTTTGCAAAATTATTTCCCTTGTGGGTCCCAAGCATTCAGGGAAAAGCAGCGTCGGAAAAGAACTTGCCCGTCTGCTCGGTGCCGATTTGCTCGATTTAGATTCTTGTATTGAAGAACAGTCCGGAAAAAGCCCAAGGGTTCTATACAAGGAAGGGGCAGAAATATTCCGTAAAGCTGAACTGGAGTCATTACAGACAATACTTGAAAAATCCGGCGGAAACGCATCGCTTATTGTTTTAGCTGCAGGCGGCGGAATTATCGACAATCCAAAAGCTGCCGCGCTGCTAAGAGAAAAAACACTTACGGTGTATCTTGAGGTGAGTTCCGAAACAGCATGGAACCGGGTTGCCGAAAGCAGCCGTATGTCCGGTGAACTGCCGCCCTTCCTGCAGACCGATAATCCTAAGAAAACTCACCGGGAACTGCATGAAAGAAGAAGCCACGCTTACAAGGAGTTTTCTGCGTACACTATAAATGCAGAAAATGCAGATATTGAAACGATCAGCCGGGAAATAAAAAAACATCTGGATATTGTTCTTGTTACCCCCTATTAATTCAATTGTACGTTCTGTAATTTAAATATTTCTTCGATCAGTTCGTCTAAATTTGTGTAGGGGTTATACTCGTAAATGGGAGTTGACTCTGGATTTACTTTCTTTTGATGTACTTTAATCCTTCTTGCATGTGTTATTGCTGTTGAAAGTTTATCTTTTGTAAAATCAAAAATTTCTAACGAAGATTTTGAATAGTCAATATATTTCTTCTTTTTCATATAACTAATGACTTCGTTACATTTTGTAAACGAATATGTTGTATATTCGTAATGTAATAATATCCAATACTCAAAAGAGATTGATGAAAATCCAATGTTTATATTATTATCTCTCGCTGTAATAAACGTTTCTGCATGGAGAGTATATCCATCTTTGTCATATACTACCCAAAGGCTATCCTCTGGGAATTCCTTGTGTTTCTTTGCTTCTTTAACTAATTCCCTTCCTGTATTTTTCTTTGAATCAATTACCGCAACCTCCACTTTTTTCCCTTTAAAATTACAACTGTTTATTAATGATTCAAAATATGCATATTCAGATTTACCTTTCTTGCCTTCACAAAGAATAAAAAGCCGTTTTTCAATTGAACGTGATCCGCTTCTTTTTCTAGGTCTAGGCATCGAAAATCTCCACAATTTTATTTAAATCTGTTGCCGGAACAGCGCCAAAACGTCCGTCAAGATAGAATTTACCGTATTTATCATTGTTACGTATAAGATTTTTATCGAATTCGTCCAAAGAGTATAATTCTGTACTTCCATCATGGGTTCTATCAGAAAACCAAATCTGTTCCCTTCTTAACTTATTTGTATCAAGAATACAAGTATCGTGAGTTGAAATTAATAATTGCGCATTTTGTTTATTAATTTTAGGATTTATAAACAATTCAATAATAAACTGACTCAGCAGAGGATGTAAGCCGCTGTTAAATTCATCAATTATTAATACAGTCCCATTTTTTAAACTATTTACAACTTCTCCAGCAAGATCATACATCTTTATAGTACCAGTGGACTCCTCTTCTTGTAAATTAAAATATTCAATTTTGTCAGTTTTCTCTCCATCCTTATAAACATTGTGACCAATATACGGCTTGTTTTGAAAATCTTCAATAATTCTTTTTTTTATTTCATCCGGCATAGTTTTAGGCAAAAACAATTGGTTTTCAATATCTTTTTCTTCAATCAATTTAATATCGTTTACACTTAAATCCGCTGCTTTTAGAATTTTGATTAATATCGACTTATAATCATCTTCATTTTTTTTCAATTCGCGTGTTGTAGAATGATAGGGAATAGTTGACGAATCCATTCTTACGTGCATATTTATATTTTTCTTAAAAAAAAGGAAAACTTTCTGTAAAGAAGTATTATTTGAATTCGCGGCGATAGATAAAAACAACTTATTTGGCAATAAAAGAGTCTCCAATATCTTTTTTTCACCAGTAAAATGACTTCCGTACTTTATAGGGTTATTTTCTTCCCTTATAAACAGATTAGCTTTTCTCCCATTTGGATAAAAGGATAATTCCTCAAATGATATACTTGTATCGTCAAAAACAAAACTATAATTATAACGAATATTTTCTATGCAAAATTCAATTTGAAATTGAGAAGATTTCGATTTATAAGCTTCATCTAAACGAAAGGGCTTATAGAGAGGTATTTTTTGATCTAAATCTAGTCTGTGAGAAAATAAAATAAATTGAATAGCGGATGAAAGAGCTTTTATAATATTGGTTTTTCCAGACGCATTTGGTCCGTAAATGGCAGAAAAGGAATGTAGATTATATGCCCCATTCTCAATGGAGATATATTTGAGGTTATCATCTAATGTCTTTTTATTGGACAAAAAACTAAATGTAATTTCATCCTTGATAGAATACATATTACTTAAAGTAAAATCAATAATCATTTTGTCTCCAACAAAACATCAAAATATGTGTAAAAACACACAAAATACACACTTTAATCTATCGTATTTTTGATAATCTGTCAAATATTTTTGTCAATAATAATAAAGGTTTTAACCTTCAAATACTCCCTCCGCGTTAAAACCTCCTTCCTCATTTCTTCTTTTCAAGTTTATTTTGAACAGGTATCATCTGCAATGCCCAGTCGTTGATAATTTTTTTCAAACCGAGGTCCGTCAGTTTCAGATTTTTTCCGCAGTCTTTACAAATGAATCTTCCGTCTTCATCGATAGAATCTTTGGCGCACCCGATGCAGTATGTTTTTTTGCATTCGGGGCAGGTTCCCGCGGGAAGATCATCGGGTGGTTCAGAAAAAATCCTGATTGGCGGTACGTTGATTTCGGCCTTGCGGACTTTCCAGTTTCTTTCGCAGCCGGAACATGAAATGGTTTTAAAAGCGGCTTCTTCAAACCGTTCTTTTAATTCCCGATAACGTTCACGGAAGACATCATCAACATGTATGTTTTCCAATTTATGTACTATTTCTTCTGTTTCTTTCCATCGGAAAGTGTTTGCGTAAATCCATCCCAGTGAAATCATCACCGATATATTTTTTGGTTCCAGTTCCAGGGCTGAATAAAGGGCGGCTTCGGCTTGCTGATATTCGGCTTTTTGTGCCGCGATAAAAGCCTTCATTTCCAAAGCGTCGGCGGAAGGAGAAACGGTTTGGATTGTATCGAGCAGAGTTTCAGCTTCGCGGTAAAGCCCTAATTGCATCAGACATGATGCATGATTCATCATATATTCCCGATTATCCTGATCTATCGAAAGAGCTTTGCGGTAATAGGTATCCGCTTCTTCATGCCGATTAAGTTTTGTAAGAAGATTCCCGGCGCAGTTTGCCATGATTCCGTCAACATCTTCATTTTGGCCGGCTTCAAGCATTTCCAATGCCTTATCGGGAAAATTTTTTTTGAATAACAGAAGCGCTCTGCTCATCCGGACAGCGGGAATTTCGCCCAGGCTTTCGGCCGCTTTGGATAGATGCAATTCCGCCGTTTTCAAATCTTCCGCGGCCAGCGCAATCCGGGCTGCCATATTTGCAATCCATCCGTCATGAGGCGCCTGTTCCAAAGCGATAGCGATATGCTTTTTCATTTCATCATCATGAGGATTGTTGTAGAGCAAAAAACGTGTTTCCGCCAGTTTAAAATGAAACACGCTATGTTCATCATCCAATGCCAACGCTTTTTCCAAAAAGACAAGAGCTTCCTGTCTCTTGCCTTTTTGAACCAAAAGGAGTCCTTGCAAAAAAACCATTGCCGGATCTTCCGCCATAATTGTATCATACGACAAGCGTAGTTTTTCCGCTTCGTTGAATTCATATTCGGCCTTCTGCCAGTCCCCAAGGCCGAACGCCAGTTTCCCGGCGAGCGCGTGAACTTCCCAGTTTTTTGAATCAAGAAAAAGCAGGCGCGGAATTATTGATGAAAGATCATCATAATTATCATTTTTTAAAAAAGAGCGGCCGGCCTTTAGATAATATTCCACAGCTTTTTTTTCTTCGCCTAATATGTCGTAGCTGTTCGCGGCGTTTTTTGCGGGAATGCCATTTCCGCTGTCAAGCATTGCGGCTTGCGCATAAGCCGCCGCCGCCGCCGGAAAGTCTTTCAAGCTCCAGTGAGCATGTCCCTGGAGTGTCCGGAGCGTTATATCATCAGGATGGATTTTCAAAAGTTCATCGGTATATGTTTTGAGATCTTCGTATCTTTCCGACAGATACAGGAAACGCGCCTTTTCAAGGCCGGATGCCCGGTACATCTCCGTTTCTGGTGATGCCGAAACAGCGTTCAAATATTTTTCCGCGTCATCAAGATGTAAAAGCATGAGCGAAGCCTTGGCCGCCAGCAGCAATTCTTCATTGCTTTGCGTGTGATTTTTTGTGTCCCAAATATTTGTAAGCTGTGACAGAGCCTCTTCCGCACGGCCCATCGCAAAATATGTTTCTGCCAAACGGAGGCGGCTTTGCGGACTCTTTGTTTCATCGTTCCATCGGTTGTAAGCTGCTTCAACTTCCGCCTCCCTGGATTCAATGCTGAAAGATTCCAAGAATGCCTTAGACACTTGAGGATGTGCCTTATCAATATGTTCCGCGGACGAATAAGAAGCGGAAGCAAAACCTACCTGTCCTTCGGAAAGAGTATCATCATGTATTTCCGCGGCCCATTCGTTATTCAGTATAAAAATAAGATGGGTTCCGAACGCGATAATTTCAACGTGAACGGTTTCTTTATCGGAATAGCCGCCGGGGATTTCTGTCCAACCCAATAAAGCAAGCGGATTTCGATTGCGGATAACATCAATGCGGAAATATCCTTTTGATGAAACGAGCAATGTGTAGTTTGTGACATCGTCAACCATGCGGAAGCTGATTCCCGCCGCGGCGTAACCGCCCAAAGCATCAATTCTAAGACCGGCACGGATAACGAGATTGCTGTAACGGTACAAAGGATTCTCGATCCATGCAAGGCAATTTCGGCGTTTAAGCGCCAGTATAAGATTCTTGTTTTCAATGAAACCCGTGTGGCTGGCCGTATCTGTCAATGCAAAACGGATATGTTCCGGATCGGAAAAATCCGCTTCCCATTTTTCCGCAATAATGCCTTCAGGATCAAAAGGTTCTTCCCGCGGTTTTTTCGCGGAAAAAAGTTTTTTAAGAATCTTCAACATACATCTACTATGTACTAAAACTCTTTTAAAAGTCGATAGGCAAAAGCGATCCTTATGGTATTCTCGCTTTTGAAAGCGCGTCATTCACGGCGGCGATGAATCCTTCGCTTGATCCCGTTGCGCCGGTAATCACATCGGCATCGGCGGAATTGGTATACATAATTGTTTGGGTCAATTCTTCAAAAGCGGCCGTCCCAATGCCTTCAGTATCTGCATGAGAGATAACTTCCACATCCGTAAGCGCGTTCTCCGTGACGGTTACCGCAACGGTAACAAGGCCGAAATATCCGCCGCCGCTTCCTTCATAGGTTCCCGCTCGATACAGATCCCCGCCTGCGCGGCTGCTTTCTGTCATAGTACCGCAGGCTGAAAATACGATAATCGATAAAAATAACATTGCCATAATAAGATATATTTGTTTCATAATTCCTCCGTCCAAGTGTATGGCATTGCTATGGTTTTTGCTTTGGTTTTGTCTGCGATTTTTCATTCGCCGCGGGTATAATTCTCATAAATGTTTACCAAGGAAATCGGCTCAAGGAGAAGGTACTTTCAATTAAAAAAGGCCGCCCCGGAGGACAGCCTTGAAAAAATCTGTGAGTTTACATTGATGCGGTTTTGTAAGATAAAATTGTAAAGCAGTTTTATCAGTAATCCATTCCCATGCCGCCCATTCCGCCGCCGGGCATTGCGGGAGCTTCTTTCTTTTCGGGAATGTCGGTGATGGCGCATTCTGTGGTCAGAAGCAGGCTCGCGATGGAAGCCGCGTGCTGCAGAGCGGAACGGGTAACTTTCGCGGGATCGATGATACCATATCAACCCATTCCATCTTGGCAGCGTCAAAGCCGATGCCTTTTTTCTCACTTTTGGCACGGTCGGCAACAACGGCGCCGTCAAGGCCCGCGTTCTCGGCAATCTGCCGGATGGGTTCTTCCAAAGCGCGTTTTACAATCTTGAAGCCGACTTTTTCATCATCGGTAAGAGCCGCAGTGTCAGCTTTTTCGAGGGCAATCGCGGCCTGAATAAGCGCGATTTCGCCGCCGGGAACGATTCCTTCTTCGATAGCAGCCCTCGTAGCGGAAAGAGCGTCTTCCACCCGGTGCTTTTTCTCTTTCAGTTCCACTTCGGTGGCGGCACCAACATTGATCACCGCAACGCCGCCGGCGAGTTTCGCCAAACGTTCCTGAAGTTTTTCCCGGTCATAGTCAGAGGAAGTATCTTCAATCTGGGCTTTGATCTGGGCAATCCGGTCCTGAATGTCTTTGTTCTTTCCGGCGCCGTTAATAATAGTAGTATTATCTTTATCAACTTTGATGGTCTTTGCCTTACCAAGCTGAGAAATATCGGTATTTTCAAGTTTCAAGCCGAGCTCATCGGAAATAACCTCACCGCCTGTAAGAACGGCAATGTCTTCCAGCATGGCCTTGCGGCGGTCGCCGAAACCGGGAGCCTTAACGGCACAGGTCCGGAGGGTTCCCCTGAGGCTGTTTACTACCAGGGTGGAAAGGGCTTCGCCGTCCACATCTTCGGCAATAATCAAAAGGGGCTTGCCGCTCTGGGCGATTTTTTCAAGCAGGGGAAGCATATCCTTCATCGAAGAAATTTTCTTGTCATGAATGAGGATGTAGGCATCTTCGTAAACGCTGGTCATGGTATCGCGGTCGGTCACAAAGTAAGCGGAAATATAACCGCGGTCAAACTGCATACCTTCCACAAATTCGATGGTTGTATCCATCGTTTTGGATTCTTCCACGGTGATAACGCCGTCTTTTCCAACTTTTTCCATGGCATCGGCAATGGTTTTTCCGATTTCAGGATCGTTGTTGGCGGAAACCGACGCAACGTGGGAAATCTCTTCTTTATCTTTGATTTCCTTGGAATTTTTCTTGATTTCTTCAACGGAAATCTCGACAGCCTTATCAATACCGCGTTTCAGTTCGATAGGGGTCATTCCGGCCGCAACAGCTTT
>QMCD01001432.1_pt1 | contig 17137 bp, 17 predicted proteins | sample 1821841 | NCBI WGS metagenome assembly QMCD01 (sample SAMN01991225, study PRJNA193472) | Termite gut metagenome, whole genome shotgun sequencing project. | isolation source: worker | host: Macrotermes natalensis | reverse complement strand
CGAGGTTTCCTGCGATTTTTTGCGCTTATCAACGCTGCGGCGCGCACAAAAATCACTTATTTCTATACACATTGCTAATTATCGAACACGCCCTAGTTTCTGTTAAATTTTTATCCGGAGTTTCAATAAATTTTCTGCCTTTAGGCAGGATTTGCTAACGGGCGTCAATCCGACAGTGTTCCGTCAAACACGGGTATTAAGTTTAAACAAGCACTCTGACTGTACGCTTCAGAATAACCGGCAATAACGAAAGGCGGTGACGGGTCATGCGCTGCTTTTACATAGCTTGGGTATGACAATAAATATGTATTTATCATTTGAGTTTCCGTTTACTGACACACGGTATTTTTTAAAAGAGGATACATACAGGTTAAATCCAAAAAGAGATATGGATTTGGGAACGCGCAGCGTTATAAATAACGAATTTATACGTTCATTCGGCTTAATACAGGAACGTAAGAACCCTGGTAAAGAGATTCAGGAAAAAATATTTGCGTCCGCCAAAAAATCCTTTTCCTTCGACCCTTCGAATTCGTTTGTTTTCAGTAAGAATAAAAGGTTTGTCCCCAAAGTTTTTTACAGGCGTCTGTTTACGGACGGGAAAAATTCCCGTATCGATGTCGGAATAAAGAACGCTCTGCATACAAATTACAGCAGTTCTGATATTGATGAAATTATCAGGGCATTGTACTCATTAGATGTATTCATACCGCGGCATAATAAATCAAAAACACTTTATAAAAAAATAAAGCTGAAAGAGCTTGGGAAATCTGTATCAGCGCTGTACCTTAACTCCACCACATCATTACCGAAAGAAAACTCCCCGAAACTGAAAAAGGACTGGATAGTTTCAGGGAGTACCATGGTTCTGTGTCAAATAAAAGATGAGGAAAGAGTTAAATTCGATTTCGGCGATTATATCAACATAGAAATTGATAATCTGTCTGAACTCGGCATAGAATTATACTATAAGAAAATGAGCGGTATTTATTCAAACTATAATGTCCCTGTCTGGCTGATTGCCGAAGGAAAAAACGCAAAACCTGACAAAGTCAGAAACTTAAGAATATATTTAATGAAACTGCATGAGGAAAGAGAATGCTTTAGGCAAATATTAAACCATTTTCATAATGAAATATTTGAGTCTGAGGATTTCGGCAGCACTAAAAAATTATCGGATTATATTAAAAACTACGTTTATGAATCACTTCTCAAAAAAAGCAAATACGGATACAGCAACAGGTTAATAAATGAAATTGTTCATTTAATAGATAAAAATATAAACGATAGTGAAATTGATTCTTTACTAAAAAAATTCGGTACTGTAAACCTTGAAAAAATTAAAGAGGAGCTTGATAACGCCATGAAAAATAATACGATTACAATCAACGGCAATGTAGGTAATGTTGGTGATATTAATGGTAACCCGGTATTTAACAATAACACGGCAATAAATAACGGAAGCAATGAAAATTTAAGTCAATTAATCGATGAAATCAGGAAAATTACCGGACTTCAGGATGGTCAGAGAGAAAATCTGATAAAATATCTGGAAGAAGCGGAAAGCCTGAAAGAAACAGAAAAAACGAAAGAAGCAGATACCGAAACCGACGAAAGAAAATCATTAAAAAGCAGGTTTGAGGGTTTTATAAAAGGACTGGGCGATGCCGCGGATAAAATTATGCCTGTTATAGAAAAATATAAGCCTGTTGCTGAAATTCTGGGTATTGTTGCGGCACAACTAATTAAATAATGCGTACTGAACAATTACACATAATAAACCGCACTGATGTTTCGGACACCGGTGCGGTTTTTAATTTTAAATCAGAGTTTTAATTTGCCGTGCAGGATATACCAAGATTAACTTATATCATGTTTTTCCTTTTCAGGTTCTGTTTCCATATTACTCAATGCGTATTCACAGCATTGTACGACAAGCTGATTAAAGGAAATATCATTTTTATTGGCAATCTTCTGAAGCTTATCAATTAAATTATCGGGTAATCGGATAGTCTTATTTGATGAAATCGGCTTTTTTATCTCAAACATATTTATCATCATCCTTCACTTATAATTATACCTTATATTTATTTGCAATGGTACATTCAAATATGCAATTAATAAATATACATAAATACATATTGCATTATATATTGCAATATGATATAATAGACTTGCATGGTAATTAAAAGGTAAAATATTTTGAAAGGATGTTATATTATGGTAAACTTAAAAATACGGGATTTACGTGAAGACAGCGATTTGTATCAGAGACACCTTGCGGATTATTTGAAAGTCACTCAGCAGACCTATTCGCGTTATGAAACAGGCGAGCTGTGGCCGTCGCTTATAACTATGGCAAAGCTGGCTGAATATTATAATACTAGAGGGTGTTTGCAAACCCGTTCAATCCATAATTTTACCCAAAAATCACAATCTTCATCGTTAAATTTCCTTGCCATACCTCAAGTATGCCTTCGGAAATTTGCCTTGAATCTTGCACTTTTTGTGCAAAATTTCAAAATGACGGAGTTTGCAAACACCCTCTAGCGTCGACTATCTGATGGGGCTTTACGGATACCCGCGAACCTTATTTGAGAAAAGTAAGAAAAAACAGAAATTAAAAATGACCGGACTATTAAAGTCCGGTCATTGCACCCTTAATGCCTTGCCCTCATGGCGTTTAAAACAGCTATGAAGCATACCCCCACATCAGCAAAAACAGCCGTCCACATCGCAGTTATACCGAGCATTGAAAGAACCAGTACAATAACCTTAATCCCTATTGAAAGTATAATATTCTGCCGGACAATCCTCCTTGTTTTGCGGGAAATTCTGATTGCCCCGGCGATTCTTGAAGGTTCGTCCGTCATAAGCACCACATCGGCGGCTTCTACGGCGGCGTCGGAACCCAGAGCGCCCATGGCAATCCCTGCGTCGGCTCTCATTAAAACGGGGGCGTCGTTAATGCCGTCTCCGGCAAAAATCGTTTTGCCGCCGTTACCGGCGTTTTCGGACATGATTCTTTCAAGCTCGGCAACCTTATCCTGAGGGAGAAGACCAGCACGGAATTCATCGATTCCTAACAGCTTTGCGGTATCAGAAGCCGGTTCGGTTCTGTCGCCGGTCAGCATTACGGTGCGGATACCTTCCTTCTTAAGGCTTGAAACGGCTTTTTGCGCATCCGGTTTTATATCGTCGGCAATCCGGATGAACCCCAGATACGAACCGTTTGCCGCGACATGGACTACGGTGCCGGAAACGCCGTTCATATCTCCTGTTTCAATATTGTTATTAACCATGAGAGCTGAGTTTCCGGCAAGGATTTCAAGCTTCTCCCCACCGCTTGTATAAACGGCTTTAACCCCCATTCCGGCTATTTCCCCGGAAATAATCCCGTCCGGAACATTTTCGTCAGGCATGCTCTCCCGGAATTTCTTCATTATGCTCATTGCGGCGGGGTGGTTGGAGTTATGCTCGGCATAGGCTGCGAATTTAAGAAGCTGTTCTTCGTCCGAACCGGCATGCGCCTTTATTCCGATAACCTCAAAGGAACCGTTCGTAAGGGTTCCTGTCTTGTCAAAAACGACGGTTCTGCATTCCGCCAGAGTCTCAAGGCTGTTTGAACCCTTAACAAGCACGCCGATTTTAGACGCGCCTCCGATTCCGCCGAAATAGCTCAGCGGAACTGATATTACCAGAGCGCACGGGCATGACACTACAAGGAACTGAAGGGAACGGTAAAACCAGCCGCTTTCATCAGTAACCCATTCCCTGATTCCGGCAGTATCAGCTCCTGAGGCAATAAACATAACAAAGGGAATCAAAGCCATTAATACTGCCATAATAACAACGGCAGGGGTATAAACTTTAGCGAAACGGGTGATGAAATTTTCGGTTCTTGCTTTTTTTGCGGAGGAGTTTTCAACAAGCTCCAGTATTTTTGAAACGGTCGATTCTCCGTATTCCTTTGTTACCTCAGCCTCTATATAACCGTTTAAACTTACGCAGCCGCTTAAAATCTGCGTTCCTGCCGAAGCTTTGCGCGGAATGCTTTCCCCTGTCAGCGCGGAGGTGTCAATAAGGGTTTCCCCCGTTGTTACTACGGCGTCCAGCGGTATTTTTTCCCCAGCCTTAACAATAATAATATCCCCGGGGGAAACGGTTTCAGGCGGAACCCTTTCGGATGAAACGCCTTTTTTCACAACGGCATAGTCGGGGCGTATGTCAAGCAGCTCCGCAATGGATTTCCTTGAGCGGTTTACCGCATAATCCTGAAACATTTCACCCAGCTGGTATAAAAACATAACGGCGACGGCTTCATGGTATCCCCTTATCAGAAAAGCTCCCAGCGACGCTAATGCCATTAAAAAGCACTCGTCGAAGGGCTTGCCTTTCAGAATGTTTTTCAAAGCCCTTTGAAGCACATCATAACCAATTATAAAGTATGCCGAAACAAAAACCCATAGCTCATATGATTTTCCGCCGGACAGTATTCCGAAGATAAAAAGTGCTATGGTAACGGCGAGTCTTGCGGCTTTTATGTATCCCCGCGTTTTTTCGCCGTCTTCAATACCTTCAAGTTCCTTTTTATCGCTCCCTGCCGGATTTACTTTTATGCCCTGTTCCAATCCGGAAATAATTTTTCTGATTCTGCTGAAAATCAGTTTTTTATCGGCGGAATCGTCCGTAAGATGAAGCGTAAGCTTTTTTGCGGCAAAATTTATTTCAGCATTTTCAACGCCTTTTATTTTTTCGGAGGCAAGGCGTATTTTTTCCGCGCATTCGCCGCAGTTAAGCCCCTCCAGATATAAAATCATAAATATACAGCACCTTTCATCTGATTAATATAGCAGGCAAAAAGCTATTCCGTTACATGCTCAAATGCCTGATTGAAAATATTCTTAATATGATTATCGGACAGCGAATAATATATTGTTTTCCCTTCCCGCCGGAATTTAACAAGCCTTGACTGCTTTAAGACGCGAAGCTGATGGGAAATAGCCGACTGCGTCATATTAAGCGTTTCTGCAATGTCGCATACGCACATTTCACTTTCAAACAATACGCATATAATACGCACCCGGGTGGAATCGCCGAATACTTTGAATAACTCCGCGACATCGTATAAAATCTCCTCGGGGGGGAGTTTTTCCTTTACAGCCGCAACAATATCTTCATGGATGCATTCGATTTCGCATTTAACAGAATTCTCACGCATTTTAACCAACCTCCTTAAGTGTTCATATGAATATCTATTCATATGATAACATAAAAGGTTATAAAATACCTGAACTAAATATAAACTTATTATTAATTATTTTCCGGTTAAGGTATAATATAAATTGTCCATAAAAAGGAAAAAACAATTTCATAATATTATGTTATTATTAGTTAATTAAAGATTAATTTACAAACTGATAAGATTGATTATTTATTTGCCGGGATGGAGTGGTTCGCTATGGAAGAAACAGTAAAATTAAAGTTCAGTTATACTCAGGATGAATTTGTTAAGGCTGAACGGCGTTATTTATTTGCAAGCGGAACAATTACCGGACCAAGTGTTGTTATTATTGCCGTTATATTAGTTTTCTCAGTATTATATTGTTTTCTTTCGTCTTTCAGCGTATTCAGCGTAGTCCTGCTGATTGCTGCGCTGCTGGTTCTGATGTTGGGGTGTGTTGTTTATTTTTACATTCCTGAAAAGAAGTTTCAGATGAACTCAAAATATCATGAGGAATATGAATTGACTTTTTCCGAAGAGGGAATACACTTTAAAACACCCAGTATTGATTCCCGATTAGAGTGGGATATATATTCTGAATTATGGGAAAACGATAAATTTTATTTTCTGATTCAGGCAAAGCAGATTTATACGATTATACCCAGGAGAGCTTTTTCCGGTCAAGCCGAGGAAGAGAGATTTGAGGCAATTGCCCTGCGGGCATTGAAATGTTCCAAGCGAATAGTATAAGAATTCTTTATATTAACGCAGTCAGACGAAAATTCAGCCGGAAGAAACGCTGTATGGGCAGTGTCAGTATGCCCTAATTCTATAAAAACTGTATCGGGGGTATTCTGATGGGGGTAAAGCTTAATAAAGGAATAAATAATGTGCAAAACGACATAACTGTTCTCCCCGACGACAGGTTTAACTGGCGTTATCAGGACAAGGCTTTTAACGAGTCGTTTAAAAGATGGCGAAAAAATAACAACGGAACGCTTGGCTTTTATCATTTAAGCAATCCGAAGGAGCTTATTTATAAGGACAAATCAGGCTTCGTCAAGGAGTATCCCGAAGCTGCCGAAACTTCGGTTTTAAGGAACGCATATTCCTTAATTGGTCAGTCGCTGCTGCTGACCTCGGTTATAGATATTATTTATTTGTTTATAGCGCCGGGATTTCTGAGCAGGCTGGGGTTTAATATTTCTTTTGATTTTTATAACGACAGCGTATACGGTAATGAATGGCTTTTAACTGTGATGTTCGTTCTGTGGTCGCTTATAAGGCGGTTATGCCCGTTTATTCTCAGCATTGCAAGGCTTAAAATGCCCGTTTCGGTTATGCTTCCCGTTAAGGCTTCAAACAGACCGATGTTAAGGTATGCCGCCCCGGTAATGCTTTTAGTCTGTCCGGTATGCTTAGTGTTCACAGGGCTTTTTAATGAATTGCTTTTCAGTATGCATATACGTACACTGCCGGCATTATTCATGCCGGAAAAGCCTGTTCTCTTAATGCTTTCCCTGTTAATGTATGTCATTATAATACCGGTATTGTGCGAAACATTAAGCAGAGGGGTATTTCTCCAGCTGCTCAGGCAGTTCGGCGACGGTTCCGCAATTGTGTTAACTAGTTTTATAACGGCTGTCGTATCCTATAATCTGAAGTCTTTCTGTTTTTTATTTATTCTTAATCTTGTAATAGGATATTTCGCAATACGTTCAGGCTCAATTATAACGGCGGTGATTATGCGTTCTACCTCAAACGCTTTCATCTGCGCGCTTTACCTTATAAGGTTCTATATAAATCCCGAGCATATGATTTTACCGCTGTTGTTATTTTTCTTTATATGCCTTGTTACGGGTTTGGTTTTTACGGTCAGGTTCATGATAAGGTACAGCGATAAAATAGGTATGTCGCTGAAAAACAGGTATCTGTTATTCAGCCGTAAGCTTATGATGCTTATTACCAGTATACCCGTGGTTTTATGGTTTACTGTCAGCTTTATCATAACGCTTGTCAGGACGGGAATAATAATCTGACGAAAGGAAATACGGATGATAATATGAATGATGTTTTTTTCATGCGGGAAGCGCTTAAGCTGGCGGAAAAAGCGGCTGATGTCGGCGAAGTCCCGGTCGGCGCCGTCGTTGTAAAAACAAATGAAAAACAGGGTTTTTCTGACCCTGATTCGGACATGAAAGAAGAAACCAATGTTAAGGACACCCTTGATTATAGCGGCAGAATTGTCGGCAGGGGGTTTAATATGCGCGAAACAAACCGCAATTCGGTTCACCATGCCGAAATACTGGCTATTGAAGACGCCTGCAAAGCTTTGGGGGGCTGGCGGCTTCAGGGCTGTGTTTTATATGTTACGCTTGAACCCTGTCCGATGTGCGCCGGAGCAATAATAAATTCAAGGCTTGACAGGGTGGTATACGGAGCAAAAGACCTTAAAGCCGGTTCCTGCGGGAGTATCGTAAATTTGTTTGATTTACCCTATAACCATAAGCCTGAAATAACAGTCGGTATTATAAAAAACGAATGCGAAGAAATCATGAGTAAATTCTTCAAAAAGCTCAGGGACAAGGAGAAAGACGGTATCATGAAGCTTATTCCCGCTGTAACGGACGAGCAGATTAAGAATGTTTCCGAACTGGCGGATTTGATATGGCATGAATTTTTCCCGTCTGTTATATCGGGCGGGCAGATTGATTTTATGATTGATAAATTCCAGTCGGTCCCGGCAATAACCGAACAAATCAGAAACCTCGGCTATAATTATTATATAATGCATAAAAACGGCGGTTATATCGGTTACTGCGCTGTAAACCCGCAGAATAACGGAAGGCTGTTTTTATCAAAACTATATATAAAAAAAGAATTCCGCGGTCAGGGCTATGCAAGAAAGACCTTTATGTTCCTTAAGGATTTCTGTATTAATAATAATTTCCGGCGCATATGGCTAACCGTAAATAAAAACAATACGCAGACTATTGAAGTCTATAAAAAGCTCGGATTCAGAATCACCGGCGAAGGCGTTACGGATATAGGCGGAGGATATGTCATGGACGATTATTACATGGAGCTTGAACTGCGGCAGTAATATTTTAAAGCTTTAGCTTCGGGATAATTTATGCCGCATTTATAGACGGCGGAATGGAGTATAAAATGCCAAAGACAATATTCGGGACAACCGAAAAATCGAACTTCATATTGAATATGAAATCCAAAACCCTGCAAAAATGGCTTCATGCCGTATTGATTTTCTGTATCGCCGCGCCTCAAATAGGAGCAATGTTCATAGTAGGCATGCAGACGACATCGGTTTGGATGGCTTCATTCGTTTATGCGACAGGCTTTACAAGCATTTTGTTTTACCTGATTGTCATGTTGAAGCAGGATGTGAAGTTTAAGGATAATAAATCATACCTAATAATGTCCCTGCTTTTTATTTTTACTGTCGTATCATATTACGGGGTGGCTTTGAACGGAAGCTCCGAAGACCTTAAAACCGCGCTTTTCGGCGAAACGGGACGTTACGAAGGCTTGCTCACAATTATTGCGTATTACGGTATTTTTCTCGTGGCGACCTGCGTGTCAAAGAAAAATGCCGTCAGGAATATCTTCGATGTGTTAATCGGAGCAGGAATTATACAGTCTGTAATAGCGATACTGCAGCATATACCTGCCCTGGATTTTCCCAACGACTTCAGGAATATTATGTTTTTAATGCTTCAGGACTGTATGCTTTCAAGCGGTCTTGCTGACAGCCCGATTTTCTACGGTTCTTTTCTGACGCTTGTATCGGGAATTGCGGTTTTCGGAGCGGTTTATGAAAAAAACCTCATACGCTCAAGGATTTACGGGGCGGCTCTGCTTTTGTTCGCGGTTACGGCATTGTTCACGTCTTCAATCGTTCCGATAATCGGCATAGGCGCAGTTCTTATCATTGCAGTTATTATCGTTTTATACAATTACGGCAAAGGGAACAGCGAATACTATACATACGGTTTATTATGCTCTCCGGAGCTTAGGCTAACTGTACTAGTTTTTTTAATACTTGGGGTATTTGTTTTAATTTACTGTACCCAGGGTATATTCATCAGGGATAAGGCAATAGCCTATTCCGACGCTTATTACAGACTGTTTATAGTAAACGGACCATCGCCTGTGGACACCTCGTCTTTATATGAAATTGCTTGGGGTAGAAGCATTGACTTTATAAAACAGCACCCCATCACAGGAGTGGGACCCGACCGGTTCGCCGCTGTTCAGTTTAATGAAGCGTATTCCATTAATTCAATTGACAGAAGCTATAACGAATATCTTTATACAGCTGTAACAAGGGGGATTCCGTCGCTGTTATGCTACCTAGCCCTGCTCGGTTTTGCGTTTAAAAGGCTTTTTGCCGGAATAAAGCAGTTTATTGCAAGCAATGAAAACTGGTTCCGCCCCGCTTTGCTAACGGCGGTAACGGCATATTCAATACAGGCGTTTTTCAGCGCAAGCGCAATAACGGTGGCTCCGTTTTTCTGGCTTATTCTGGGGCTTTCCTGTTCGGCAAGGCTTGGGGACAAACCGGCGGCAGAAATTACACAAAATATGTAATTGTTCAGCACGCATTATATAATGTCTGCTGAATAATTAAAAAATGCCGTCGCTATGCGACGTAAAAGCATTTTTCAATTATTCCAGTGCAAGAGTTTTGAGTAAAAACACTCAAAACTCTTGCACTTATAAAACAGTTTTCTTAGAAAACTGTTTTATAAGCAGACATTATCAAGAAGTATTGCGAAAAAGCTCTGCTTTTTCGCATCCGGAAACAGACTTGTCTGTTTCCGGGAACAATTACACAAAATGTGTAATTGTTCAGCACGCATTATAACGATAACACAGAATGTCAGTTTTCAGGTTTAATAATAAACTTCTGCACGGCGGGGATAAGCATACCTCCGGCGGCGTTCCCTGTTATAACGACAATAAGGTACGGTATAATACCGCGGTACGTACCGCTCAGGAACAGGTAAAACATATCGGCTATGCTATGGTTGAAGCCGCATATAATAAACACAACTACCGGTAAAAATACCCCGAAGACAGCTCCCGTATAATTCTTCCTTTCCGTGTAAATTCTATTTGATTCAACGGCTGAAAACATCAGCAGACCGCAGAACACAGCCAGTATAAAGGCGCTTTTAAGACTGTCTGAGATTTTCAGTTCGGCTATGCCGGCTGCCTTTTCTGTAATAACCGCGCTTACAGCAGTCTGCCTTATGCATAAAGCCGAAACAAACACTCCCAGGGCGTTTCCTATAAGGGAAGCAAGCACATCAAAAATATATGACGGTTTATTCAGAGGGATATACCCCGCCTTCCCGGTAAAAAGCATAAACCTGAAGCAGATAATCATGAAAAGTCCGAAGCAGAATAAAACGGCTCCTATATATCTGTTATCGCAGGATAAATAAACGGTTCCGCCTATGCTTATCATAATTCCGGCAAGAACCGCGCTGAAAGTATTTTTTATGAATTTCATACAATCATCCTTTTTATGTATAATTAATTTTTTATTAGTAATTCTTTATTTCATAAACCGTACGGGCAAACCTGGCTTCGTATATTAATTACATTATATAATAAAGGCAGCTGTCCTTTCCTTCACGAAGCTGTATATAATCATAATCCACTCATTATATCAACCACCCAAGAATAATTATATATAAATATTGATAATATGTCAATTAATAATTTGTCTTTTAATAAAATTTATTAAATCGGGACGGTTATTTGTAACAATTTCATCAATTACCGCATTTAACAGCATTCTTAACGCTTTGCCTATGTCTTCCCCGCTGATTCCAATCGAAGCTAAATCATTTCCGTTTATACCGAGCATGGAAATTTTATAGCATTCGTTGTTATCTATAATTTTTAATGCCGTATTAGCCATTGATTCGGCTTCCTGTACGCGTTTCATGCATGAAATATGCTTTGCTTTGTTGTCCCCCTTAATAACCTCCGTTAATTCAAAAAATCTCTCTTCACCTATATCAGAAAGCAGGTGTTTTACATTTTTTACGCTGTCATCCGGTGTTTTATTATGATTTTTTATCAAGTCAGCAACCGTTCCGGTTATCTTATTACTGTATTTTAACCGTCTTAATATTGCCTCTGCCATACCGGCGCTTATTTTATCATGACCGTAAAAATGACCGCTCCCCTTTTTATCTTTCTTAAAGCATAACGGTTTTGAAATATCATGAAAAAGCAAAGCCAGCCTGACATTCAGATTGCTGACCGAATTTCCCACGGCGGCAGCGGTATGTTCCCAAACATTATAAATATGGTGTTTGTTATGCTGGTTAAAATTAACGCACGGCTTTATTTCGGGAATAATAAACCCTATGACGTCGCTGTATTCAATCAGTATTTCAGCCGCACAAACTCCGCAAATCAGCTTGTTTAATTCACCGGAAATCCTTTCCTTAGATATTTTTCCGAGCAGGTTTTTAAGTTCATGAACAGCGGCTGAGGTTTTTGAATCAATTTTAAAGCCAAGCTCAGAGGCAAATCTCAGCGCGCGCAGAATACGCAGGGCATCTTCGTTAAATCTTGCAAAAGGCTCTCCGACGCATTTTATAATGCGGTTCCGCAAATCATTCAGCCCGCCGAAAACATCGATAATACCTGTTTGTTTGCTGTAAGCCATGGCATTTATCGTAAAATCCCGCCTGGATAAATCGTCGCGGAGGTCTTTTGAAAAGAAGACCTGTCCGGGATGACGGCAGTCATTATATTCGCCGTCTTTGCGGAATGCGGTTACTTCTATATTATCACCGCCGGAAACAACAGTAACCGTGCCGTATTTTATACCCGTTTCAACTATATTATAATCATAAAAGCAGCTTTTGATTTGCTCCGGCTCCGCCGGCGTTGAAATATCATAATCACAGGGAACTTTTCCCAGAATTATATCCCGTACGCATCCTCCGGTTAAAAATGCTTCGTAACCATAAGCCGTTAATCTGTCCAGAACGCGTGAAACATTTTCGGGAACAGGGAAGAAATTTTCGGAATTATTAAGTAAATGCAAATTATTGAAATCGGAATTATTTTTATTCCCAAAATCTTTTTTTAAGTTTTTCGGAACCATATATTAATTCCTCCCGATGATATGCGGTTTTCCATAATGTTCTATTATAAATATGAGAATTATATTACCGTTAAGGCGAATAATAATAATGCTTTATTGGGGCGTGTTCGAAAATCATCAATATACACATAAACAGTGATTTTTGCACCGCACTGCGTTAAAAATCTTGAAAACCACCTAGGTTTCCTGCGATTTTTTGCCTTGTTCAGCATAAAAATCACTTGTTTCTATACACATTGCTAATTTTCGAACACGCCCTAAAAGCGATTATAATTTTAAGGAGAATTTTGTTATGAATAAAAACACCTGTATCCATTGTGATGTTGTTTCCTGTAAGTATAACTGTGAAACTGAAAGCTACTGTTCGCTGAACGAAATAAAGGTAGGAACTCATGAGCCCCATCCTACCATGCCTGAATGCGCCGACTGTCAGTCATTTGTAAAGAGAAACGGCTAAAAAACCCACGCACAGCAGGAATCCGATTAACTATAAAACTAAACTTTATCAGTTAAGGATTATACTGTCCCGGATTTGAATACTGCCAGTGCCTCATAACAACTAAATGTTGCAGTATAATAATAAAAATCATACCGCCGCAGGCGGTATACCACCATTGTTAATTGTTAATTTTTAATTGTTAATCGATACTAGCGGGAATGTCATATTTAATTATGGCATTCCTGTTTTTCCGTTAAAAGTGAAAACTGTTTTATCTTCCTGCGGGATTAAGTGCAGGAAGATTCCTCGATTAATTCAAACCTGGGTTTTATATTGCCGTGGTCGTCTACATCCTCCAAAAACATTTCAAGCGGACGAACCCATATCACAGGTTTATTGCCAAGCTGCATATAAACAGCCTGTTCGGAACAGTCCTCATGGTCTTTAGCAACGTTAAGCACAATATAATCGCCGCCTTTAAAATGCTTATAATGACCGTTAATCACGATTTTTCTGCCCTCGGGAACACCAATTCCGGTAATTCCGTTGTTTTTAGGAGCAGGAACAGGTTTTCTGCCTGCGAAAGGTTCGCTTTCCCCCTGTTCGTCTTTTGCCGCGTCTGATACTTTTTTATCTTCCGAAGCTTCCTTGCCCGAAACAAAGGTTTTAGCCGCTTCTTCATCCGCAGCGGTCAGAACCATTGACTGGTTCTGCGGCACCGTTACTGAAACAAAGCCCCCCGACGCTTCAAATACATTTCCGCTCAAACGGTCCGAAAGCGTTTTATAATCGGTCTGAATCCTGAAGGTATGGCTTGTGCCGCTGATATTAAGCGCAATATACACTTTTTCGCCTTCCTTTTCACGCTTGAAAAGGAAGGTCTGGTTATTAAGCTCAAGCTTGGTATATGAACCCGACTGGACGGCTGGATTTTCATTCCGTACGGCTCCCAAAGCTGAAATATGCTTCAGAAGCTTGCCGTCTCCCTTTGCAATATCGTCTTGGGAAAGGTCAGGACGCACAGGCAAATCGGCGTCATGTCCCCTGCCTTTAATCCCGGGAATCCCGAATTCACTTCCGTAATAAACGGAAGGAACGCCGTGCATCATATACATAAGGGTATAGCAGCAGTATATATGAGCCGGATTGTTCAGTATTGACGCAATCCTTGAAACATCATGGTTATCGAGGAAATTATAAAGGTACAGGCTGCCGTTCTGTCCCAGCTGATAATCAATCGAGTGCGCTATTTCAAAATAATTACGGTCGTTATGGGATGAATAAATTCCTTTATAGCACTGATAATTAGTAATGCTGTCGAACATTTCACCGTTTGCCCAGCGGTTCGCCGCGCCGTGGATAATTTCACCCATCAGCCAGAAATCCTGTTTTATGCCCCTTGCAAAACGGCATATATCTTTTATGAAATTATCGGCAAGGCAGTCGGCGGCGTCAAACCTTATGCCGTCAATACCGAATTCCTCAATCCACATCTTAACGGCCAAAAGAAGGTGTTCGGTAACGTTTTTATTATAAAGGTTGAGCTTTACAAGGTTATAATGCCCGTTCCAGCCTTCATATGAAAAGCTGTCGCCGTAAGGCGAACGCCCGCCGAAATTCACTCCGGCAAACCAGTCCTTATACTGCGAGGCTTCGCCTCTATTAAATCCTGAAAAGCGAAATGCTCGCGTCCGACATGATTAAAAACTCCGTCCAGAATTATACGTATGCCGTTGTTATGGAGTTCGCCGCAAACCTCTTTAAAATCGGCGTTTGTTCCCAGCCGCCTGTCCAGCAGATAATAATCCCTGGTATCATAGCCATGCTCCACCGAATCAAAAACCGGGCCGAAATAAACAGCGTTCATGTTCAGCGATTTTATATGCGGAATCCATTCGATTACTTTTCTAATCCTGTTAACCGGCGTTTCGGGAGCGTCCTTGCCGTATTGCTCGCATCCGCAGAACCCCAGGGTATAGATATGATAAATATTAGCCTTTTCAATCCAGTGCGTCATTTTTTAGTAATCTCCTTAAATATTAATTGTCACTATAACAGTATACCACAATTTTTGCATACATACAATAAATAACCAGATAAATTTATATTATTTCTTTGTCCGGTTCAATTTGACGATATTGCTAAAATATGTTATAATGGTATAAATTATTTTTATAATGTGTGCTTAACAATCTGCCAGTATGGTTTTATTAAGCGGGAGGTTTATATGGGAAGAGTAAATTTAAATGCCGGAGCATTGTTATCACCGCTTCCTGCCGTCTTAATATCATGCGGAACTTCAAAAAAACCGAACGTGTTCACCGCCGCATGGACGGGGATTCTGAATACCCATCCTCCTATGGCTTATGTATCCGTCAGACCGACAAGGCATTCCTACGGAATTATTAGTGAGACGGGAGAATTTACAATAAATCTGACAACATCAAAAATGACCTTTGCAGCTGATTTCTGCGGGGTGAAAAGCGGCAGGGACACAGACAAAATAAAAAAATGCGGTTTTCATCTTGAGAACGGAAGTTCAGTATGCTGTCCCTTTATTACCGAAAGCCCGCTTGTTCTGGAATGCCGCGTTAAGGAAATAAAACCGCTGGGAACTCACGATATGTTCATAGCCGATATTAAAGGAGTAAGCGCCGACGAACGCTATATAGACAGCAAAGGCAAGCTTAATCTGCAGCAGGCGGGGTTAATGGCATATTCCCACGGGGAGTATTTCGCTCTGGGCAGAAAACTGGGAAGCTTTGGGTTTTCCGTCGCGAAGAAAAACAAACCTAATAATAAAGTAAAAAAATGAGGAAACAAGGGGCGTTTAATTTTTATGGCTATTTCAGGAACATTAAGGCTTGCCTTAAAAGCGCTTTCGTACGGGGAAGCCGATATTACCAAATCATATAAAATAGAACGTGCGGTAAAAGAGAATATAAAGAGCTCCCGTTTGTTAAAGCCGCTGTATAAAACATGGAATCACAGCATAAAATGCGGGGACCATGAAGTTTCAGTCAGGCTGTATACCCCTTCCGAACAAATCAGGAAACCGAGAATGCTGCTGTTTTTCCACGGGGGCGGCTGGGTAACGGAAAGCGTTGACACATATAACAATGTCTGTATGTACCTTGCTGAAAAAACCAAAAGCAGGGTGGCTTCGGTCGAGTACAGACTTGCGCCGGAAAACCCGTTTCCAAACGGACTTGAAGACTGTTATAACGCGGCAAGGGAAATACTGCTGAATCCGCATCTTCTGGAAATACATGCGGACGAGCTTGTTCTTGTCGGTGACAGCGCAGGCGGTAATTTAGCCGCTGCCGTTTCGCTTATGGCGCGCGACAGGGGTGAATTTACCGTATCAAAGCAAATACTTATTTACCCGCTTACAAATAATGACCACACCGAAAGCTCCCCTTTTATGTCAGTTCATGAAAACGGAACCGACTATCTGCTTACTTCAAAGCGCATATGCGAATATCTGTCCCTATATGCGGCTAAGCCTGAGGATTATAGAAATCCGTATTTTGCGCCCCTGCTTTCGGAAGACCTGTCGAATCAGCCGGACACCCTGATTATAACCGCCGAATACGACCCTCTGCGCGACGAAGGCGAGGAATACGGAAAAGCTCTGATTAAGGCTGGGAATACCGCAAAAGTTTACCGCGTCAGGGATGCCCTTCACGGATTTTTTTCGCTGAACGCACGGTTCAAGCCTGTCAGGAACGCCTATAAGCTGATTAATACTTTTCTTTACGGTACAGGAGAAATATAGAATACAGTTATTGACATGCCGGTATAATTTGCTATAATTAAACTATAATTAAGAGAAAGAAGGTTATTGTTTTGTATAAGGAACTTCCTGAAAAAATTAATATTGTTAATCCCTTGATATCTATCCTTGATGATGAAACAAGACAAAAAGCCGAGGAGATGATTTTCGACAATCACCAGCGCAGAATAAGGGAAAATTATCTTTATATCGGAAAAAACAATTTCGGAGTGGAGGACGGTTATTATACCCTTCATGATGAAATACCCGGTTTACTGCGCCGGAATTGCAATAATCCGGATGTCATCAATTTAATTGCGGACATGCTTAAAGAGGAATGAGGAGTTAGTAATTAGGAATAAGAATAATTTCAATAAATATTACCCTGTATAAATTTTTAAATCATAACGCCGAAGGCGTTATACCTGCATTGTTAATTATTAATTATCAATTGAATCCCTCTAACAACCCTAATAATAAGGACAAAAAGGGTAAAAAAGTGAAATTCAGCCGTGAAAACGTAAAAATCAAACAAATATAGCGCGA
>QMCD01002081.1_pt1 | contig 17141 bp, 18 predicted proteins | sample 1821841 | NCBI WGS metagenome assembly QMCD01 (sample SAMN01991225, study PRJNA193472) | Termite gut metagenome, whole genome shotgun sequencing project. | isolation source: worker | host: Macrotermes natalensis | reverse complement strand
ACGTTCGTCTGCTCGTAGGCGCGCGCTTCCATGTAGCCGTCGTGATACAGCTTGGAGAGAATCGGCGACATGCCGTGAAAGCGCAGCCCGCCGGCGTGATTTGGGGCGGGGATGAAACCGCTGCCGAGCGTATACATCTTCGCGAGGGGCGTGATGCAGCCCGTGTCGCAGAAATCGTAGGCGTAGACGCCTCGCGTGAAGCTGGGGCAGGAGGCGGGCTCCGCCGCGATGAAATGGGCGTTGCCTTTGCCCGTTAGCTTGTCGCCCATATACGCGCAGACCAGCCCGCCGAGGTTGCTGCCGCCGCCCGTGCAGCCGATTACGATGTCCGGATACTCTCCGAGCATGTCCAGCGCCGCCTTCGCTTCCAGGCCTATTACGCTTTGATGCAGCAACACCTGATTCAGCACGGAGCCGAGCACATAGCGGCAGCCCGGCGTACTCACCGCCTTTTCCACCGCCTCCGAAATCGCGCAGCCAAGGCTTCCGCCCGTTTCGGGATATTTTTCAAGTATGCTGCGGCCAACATTTGTAGTGTCGCTGGGGCTCGCGACGACGCTTGCATTAAACGTCTCCATGACGGCCTTGCGCTGCGGTTTTTGCTCGTAGCTGACCTTGACCATGTATACGGTTAGGTCTACGCCGAAGAATCCGGCCGCCATAGCGAGCGCCGTGCCCCATTGCCCCGCTCCGGTTTCGGTGGTGAGCGAGGTCAGGCCCTGCGCTTTCGCGTAATACGCCTGCGGCACGGCGGAGTTGAGCTTATGGCTGCCTGACGTATTCCCGCCTTCATACTTGTAGAAGATCTTGGCGGGCGTACCCAGCGTGCGCTCGAGGTTATATGCGCGCACCAGCGGCGAGGGGCGGTACATGTTGTAGAAATCCAGTATCGGCTCGGGTATGTCGATATAGCGGGTCGTTGAGTCCAACTCCTGCTTGGCGAGCTCAGTGCAGAAAACGCCTTCCAGCTCTTCGAGCGTCATGGGCTTGCCCGTGCCGGGGTTTAACAAAGGCTCCGGCTGTTCGGGCATGTCGGCCCTGAGATTGTACCATTGGCGCGGAATTTTATTTTCGGGGAGGAATGTCTTGTAGGGAATCTTCTGGCTCATGGTTGTTCGTCCTTTCATCTGTCAATATTTTATAATAAAAAAGCCCTTGCCCCCATAATAGGGACAAGAGCCTAAACTCCTGCGGTACCACCCAAATTGATGCGAAAACGCACCCTCTCTATGCACTCAAATGAATGCACGCCGCGCTGATAACGGATACGGCCTTACCCGTCGGCAACTACTCACTGTTGTTTTCGTGCCGCCCTCCGAGGTCCATTCATTCCGATGCGCTACGCCGCCCTCACACCTATGGGCCGCTCTCTGAAGTCCGCTTGCCGGAACTACTCTTCCTCATCATTGGTTTACATTGCGGGTACTTTATCACGGACGCCGAATCCTGTCAAGCGTTAATTTTTGATTTTCTCGTTGCCTCACCCCCATTTCGCGGGCACATTTCGTGAGATTCAAACGCTATGAGTGGGAGCAGAGGTTTACAGAATAACCCACCGATGAGGGAACCGGCGATTGTGCTGTCCGATTGCCCACTGCACTAAAGTATTGATTTCTATAGGGTTCTAAGTGTTTGTATAATTCAATTGGCCTAAAGGGCAAGGTTTTTATGTGGATCAGCCGTCCGCGGCGGACGGCAACCTTATTACCGCAGGCTGCACCGGCGCTTTGCAGTGGACAAAGTGTATTATTGAGCGTTTGGGCGTGTTCCTGCCCGATACTTTGGACGCTTGGTTCGAATACTTTTGTACCGGTAAACCCGAACATTTCTATGTGCTCATGCAGTCTTTGCCGTCAAAGTAAAGGAGTATTGACCACTTTAAATTTTCAGTTTATTCAAATAACAACTATATAATTATAAATCTTATGGTACAATGTATTATATATAGTCGAAATCGGATACATAACGCTGTCAATATAATAATTTCGCTGGGGCATGGCGTGAGTAACAACCGATAAGCTGAATATGTTGAGGAAGGGGTTCAATGGCGGCAATACTGATGATAAACGTCCCCTATGCGGGGCATACCAACCCAACGCTGCCGCTGGCGGAAGCGCTGGTGCGGCGCGGTCATAAAGTAGCATACATCAACGCGGAAGAATATCGCGATAAATTAGAAAAAACGGGCGCTGAGTTTATACCCTATGAAAATTATCCCGCTTCGCCGACGCCGCAGCAGAAAAAAACGAAATGCTTCCGCGCCGCTTTCGATACTGCGGTTGGCTTAGATACTAAATATGACCTGCTGATATACGAAATGTTCTTTTATCCGGGGAAACAAATCGCCGATATACTTGGAATCCCGTGCGTACGCCAATTCTCACAGCAAGCGTGGAATCAGGCAACTATGGCGGACGCCACGCGTTTTTTCAGGCTATCCAGCCTTCTTATCGACGCTCAAGTAATGGGCAAACGGAACGCGGCGCGCATGGGGCTTATCAATAATACCCTCGGCGATGCCGTTGTATACGATAAACCGGAACTGAATATCGTCTATGTACCGCGGATATTCCAAAGCAAAAGCGAGACCTTCGGCGATCACTATATCTTTGCCGTCCCGATAATCGAAAGCGGCGCAGCTTCACATCAAATCCCGTATGAAGAAATGAAACCGCCAATCGTATATATCTCTCTCGGAAGCATTATCAGCAATAAGGGCTTCTACAAGGAGTGTATCCGGGCGTTTGGCGATACAGATATGTCGGTCATTTTGAACACAGGCCGAATCCAGCCGGCGACGCTAGGCAAACTGCCGGCCAATATTCACGCCTATCCATTCGTTCCGCAGCTAGAGGTGTTAAACCACGCGGACGTCTTTCTAACCCACTGCGGAATGAACAGCGTCAACGAAGCTATGAGCCGCGGCGTGCCCATGGTCTGTATGCCTTTCATCAATGACCAGATTGCGAACGCTAATAGAATCGTAGAACTCGGAATAGGAAAACGCGTGCGGTCTTTCCCGTCAAAGGGGAAAAAACTGTATGAAGCGGTTAAGGCCGTATACGGCGACGCTGAAATACGAAACCGCAGCAAGGAAATAAAGGAATCGCTTCTATACGAGCCGTCTTTTGAAGAGGCGCTCAACCGCATAGAGCGCTTATTGGATTTGTGATGAATAATATCTTTCCGGAAGTCAGGCAAACGTTAATTGATATAAAGCAATTATACGGCTATAGCGATGATGACGGCGTCTTGCAAGGCTTTGTAGGCGCAGCGGACGATAAAATCGAAAAATTGACTCGAAAGACAAAAAGTGAACATATTGGGAGGACGGCGCAATGGAAGTTAAATACATCTATAGTATATCCGTCGAGGATTATAACCATTTGAGGAAATCCGCTGGATGGGCCGAGCTTGAAGGCAAACAGGCGTTAACGGGTATAAACAATTCAGCGTTTTTGGTTGCTGCCATCGCAAATAATGAAACAGTCGGTGTAACAAGAGTGGTCAGTGATGGCGGATAAATTTCTATCATCGTCGATGTAATCGTTCTTCCCGATTTTCAAGGAAAGGGCATCGGCAAAACGATGATGCAAAAAGCTATGGACTACATAAAGAGCAATATAAGCGAGGGACAATGTGTATTTGCAAACTTAATGGCGGCAAAAGGCAAGGAGCCCTTCTACTCGCAATTCGGATTTGAAGTCCGGCCAAATGAGAAGGTTGGCGCTGGTATGACACAATATATCTATTATGATAAAACATAAAAACAATATTTACGACAATTTTCCTTGCTGGAACGCTTCTGGTTTTATGGCGAACTATTGGGTAAGGTGGAACGATACAAAAAGAAATAGTATAATATACCTATGAAAAAGACAAACGCCCTACGGCTGCTCGACGCCGCTAAAATCGGCTATACCGCGCGCGAATACGACGTTTCCGACGGCGAAATTTCCGGCATCGCCGTCGCGGCGAAAATCGGCCAAGAAGTCATTCCTGATTTCTTGCATCTTAATCTTTAATCCAGCTAACCAGGTATTTGAACTCGCCCCCATTACTCCGCTCCAGCACTTTGAATTGTCCCTCTATCCCCTTTTCAGCAACGGCAACTTCAAAATGGCAAAGCGCGATTCCCATGTCCATACGGTTCATATCCGTTTTGCCTGCCGAGTAAAAGTGAAACACGGAATCGCCGTCCTTCATAATTCTCCACGGCTGGGCGTTAATCGCGGAGGGCGCTTGCCGAACAGCTTCCAGCGCAACGGTAAACTCGTCTCCTGCGGCCAGCGGCGTATTGAAATCGCCGTCGAAAAACAGTTCGCCCCACGGCTTGCGGTTTCCGGCGTTGCTCTTGATAAAGCGGCCAAGCAGCGATTTCTTCCCGCCCTCGTGGCCGACCGGCGAAACGATTGGCAGCGCTTCGCCCTCATTAAGGTTCATCGCCTTGGAAAAAGCGCCGCGCGAAAACGTACCGCCGAGGCAAACGGTAGCTAGATCCAGCCCCGTCGCGAAGAGTATCAGCTTTTCAAACTGATAACCCACATCCTCCATATCATACGCGCCTTTTTTGCACGCCGCCGCGATGAACGCGCGCGCACCCTGAATGACGCCGTAGGTACCAAGCTTCTCAACTTCGCCGTTTTCAAGGTATTGCAGGCGGACATTATTACCGAAAATTCCTGACGTTCCGTTGACTTCATTGATAAACGCCCGCAGTTTTCCCAAATCCTCCGCGTTTAACGGTTCGCCGCTATAGCTGCGTACCGACCTCCTGCTCATTATGTTTTTTATAGTCATAACTTCCTCCACTTTCTTTGGGATATTGTACCATTCCCGATAGGGCAAAACAATGGCAAAACAATGTTAAAAATACGGCAAATATTATTGTGTTCGCAATTTCTTTTTGAACTTGGGCAAGCTATATAATATGGCGTCTTCTTTTAGCAAGCCGCCCAGCAAATATAAGGATGGAATGAGCGAACAATCATGATCAAACGTTTACGCATCGGAAACATGGGGCATTCGAATTTGCATTGGTTGGACAGCTATCATCATTTTTCTTTCTCCAACTACTATAACCCGGATAACATCCAGTTTGGCGCGCTACGGGTGCTTAACGACGATCTTGTCGGGCCGGGAACGGGCTTTAACGCCCATCATCATGAAAACATGGAGATCCTTTCATATGTTATAAACGGCGAACTGACGCATGGCGATAGCATGGGCAACCGTCAGACCTTGTCGCGCGGTCATGTGCAATACATGAGCGCCGGTACGGGCGTAATCCACAGCGAACATAATTATGGACATGAGGTATTGCGCTTTCTGCAAATCTGGATTTTTCCGGATAAGAAAGACTATGCGCCGCAATACGGGGATCATCGTTTCGGCTGGGATGAGCGTATCGGGAAATGGATGCCGATTGCTTCCGGCGACGGCGACAAACGCTTTCCAATACAAATTCACGCGGACGTGCATGTTTTTGCCTCGTTGATTCCAAGAGGCGAAAGCCTATCCTTTGAGATAAAATCCGGCCGACAGGCTTATCTGGTAGCCGTTGAGGGCGACGCCATGGTGAACGATACCGCGCTTGAAGAGCGGGACGCTATGGAAATTGTGGAGGAAAACGTTCAGATACATGCGGAAACCACCGCGCATATGCTCATACTTGAAATGGCGAAAGAATAGTCTAAGAATACTTTGTTTCCAAAGAAATATATGTTAAAATTGCTATAATCGATTCCTATCGGAGCCGAAGCCCAAAGAACGAATTATAATCAAGCATGCATGGATTATATTCAGAAAGGCAAGCAAGATGGGTACTACTTTTTCTACTATTCAAATACAAAATCAACGGCAGCCGGATTCAAATACATTCATAAAAACGTTTACCAAGCACATGGAGAAGAAGGGCTTAATAGCGGCAACGCATGAATCAGCGCAGCTTTCTTTTTATATCGCCTTTTCCGATACATCGAACTGGATAACGCTCAGCTCGCCGGAATATGATATCGGCTCTGATTCGTTTAAAGCCGAAGTACAAGGGCTGGCAAAAGCCCTGAAGACTTGTTGTATTGGAACCAGCGTATTTGACAGCGATATCGTTTCTCTCGAATTATTCAATTATATAAACAAACAAGAAGATACCGTTTTGCTAGGCCGGGTTGACGGTTTATACGATATGCCGGAAACGGAGCTCGAACAGGCTAAAGGAAATCCAGAATGTTGGAAGCCGCTTCTTGCAAAAGATAGAACATGGGAAGAGCTTGCGTCAATATGGAACACAGAATATTTATTCGAAGAAGAAGTCTTGGCTAAAATGGCGCCGCTTCTCAACATGGATGCGCAAAACATTGCGGCGGACTACCATTATTGGAATGAAATTGATCCGGATAATACGCGTCTGATAAGGCTATATTTTACAACCTCAGAGCCGGAATTTATTACAGATGGCGCGACTAAACTTGCATTCTACTTTGGAGCCAATTTGGTATCAAGCATTGAAAACATTATGACATTTTATAATATTGGAGGCGTCTCAAAAGGGCTGTCCGTTATGATATACGGAGACTGCTTCAAGAATAACGAAGTCGAAATAAACGCGTTGAGAATAGAACGGCCCAAAAATCCGCGGATAGGTCGTCACGGGCAAACTGACCGCGATTGCTTTACGGCAGCGCTAGAGAAAGCAAACCCTCTGCCTAATGGACAACATGGCGTAGCGGCGCATTTCTTCGACTATGAGTTCTGCGAAGGAATTAATATGGGTCATCCATCGATGAAGGTCGAAAAATATATAAACGCCGTCCTTGCATTTAGTTCCACAATATTCATTACGGCGACAATACTGTCCGGCGAAAAGCATGAACTCTCCGTATATGTTATCCCGCATAGCAATTGGATGGAGGGTCAGGCATGCAGTACAGCCGATCTTTGTAAGGCTTAACCCGCTATATTGGCCGTATACGGCGCTTTAGCGCAAGGAAGGATTATTAAACAATGGCAAAACAATTTGTACCGTTGTTTGCGTCTGAAGAAATCGCGAATGTGGCGGCGCTGTACGCCGCGGCAGCTGACGACTATAGCGAAGTTCGCCTAGGAGAAACAGTTTTCTTCTGGCAGAAGCTCACGAAGGTGCGATACGCGCCGTTGCGCTCCATCGTCTGGGCGTATATACGGCAGGAGGATAGCCGCATGACGCTTTGCTGCGGCAAGGGCATATACAATAGCTATTTTCTTATGCTGATGGATGCGAATGGGAAGCGTGTGAAGATACCTATCGAAATGGAGCAAAACATACGCAGCGTACTCCGAGCGCTTGAAGAGCGCTGTCCCGCAATCACAATCGGCTATTCAGAGCAGAACGCCGCACGCTTTATGACGCCTGCTAACATACGTTAGCGTCCAGTTTGCGGTATAAAGAGTAAAAAATGGGAAAATTGAATTTTACCACAACAGAGCAAAATGAGGATCAGCCGGTTTGGGTATTGCGCAAACGGTCAAGCGACAAAACGCAATCAAGGGATATCCCCGCCCTCGCCAAAAAGTATTATGAAACTATCGGCAAGCGCAGCGGCGAAATCATCCCGTTCTTCGTTATATCGCAAGGCTACGATAAAACGGCGGGTGATTTCATGCTCTCTATCGGCGGCTTGGGTGCTCATGAAAAGCTTGAAAAGCTCACGATCCCAAGAGGGTTATACGGAAAGGTCACGATAAAGCCAAAATTGTGCTTTATTTGGGGATTGTCTATCGGCGAAGCGAAGAGGGCTTTTTATACGGAGTGGCTGCCGTTATCTGGTTACGAATCCTTAAATATGGAATATGAGTATCACACAGAAGCCAGCAGCGGAAAGAGCTCGGAAATCGATATTCTCTTTGCTATTCAGGAAAAAAGAAAACCATACAAATGCTAGGAAGTCGAAAATTTGACATTTGGTATATCTACGTATATGATGGTCTAGGGTCAAACCCAAATAAAGAAAAAGAGGAACCTATTTGTTTAATCAAGACAAAACAATCGTCTGCAAGGATTGCGGACAAGAATTCGTATTTACGGCCAGCGAGCAGGATTTCTTCCAGCAAAAGGGATTCAACAACGAGCCCCAGCGGTGTAAATTCTGCCGTGACGCGCGTAAAAACAGGGATGGCGGCAACAGGGGGCCGCGCGAAATGTTCGACGCAGTATGCGCGGCATGCGGCGCCACTTGCCAAGTTCCATTTCAACCCAAAACCGACCGTCCAATCTATTGCAGCGATTGCTTCTCCCGTAATAGATAGAACCAGCCGGGTTAGCCCGGTACTGCCGCCCTCTCGCTTTGTATAGCGGGAGGGTTGTTTTAAATACTTTGCTTAAGCCGGGTCTAATTCCAAATTACGTCGCCGATCGGCAGCCACTCAAAAAATTGTCGATGGAAAAATTCTATAAATCTGCCTTTACCTGTCAATACCGTAAAGCCGAGTTCAACAAGCCTCGCCGCTACCGCTTCTGATTCGACTCTGTCGTCTATTGTGATTATTGCCGCGGATTGATGTACGCGGGACTCAAAGTCCGGCTTTGTGACTTTGTGACCATTAATGTCATTAATGTTATCAGCGTCGATATCCCAAATAGGATAGTCAAAGGGGATTTGATAATGTGTGAGAAAATGTAGCACCCCCCTCATGTTTTTTCCCGCGCCGTAGAATACAATGTTTTTCGCAAACTGATCGAGCGTCAGCCTAAGCGAGTACCTGTTAATCGCTTCGTCAACATACGCCATTTTCTCGCCATCGTAGTGTTTGCTCAATAAAGCTCTGATTTGCGCAAGATCCTCGGCACCGGGCGTAAAGACCCTGCTCCACGGCAGAGCCAGCGCCTGAAAGACATTCGCGATATGCTTTCGCGTATCGGGCCCGATTTGTACGGCGGCAATGTTGTTATATCTGCCTTCGGCCACGTTTTGCGGCACTCTCTTTTCACCCACGAGTGTGGCAAATAAAAGTCTTGGCGCAATAGCATCCTCCGTTTTATATGAAAGACTGTAATCATGCATTACAACTATTGCGCCGTCGTTAAGATATGGCAGTACGGTTAGGAAAGCAAGAATTTCTCCGGGAATTCTATGAGTAGTATCCAATACCACAAAATCAAACCGCATTTCCAAGCCAGGCAGCACATCGCAGACGTCCTTGTTAAGAACAAGCTTCCATCGATCCAAAGGCAGGCGGTCGGCATAAATATCTACGTCCGAGCCGTTCAATACATTGGCATCTTTATAATAGTTTGTAAAACGGTCGACGCTTATAAGCCTTGAAGCGGGAATATCGCTGATCGCGTTTAAAAGGTTGACCGTCCCTCCGCCGCTTGAGACGCCGATCTCTAAAATGTTCACGGGCCTATGATAACGTATTAGCCCGTTCACGAAAGCGCGCTCATTTCCGCTCATCTCGCTGCGTACCCGCGAAAAATCGATACTGTTTAGATGCTCTTTTTCAAACATTTCCGGCGCGACCGGCATAGCGTTTATCGAACCAAACCTCATTTGCTGAGTCCTCCCGAATCGTACTTGCCTTAGGCGCTCCTAGTGTAAACTCTTTTACTAGATTATACTAAAATATGTAATATGTAAATAGTTATTGTAATATATATATATGCAAATAGGCGTAAATGCGCATTGGGTGGTCTGCGAAATCGATTTGGAACAGGTATTCATAGATTAAGCGAATATGCTTTGTTAATTTATGATTGTTATGCATTCTGTAACCTGATAGTATAGGAACAGAAGGATGAAGGAGGGCTCTCTTATGTGGTTTGGGACGGAAGAATTAACAACTGCCGCGGATCGGGCAAAGGCGGCCGTCCGCAGTACGGGTAATTTCGATTGGACGTTTATTGCGCTGCTGGCATTTGTTGTGTACATCTACGCAAATGAATTCCAAAAAAAGAATTACAAGGGTATTGCGGCGGGGCTGGCGCTCTACATGGTGCACTGGTTCTATGAAATACTAAACGCCGTGATTGGCTCGGTAACGGGCTACGCTCTGTGGACCGTATCGCCCGAAAGCACCAGCTTTATATTGCTTATTGGCGTTAGTTGGGAGCTTTCTATGATGTTTTCTGTTGCGGGCCTTATTATGTCCAAGCTGTTGCCCGATGACCCCGAGCAAAAGCTGCTGGGCATAAACAACCGCTGGCTTTTCGCCATAGGCAACGCGGCGTTTTTCAGCGCCATCGAGATATTCTTAGCATCAACCCCGGCATTTATTTGGGTATACCCATGGTGGGGCGCCATACCCGTATTTATCACCACCTATATCCCGTTCTTCCTTGCGGCCTTCCTGCTCTACGACCGCACGCCTAAAACGCAAAAGCGTTTTATTGGTGGTTTGGCTGCGGTGAACACCCTATTATTGGTCGTGTTGATATCGCTGGGCGTGATATAAGGCATAGAACAAGGGCTGTACCGGTAAGCCTGACAGAAAAATCTGAAGAGAACTCGGTCGTATCTCTGCCCGGTTGACAGAGCCTTAACGCGCAAAGCGTCAAAATTTAAGCGGTCTACGATAGGGCGGCGCTCGGTTTGAGCGCCGTCTTGTTATATCAAATAAGCGAAGAGAATAAAAACGCGCTCCCTTCATGGTTCGAAAACCCACTGAAAAGAGCACGTTTGCTAGCCGTTATGAAATTAGTTAAGTTTCTTACGCGTCCACGCTCGCCATATGCGCCACGAGGTCGAGCACCTTGCAGGAATAGCCCCACTCGTTGTCGTACCAGGCGACGAGCTTTACGAAGTTGCCGTTCAGAGGAATGCCGGCGTCGGCGTCGAAGATCGACGTACGGGAATCGTGGATGAAGTCGCTCGAAACGACCTTGTCTTCCGTATAGCCGATAATACCCTTGAACTGTTCGCTCTCGGAGGCGGCCTTCATCGCGGCCTTGATCTCGTCGTAAGACGCGGCCTTTTCCAGACGGCAGGTCAAATCGACAACGGATACGTCGGCGGTCGGCACGCGGAACGCCATGCCCGTAAGCTTGCCGTTGAGCTCGGGAATAACCTTGCCGACGGCCTTCGCCGCGCCTGTCGAACTCGGAATGATGTTGAATGCCGCGCCGCGGCCGCCGCGCCAGTCCTTCTTGGACGGGCCGTCGACAGTCTTCTGCGTCGCCGTCGTGGCGTGAACCGTGGTCATAAGGCCTTCGACGATGCCGAATTTGTCGTTTATGACCTTCGCGAGCGGAGCGAGGCAGTTCGTCGTACAAGAAGCGTTGGAAACGACGTTCATGTCGCTCGTATATTTATCCTAACATCGGCGCGTCCGCGCTCGGAGCGGAGATGACGACCTTCTTCGCGCCGCCCTTGAAATGCGCGCTGGCCTTGTCGATCGTGGTAAATACGCCCGTGGACTCGACGACGTATTCCGCGCCACAGCCCTTCCAATCGATGTTGCCGGCGTCCATCTCGGCGAAAATAGTTATCGCCTTGCCGTTGACGACGAGCTTGCCGTCTTTGATTTCGATCGAACCTTTGAATTGGCCGTGTACGGTATCATAGCGGAGCATATACTCCATGTACGCGAGATCGATAAACGGATCGTTTATTCCCACGACTTCCACGTTGGGGTTGTCCATCGAGGCGCGAAATACGAGACGTCCAATACGTCCAAAACCATTAATGCCAACTTTTGCCACTGCCATATGCTTACCTCCCAAGTTTTTTTGCGATTTATTGCATGCGCTGTGCGCTATGCTGCTATTTCTTGATAATAATATCTCAAAGAGCGAAATTGCGCAATAGTGTTTTGCGTTTTTACAACACAAAGCGTTCCAGCGCCTCGGCAAAACCGTCCTCACCGTTTGTTCCCGTTATATAGCGCGCGGCGGCCTTTGCTTCTTCGCACGCGTTGCCCATCGCGACGGAAACCCCGGCAAAGCGCAGCATCGATACGTCGTTATCATGATCCCCCAGCGCCATTACTTCCTCGTAGGGAATGCGGTACATCGCCGCCAGCCGCTCAACGGCGTAGCCCTTGCTGATACCGGCCTTGCCGATTTCGAGATTCGTCGCCCAAGAGCTTGAAACCTCAAGCCACTGAGAAAAACGCTCCGTCAGTTCGGCGCGAAGCGAAGCTAGCGCGCTAGCATCCGAGCCTATAAACGATAGGCGCTCGCACCCGGCCGTTTTTACGCGCTCGATCATTTCCGCCCGGCTAGAAAGCTCCATGAAGCAGGATCGATCCTCGTAAAACCCCAAGAGCTTATCGAGATAGCGCTTGTCTTCGGATAGATACGCCATCCTGTCCTCAATAACGGCCATCGGGGAAACCTCGCGGCTCTCGGCGATTCTTAGCCCGTCCTCAAAAGCGTCCTGCGGAAGAGCGTGGCGCTCGATCAGCTTTTCGCCATGCTGTATCCACGCGCCGTTAACCGCGATTATCGGCCCGTCGAGTCCGAGCGCCTTATGGAAGGGCGCGCAGGTAGCGTGAATACGCCCTGTAGCGATGCATACGATAACACCCTTTTCGCGTGCGCGGCAAATAGCTTCAGCGCTGCGCGCGGAAATTCCGCCCTTCGTATCCAGCAGCGTACCGTCTAAATCCGTAGCGATAAGGCGAATCACGCCTAAAACCTCCGCATAAAATCGGACATGCGATCAACCGCTTCCTCAAGGTTTTCCATGCTTGTGGCGTAACAGCAACGAATGAAGCCCTCGCCGCTCTTGCCGAAGGCCGTGCCAGGCACCGCCGCGACCTGCTTTTCGATCAGCAGCTTTTCGCAAAATTCTTCAGAGGTCAGGCCCGTATGCTTGATCGACGGAAACAGATAGAACGCCCCGCGAGAATCGAAGCAGCTAAGGCCCATCTCTCTGAACGCGTCGAGTAAAAACACTCTACGCCGCGCGTATTGGGCCATCATCGAGTTCACGTCCGCAAAATCCGTCTTCAACGCGTCCTTTATGGCCTCTATGCCGGCGATTTGCGAAAGCGTCGGCGCGCAGAGCATTGTGAATTGATGGATCTTGACCATCGCGTCGATAATCTCCTGAGGGCCGACGGCAAAGCCCAAGCGCCAGCCCGTCATGGCAAACGCCTTGGAAAAGCCCGAAAGAATAACGGTACGCTCGCGCATGCCGGGGAATTCGGCTATGGAGCAATGCTTGGAGCCGTATGTGAGTTCGGCGTAGATTTCGTCCGAAAGCACGAAAATATCGCGCTTATTTAGCGCCGGAACAAGCTCGGCAAGATCCTCGCGCGTCATAATCGCGCCGGTCGGGTTATTGGGGAACGGCAGGATAATCGCCTTGGTTCTGTCCGTAATCGCATCTTCGACCATAGCGCGCGTAAGCTTGAAATCGTTGTCGGCGGTCGTCTTGATTGTGACAGGTACGCCACCCTGAAGCAATACGCTCGGCATGTAGGAAACGTACGTCGGCTCCGGCATGATAATCTCGTCGCCTGGCTCTGTAATCGCGCGGATCGCCAAGTCGATACCTTCGCTCACGCCGACGGTTACGAACGCTTGCTCCGTCTTATAGCCATTTAGACCGAAGCGCGCTTCGAGGTATTCCAATATGAGCTCGCGCAGCTCCGGAATGCCGTGGTTTGAGGTATAATGCGTCTCCTCGGCTTGAATCGCGGCTAACGCTGCGTCGCAAACCGGCTTTGGCGTTACAAAATCCGGTTCGCCTATGCCGAGCGTGATTACATTTTTCATCTCCGCCGCGATATCAAAAAATCTCCGTATCCCTGAAGGAGGTATGCGCTTCAAGCGCTCGGAGATCAGTTTATTGTAATTCATATAACAATCCTTTCTTTATGACTATCATCCTGTAGCTAAGATCAAATACGCTATAACTATAAACGCCGTCCACGCAACGGCAACCCACGAAAACAGCACGCTGCGCCGCTTTTTGCGCAAGGCGCTTTTAAAATCGCCTTCGGCTAAAGCCGCTCTTCCGCGAAGCGCAAACAGCATCGCCAAAATGCCAAACGGCAAAGAGCATATTATAGCGCATACGACGGGCAACGCAATAGAACTCGCCTTGCGTTCGTCGGCGGTAATTATTGCCGCTACGTCAGTTGTTTTTGCAAACGCCTCGCCGGCGTCAGCCGCAAGCTGCATGGGCGTGCCTCCGTCTCTGTGTCGGGGCGAAAGGGAACCCTTATGCGTCCCCCGCCTGCCGCGCCCCTCGACCCTTATTTGCGCCAAGCGAAAACTATTATAACTCCATTTTTCTAATTTGTACATACCGCCGCCGCGCCGGCTTACCGTTTGCGTAAATATACCGACGAAACCGCAACGGCGGCAAACGCAACGAAGGCGGATATCCAAAAGGCGGTAGATATACTTACTTTCTCTACTGCCGTTCCTAAAATCAGTGGAAACAGCGCGCCGCCGCTGCCCGAGGCAGCGGACATCAGCGTTACGGCGGTACCGGAACGGCTTGGCCGCCACTTAGCGGCAAAAGCGACTAGCGTAGACCAAAGCGGGCCCATCGCGAAGCCTATCATACCGACTGCAAGCAGTGAAATCGATAAAGTTTGGCTTATAGCAAGCAGGATCAATCCTATGGCGACGCCAGCGTAACACCACAGCAATATTTTTCTTGCGTTTATCGAACTAAAGCCGAATATGATCCGGCTGAGCATCATCGCCAGCCAGAAAAGGGATAACGCGTACGCGCCCGTATCAGGCGCGGCCAGTCCGAGCGTAAAAAGAGAATCAAGAAAACTCGCCGTTCCCGTTTCCAAGCCGCCGTATAGAAACATCGATAGCATGAGGAGTATAAACGGAGCAAATAAAAAGGGCATAAAGCCTTTGTCCTCTGCTGAGAGCGCCCCCCGCAAAGGCTTGGCAAAGGGCGTCGTCAGTAAAAACGGGGCCAGCGCGGCTGCGCCGCAATCCGCCATTACAAAAGCGGCGCGCCATGTAAAGCCGAACTCTGTTATCAGCCAATTGGTGATAATTGGGCTTAGCATGGCGCCGGCGCAAAACAGGCTCTGCGTGAGATTTATGTATTGTTCCGCCTTGGAAGGAAAAGCGTCCGTAACAGCAGCCGATAACATCGATTCAACAACGCTGAAACCGACGCCGACGACGAATACTCCCGCCATAAAAGTAAGCGGCGCGCCCGCTATCGAGGCTATTAGGCAACCGATAATAAAGACGAATACGCCGCCCGAGGCGATGCGTTTTTTACCCAGCTTATCTGAAACGACCCCGAATATGGGCTGAACGATTAGCATTGCCGCATATTGTACTGTGGCGAACGTTCCCATCATCATAGGGGACAAGCGAAACTCGGTGGATACGCGCAGCAGCGCCAGCTGAAGCCCGGCGCTCTCGACGCCGAGGCAGAATATCAGCCCCGCGCTTACCCATACCAGTCTCTTATCCAACTCTAAATCCAAGCCCCTTGTCGTCATATGTATCGAATGTCAGCGCTATGTGTACTTCCACTGCGGCGTTTACAATTCCTGCCGGAGTCTCCAAAACAATTTATGCCGGCCGACCAATATCCGCGTAAATAAACCGCCGGGTTTGCCGGCGGTTTCAACTAATATCAATGCGCAAAACCATTTTTTCCATCGCTCATTACGCGATCTTCGCTTTCACCCCCACATTCTTTAATCTGACTACTATTACCGACTTGTCGTCTTCGCCGCCCGCCAGCTCCGCCGCCAAAAGCAGCGCGTCCGCGGCGGCCTGTGCCGATTCCATGCGCAGGCAATCCGTGAAAACCGCCGCGTCCTCCGGCAGGACGTCCCAAACGCCGTCCGACATGAGCACGATTTGATCTTCTTCCGACAGCATGCGCATAAATACCTCCGGCTTGGCCGCCTCTACAATGCCTATGGGGAGCGATTCGGACGCTATGCGTATACTCCTCCCTTCCTTAACGAGAACCGACGGAACGGCCCCGAATTTGATAAACTCAACCTTCCCGCTTACACGGTGTATCAAAACCGCGTCGACGGTGGCGTAGGTTTCTCCGCCTCTAAGGATAAGCAGCTTGTTTATCGTCTCCAAAACGCTCTCGCGGTCGAATCCGGCGGCGTACAGTCCGGTAAAAAGCGATACGGTCGCGCGGGATTCGCGCGCGGCGGATTCGCCCGAGCCCATGCCGTCCGAAAGCACGATTACGCAGCGGCCGTCGGCGAGCTGCTGAATACCGAAGCTGTCGCCTGAAACCGTGCCGCCAGGCTTCGTCTTTGCGGCTTTACCGATCTCGACCTCGAAATCGAGCGCGTCGGTAAACGTCGCTTCCAGCGCGTTTTTACCTGCACGATTTATCGAAACCAGCCGCATTCTATGCACCGCGGCGTGGGAAACTGCGTTTTGCAGGCGCGTCCGCGTGGATTTGTCGTCCTTGCCTAAAAAGACTATATGTACCTCCGTATTCAAGCCCACGATCTGCGCGCTAACCTCCTTGGCGCGTACTCCCAGCTCGTTTAGCCTCAATAGAATCGAATGCTCCATAGGTTCGTCGAAGTGGATGTCAAAGTCGAGATTTGCCGCCAAGCCGCCCACTACGTTCGCCACGGAATCCATCTGCCTGCCCAGGAAGCTCTGGCTGTTAGCGGCGCTCGTCTGTGCGCCGATGCGCGAAAGGTACTCGTCGAAGGAAAGGTCGAGTACGCGCATGAGCGCGTCAAGCCGCTCACAAATTGCCATCTCCGGCGGCCTTTTGACCGCTCCCTTCAAGCGGTACTCGTCGAGTGCGGTTAGCAGTACTTCCGCCGTTTCCATCTCGCCGTACCAGCAATGCTGCATGTATGCGCAGCCATCGCATACCCCTCCCACGCATCTGGCGACGATTTCGTCCACCTCTAGCCGCTCCGGGCGAATTGCGCCCGACGCTGGAAAGAGCTTGGCCATGTCATGGAATACCGCCGCGATGCCCGAAAGGCGCGTTTCAATATGCGTGCGAATCCGCCTAAGCGCGCTGCGCTCCCTGAATTCCCTACGGCGGCGGGCGTCGAGCATCCTACCGACAGGCGCTATCAGCTTGCCCGGCAATACGAGAAACAACGCCGCGCCCATAAGAGCGTCACGCATGGGCAGCGCATTCGAAGCAGTGTAGAAGACGACTATAGCCTCCGCGAGCACGAAGCCAAGCGCGACGCCCAAGCGCGTCAGCCGCCGAAGCGCCCCCGCA
>QMCD01002168.1_pt1 | contig 17149 bp, 14 predicted proteins | sample 1821841 | NCBI WGS metagenome assembly QMCD01 (sample SAMN01991225, study PRJNA193472) | Termite gut metagenome, whole genome shotgun sequencing project. | isolation source: worker | host: Macrotermes natalensis | reverse complement strand
AAAAGTAAAGGGATAGTTTTTATAAAGGAATATTATACATCAGTCATGTATGAAAACAAGTTCTGCAGAAGCTTTAATAAAAAAGAAATAAATGATTTATTAATTAATTACGGAAGGATATACGGAAGCAGCTATACGGATTTATTATTCAATATATCGGAGGTGGTTTTCAAAAATTATATGTCATCTCTTCTGACCGGTAATAAACCGGGAAATATATGCCTGAATAAAGAAGATGAAATTAAAATTTATAAATTCTGTTCAGATAATACGTTAAAAGAACTGGAAAAGAAGCTGATTAACGATTTTTCTTCATATTATCTGTTTTCAGATGATATATCCTTAATAAATTACTTCAAGGATTCTATACCTGTTTTTTCAAAAGAACTGTTTAATTCGGCACAGAATAATTATTTAAGCAATTTCATTGTAATAACAGAAAAAAATTAAAGCCAAAACCGACAGGACTCGGCTTTGGCTTTGACAATATTCAGCATTATTATTTCAAAGTAATTTCAATATCAACATTACCGTCCGCCCTTGCAAGGGTAAGGGTCATTTTTTCACCTATTTTATGTTTGTTTTTGAGTTCATTAATCTCATCCATATCTACAATTTCTTCCCCGTCGGCGGCAACGATAACATCGCCCTCTACTATACCGGCGTCGTCAGCGCTTGAACCGGGGGTAACAGTAACTACAATAACGCCTTTGTCAACAGGCAGATTATAATAACGCTGAGTCGAAGGATTTATTACAGAACCCGTAATACCGATGGTCGGAGTAGACTTAACTACGGAACCCGTTTCTAAAAGCTCCTGTAAAAGAGGCATGGCTTCAGTAATCGGAATAGCAAAACCTATTCCCTCAATACTGCTGCTTACAATTTTAGCGGAGGTTATTCCTATTACCTGACCGTGTTCGTTTAACAAAGGTCCGCCGGAATTTCCGGGATTAATGGCGGCGTCGGTTTGTATAAGCGTCATATCGGAAGAACCTCCTCCGGGAAGTTCAAAAGTCATTTCCTTGTTTAGACCTGAAATAATACCCTGCGAAGCTGAGAGTCCCATACCTAGGGGATAACCAAGAGTAATAGCCTTCTGTCCCATAATAAGGTTTTCAGAATTGCCGATTTCAGCCGGTATAAGATTTTTTGCCTTAATCTTAATAATTGCCAAATCGGTTGCGGCGTCGGTTCCGATAATTTCGGCTTCATATTCTGTTTTATCATCATCCGGAAGAGTGACTGTAATCTTTTGTGCATTTTCAACTTCAGATTTGTATGTTCCTCCGAAAAACCTGTCAAAGAAGGAATCGCCGCTTTCGTTGTTCATAGTGTAAACTTCGTTTTCAACCAGATGGGCATTCGTAAAAATATAACCGTCCTCAGTCATAATAATGCCGGTCCCTCCGCCTTCACCGTTGGAAAATTTCGATGAAATGGAAACCACGGAAGATGTGGCTTTTTTTATGGCATCCTGAGTTAATAATGCCTGACCGGAAGTATTATCAGTATTAAGCATGCTTTCAATAGACGGGGTATCAGTTTCTGTATTATTTATTACCGATAAGGTTGCAGAAGGAGAGCCGGTATTTTCCTCAGAACCGGAAGTATCATTATCTTTTAGAGTATCGGAAATATTCTTATTATCGTAAACGGAATTTGAAATATAAGAACCGACAAATCCGGAAGTCCCGCCAATCAGGATAAAAGCAAGAGCTATGGCTGTAAATTTAACGGCTCTTCGGTTTTTTCTGTCCTTTTTCACAATAGGCTCGGAGGCTTTGACGGAAGCTTCGTCCGGTGTTTTATAACCGTTTAAATTTACATCACGGAAATCTTTATTGTTATCGAACATAGAACAACATCCTTTCTGAAGTATGGTTTTATTTTAGGTTATGGATTTATTATAGCTTTACCGTGTGAAAAACAAGTGAAATCATATTGAAAATTAGTAAAAAAGTAATAATCTGCGGTCAAAGGCATCATTAATAGTATTCATGATGATTTTAATTATACAATATATTTTATGATTTGTAAATAGATTTTTCTAAAATAAACGGCTGCTTCTTAAAAGAAACAGCCGTTGTTTTTTTAAAAAACCGCCCAGACGCCATGTGAAGCATAAAACCCGCACTCGGCAGGTGGGTAACGCCCCTGCTGCTTCACGCTCCCTGCATCCGTAACTCCGCTCAGTTTAAGCGGCGGGAGGTCTGCAATTCACAGCCGGAGAACGAATCCCTAATATAATGTGTTGGATTATAAAAACACACTTCATCGTACAAGGCAGAAATTAAGTTAATTATCAATCTAAGGGTATTATATCACAACCCAAATAAAAAATCAATAGTAATGTTTAATATTATTATACGGTTTTTTTTGGCTTTTTTAATATGTCACGGTTAAAATCATCTTCGGTGTTGTCAAGGGCAAAGCTTATTACCGAACTGTAAAATTTTGCAGGGTCCAGCAGTATTTTATCCTTAATCAATTCTGCCTGGCTTAAACCGGGAGCATATAATGAAACCCTCATCAGGTCATATCCGACATCTTTTATAACACATTCGATTTCAAATCCGTTGGAGGTTTGTTCAATATTAACCGAAGTCTCGCTTTTCCTTTTTAGACGAGCAAACAGTTTATACGCGGATTTTAGCAGCTTGGAATGAAAATACTCAGGAATATAATCGTTAAAATAATCCGACCCGTTCCTGCCTATTTCATTTAACTCTATGTAAGTAACATTGTTTACAGTTTTTTTGGATACCGAACCGTTTTCAACAAGCTCTGACAGGCTTTCGGCATAATAAAAATAATTTATGATTCCGCTGTCCAGAACGATTTCGTAAAGCTGTTCTTCAGTGACGGGGCAGTCTATTTTACTGAGTATATAGCAAAGCATAATTTTAACATGAAAAGCTGAATCGATTTCAGCATAATATGTTTTCAATTTACAGGCAACCTTTCATTTAATGAATTATAAAACATATATTTAAATTACATTATCATCCGTCACAACAGAAATCTCTTCCATTTCAGCTTTTGCCGAACCGCCCGGGTCGGAGCATTTCCCTAAATCATCGGTATTGTTAAAAACTACGCCCAAATCATTAAGCTGCGCTTCAATTTTTTGTTTCTTTAGCTTGTTCTGTTCCCTTATGTGAATATATTGCCTGTAATAAATACCTCTTGTGTTGGGAATAGCATGAGGTTCGTCAATTATTACTATGAAGTCGGGGAAGCCTTCTTCCAGACTCAGGCGTTCAAGAGCTTTATACTGCCTTAATGTAATATCTACAACCCAGAATAAGAATAAACTATGTAAAAAAAGTAAAATTTCAAAAATAATTGAATCCAAACCCGAAAATGCGCTGATAACACTGTAAATTACAGCACAAATCACAGCTGCCCTGAGAAAAATATATAAATTCTTGATTCTGAATAATGTCCCTGTAAGGATAATACTTCCCGATACAAATAAATAAAACATTAAGAAATAAGGAACACTTACAGTACCTTTAAATTCGGATTCCAAACCGTTCATCAGGGCTCTTATGAAATTAATTTCAAAAAACAGCGATACCGACCGGAACAAATAAAAAAACAAAAGGAAAAGCCATACGCCGAAGGTTGAAATCAACCCAATTATCATCGCGAATTTAAATGTTTTATTTATATTATTAAGCTCATTGCGGTTTTGTTCATATTTATATTCTCTTTTAGCTGACGGCAAAATGAACACCTCCGGTATGATAATAATTTCTGATGATAATCTGATATTAAAAATTCGGATAATCAATCATATGGGAAAGCACAGCGATATTAACCGCGGCTTCAACGCAGGGAACGGCGCGCGGAACGACACATGGGTCATGGCGCCCCTTTATATTGACAGTCTCATTCGTAAGCTTACTGTAATCGACCGACTCCTGAGTTTTGGATATAGACGGTGTCGGCTTGAAAGCAACACGGATTGTGACAGGCATTCCCGAGGAAATACCTCCCAGTATACCGCCGTGGTTATTTGTTCTAGTCAGGACATGCCCGTGCTCGTCAATATAAAAATCATCGTTGTTCTGGCTGCCGAGCATGGAAGCCGAATCAAATCCCGCGCCGAATTCAATTCCCTTGACGGCGGGAATACCGAAAACAAGCTGTGAAATACTGTTTTCCAGTCCTTCAAAAATAGGCGAACCGATACCTGCCGGAATATTTATCGCCGCACATTCAACTATGCCCCCGACGCTGTCCATACATTCCCTGGCATAACTGATGTCGTTAATCATGGCTTCACCCTTTTTGTCATTTAAAACGGGGAATTTCTTATGCCTGAGGCTGACAAGCTGTTCCTTTGATATATCGCAGGGATTAAACCTTTTAGCCTTAATATTATGAATTTGTATGATATGAGCTCCCGTATAAATCCCCCTGCGTTCAAGAATCTGACCGCAGACCGCACCGGCAAAGCAAAGCGGCGCGGTAAGCCTTCCCGAAAAATGTCCTCCTCCCCTTACGTCGTTAAAGCCTTTATAACGTAAGGCTCCCGTGTAATCGGCATGACCGGGACGGGCAATTCCGGATATATTGCCGTAATCCTGCGAATGGGTGTCATTATTGTTTATAAAGGCTGAAAGGGGAGTGCCGGTTGTATAGTTATTATGAATACCGGAAAGAATATTCGGCATATCCGTTTCATTTCGGTGTGTTGATGTATTATCTTTTTTGGGAGCCCTTCTTGCAAGGAACGCCTTCAGCTCAGTAATGTCAATATATTCGCCCGAAGGCAGGTTATCCAGTACGACGCCGATAGCGGGACCGTGCGATTCGCCGAATATTGAAACGGTTAGTTTATGATTCCAGAACGAGGACATTATTTTATCAATCCTTTCAGGTAATTGTCGAATAAGGAGGCTATAGAAAGTATAATGAACTTAAACGTTTATCTTTTTTGTCATAATAACCCGCTTAGTCAGTTATCATGAATATTATAACTACAAATACTTTATTATCCCTCCGAGTTCTGAGAAAACATTCCAGAAATCAGGATAACTTTTTTCAACGGCTTCAGCTCCGGTAATTATAATATCGTCCGAAGCTTTAACGGAAGCTATGGCGGATGCCATAACGATACGGTGGTCGTTGCGTCCGTCTATAGTCCCTCCTGTAAAATTATTAACCGGATTGATTTCCAGCGAATCATCATACACTTTGATATTACCGCCGATTGAATTCAAGGCGTCAGCAATAGCTGAAAGACGGTCGCATTCCTTTATTCTGAGGCGTTTGGCGTTATAAATATACGACGTACCGGCAGTAAAGCAGCCCAGAACGGCAAGAATCGGCACAAGGTCGGGAATATCGGATACATCCAAATTAAATGGTGAAAATTTACTGCCGCAGTTTTTATTATAACCTATTCCGTTTAAAATTTCAAGGATTTTTTTGTCGCCCTGAACCGAATCGCAGTTAAGATTATGTAAATCAATATCCGAACCCAGCGCATTGGCGGTATAAAAAAAAGCAGCCTGAGAATAATCACCTTCGACGGAAATATTACTATGAACATATTTCTGTCTGCCTTTGATAACATAGTTTATAAAACCGTCTTCGCCGTATGTCTGCGTTATTTCAATACCGAAACGCTTTAAAGCTTCGGCCGTCATATCGGCATACGGTTTTGATTCCAGCGCGGAAGTCATTTTTATAACGGAGCTTCCGGCGCATAAGGGCAGCGCATATAAAAGCCCGGTTACGAACTGAGATGAAATATCGCCTTCAAGCCGGTAAGTCCCTGCCTGAAGAGTACCGTTAATATAAAACGGCATTTTTCCCTCTTCACGTGTGAAATTAATTCCCTTAACCGACATTTCACGTATGTACGGAGTTAATGGGCGTTCAGGGAGCTTTCCGTAACCATGAAATTCAGTATCGCAGCCGAAAGCGGCAGCGATTGGCAGAATAAAACGTAAAGTGGAGCCGCTTTCCCTGCAATTAATAACAGTTTTTTCGGACGGTTCGGAAATTCCCGTAATTTCATATGAAGAACCGTCTTTTTTTATATCGGCGCCGATTGCCGTTACCGCTTCGCAGGTTGCTTTTATGTCTTCGGATTCGTTGATATTTGATATTACGGAAGTGCCTTTTGCAAGAGCAGCCCCGATTATCATACGATGCGAGTAGCTTTTTGATGATGGTATCGTAACACTGCCTTTTAAGGAAGAAGGGGTAATCCTGATATTCATAAATACTTTTTTACTCCGTTCTGATGATTATGTCAATTTAATTGAGCATTGACAATAAATAAGAAAAAAATACCAATATTAATTAATAATTATTTGATATAAACAGGTGGCGTTTAAAATAATCAATATAACTGTCAGCAGTTTTTTTATTGTAAAGCGATAAAAAAGTTTGAAAGGTTCAGCCTTTCAAACTACGGGTTTCGTGCTTTCAGTGATAAATTCCGCAATCCGTAAACCCGCATAAAAAACATCGGAACTGATATTATCTTTAAATCCGCCTGGGTTTCCTGTGTTTTTTATAAGCTGCCGGAATACGAGTGATGAGCGGCAGTGTGATAAGCCTTAATTCATAAAACCGGTAAATTCGTCAAAAGACAGCTTCTTATAAAATGATTTTCCTATGTCTTCACATATTATGATGTTTATAAAACCGCCCTCGCGCTTTTTATCATTCAGGCATGCGGGAATAAGCTCGGAAACCGGCGGATTTATTATTTCATTCAAATAATATTTAGCAAGGCATAAAACAAGCTTATTATATACTCCCTTTTTTGTTATATTTTTATCTTCGGTATTTCTGGTAATAATTTTCATTCCTGACGCAACAGCCATACCGTGTGAAATGCCTGAAAAATTATAATATTTTTCTATGGAATGCCCGATTGTGTGTCCGAAGTTCAGAAGCATTCGTTCGCCCTTATCAAACTCGTCCTCTTCAACAATATCCCGCTTTATAGAAATACATTTTAAAATTACTTCATCCAGAACACTGTGAATACTTTCAATATCATGGTTTTCAAGAATTTCAAAAAGTTCCGCTGACTTAATCATACCGTATTTGATTACCTCACCCATACCGTCAACGAAATAATCCCGCGGAAGGGTTTTCAAAACACCGGTATCGCATAAAACAAGCTTAGGCTGTTTAAACGCGCCGACAAGATTTTTCCCTCCCGGAAGGTCGACGGCTGTTTTCCCTCCGACTGATGAATCAACCTGTGCCAGCAGGGAAGTCGGAATCTGAACATAATCAATTCCGCGAAGGTAGGTTGCGGCGGCAAATCCGGCAATATCGCCGGTAACGCCTCCCCCTAACGCAATAATACAATCAGTTCTCGTAATATTGTTTTCACAGAGAAATTCATAAATTGAATTTAAAGTTAAGGTACTCTTTGATGCTTCGCCGTGAGGAAAAACTAATTTACATACGGTTTTACCGTTGTTCTTTAAAGACGATACAACAGTATTTCCGTAAAATTCATCGACATTATCATCGGTTATAACCGCAAAGCAATCAGACTTTACAGCAGTCTTTATATATTCATAACAATCGTGTATAAGGTCTTTACCGATGATTATATCATATTCGTCCGAAGCTTTAACGGTAATTTTTTTCAGTACCATATTTAACCTATTTTCTTGCCCATATAATTACATAAATCTTTAATTTTAGACATAGTCTGCTTGAATTTATCAGGGGTAAGCTGCTGACCTCCGTCCGAAAGCGCGCTCTTAGGGTCGCAATGGACTTCTATTTCGAGTGCGTCGGCGCCGGCGATAACAGATGCAAGCGAGAGGGGTTCAATAAGTGAAACAATACCGGCGGCATGCGAAGGGTCAACACATACAGGCAGGTGTGATTTTTGCTTTAAAAGGGGAACGGCTGAAATATCCAGGGTATTTCGCGTCATTGTTTCAAAAGTGCGTATGCCCCTTTCGCAAAGGATGATATTTTTATTGCCTTCCGACATAATATATTCGGCGGACATTAAAAGCTCCTCCATTGTATTGGCAAGTCCTCTTTTCAGAAGGATTGGCTTGCTGCATTTCCCGAGCTCTTTAAGCAGATTAAAATTCTGCATATTTCTGGCTCCTACCTGAATGATATCGATATCGGAAAAATAATCAATATCGGAAATGCTCATAATTTCTGTAACAATAGGCAAACCGGTATTTTCGCGTGCTTTAATAAGTAGTTTTATACCATCCCCGCCCAAACCCTGAAAGGCATAAGGAGAAGTTCTCGGCTTGAACGCGCCTCCTCTGAGCATCGTTGCTCCCGCTTCCTTACAGGCTATAGCCGTTTCGATAATCTGTTCTTCCGATTCCACGGAGCAGGGACCGGCAATAATATGAAGCGTGCCGCCGCCGATTTTTGTCCTGGATATATCTATTATTGTATCATCGGGATGAAATTTACGGTTTGCGTTCTTATAAGGCTCCTGAACGCGCCGTATACTGTCGACGCAGTCCTGAGCGATAATGCTGCTCTCGTCAATCCGGGTCGTGTCGCCCACAAGACCGATTATGCTTTGTGTGGTGCCTTTGATATAATTAGCGGTAACTCCCTTTTCGGAAAGCATTGCCTCCAGCTTTTTAACGGAAGCTACATCCGAATTTTTTCTGAGTATTATAATCATAGTTTTGCCATCCTTTGCTTTATTTATTATTTGTATAATTAATCAGTAATAATCGTACACTCCGGGATTTCGTTCTGCAGGGTCCGGATTGATTCGTCATCAATGTTTAATCCCTCTATATAAAGTTTTTTCATATTCGTTAAATATGAAAGCACGCTTATGTCAGAAACCGGGTTATTTCCGACTCTAAGCCATCCGATTGACGTAAGATTCCCTAAGACGTCAATGCTTGAAATATTATTATTATTACAGTATAATTCATTGATTTCATTAAAATCCTTTAAAACAGCAATATCATTAATACTATTGTTCTCAATATGAAGCCTGTTGATTTTAAGCATTTTTTCAAGGGAATCAATATTTTCGATACGGTTATCGTTGATATAAAGCGAATATATATTAGTCATGTTTTTTAACGGTGTTATATCTGTAATCATATTTTCAGACAAATCCAGCGTCTGCAGATTCTTTAAATTGCTTAAAGGCGAAATATCTGTTATATTATTTGAACGAAGATAAAGAGTGTTCAGCCTGATTAAACCTGAAACAGGGGTTAAATCAGATATATTATTTTTAAATAAAGATAAAACCTTAAGGTTGGTCAGCCCCTTAAGAGGTGAAATATCACTTATTCTGTTCTGATAAATATAAAGCTCTTCCAGGTATACCATATATTTTAAATCTTTTATATCTTCATCTGAAAGGTTAGAGTTGCTTAATGTCAGCGAAGTAATGGATGTATCATATTCTATTCCTTTAATTGTAATGGTTTCAGGTAAATCCGCCATAGTGTCTTCTTTAACGGAAACAGCTTCGCTGATAGCCGGATTATCCTTACCGATTAAGTAATCATCCTTGCTGCGGCGTTTGATTTCTGTTTCCTGGGGTAATGTTTCAATAAAAGAACCGGACATACTATCAAATGATGAATCAGTTGTATCGTTTTCATTATTGTCATTTATATTTCCGTTGTTTTTTTCACAGCCCGTTAATAAAACAAAAACTAAAATATAGATTAATAACACATTCCGCGCTTTTTTATTATACATATTTATATAATTCCTTTCTGACATATTATATAAAGAAAGCCTGTGACAACCGGTGCCGCAGACAAAATTTTTACCGAGTATGTTCTAATTAATATAATCTACTAAATATTATATACCTTTATTAAATTTGTGTCAAGTAATTTTTCAAAAAATGTACCGGCTTGATAATAAATTGGGGGATGTTATTATAGCAGTCTGACTTTTTGTTGTCCAAGCGGTTTTTCAAGGATTTTTTCACTAAGGCAGGATAACGACCAAGGCAGGCTTCCGCATAATTTACAAAATGTACAATAATACGTAGGGGACGCCCTGTGTGGCGTCCCGCTTTTTACGAAATTATATAATTAACTGTTTATTTCGTATTAATAATTTATTGTAACGGTCGACCATATAGGGCCGACCCTACGTTTTTGTGTATAATGCTAATTAAACGGCAGCCCCTTTTTCTTCGCTTATGGGCTGTTTTGTTATAGCTCCTTTGTGCTAAAATTAAATTAATCAGCAAATTCCGTAAAGGCTTGTGAGGAGAGCTTCCATATCATAAAGCCCGGCTGCTTTTTCTGAAAGGAAAACAGCGGCGTTTACTGCGCCTACGGCAAATACTTCTTTTGACGCGGCTGAATGGGATAGTGAAATAATTTCATCGCGCCCGGCAAAAATAACTTCATGCTCTCCCGTTATAGTGCCTCCCCGGACGGCATGAATTCCTATTTCGTTTTTATCCCGCCTTTTACGCTGGCTGTGACGGTCATAAATATACTGATACTTGTCATTTAAGGTTTTATTTACGGAGTTTGCCAGCATTACGGCAGTGCCGCTGGGAGCGTCGATTTTCTGATTGTGGTGCTTTTCGATTATTTCAATGTCAAACTGTCCGCCAAGGACTTCGGCTGCAATATTTGAAAGCTTAATAAGAAGATTTATTCCCAGAGACATATTGAAGGTAAAGAATACGGGTATTTGCTGCGACGCTTTTTTTATACCGGAAATTTGCTCCTCGGTATATCCCGTGGTAGCAAAGACAATCGGGGTTCCTGTAGACAGACAGTAATCAAGCAGTTTTTCCAAAGAATTAGGATGAGAAAAATCTATAATTACATCCGGCTTTTCATTCATTTCACCGGGCGACCGGTAAACCGGAAAACCGGAATAGGCATTAGTATCAAGAAAATCTATACCGGCTGCGGTTTGACAGTCATTTCTTTCGGATATAACGGAATTAACGACCCTTCCCATTTTACCGTTCGCTCCGCTTATTGCAATTGAAACCAAAATATTGCACCGTCCTTCATGTAGTTGTTAGAAAATAGTTATTAGTGGCTAGGGCGTGTTCGATAATTAGCAATGTGTATAGAAATAAGTGATTTTTGTGCCGAATAAGGCAAAAAATCGCAGGAAACCTCGGCAGGAAACCTCGGCGGTTTTCAAGATTTTTTAACGCAATGCGGTGCAAAAATCACTATTTATGTGCATATTGATGATTTTCGAACACGCCCTAGTATTATTACTATTTTATAAGCCCTGCATTTATCATTGCGGGTTTTAAGGCTTCTATTTTGCTTTGCTCCGTTTTTATAAGCGGGAGGCGGCATTCGCCGGCATTCATACCCATAATGTTCATTGCTTCCTTAACAGGTATGGGACTTACGTCGATAAAAAGCTTATTCATCAAGTCAAGATATTTAAGCTGAAGCGCGGCGGCTTCGGTATATTTCCCGTCAAGGCAAAGCTGAGCAATATCATGGGTTTCTTTTGGTATTATATTGGATGACACGCTGATAACACCCTTGCCTCCAAGTGACATTATAGGTACAATCTGGTCGTCATTGCCGCTGTATACGTCAAGCTTATCCCCGCAGGTTTCAAAAAGCTTTGCTATAAAGGATATATCTCCGCATGCTTCTTTCGTCGCTATAATATTCTTATGCCCGGACAAAGCATCATATGTATCAATGGCAATACTCATACCGGTTCTTGAAGGCACATTATAAAGGATAACCGGAATATCAACGCTGTCGGCTATAGCGGTAAAGTGCGCGGCAAGACCGCGTTGTGAAGTTTTATTGTAATACGGGGTAACGACAAGCAATGCGTCGGCTCCCAGCTCCTGCGCTTTTTTTGACAGCTCAGCGGCATAACCCGTATCGTTGCTTCCCGTTCCGGCAATAACCGGTATCCTTTTATTCACGCGTTCCACGGCATACCTTATGCATTCTATATGCTCTTCGTCTGTCATTGTGGAAGCTTCACCCGTGGTGCCGCATATAATGACGGCGTCGGTGCCGTTTTCAATCTGATAATCAATATTGGTTCCCAGGGCGTTATAATTAATACTTCCGTCGGCGTTCATGGGAGTTACGATAGCTACCCCCGCGCCTGTGAAAATTGTTTTTTTCATTGCAGACAGCTCCTAATCAAATATTAAAAGTATTCCTCTCCCAGAGTATATACAAGCCAGCCGTCGGACAGTTTTCCTCCCATTTTTTCATAAAACGAAATGGTGGGGGAGTTCCAGTTAAGGCATTTCCATTCCATATGGGAACAGTTTTTATCTTTGGCAACGGTACGAAGGAAATCGAAAATCTGCGTTCCGTAGCCCTTTCCCCTGACGGCTTCGTCAATATACAAATCCTCAATATATAAAACTTTTTTGCCTGAAAATGTTGCGATTCTGAAATAATAATATGTCGCCATACCGACTGGAATGCCGTCTTCCTCGGCAATAACGGCGCGAAGGGCTTTTTCTTCGAACATTAATTCCCTTAGCGTTTCAACCGTGATTGTACATTTATCGGACATGTTTGTATATTCCGCTAGGGTATAAATAAATTTATAAATAGTTTCAACGTCATCAACGGTTGCTTTTCTTACAGAAGAACTCATATTGATACATCCTTTCCGTTATACCGGGATATATTTGGCGGTAAATTATAGAAAACAAGTAGATAAATCATATTTCGCCGGAAACATATCAGTCAAAATAACCCTTTACGGCAAGAAGCTCAGCCATTAATACGCCTCCGCCCGCGGCGCCCCTGAGCGTATTATGGGAAAGGCATACAAACTTATAGTCATACTGGCTGTCTTCACGCAGCCTACCTATCGAAACCGCCATTCCGTTTTCAAGGTTCCTGTCAAGCTTTGCCTGAGGACGGTTCTCCTCTTCAAAGTAATAAAGGAACTGTTTCGGAGCCGACGGAAGATTAAGCTCCTGAGGAACGCCTGTAAAATTCCTCCATGCTTCGATTATTTGTTCCTTTGACGGTTTCTTTTCAAAAGAAGCGAATACAGCCGCTGTATGACCGTCGGAAACAGGAACGCGGAAGCATTGAGCCGTAAATGAAGGCGACTTGGCGTTGACAATTTTACCGTCAATAACACTTCCCCATATTTTAAGGGGTTCCTGTTCGGATTTTTCTTCCTCTCCCCCGATATAAGGAATAATATTATCGGCAATTTCAGGCATGGTGTCAAAAGTTTTACCTGCTCCCGAAATAGCCTGATAGGTGCAGACAAGAACCTTTGTGCAGGCAAATTCATCCATAAGAGGGTGGATTGCAGGAACATAGCTTTGCAGTGAGCAGTTTGACTTTACTGCGATGAATCCGCGCTTCGTACCAAGGCGTTCCCTCTGAGCCTTTATAACCTCAATATGCTCCGGGTTGATTTCAGGAACTACCATCGGTACATCGGGAGTATTGCGGTGGGCGGAGTTGTTTGAAATAACGGGGCATTCGGCTTTTGCATACATTTCTTCAAGCGCCCTGATTTCATCCTTTTTCATATCTACGGCGCAGAACACAAAATCAACCGAAGCCGCAATTTTATTAATATCGGCGGTTGCGTCCAAAACGATAATATCCTTCATATTTTCCGGAATGCCGGACGGCATCGCCCATTTACCTCCGACAGCTTCCTTGTAAGTCTTTCCGGCACTCCTCGGCGAAGCCGCAAGTGCTGTTACCTTAAACCAGGGATGGTTTTCAATCAAAAGTGCAAACCTCTGTCCGACCATACCCGTTGCGCCGATAATACCTACATTATACTGTTTCATAAACATATGCCATCCTTTCCGGGAGCTTTTTCCGTGAGGATACAGCTCCTGTCTGAAAATTGGATTTCAGATTTAAAATAAATATTAGGCTTATTTGTCAATAACTGAACGGATTCGCAGAATAAATCTGTATATAAAATAAAAAACCGGTTGCAAACCGATTCATCATACTGTATAATAGAAATACTGACTAATAAATTTTATTAATTTATTAAGCCGATAGCTCTCCATCATAAAGTTAATGATGACAATCGCATACCTGTTCGGTAAACGACCAGAAAATGTTTTTGCCGGAACATTTTCTTCGGCGGCATTGCCTTTTACATAATCCTCAAATGACCTGAGCAAGTCATGACTGTTAAACAGTCTTCGGAGAATGCTACTAATCTTTACCGCGCCTCTATCTGTTTAATTAATGATACCATAATTTATCCCTCTTGTCAATAGGTTTTTTATTATTTTATGCAACATGCCTACAGACAATTACAATTATCGGATTTAATATATAACAACATTATATTAAATAAATTTTATATCGGGAATTTTTCCGTGAATATGAGAGGATAGAAAAATGCTTAAAACGGATTTTTATTATGAACTGCCAGAAGAACTGATTGCTCAAACTCCTGCAGAGCCCCGTAATCATTCCAGACTGCTTGTTGCCGGAAGAAAAAGCGGGGAAATTCAGCACAACTATTTTTATAATCTATATGATTGCCTTAAAGAAGGCGATTTGCTCGTTATGAATGATTCCCGGGTTCTGCCTGCGCGTTTATACGGTAAAAAGGAAGGAACGGGCGCGGTTGTTGAATTTTTGCTTCTTGAACAAAAAGGCGAAAAAATCTGGGAAACACTCGTCTGTCCCGGCAAGAAAGCAAAACCGGGTTCAAAATTTATCTTTGAAGCCGGAAACAGCAGCATGTATGCTGAAATCACAGAAACGACGGAAGGCGGTAACAGAACCGTTAAGTTTTACTGCGAAGAAGATTTTTATACTATGCTTGATAAAATAGGGCATATGCCGCTTCCTCCTTATATAACGGAGAAACTGACGGACAAGGAACGTTATCAGACGGTTTACTCCAGGGAATCGGGCTCTTCGGCGGCTCCGACAGCCGGACTTCACTTCACGGGGGAAATGCTTGGCGAACTGCAGGATAATGGCATATCAATCGCTTATGTGACGCTGCATATCGGTCTTGGAACTTTCCGTCCGGTTAAGGAAAATGATATTACCAGACACAAAATGCACAGCGAGCATTATTATTTGCCCAAGGCAACGGCTGAATTAATTAACAGTACGAAAAAAAACGGAGGTCGGGTCATCGCGGTAGGTACAACATCATGCCGGACAATTGAAAGCATCGCAACTTTTAACGGTACCGTCAAAGAAAGCGAAGGGTATACTGATATTTTTATTTACCCCGGGTATGAATTCAAGGTTTTAGACGGTCTTATAACGAATTTCCATTTACCGGAAAGCACCTTGATTATGCTGGTATCAGCTTTTATGGGGTATGAAAATACTATGGCTGCCTATAAAAAAGCTGTTGAAGAAAGATACAGGTTCTTCAGCTTCGGCGACGCTATGCTTATAATATAACAGATTTTTAAATTAATTTTAAACCCTCAAATTCCCTTATATTAAGGGGTTTGAGGGTTTTTATCAATTTCAGCTTTTATACAAAAAACGGTGTTCCATACCGTTTTTGAAGCGAATTGACTCCACTTTACCGTTTTTTATACAAAAGTTTTGTACGATAGAAGTTAGGAAATTCCTAGCTGTACGATTATCAATATTTTTTGCAAAAGTTTCAAAGCTTATCTCACGTTTATCAGATAGTTGTTGAGAAATTATGAAATAACTTGCTTTTTCTAAAAACTCATCATCGGATAATGAAAAATTCGTTTTATGTATTTTATCCAGTTCGGATATACGTTTATTGATTGTTTCTATTTCAGAAACAATTCGAGAACGTTCCAAAACATAATCTTTTTCTCCGATAGAATCCTCGCCATATAAATACAAAGTTTGTAAACGGTCTAAAGCACGTTCTGAACGACGTTTTTCAGATAACAACAAGTCTAATTCTTGACTGTGCTTATCGGACACAGAAGTCTCTGTAACAGGAAGCTCATAATTTTTGTTCTCTGACTTTGAACGTTTCAAAGCATCATATAATTCCTGAAGACCTACACCTTCAATATGTTCAACTTTTGATAGTGCTTTACCTCTAAGTAATTTTTTTTCGAGTGTTTCAATGCTGGTAGACACACCAAAACTATTACTTGCCTTAATCATATTAGCTATATAATTAAAAGCGAAGGGACCGAGAGAAACATCAGAGATATATTTATTGGGGCAATCGTTAAATCGGCGCTTACGGGTACATAGATATAGTGATGGTTTATAACCGTTAGAACGCTTTTTATCGTGATTAGCTCCCATGATAGAACCACAATAACCACAACGAACAAGACCTGAAAATAAATGAACATTTCCTCTATTGTAAGTTTTTCCATTGCCGATTATTCGTCTGTTGTTTGTTAATATGCTTGATACTCGTTCCCACTGTTCACGCTCAATAATTGGTTCATGATGGTTTTCGACAATAATCCAATCTGATTCAGACTTGTATTCGTGACCTGCATTTCCTTTAGTTTTAGCTTCATCACGGTAATTATATCTGTATATCCCAATATAGAATGGATTACGCAGAACCCCTTGTACGGTCACAGGGCTCCATGCTATTCCTCGGCGCCCCTTATACCTTTTTCATTCAGATTTTTCGCAACAGCAATAAGTGAATGCTCTCGTTCGTATTCTTCATAAATCATCCGAACGACAGCCGCTTCTTTTTCATTTATTGATATAGTCTTGGTTTCCTTATCATAATCATAGCCGAAAGCTATTCTACCGCCATTCCATTGCCCGTTGTTAGCCCTTGACAGCATAATAGATGATACACGTTCAGAAGTTACCTTGCGTTCAAGCTCCGCAAACACAAGGATAATTTTTAACATTGCTTCACCCATAGCAGTAGAAGTATCAAACTGTTCATTTTTACTAACGAATGTTATACCCAATCGTTTGGTTTCTTCGTACATATGGGAAAAGTCAGATAAATTACGGCTGATACGGTCGATTTTCCAAACAACTATATGAGAAAACTCCCCGGCTCTTAAACGTGAAATCATACGCTGATAAGCAGGTCTTTCAGTGTTCTTAGCCGAATATCCTGCATCCTCGAATATTTCATAACTGTTTATGTTGAGAGCATACTTACAATAGTTTATGAGTTCCTCACGCTGAACAGGAAGGCTGTCCTTATCAATTTGCCAATGAGTAGAAACACGAACATAAATAGCCGCTTTTAAAAATTT
>QMCD01001596.1_pt1 | contig 17151 bp, 21 predicted proteins | sample 1821841 | NCBI WGS metagenome assembly QMCD01 (sample SAMN01991225, study PRJNA193472) | Termite gut metagenome, whole genome shotgun sequencing project. | isolation source: worker | host: Macrotermes natalensis | reverse complement strand
AAGCCGAAAGAACAAAAAGTAGTGAATTGCAAAGAGTGGGCGAGCTAAAAACCGCCTTCATTGCCTCATTATATCACACATTGCACGAAAAAGCAATAGCGGAACCAAAAAAAGTAGCTATTATCGGCGAGAAAAAGCGTCAGCTGGCTAGCTTTATTCCCCTGACTATCACCGGAATTGATGCAGAACGCCTAGTTTTTGCCCTAGAGAACCGGAGTGTATTAGTAGGCACTGGCGCAGCTTGTGCCGCCAGCCGCGGCGAGCATTCGCATGTGCTGAGGGCCATCGGACTTTCGGACGAGCAGATTGCCGGATCGTTGCGAATTACACTTGGCAAGTTGAATACACTAGAAAACACGAAACGTGCGGCAGAAATTATCGCCGAAGAGATTGCTAAAGAGTGCCATAGACAATTTGGCTAGATGTGATACAATAGGGTGAGTATGATTAAGTTAGTGGTTAAGATTGCGGTGGGGACTCTGTTGCTGGTTTTTGTTGCGGCCTTTATTTCGGGGTTGTTTCTACCAGTCAACAATCTGGAGGATTGTCGCAAAGCCGGCAATTGCGCCAAAGTTGATGCAATCGTGGTAGTTTCGGGCGGTAAGACCGTGGACCGTGTGCAACATGGTATTAAATTATGGCATGAAAACCTAGCACAGAAAATGGTTTTTTCCGGAGCTTCGGCTGACCCGAATTCGCCGAGCGACGCTTCTTTTATGCGTGATTTTGCAGTGAGGCAGGGCGGCGTGCCGGAGACAGCGATTTTGCTGGACGAAACAGCATATGACACGACCGAGAATGCCGAGGGTGTGGCGAAAATTATTGAGGAGCAGGGCTGGAAAAGCGTGATTTTGGTGACGAGCCCATATCATCAACGGCGGGTATTCCTGGAGTTCCAAAGGGCGCTCAAGGGCAAGGGCGTTGATATTTATAATTCGCCGGTGGAGACAAGTGGCGCGTGGTGGCTGACCCCCAAAGGCTTGTGGTTGTCGGCACATGAATGGGGCGGAATTATATTATTTCACCTGCGGTAGGAATCGGATGCTATGAACAAAAGAGTTTACTTAGGAATGTCCGGGGGAGTGGATAGCGCGGTTTCGGCGGTGCTTTTGCAGGAAAAGGGCTATGATGTGACAGGTGTGTATATGAAGAATTGGAGCCGGGACTTGCCGGGGGCGAAGTGCCCGTGGGCCGATGACTTGGCTGATGCTAAGCGGGTGGCCGTGCAACTGGGGATTGATTTTCGGGTGGTTGATTTTCAGGCGGAGTATAAGCATAAGGTAGTGGACTATATGCTCACGGAGTTTCAGGCGGGCCGCACGCCGAATCCGGATGTGATGTGTAATCAAGAGGTCAAGTTTAAGTTGTTTTTTGAGATGGCGATGGAGCAAGGTGCGGTCTTTATTGCGACTGGCCATTATGCCCAAACGAAAGATGGCCAGTTGCTTCGGGCGAGAGACGAGAAGAAAGACCAGACGTATTTTTTGTATCGGATTTCGGAGGAGGCGCTAGAGAGGACGATTTTTCCGGTGGGGGGGATGTTGAAAAGTGAGGTGAAGGCGTTGGCGGCGGAACGTGGTTTGCCGGTGGCGGCGAAAAAAGAGTCAATGGGAATTTGTTTTGTGGGCAATGTGGGGATGCGAGAGTTTTTGAGCGAGTTCTTGCCACTAAAACCCGGGGAAATTCGCGATGCTGATACCGATGCGGTGTTGGGGCATCACGAAAGCGCGGTTTTTTATACTATTGGCCAGCGGCATGGTTTGTATTTGGGGGGTGGTTTGCCATATTATGTTTCCGGTAAGGATATGGAAAAGAATATAGTGTATGTGTCGCGAGATTTAAACAACGCCGACCTGTGGCAAACTGCTGCTAGTTTAGTTGACCTGAGTTTTATATCTGGTCGGGCGCCATCGGATGGCAAGTACCTGGTGCGGGTACGGCATCAGGCTCCGTTGGTGCCGGCTGATGTGTCTTTTACGGGCGAGGAGGCCACAGTGGTTTTTCAATCCGAACAACGCGCTTTGACGCCTGGTCAATCGGTGGTGATCTATAGCGGTGAGTTTGGCGAGGTTTGCTTGGGCGGTGGAGTAATTGAACCGCCCCGATCAAAAGCAAAAAAACAGTAGTGAGTAGAAAACGCTATTGACTTTTTTGGGTATGTATGCTACAATCAGCTCAATGCGGTTGGTCGATCGCCAATCAGTATGGTATTTTGGCAGATCTTATCTATGCGGGAGGCGAAGAATATGGATGGTTGCAGATGCGGCTATAGAAAGAGAAGAACGGAAGATATCGAGGGGACGCGCGAGCAGAAAAACAGTGGAGTGCGGCTGTAGACATGACGATGAGGGCAGGCTAGCGCTTAAAGAGCGTGGCCTGTGCAAAAATGAGTTCCGCTACCCCTCCTGTAGCGGATGCAGGTTCTTCACACAGTACCATATCGTGCGGATTACCGCAGACGCATAAAAACCTTGGGGCGCCCATATCAGCGCCCCTTTTTCATTTTTTGGGCAAACATGGTACAATATAACTATGTTGGATGTTAGCAAAGAATTGCAGCAAAAGATAAAAACCTTGCCCCGGTCCTCGGGGGTTTATTTTCATAAAAATGCCAAGGGTGAAATTATCTATGTGGGCAAGGCGGCGGTGCTGAAAAACCGGGTGCGTCAGTATTTCCAAAGCAAAAATGATATGGACGTGAAGACGAAGGCTTTGGTGGCGGAGATTGCTGATACCGATTGGATCGAAACGGAAACCGAGCTGGATGCTCTGTTCTTGGAAAGCGAAATGGTCAAGCGCTATATGCCCAAGTTCAACATTTTATTGCGTGACGATAAATCGGCCACCTATGTGAGGATAAACATGAAAGACGAAGTGCCGTATGTTAGCTTGGTGAAAAATCCGCAGAGTGAAGATGGGCAGGACAGCGCGACTTATTTCGGTCCGTACTACTCAGCGTGGCCGGTCAAAAAGGCACTACGAATGTTACGGAGGATTTTCCCGTATTACGATAAGCCGTTTGACCCGCGTCGCCGTGCCGACCTGAATGCGCACATTGGGCTTTCACCAGGGATTGAAGCAGGAAAGATGACGCGAGCGGAATATAAGGCGAGCCTGCGTCAACTTATTCGTTATATTAAGGGCGAGCGAGTAGCTATTTTGCGGGAGCTTGGGAGCGAGATGAAAGCGGCTGCAGACCGCAAAGATTTTGAAGATGCGGCCAGGTTGCGCAACCAGATTTGGAACTTGAAAGCGCTGCAGACACAGATAATTTTTGGCGACAACGAGTTTATGGACCTGAGCAAAGATCAGGCGTTGGTGGAGCTGCGTGATATGTTGCGTTTGCCAGAAATTCCGCGCCGAATCGAGGGCTATGACATCAGCCACCAGAGTGGAGCAAATGTGGTTTCCGGCATGGTGGTGTTTAAGAACGGCGTTTCTGACAGGGCGGAATACCGAAAATTCAAGATTCGGCGCGGATCGAACGATGATCTCGCGAACATGCGCGAGACGATATCGCGGCGACTGGGGCATCTGGCTGATTGGGGGCGACCGGACTTAGTGATTATTGACGGCGGCATCGGACAGTTGAACGCTGTTGCGGACCTATTGACAGAAGTGGATATCCCATTTATTGGTCGCAGTCTGGTGATCATGGCCGCAATGCGGATTTCCAAATTCTGGCGCCGGAGGGTGCCGGAAGTTATGTTGGGGAAGGGCGTAGTTTGCCCGCGCCAGAGGTTTTGGATATCAAAAAAGACAGCCATGTTGGCAAGCTAATTACTAGGATTGACGAAGAGTCGCATCGATTTGCTATTGGTTACCACACTATATTAAAGCGCAAATTGCAAACGGCTTCGGCGTTGGATGATGTGCCAGGCATTGGTCCGAAAACTAAAGCTTTACTAAAGCGAAAGATTGGCTCGGTTGCCCGAATCCGTGAAACACCGATAGAAGAATTGGCAAAAATCATCGGCAAGGGCAAGGCTACTAATATTAAAAAGCATCTCTAGTTAGTTATGGCTAATTCGGCGATCTTAGCATCGAGCAAAGTCCGGAATTTCTGTTCGTCGCCCCAGGTTTCGGAGTTGATTTTTTCGTTGTTTAAGTACAGTGAAGGGGTCTCGTTGACTTTTTGCTCCCTGCCGAGATTATAATCAAAATCAACTTTTTTGCTCATATTGGGATTGGCGGCGTCGATTTGAAGTTGCCCCATATTTAAGCCGGCCTCTTCGGCAATATAGGTAAAAATGCTGTCGCGTAGGTCCACGCTGGAGGCGCCACTCCAAGCGGACTGGTTTTCGAATAGGGCTTCGTTCATTTCCCAGAACTTGCCTTGCAGCGAAGCGGCTTCGGCTATGACGGCGGCGGCCTTGGCGTTTGGATGGAATGATAGCGGGAAGTTTCGATAAATAAATGCGATTGAATCTTCGTAGTCCTTTGCGATTTGTTTGATGTAGGGATCAGAGTTTTTGCAACCCGGGCATTCGTAATCCGCGTATTCTATCAAAACAAGTTTTGCTGTTGGATTACCGGAAAAATGGTCGGCAATGTCGCCGCTTTCTGGGCTCGCGCGAAGAATTAGTGGATTTGCGCTATTCGGGATTTCCTGCTTGGCTGTTTCGACGCTCGAGTCGTTTGGTTCGGAATCGTCCGGTTTGTTGGTAAAGTAGAAAACCATTCCGATTGCTGCACATATGATAACCAACCCTGCTAGGATGGTGATGTTGTTCGCTATTCTTTTGTTGTTTCTCTTCATGTTGTGCTTATTGTAGCACAGAAATGAGCTTTAGGCGATTTTCTCGTCTTTTATGTCGTCGGGCAGGTAGTTTTTAGCCAGATGAAATCCAGCTTTCCATTGCTGCGATTCGCCATCCGGTGTTTTGCCGTAGCCAAGATCTTTCATCAATTTGGTTGGCGCATTGCGTAGCCAAAGAGGAACTGGCAGATTGGGTGACTTGGCGGCTAGGGCTTGCGCGCGCGCCCAAGCATCGTAGCTTTCGCGGGATTTTTTAGCTTTGGTCAATGCATAGGCCACATGGCTCAAGATGATTCCGCCCTCTGGTAAGCCGACCCGTTCGATGGCCATGAAGGCGTCGAGGGCCAACCCGAGAGCGCCGTTTCCAGCTAATCCAATATCTTCACTGGCAAAAATGACCATGCGCCGGGCAATGAACTTGGGGTCTTCGCCAGCTTGAATCATTCTGGCCAAATAGTAGAGTGTGGCATCCACGTCGCCGCCGCGCATAGACTTGATGAAGGCGGAAATCACATTGTAGTGCATGTCGCCTTTTTTATCATATCCGGGCAGAGCTTTTTGGGCAGCCATTTTGACGGTCTCGATAGTGACCTTGTCTTTGCCAGCTAGGTTTAGCGCTAACTCTAGGTTTGACAAAGCTACACGGGCGTCGCCGCCAGAAAGCTCCGCAATGTATTCGATGGCGGATTTGTTGATCCGTTTGCTGGCTTTCTCGAGTTTTAACGCGCGTTTTAGGGTTTCAATAATATCCTGCTTGGATAATGGCTCCAAAACTAACACTCTGGAGCGCGAAAGGAGCGGAGTGATGATTTCAAAACTTGGGTTTTCGGTGGTGGCGCCGATTAGAGTAATTAGACCGGATTCAACGTGTGGCAAAAAAGCGTCTTGTTGAGCTTTGTTGAAGCGATGAATCTCGTCCACAAATAGAACGGTGCGCTGGTTGCGATTCCAGTTTACTCGTGCGCGGTCCACTACTTTGCGAACGTCGTCTTTGCCAGCGGTGACTGCTGAGATTTCGATAAAGTCGGCTTTAAATGCTGTGGCGATGATCCGCGCTAGAGTGGTTTTGCCAACGCCAGGTGGCCCCCAAAAGATTAAATTGACCGGGCTGGCTTCTTCTATGATGCGGTTGATAATTTTGCCGCTGCCAATCAGATGCTGCTGGCCAATCACATCGCCGAGGATGCTTGGTCGCATTCGTTCGGCTAGTGGTTTTCGTGGTTCTTGTATATCCATTAGGATATTGTATCATGTACGGGCTGGTATGTCAAGGTTGGTGTTGTAAAAATTACAACGTTTTAGAGCAAATCGGGGTGGAAAAAGACATAATCGTGATATAATGACTCTATGAAAAAAATGGTGATTGCCAACTGGAAGATGAATTTTCTCGTGCAAGATGCGAGTGATTTTATGCGAAAAATGATAGAGAAATTCAAGCCGCAGGACGAAATTGAGGTGGTGGTTGCGCCGACTTTTACATTGATTCCGGCGTTAAACGAACAGCTCAAAGAATCGGGGCGGAAAGACATTGCTTTAGCCGCGCAAAACTGCTACTGGCGGGATTCGGGTGCATTTACAGGCGAAGTGGCTGCTGCACAGCTTAGTGGACTGGTTGGTTATGTGCTGATTGGGCATTCTGAACGTAGGCACATTATGAATGAGCCGGAATCGGAGATACGCGCTAAAGTGGCGGCGGCCTTACGCAATAATTTGACACCTGTTTTGTGCGTAGGCGAGACGGCGGATCAGCGTGAATTTAACGAGACTAGTGATGTTCTGTACGATCAGCTCATTAGCGGCTTGTCCGAAGTTTCTAGTGAACAGGTTAAGGATGTGGTTATTGCTTACGAGCCAGTTTGGGCGATTAGCACATTTGTTGGTGCGGATGGAAGTGGCGCTAAGCAGTGTAGCCCGGAAGATATGAAGGCTGCTATTATGATAGTCCGCCGCCACATTGAGCACCTGTATGGCGAGGAAGTGGGGCGAGCAATCCGCGTTTTGTTCGGCGGCAGCGTGAACCCAGACAACATTGCTGGGTGTGCGCCGGTTGCGGGTGTAGATGGCTTTTTGGTGGGTGGCGCTAGCCTAAAGATTGAAGCGCTTTGTGAAGTACTGTTGGGCGTGGAAAAGTTTAGCGAAAAGCAGGATAAGAATAAGGAGAACGAGTAAGGTGGACGATATAGACTTTGACGAGCTAGATAAATTAGCGGCAGAAGCCGACGTTGAAACGGGCAAAAGTGCGATTGAAGTAAGCGATTTTGAGAGTGGCGATTTGGCACCGATACCAGCGTCGCTCAGGCCGCAACCATCAGTTAGGAAGTCAAAAAATGACACAGAGGAAAAGCCCGATAAGTCGAAGACGACAAAGCCCGAAGAAAAAGAATCGAAGAAAGAAGATAAACCAAAGTCGTCAAAACCCTCGAAGCCCAAGCGAGGAGTCAGTTTGGCGGACGTCCATGACGTAGCGAAGCCCATTAGAAAGAAGCCGGCCAGTGAGTCAAAGACATCTGTCCTAGCCAAGACGAAGCAGGCAAGAGATGGTGCGGTTGTTAAGACTGACGAACTAAGGGTCGAGGACGACTTGGATGAACTTGATGCGCTGATTGATGCGGAGACAAAGGAGAAGGCCGAGCAGATTTCCGAAACTCTGGACGATATAGTCGAAAAGAAGAAAGCTAGCGGGCGAGTTGTGGTGATAGAAGAATTAAGTTCTGAAGTCGGAGCAATACCATTTGTTGCTGGTGCAAAGGTGGAAAAGAGGCCGCTCGGAAAGACGTCGTTGCCCGAGGACAGTCCAGAGACCGTTGGGAGCACGAAGCGCACTTATAGCGGCAAGAATGTGGTGAGTCCGAGACTTACTCCGGATGATACGGAAGACGAGGCGGATACCGAACCAGAGGTAAATTCTGTAAAGGTTTTGCCGCGACGGCGAGGCGTGGATCGCAAACAGGATGTAGAGAAGTTTGCCTATGATGCCGAATCTGTTAAATCTGCAAAAACTAGGTCGTCGTCTGTGCGCACTGAGCGTTCGCGCGCCAGCACGGTAGGGATTTGGATAGCGGTTATTCTACTGGTTGCAGTCCTTGGTGCCGCGGCCGGTGCGCTGGTTTACTTATTCTTTTTGTACTAGAAAAGCCCCGGCAAGTTCTTGAGAACTATGCTGGGGCTATCTGTTCGGCCAAAGTTAGTGTGCCTCAATAAAGCGCTGCCACTTTGGCGGCTCCACCTCGACTGCTATAACTGTGCGTTTTGTGGGCACAAATTTCACAGCGATTGGCATATTAAGTTTCCTTGTTAATTCTTGCTATCTCCCGCACTGGCCCCGAGCCTTAACCAATCGACCGGTTCGAGTTTAGTGCTTAGATCGACCTAATTACTTATATTGTCCCTTCCCTAGGAGATCGCAAAGGCCATTGTAGCAAATCGGTTGACGGGGGTCAAGCATAAGTATTACAGATATGTAGAAATATGGTATAATATGCAGCATGGATAAGTTGAGTTTTTGGGAAAAACTGTCGGAGCGTTTCTTGGTTTTGGCGCCGATGGAGGGTGTGACGGACGTGGTATTTCGACAGGTGGTAGCTAGGGCTGGGCGACCCGAGGTGTTTTTTACTGAGTTTACCAATGTTTCCAGCTTTGCGAGCGAGATGGGGCGGCCCAACGCTTTGGAACGGTTGCAGTTCCTGCCGAGCGAACAGCCGATCGTGGCGCAGATTTGGGGTAAGAAGCCGGAAGACTTTGAAGTGACAGCGGCTGGATTGCGGGACCTGGGCTATAAGGCGATAGATATAAACATGGGTTGCCCGGACAAGAATGTCGTGCGAAATGGCGGCGGAGCCGGGCTGATTCGCTATTTCAATGAAGGTGATGGGGCTGATAACCCGGACAATTTGGTAGCGCGGATCATATTGGCGGCCCAGAGCGCTGGTCTGCCGGTTTCGGTAAAGACACGGTTGGGGTTTACACGTGTGGGCGAGTGGCAAGCGTGGCTGGAGTTTTTGTTGCAACAAAATCTGGCTGCTTTGACGGTGCATCTGCGAACAAGAAAGGAAATGAGCAAAGTCGTAGCACATTTTGAACTGATACCAGAGATCGTGTCGCTAAGGAACGAGGTTGCGCCGAAGACTAAGTTAATCATAAATGGAGATATAGCCGACAGGATGATGGCGAATGAGTTGATGGAGGGGAATCCTGGCGTTGATGGCGTGATGATTGGTAGGGGAGTATTTACGAATCCATTCTGCTTCGCGCAGCCTCGGATAAGCCCAGCGACAAAAGCGCAGCTTCTTGACTTGCTGAACTATCACTTGGATTTGTGGGAAAAATATCATACGGATGGCAGTGCTAAATTTGAACCCTTGAAACGGTTTTTCAAGATTTATGTGCGGGATTTTCCGGGTGCTAGTGAGATCCGGGAAAAGATGATGGCTGCCAAGACCGTGGCTGAGGTGCGGGGAATAATCGGCTAGCGAAATTGCAATTTGACAAAAGCGGTATGACTAGAATATAATCAGGGTATGATTGTGCTCGATAGAGTTAGCAAGAGTTATAGCCGAAAGGGTAAGAACGGCGGACGGTTTGCGCTGGAGGATATTAGCCTACATGTTGCGCCACAGGAGTTTGTGGTTTTGGTGGGGAGCAGCGGGGCTGGAAAATCGAGTTTGCTAAAGATGATTACGCGGGAGGAGAAGCCGGATAGCGGCAAGATTGTTGTGGGCGGGATTGACTATGATGACCTGCGACGCAGACATGTGCCCCATCTGCGCCGCAAGCTCGGGGTTGTGTTTCAGGATTTCAAGTTATTGCCAAAGCGGACGGTGTTTGAGAATATCGCTTTTGCGCTAGAAATTGCCGGCGAACCACGTGGTGAAATTTGGCGAGTTGTGCCGAAGGTGATTGACTTGGTGGGTTTGACTGGAAAAGAACGTAGCTTTCCGTCGCAACTGTCTGGCGGTGAGCAGCAAAGGGTAGCTATTGCTCGGGCTGTGGTGCGGCAGCCTAAGATCTTGATCGCCGATGAGCCAACAGGCAATTTGGATCCGCGACATTCGTGGGACATTGTGCAGCTTTTGGAAAAGATTAACGACTTTGGTACGACTGTTCTATTGACTACGCACAATATGGAGATTGTTAGTAAGCTTAGGCAAAGGGTGATCACTATCGAAGACGGTAAGGTAGTCGGTGATGTTTCGAAACCGGAGTTTACTGTTGGGTATAAAAACCAAGGCTATATGGGGGCGTTGCCAGGAGAGGCAGTACAATCGATGATGCGGCAGAAATACCGGCCGAAGTTCCCGGTGGCGCCGGACGACGGGCCAACATCTTCGGTTAAACACATTGCCCGAAAGGTTGCAAAGAGGGCGAAAAACGCTAAAGAGGTGGTGGCAAGTGCCGCGACCAGACGGAGGCGCAAATGACGGCCAAGACGACAAGGGCGAGGGCGAAAAATACTCCGGCTAAAACGAGGCTTCGGGACACAAAGAAGATGCGGGAAACATCCAAGAAGACCCTGAAGGCGTTATTAAAACAGGGGCAGAGCCACCAATTTGGCGACAGGTTTACGAGTTTTTGGCGAAAGCTTGGGCGGGTAATTAGGTATGGTGTGGCTAGTTTCTTCCGCAATGCGTGGTTGAGTTTGGCGGCAACGATTATTATGATTGTCACACTGGCGGTTGGTGCAACGGCGCTTTTGGCTCGAAATATCTCGGCGGATATTATTAATAATATAGAGAATGAAGTTGATATGTCTATTTACCTCAAACAAGGGACTTCGCGCTCGACTGTGGATACGATTGTGGCCGATTTGGAGAGTTTTGCCAGTGTAAACGAGGTGCGAGTGACTTCGCCAGAAGAGGCTTTTCGCGAATTCGCAAGTCAGCATCTGGATGATCCGGGTATGATGGCGGCCATCAATGAAGCAACTAACCAGTTCTTTTGGTTTGTCAACATTCAGGTGGAGGATATTACCGATACTAGAGAGCTCGAAACGTATGTTGGCGAAAATGAACTAGTGAGGTCGAGTTTGGAGCCAAGTGAACCGCCGAGCTTCATTAGTGAACAGCGGGAGCAGATTGCGTGGATTGGCAAGATTACGGACGTGATCGAAAAGATTTGTATCGGCGCCGGGATAGTATTTGTTGTGATTTCGATTTTGATCATTTTTAACACAATTCAGATGACCATCTTTAACCGTAAGGACGAGATTCGCATGATGAAACTGGTTGGCGCTTCGAAGAGCTTTATCCGCGGACCGTTCTTGATCGAGGCGACATTGTACGGGGTGATTGCTGCGATTGTGACATTTGGGATGATGATGAGCGGCTGGACGCTGGTGATTAAGTTTGCCGAGGACATGGACTTGATAGGAGCATTTTATGGAACGAACGTGTGGCTGCACGATAATTGGCTGTTAGCATTATTTGGGCTTTTGGTCTCGGGTGTTTTGATTGGTGTAGTTTCGTCGTCGTTGGCGGCAAGAAAATACCTAAAGCGAATTTGACAAATCATTACGCTTGCGCTATAATTGGCGCAGGAGTAAAAATGCGAGTAAAAACAATAAAAACAGATGTGCAAAAGTGGGTAAGGATTGGCGCTGCTGTGGTTTTGGGCGGATTTATCTTGGCAAATCTAACTGGTGTTGTAAAAATTACAACATTGTTTGGGTCTGTGCAAGTATCGGCGACCACTGGTATGGACAGATTGAATGAAATCAAGGGCGAGCTAGAAGATGTTGAAAGCAAGATCAAGGAGTACGAAAACAAGGCGAATGAATTAGCGGCGCAAGCTGATACGTTGAACAATAAAATAGCACAGCTGCAGGCCGAAGCGAGTGCGCTTACGGAGTTAATCAAAAAGAGCCAAATTGAGCTGGAAAAAGTGACGGAAGAAATCAAGGTGACTGAGCAAAGGATTCAGGACAACCGCGATGCATTAGGTAAGATTATGGTGGACAAATATATGAACGAGAAGGTGTCGCTGGTGGAGCGGCTAGCGAGCAGTAAGAATCTGAGCGACTTTATTGACGAAGAAGCCAAGATGTCTTCGGTGAGCGACTCGTTGAACCAAAGAGTACAAGATATTAAAGCGGATAAGGCGCGGTTGGAGGGGCAAAAACGAGAAGTTGAGCGATTGATAGAAGCACAAAAATCGCAAAAGAAGATGCTTGAGGACGCACAGGGCGAACAGCAAAGAATCTTGGACGAGACGCAGGGGCAAGAGGCGGCGTATCAATCGATGAGGTCAGATGCAGATGGTAGACGAATGGAGCTGATGCAAGAGCAGAAGAAGATAATGGACGAGCTGTTGGCTGGGCAAAATGTCGCAAATCGACCGCCGGGTGGGATGGCAGTGAGGAATTACAGCGGCGAGTTGGGTTGTACTGGTGGTTACTCATACTGTGACGGTGGACTGGATTATACGGTTGACGAGTGGAGATTGTACGCACGGGAATGCGTGAGTTATGCAGCTTGGGCTATGGAGTATAGATTTGGTAAAGATGTCCGGAGCTTTCAGGGGCGAGGAAATGCTAACCAGTGGCCGGATTCGGCACCTGCGCTGATGGGTGCGCGGACGGATAATATACCGGAGGTTGGCTCGGTGGCAATTTGGTATGTGGGCGTATATGGCCATGCAATGGTGGTTGAGCAAATTCTGAATGACGGTTGGATCAAAGTTTCGCAATATAATTACGCGGTGAATGGGCAGTATTCTACGATGGAGATACCCTCGGATGCAGTTGTTTATATCCATTTTAGAAATAAGTGATATAATATAATCATATGAGAGATAGTGAGGTAGAAATCGAAACGTCCGAAAAGCAACGCAGGAGCTTGCCGCTAGCCGGCGTGGTGATGATTGCGGCGATATGTTTGGTGGCGGGAATTGCTCTGGGCGCAAGGGGTGATTTTATGGCGCGAGTGGGTGCGATATTCGGGCTGCGCTGGGGTGATTCGGCACTGAATCTGGACAGTGTGAATTCGGTATATAGCGAGCTGGCGCGGGATTTTGACGGAGATTTGGATACAGGGGCGCTAATTGAGGGCGCAAAAAAGGGGTTGGTTGAAGCGGCCGGCGACCCATATACGACATATATGACGTCTGCGGAAGCTGCTGAGTATACAAAGAGTCTGAACGGAGATGTTGGGGCCGGGATTGGCGTGGAAGTAGGTATGCGGGATGGTTTTGCGACAGTAGTGAAGGTGCTGAAGGATAACCCAGCATTGAAAGCAGGTGTGAAAGCTGGCGATGTTTTCGCTGAAGTGAATGGCGAAGATGTGCTTGGCATGACAACAGAAGAAGTTGTTTCGCGAGTCAAGGGGGAAACAGGAACAAGTGTGGCTGTTGTATTTGCACGTGATGGCGAGCTAAAAAGCTTTAATATCACTAGGGCTCAAATCAATAATCCCAGCTCGGTGGTGGAGTATAAAGGCGAGGGCGGCAAGGTCGCAGTAATTAGATTGTCACGCTTTGACCAAAAAACCGGTGCGGAAATGCAGGATATAGCACAGGAAATTGTAAGTAAGGGTATTGATAAAATCGTGCTGGATGTGCGGGGCAACGGCGGAGGTTATTTGGCGTCGGCGCAAAACATGCTGAGTCTGTGGCTGGATGACAAAGTAATGATGATCGAGAAAACAAAGGATGATCAGATGGAAATGAAGACATGGTCGGGCCGGGCTGTTTTGGCTGGCAAGGAGACGCTCGTGTTGATTGACGGGGGATCGGCGAGTGCTAGCGAGATTGTGGCTGGGGCATTGAAGGATCACGGCATGGCGGAATTGGTTGGCGAAACCACGTTCGGCAAGGGGAGTGTTCAAGATATGGTGGAGGTTGCGGGTGGAATACTGAAGGTGTCTATCGCCAGATGGTTCACGCCGAACGACGTGAGTATCACGGGCGACGGCATAAAGCCAGACCAGGAGGTGAAAATGACATTCGACGATGCAAATGCGGGCCGCGATCCGCAGTTGGATAAGGCCCTACAATTATTAAAGGAGGCAAAGTGATGGATCAAGATGGAATGGCGAAAAAGCGAGTACTATTGGTTGACGATGACAAGGAGTTGCTGGGTGTTTTGAGCGACCGATTTGTTTTGGAGGGATTTGATGTACGAGTTGTTGATGATGGAGAGAAGGCATTAGATGAAGCGCGGGATTTTCATCCGGATGTAGTGTTGTTGGACGTGATGATGCCAGGGGTGAGTGGATTTGATGTATTGGACATATTGAAGCATACGCCGGAAACCGTTGGCGCACGGGTGATTATGCTTACGGCGCTTTCGCAAGAAAAAGACCGCGAGTTAGCAAGAACCTCTGGCGCCGACGAGTACCTGGTGAAATCGCAAGTTCCGATTGAAGATATTGTCAAAATTGCCCAACGGGTTTTGGAAAAATAATGGGCGGGAAAGGAGGTTTTGGTGGCGCTTCCAATGATGAATCAAGCTGGTGAAAGCAGTGGGACTGGTGTAGGGGCGGCTGGTTCTGGTGACACGAAGACTCCGGGGCTGCCATCCTGGGTAAAAACTGGACCAGATGTGACTGAAACTAGTCGGAGAACTTCGCTGAAGGCTGGATTTTGGGAACTGGGTGAATCGGTAAAGGGCACGTTTGCGAGAATAAAGGAGCGGATAAAAAATCGACCAGAACGGCCGAGCAATGCACAGTACGGTTGGGTGGCTGGCCCGGGGAACGGGCAAGCTACGCAGACTGGCGAGGGGGGTCTGCAGCGCAAACAGCAATTTGAGGTGTCTGGTCAGGCGGCGCTTTCGGCACGCCAGCAGCAGGTGCGGCAATTGGCCGAGAGTGGATCCAGGCGCACGGCCCCATGGGCGTTGCGATTTAGGGCGTTGCAATCGCGGTTAAGGGCTTCGAAAACCGACGTTGCTGCTGCACAAGCTGAGGCGCAGAAAATTGAGGTAGAGCAGAGATCGTTGGCGGGCGTGGATGGCTGGCTGATGATATTTGTGGTGATTTTCGGAGTGGTTGGACTTTTGGCACTAGTCATGTTTCTACTGTCTTTGTCTGTGGTGGCCTGGCCATTCTCGGTTTTGTCTCTGATTAACTATGCGTTGGCTCCGCCGTTAGTTATTGTATCCGTAGCAACAATCGTGCTGATATTTCGGCGTAAAAAAATCGGCAAAAAATTTGCCTATGCGAATTTGGTGTTGGTAGCGGTTTATTTGGATTTAATGGTGGTGGTAGTATCAGCTTGGGATACTTATGTGGGGAGCAAGGACGTTTGGACAGCGCTGATATCGGTGCTGTTGTCCGGAGTGTTGCCGGCTCTGCTTTACGCACCGGTGGTCTATCTGTGCATACGGTATTTCGGACGCTCTAGGCGGGTGCGCGAAACATTGACCGAGGAGAAAGTAAAGGGTGAAAAGACCGAGCTCGCAGAAAATACTGCGACCACCCCAGAGCTGGGATTCGCTACACGCTATATTACGCAAAAGAGAGGCTAAGCTTTAGGCGCTGGCACGACCATGACCCGTGTGCGCGGGACGTTTTTGCCAGAAAAACGCAACTTTTTGGTTTTGACAAATTCGACAATGCCGTCTTCGGCAGCATGAATTGTATAATTCGCGGAGAGATAGGTGCCGGGGCCAGCGATTTTGGTGGAACCGGTTTGGCGGACGATTACCTCGCCTTTTTTGACTTTTTGGCCACCAAAACGCTTGACGCCAAGGCGTGGGCCTGCATTGTTGTGGACGTTTTTGGCTGTGCCGCCAGCTTTGACATGTGACATTTGTTATATACTCCTGCTATTTTTTGATTAAAACTAATAGGTCTCGTGCAACGATCTGATCTTCGCGATAGTAAAGCAGACCGTTTTGACCATACTTTTCTACATTATACTCCCCGGTAGCGAATAAGTCAAGGGGATTGATGCGCGAAAAATGGGCACCAGGCTGTGGATTGGAGATTTGCGCTAAGCGCCAAGCGGGTATAGCGAGACAGAGGCGAGTGCCAGGCTTGATCTGCGAAGCGAGGTTTTTGAGGAAGGCGCGCAAAATACTTTCGCAGGTATGCTTGACTTCGCGCAGCTTGACGGTGGATGGCGGAGCAGAGAAAGGTTGACCGAGGTAGGTTTCGGTGGCGACGAGGTCAACTGGTGGCTGCCAGCGGGTTTTTGTGGCATCGCCGGGCTCGAGCGCGATGTCGGGCTTGTGGCGCATTTTGGCTGCTATGAAGTCGAGATTGCGGCGAGAATAGTCGATCATGCGTGGCTCTAGGTCCGTGCCGTAGGCTTTATAGCCCATCAATGCGGCTTCTTGGAGAATAACACCAGTGCCGCAAAATGGGTCGAGTAGCCGCATATTCTTTTGCGATTGCTGCCCAGATGCTAGGTTGATGATGATTTGCGCTAGTTTTGGGGGGAGCATGCCAACCCGAGCGTCGCGGGCAGGTCTCTGCTGGTCACGAGCCGAGTAGGCGGTTATATTCTGAGCTCCGGTAGAAAGAGCAAAGAACGTTGATTTATGAGCCCCGATGATCAGGAGTTCTACGGCACTGGGCTTGAGGCCGAGTTTGTTGTGGTGCGATGTTGCAGTAGAGAGCTCGGGGGTTTGATTCGGCAACAACCGTAGCGAGACGCCTTGCTTTTTGCAGGCCGATTTGACTTTGAGACCCAGCTTTTGTAGGTCGCCGACTGCTAGTACGGGGGAATTGATGGCAGAAATACCCAAGGTGGTTTTTTTGGCGTTTTCGGCTTTGACCACACCAGATATGTGGTCTAGTAGAGTACGGTACGCTATATGTAGCGTGTCTATTTTGGATGGATTGGTGGCCTCGCGAACGATAGCACCGAGTTTTTTGCTGCCGCCTAAGCGGTTGATATTGAGTGGTTGGTTATCTGGTGTGCGGAATTGAACAACGCCATCGGTGATTGATGAAACGTTTTCGGCGCCCAACAAAGATGCTAGCTCGGCTCGCCCCAGTTCGGGCTGTCGGCCGAGGACAGAAATAAAGTTGGCGCTTGATGATTTATTCATGGTCAATAATGGTGCTCGCGAAGCGGCGCTTCATAAGCACATCAATAGTATAGCACGCTGGCTGTTCGAAAACCAGAATCATACCATTTTTGGCCCTATTTCATAATCCACTATCTGTCAGTAATATGTTCATCAATGCGTCGAACAACACCATACGCATACACATCGAAATATTTACGCCAAAAACCCCATGCTGTCGGATTGAAGCTTTCGAAATCAACACAACCGGCGTTTATCCGTTGCTCTCCGGCAAAATGGCTGAAGACGGCACAGTAACCGAAACCGATAAGGGAATAACAGACCTCAGCGTGGACACTCAGCTTGCAAACGCGAAGAAACTGCTGCAAAGCGAATGATTAGCAATTAGCAATTAACAATTAACAATTAACAATTAACAATTAAC
>QMCD01001110.1_pt2 | contig 17157 bp, 20 predicted proteins | sample 1821841 | NCBI WGS metagenome assembly QMCD01 (sample SAMN01991225, study PRJNA193472) | Termite gut metagenome, whole genome shotgun sequencing project. | isolation source: worker | host: Macrotermes natalensis | reverse complement strand
AGAAAAATGAAGAAATTGTTTTCGACTACAAAGATACAAATTTTGAAAGCAATTCACAACACGTGTTTTGAGACGTTTGAATAATTGCAAATTGTTTTCGACTACAAAGATACAAATTTTGAAAGCAATTCACAACATAGAAGGATGACTTTTAATTCAGATATGAATTGTTTTCGACTACAAAGATACAAATTTTGAAAGCAATTCACAACGGATACCACAATGTCCTGTAACTTCCGATAATACCACCATCGCCTTTCTCGTGTCGCCTTTCCAATTGGTCTCGGATTCCCATTTGCAAAGAGAACAGACAAGAGCGAGGAGATGTCTCAACTGCACGAGCTACGCTCGTTCCGTTCGACATGACGTGTTTTTTGCAAAGAGGGGGGGAGTAGAATGATAACGCCTACCAACCCATTTCTGTGTAAAAAGCATCTTTAAGTCGATGTGCCTCTTGCACAGCCCCCTGTCCTTCGCAGATAAAATCAACCCCCTTGGGTCCGCCATTAAACGTCCAATTAACTCTCACAAGAACCTTTTCGTGTTTTTCTTTTACACCCAAAGACATATCCTTTATCGAGATCAAACGAATATCTTTCTTTTTTAGGGATAGTGCGAATTTAAGACCGGACAATGTATAAAATAATATGTTATCACCGTCTGTCTTATATGTAATCTTAAAACCTGCCTCTATTGGATTTTGTGGACGTGCTTTGCAGACATGGCAGTCCACAGGTTTGTCCATAAAAGCATCACGCTTATCCGTAGCGGAAAGAAACTTGATCAACTTGAAAGTACCCCAAATTGACAAATAAAAAAATCCTACCAAAATCGAAAATCCAATGATGTCCATAACAACCTTTTTCACAAAAATACGAATAGTATCTGAAATAGTCAAGTTTTTTTGAAAAAAAATCCAAAATCGAAAGTTCGCGAACTAAATTATGGAAAAATTTTGTAGATATTTGACCTTATTCCAAACCTTGCAAAATAGACTACATTGTCGGCAATCCTTACGCCTATCCGATAATTGCCAAATTTAATCCTGTAAAAATCTGTATATCCAACCATTTTAGTAACTCCGGGAAGCTGAATAAAATCAACAAGAGATTCGCATTTTTTCACAGAGATAATTCGTTTTTCAACTTCATCTGCAACAGATTTCAGTTTAATTTTAGAAATATCTTTCTCAAAGCTTTTGTAATATCTTACTTGCATTTGCGCAATGTCTTAAAGATTTGTTCTTCCGGCACTAACGGTGTTTTCGTTGCCTCTTCGATGCTTTTTCCAAATAAAATATCGTCAATAAGTTCAAATTGACGTTTGGTAAATTTCAGCACTTTGGCACCGCTATACTCTGCCATCTCACTGATAACTTTCGCTCGTGAGGCATCCGGTTGATAGATTAACATTGCGTTCATAATAACTATATCCTTTCAAGAATGATACGACAAAGATACAAAAAAACTATGAAAAAACAAAATTCAAACAAAAATATCTTCGTCATTTTTTAGGTCTGACAGGTAATTTTTTTTTAGAAATTTTGGCTTGTTTCAACTCTTTTTCGACTACAAAGATACAAATTTTGAAAGCAATTCACAACCTGCGATATAGACTTTTTCTTTCATTACGCATTGTTTTCGACTACAAAGATACAAATGAGAGCAATACTCAACTACTTCATAAACACAAAATACACCGCCAAAATCAAGCACACAAAAGCAACTAAATGATTCCATTGAAACGTTTCGCCTTCAAAAGTCATAACGGCGAAAATCCCAAAAACAAGCAGGGTAATCACTTCCTGTATGACTTTCAACTGCATCAACGAAAAAGGACCACCATTACCGGAAAAGCCTATCCTGTTTGCAGGAACCTGAAAGCAATACTCGAACAACGCAATCCCCCACGACAGCAAAATCACACCGTAGAGCGGCCAGTTGTTGATGGTTTTCGTTTCTTGTAATTTCAAATGTCCATACCAAGCCAAGGTCATGAATACATTTGAAACGATGAGTAAAACAATCGTATATAGGGACTTCATAATTTGATTAAATTTGAATTGCGTTTTTGCCTGCAAAGATACAACATTTTTTTTGATTGATGATTACAAAATTACGAAATATGTAGTTTCTTGACTCATTGTTGATAAAAATTTTTATCTGTCTGCGTGTAATTCAAAAAAAATATGTACTTTTGCAAAAAAAAATTAGATGCTATGTATATTCACAAAGAAGGATATGTGATTATCCTTGTTACATTTTTTGTTTCGTGTGCGCTGTTGGGCGTTTCCAGTCTGCTTTTGCGGAACGTAGATGCGAGATGGCCCTCGTATTTGGCTTGGTTTGCGGTTATTGCGATAAACCTTTTTGTGTGGTATTTTTTCCGAATGCCGAATCGGGATTTAGTTTACAACGAGAATGCGCTTGTTTGTCCTGCCGATGGGAAAGTCGTGATTGTTGAAGAGGTTGAAGAACCGGAGTATTTCAAAGGCAAACGTATGCAGGTTTCGGTGTTTATGTCGCCGTTGAACGTGCATGTAAATCGCTATCCGATTGATGGAACGGTTAAGTTCTACAAGTATCATCCCGGAAAATATCTGGTTGCGTGGCATCCCAAATCATCCACCTTGAATGAACGCACGACGGTAGTTTTGGAGCACAGCAACGGCAAAGAAGTTTTAGTTCGTCAAATCGCAGGAGCTGTGGCACGACGCATTGTTTGTTATGCCAAAGAAGGCGAAACGGTGCAACAAAACCAAGAGTTGGGATTCATCAAATTTGGCTCACGTGTGGATTTGTTTTTGCCTTTGGATGCAAAAATTTTAGTCAGCCCGGAACAGGTTGTTAAAGGCGGACAGACGCTGATTGCGGAGTGGTAGCAAGTTTGGCAAACTTTTTTTGACGATGTATTCCATAACAAGAAACCTGTAGAGACACGACCGTGCCTTTACAGGTTTCTTAGGGTGGACCCTGAGGGACTTGAACCCCCGACCAATTGATTATGAGTCAACTGCTCTAACCGTCTGAGCTAAGGGTCCGGCTCCGATAATTCGGAAACAGGAGTGCAAAGATACAAAAAAAAATGATAATTCACAATTGCTCATCAATAATTATTTTTCTTTGTTTATTTTTATCCTGAAAATCAAAGAAAAAAATCAATGATTTCATTTTCGCATTCGAGAAACCCCATGTGTCCGCAGTTGAGGTAAAGAAGTTCGGCATAATCGCAGTGTTGAATCTGCGAAAAAATCAACGCATCCGTACAGCGTTTATCTTGTTTGCCCTGTATGAAAATAACAGGATTCTGCGCTGTTTTCAGTGTGCTTAGGCGACATTCGCGGTCGCGCATCCCCAATTGTGCAGCGATAATACTTTCAACGCTCATCGCTTGTGCGGTATCCACGAGGGTTTGAATTTCATTGGGAAATTTGGCAACATTTTCCGGTGCGAACAGATCCGGGATAAATTGCGATATAAATCCCTTTTTGTTCTGTTTCAAGAGGTCTATCACACGGTTGCGATTGACTTTTCCTTGCTCGGTTTCAGCGGCTGCGTGCGAATGAAACAATCCGAAACGCTCTACTCGTTCGGGAAATAAATGTGCAAATTCCAAAGCCACATAACCTCCCATAGAATGCCCGATAATCGTAGTTTTTTCGATATTTTCCGCATCCAAAACGGTTTTCACACATTCTGCCATAAGCGACATCGTGTGAATTTCCGCCATCTGCGGGCTTTTCCCGTGTCCGGGAAGATCGAGCGTGATCACACAACGCTCTTCGCCGAGTTCGTCGAAAAATCGGTCCCAAATGGATTGAGATTCCATGAAACCATGTAATAGAACAAGAGGACGATGGCTGCCTTGCGAGCGACGGTAGTTTATTGACATATTTGCTATTTACTATTTTGTTATTTACGATTTACGATTTACGATTTAGTGTGTCGTTGCTGACGGTGCAGAAAAATTGTAAATAATAAATTGTTAAATCGTACATTATTCATTATTCATTATTCATTATCTTCAGCCTCGTTGTATTTGGAATAATTCCGCCATTTATCTAAAACTCCGGCGAAATCGGCAGGCAGTTCCGAGTCAAACGACATCCATTCTTTCGTTGTTGGATGCAGGAATCCCAATGTTTTCGCATGCAAAGCGTGTCGAGGCATCAGTGCGAAACAATTTTGAATATATTGTTTGTATTTGGTATAGATTGTGCCTTTCAGGATTTGGTCGCCACCATACGTAGCATCGTTGAAAAGCGGGTGTTTCATATAACTCAGATGTGTACGTATTTGATGTGTTCGTCCGGTTTCGAGCCTGCATTCAATCAGCGTTACATATCCGAAACGCTCCAAAACTTTATAATGCGTAACGGCGTGTTTCCCATGATCTCCATCGGGGAAGACAGCCATCACTTTGCGGTCTTTCAAACTGCGTCCAACGTTTCCGACAATCGTGCCTTCATCGTCTGCAAAATCGCCCCAAACCAAAGCCCAATAACGTCTTTCAACGGTATGTTCGAAAAATTGTTTAGCGAGGAAAGATTGCGCAGGTTCATTTTTGGCAATGAGTAAAAGTCCGGATGTGTTTTTGTCGATACGATGCACCAAACAAGGTTTTGAGTTGGGGTCATAGGTTTGAAAATGGTATGCCAAAGCATTCACCAATGTTCCGGAATAATTTCCGTAGCCCGGATGTACGACCATGTCCGGCGTTTTGTTGATGAGTAAAACGTCGGTATCTTCATACACAATATCAAGAGGAATATCTTCGGGAATGATTTCTGTATCACGAGGTGGATAAGTCATCACAACGCTGATCATATCCATTGGTTTAACTTTATAGTTCGGTTTCACAGAGAAATTATTTACCAAAATGTTCCCTGCATGTGCTGCGTTTTGGATTTTATTTCGCGTGGCATTTTCCAAACGTACCATCAAAAATTTATCCACACGCAACGGCGATTGCCCTTTATCCACAAGGATTTTATGATGTTCATACAATCCTTGTTCCTCATCTTGTATCTCTAATTCGAAATCTTGTGTCATTCTTAATTTTTTTGCAAAGATACAAAATTATTCCCTATATTTCAATTATTTTTTGTGTCTTTGCGAAATGTTACAACCTCAACCGACGATAGAAACTGCCATAATGCCATTCAAGCTGCAACAGTTGGTTGCGCTTATTATGGAAAAAAAACAATTGGAAGCAGAAGATGCTTTTCATTATCTATACACTCCGAATTGTTACAAATTGTTGTTACAGGAAGACACAAAATTGTGGTATATGAGTTCGTTAGAGATTTTCGATCAACTTGAAGAAGAGAAAAAGAACGAACAAAAAATTGAGCCGAAAGTGTTGTTGGCGAGAACAGGCAGAAATAGCAATGATTTCGCTCTTTAAATCAACCCTATCAGATGTGCTCGATGAACAGCACCGGCGGCGGTTTGAACACCGAGTTTTTCAAACAGTTTGCGACGTTTGCGCTTGAAACTGCTATCGGAAATCTTTAGTAAATCACAGATCTCTTCCGAAGAGCGATCGTTGATCATCCATTCCAAAATTTTCTTATCTTCGCCGGTAATCATTTCCGTTTTGGTCAGTTGAAAAGCATCGTTAATATAGTCGTATTTTTCGTGATTCATAATATCCACAACGTTTGCAGTTGCAGTTGCATTCAAGAATGACGACGACACCAAGCACAGAGATAGCCAAAGATTTCCGTTTTTGTCTAAACGATAGGGGAAGTATTTATGTTGCAAAACGATTCTTTTTCCGTCGATGTTTTTTGCAGGAAGCGTGAAAAAAAGTGCCAAATTTCGCCGTTCATTTTCGGGATAGGAGTAGTAAGTTTTCAATGCTTCCGCATTCATTTTCAGTAGCCAACTGAACACAGATGGCTCTAAAATCCGTTTGTAGAACAATAGACCTTCGGCTTCAACAAGCTCCTTCGGATATCCGCACAAGGCGAAAGGCGAAGATGGCGATGAATCCGCAATAAAACGTTTGCTGTAGTAATCTGCAAAGTAAAGATTCCCTCCCCCAATGGGATTGAGTAAATTTAACGTTCGCTCCAAATCGCACTTCCGAAACGCGCGTTCCAATTCTCTCGGTATGTTCCAAGGTTTGGGATGTTCAAAATTGATATTCATAATTATAATGCAATTTGTTCATTCCGCACTGCAAAGATAAGATTTATTTTTTGAATAACAAAATTTTTTGTTAACTTTTGAGCGAAAAGTTTATTTTTGAAAATATAATACGTTGACAATGAGTATTATTTTCCAAAAAATTGTTGTCAATTGACCTTTTTGTGTCATTTTTGTTATTTTTTAGTAAAAAAAAGATGAAAAAATGATTTTTTTGTTGTATCTTTGCACTGCGAAACGAAAAAAAATAGAATAGATAGCGAAAACTAAATGGAGAGTACGTATCGCACGTAGAAATAGAATACAGGGAGAACCCCGTCGAATATGTGGGTCGGACATCGAATCGGTTTCCGGCTTTGTGTCTTGCAATAGATGCTCTTTATTACATAGGTTGGTTTATAGACGGGGTTTTTTTTGAAATATGCCACAGTCCTTGCTAAGGTTCGGATTGCAGAGCTGAACTTAGTCGGGCACTTGCATTTCGGGTATTGTGCTGTGCTTGCAGCGGGGACTTGTGGCTTTTTGTGTTTTAACAATTTTTTTTGATTATGCCATTGCGAGAAATAGTCGAATGAAATTCAACTAAAATTTGCTTATTGTTAAATCTTAAAAAACTTTAACAAAACGTGTATGGGCAACCGTAATGCCATTGAACGCCGATGAGACGGATAGCGCGGATTTTCGCAGATAAAAAATGAAACATTTCTAATTTCTGTTCATTTTTTTGTAGCGACAAATAACCTCGAAGAGGTTAAATCAATAGCGTATGGCAACGCCATACGAACAAAAGTCAACCGCCGTAATCAATATCTGCTTAGGTTTTTTTTGCAAGGAGATGTCTCGATTCTGCACCCTTTTTCTTTGTATTAAAATATATTTTGCGGATTGGGATTTTTTTTGTATCTTTGCGAAAGATAATGCTTGTAAAAATGTATCTAACCGCACATATTCCACGAATAAAAAAACTTTGCAAACAATATATCTGATGAAAAAACTTAACATATATCTCGACACGTCTGTTATCAGTCATTTGGATGCACCCGACACTCCGGAAAAAATGTCGGAAACCTTGGAGTTGTGGGAAATGCTGAAAACACGTTCAGATGTTAAAATTGTTATTTCCGAGTTGACTTTGCATGAACTCAACAGGTGTCAACAACCTAAACTACGTTTTTTGCTCGAAAAAATAAATGAATTTGACTATCTTTTTTTAGAAATATCCGAGGATGATAAAAAATTGGCAGATCATTATTTGGATAATGCCGTTTTAACTAAAAAAAGCATTGATGATTTAACGCATATTGCTGTTGCGACATTGAACGATTGTCGTTATATTTTAAGTTGGAATTTCAAGCATTTTGTCAATCCAAAAACAATTCACGCTGTGTGGGCGATCAATAAAATGCGAAATTTACCCGAGATAGAAATTGTTTCACCATCAATGATGTTAGGAGGATTTTAAGATGAATAATTTGACTTTGGACGATATTCATAAAATTCGAGAAGAACATGCTATTCTATCTCGGGATATGAGTTTCGAGGAATATAAAAAAGCGTTGAGTCAAGACATTCAACCACTCTTGGACTTATTAAAGTCGATGAAGATAGAACAAAAAAAGACGAAACCCTATTCCGTTGACGTAAAATCTGACATCGCTGCAGAGCCGGTAATGAAATACAAAACAAAAAATCATTACCAATAAAAAAAAGAATGTGCTAAGGGCACATTGAAAAAACATATATTGTGTTTTCTGCTGTGCCACTGGTTACGATTGTTCGCAACAGAACACCACCCCGCATTCCGTTAGGAATGTATCGTTCGGTAGAAAAAAATGCGTTATCCCTCTGTTTTCCGCATTCCGTTAGGAATGCGACCATTGTTTCGGGTTACAATGTTGTAGGGGCGACGCATGCGTCGCCCCTACCGGTGAATATGTAGATTCCGTAGGGGTTGGGCATGCCCAATCCCTACATGGTGCGTTGTCGCATTCCCACAAATCATTTGCCATTGCGAACACCCCGCACCCTTTTTCTTTGTATTAAAAATAATTTTTTTGCGGATTTCCTCACTGCAAAAATAAAAAATTATTCCTTGTGTTTCAATTATTTTTTGTAACTTTGCAGAAAAATAAGATTATGCCCAAAGTATATCAATATTTAGGGATCGTATTTAAACTTTATCCTGACGACCACGATCCAATTCATGTTCACGCCACTTACGGCGATGCGCATATTAAGATCTATCTGTATGAGAGTAACGGTGTGGTTCAAAAGGTGAGATATGAAATTGAGAAAGGGAAAATAAGTCCCTCAAAGATGAACGATATTAAGGTATTCGTAAGCAAACACAAAAACGCTTTGTTGTATGCTTACAATATTTTCAAATCCGGCGGAACACCGCTTTTTATAAATATCACAAAACGCATAAAATGAGAACAAAAACAAAAACGCAGTTTGTCATTGGTGCGATGTACCTATATGACTATTTGATTGAAGTTACATTTGAAGATCATACCACTCGTGTACTTGATTTGGAAAGGCTTTTCACTCAAAGCGATGTGCTTTGTTTCCGAAAATTTGAATCGCCGGAGAAATTTCGGCAATTTCGTGTGGAGGATGGAACGCTTGCTTGGGGCGATGATGAATGCGATATTAGTCCATTTCGTATTTATGAAGGGGCCTACGATGCCGTGTTGGAACATGCCTAACGCGGATTTCTGTAGATGAAATTTGATAGAGATTTTTCTGTCATCGTTACGTTTTCGTGTTTTACGCTACGCCAATGGTTACGATTGTTTGCAACAGAACACAATTCTGCATTCCGTTAGGAATGTGTCGCTCGGTAGAAATATGCGTTATCTCTCTGTTTCCGCATTCCGTTAGGAATGCGACCTTGTTTCGGATTGCAATGATGTAGGGATTGGGAATGCCCAATCCCTACATGGCGCGTTGTCGCATTCCCACAAATCATTTGCCATTACGAACACCCCGCACCCTTTTTCTTTGTATTAAAAATATCTTTGGCGATTTTCAACACTGCAAAAATAAAAAATTATTCCCTATATTTCAATTATTTTTTGTAACTTTGTAAAGAAAATAACTATTACAAAGCGAATAAAATGAAAACAAAAACAAAATATCAGCCGATAGTGGATGCTAAATATCTATACGATTATTTGATCGAAGTTACATTTAAGGATCATTCCACGCGTGCGATTGATTTGGAAGCTCTTTTTACGACAGGCGGACAGCCTTTTTGTAGGTTCGCACCATTGGAATTGTTTAAGCAGTTTCGAGTTGAGCACAGTTCGCTTGCTTGGGGCGATAATGAATGCGATATTAGTCCATTTCGTATTTATGAAGGGGCCTACGATGCCGTGTTGGAACATGCCTAACATGGATTTCTGTAGATGAAATTTGATAGAGATTTTTCTGTCATCGTTACGTTTTCGTGTTTTACGCTACGCCATTGGTTACGATTGTTCGCAACAGAACACAATTCCGCATTCCGTTAGGAATGTGTCGCTCGGTAGAAAAAAATGCGTTATCCCTCTGTTCTCCGCATTCCGTTAGGAATGCGACCTTGTTTCGGATTGCAATGATGTAGGGGTTGGGCATGCCCAACCCCTACATAGCGCGTTGTCGCATTCCCACAAATCATTTGCTATTGCGAACACCCCGCACCCTTTTTCTTTGCATTAAAAATATCTTTGGCGGATTTCCACACTGCAAAAATAAAAAATTATTCCTTGTGTTTCAATTATTTTTTGTAACTTTGCAACTCAACAAGATTGAAACTTTCAAATTTTTAAACGCAATGCCACTAAAAATACTTTTAACCTGTATTGAATCTAAAAAGAAAATAACGTTTAAGCAAAAATATGATTTCCTTGCAAAAGGAATTTACAGACCTTGGATGTATGGTTATATTCAAAATTTTCAAAAAGCTATTTTCAATTCAAAGCGACTCGGTGTTGACGTTAGTCATGAACATATTGAGTTTAAGCGAGTGGAATTTGGCGAAAAGGAAAAACAAGAATTAGAGAAGCAAATTCTTTCTCAATTGTATTCTGTTGAAAAATTAGAATTGACAGATATTGCGCAAAAGTGTACATATATAAGTATGGGGTTAAAAAAGTATCTAAAAAGACAGTTTAACATAAATACGTATGTTACAATAGGAAATGTTTATGTAGGAGGACAGATATGCTATCGTGAAAAATTTATTACCTTAAAAAAAAGATTTGTTGATAGAACTCATGAAGAATTTTTTAAGTTCCATGCGTGGTTGACATTAGAGGATATGAGTGTGTTGGATATTACAATTTTTCCCAATGTATGTGCAAAAGATTGCGAAAGGGGTAATAAAGACCATGAACGAATACTTTGGCTTACTAAAGATGATATGAAAGAAAACAAACAAATAATTTATGAGCCAAAACTTGTGGGAGAAGATTATCTTCAGAAAATAAGGACACCGATAGGAGTATTTTTAATTTAGATAAAAAACTTAACAATACGTCCTCATACCTTTTCCATTAGATTCGCCATCGCCTCAAAATAAAAAAACAAAAGTATATGGTGTTTGTTTGTTATTTTCAGAAAAAATGCTTATCTTTGCGTTCGAATAATGATAGAGGGGGCAATAAGTCAAAAAAGTAATAAGTTATGGACTATTCAACAATAAAAGAGATTGGAAATTTAAATATAAATAGTATGGCAATAACTCTGACAATTCTTGTTAGCATAAATATAGTCATAGAAGTAATCAAATTCGTATTTTCTTTGTGTATATCTGCGAAGGATAAAAATAACAAAAGGGAACTACTGATAGAAGAAAAGCGAATCAATGTTTTAGAAATGTTATTTAAACAGTTAGATTCTTTAACATTGTATTTTTCTGATAGTGATGAAGATAAAATGTTGTCAGACCTCAAAGCGATAAATTTATATATCTCTCAAAATAGAATTTATATTCCTAAGAATATTTATGATATTTCAATCAGTATTTTAGACTATTTTAGAAAAGTGCTAACTGATTTTAGAGAAAAGAGTATAGAAAGAGAAAGCGAACTTTTCGAAAAATTTTGCAATGAATTTAGCAGACATAAATAGAAGAATAATAGCTCCCAAAAACTTTCGCCCTAATGCAATCATAAGTTTTATTAATGATTGTCAAGATATATATCGTCTTGTTAATAAAAAAGAGGAAGGTTTTTTGTTAGATTTAGGAAAAGTTCAAGAAACAACCATGATAGGTGTTCTTCTTATCTATAAGATAATTGAGTTTTCTTCAAAAAACAAATGTTTTAAGGCTCCGCAATGTTGGCCAAGTGATTCGTTTAAGGAAGCGATGGAGAAATATGGGTTCACAAAACTTATTTCGAACTATTTTGAAAACAAGGATGCTGTTGAAAAAGAATTTGCAAATCTTAAAATATCTGTATCCGACAATTTTATTATTGCACCACAAGCGTTACTTAAAAACGACAAATATAGTTCCGAAGAACTCAATAGTAAATATCTTCCTCAAATTGAAAAGTATTATATAACAAATGAAAAAGTTGTCAAAATGATTTTTCTTTGTTTTAGCGAAATTCTTCTCAATTTTTGGGAACATGCAGTTGATGAAACGCAATCAATAATCGTTGCTCATGGGAGTAAAACAAAGGTCGAAATTGCTTGTGTTGACAATGGGAAAGGAATTTTAACAACTCTTAAACTTGCAGGGAAAGAAAGAAAAGATAATGTAAGCACCCTAATGTCAGCAGTAGAGAAAGGTATTACTTCCAAAGAGTTATCAAATCATATGGGTTACGGACTTTGGATCATTGATCAAATTGCAAAAAAAGCAGAAGGAAGATTCCACTTATATTCAGAAGGATGTTATTATATCCGAGAACGTGGAAAAATAAGGGCAGGAAAGTGCGGTCATTGGCAAGGTTCCATTGTTTATCTATCAATCCCTGTTAATAATCCTGTAACATTGTCAGATATAGAAAAAGTAAATACAAATAATAACGTTCAAATAAATTGGATATGAAAGAAATAGATTTATCGCAGTATGCTCCAATAGTTAGTAGCAAAACGGTCGGAGACGAAATTTATAATTTGATTAAGGCTTCTCTTAATACAGCCACACAAGTTCGCATAAACTTAAGAAATATCAAGTCAATGGCGACATTCTGTGCAAAACAAATTTTTGGAAAATTATACGTAGAATTAGGTTCACAACAGTTTTTCGAGAAGTTGATTTTAGAAGGGGCTGATAACGATTTGAAAACAATAATTCAAATTGGAATACAGCACGCATTAGAAGAAACAAAATAATAGCAAAAGGGAGATACAAAAAAATCTTAACTTATCTTGAACCACAAAATTCATAAAATTAACAAATAAAAATCACAACATAAAAAAAACAGAAATATAAAATAATAACATAAAATAAAGCATTAGCTTTGTTTCGGCTTCCCAAACTTGACCGTAAAAGAAGTACAACAGAAACGATAGTTAATGCCCACGATGGTGGGCATTATCGTGATTTGTTGTACAAGTTGGTCAAGACTTAGGGAAGCAAAAAATGATTCTGTCCACTTTTTTGTATAGTATCGTTAGGAGTAAAGGTTAATGCAAAAACATTAACCGATTATGAATACAACTCCTTTTGATATTATTTCTCCCTCAAAACGATGGAAACCACAAAGCAAAGAACAATTTGAATGCGTTGCTCCTTTAGTGCAAAAAATCCGTGAAGCCGTTGCTAAATGGCGTGATGACGATTATCGTGGAGCAAGCAAAACCTCAATTTCTCTACTCAATTTTTGGTTTAACACGCCACATCCAAACAATTTTCGATTCTTTTTCTCACAACGTGAAGCTATCGAAAGTATAATCTATCTCTATGAAATAGCCGAAGCACACGACAAGTACGAACTTGTTTCACAATTTGATTCTACTGGAGAAATAAATCCCGATGACTTGCCGGAACATTGGACAAGATACGTTGTAAAAATGGCAACCGGAGCCGGAAAAACAAAGGTCGCTGCATTAGTAATCGTGTGGGCGTATTTTCACAAACTTTACGAAGAAGATAGTTTATTGTCTAAAAACTTTTTGGTCATTGCTCCAAATATCATTGTATTTAACCGTCTTTTAAAAGATTTTGATGGATTGAGAATGTTTTTTGAAGAACCTTTTTTGCCCGATGATGGATTTGCAGATAAAGATTGGCGTAGCGAATTTCAGCCAACATTACATCTGCAAGACGATGTGAAACCAATTACAGAAACAGGCAATATTTTTCTAACCAATATACATCGTGTTTTTGTTTCAAATGCAACAAATTTGACTATCGAAGAAACTTTTTTAGGAGTGAAACCCAAGTCGGATGCTGATACTTCAAAAGGCGTAGATTTGGGGAAAATACTGCGGAGCGAACAAATCAAAGACCTTGTTGTTGTCAATGACGAAGCTCATCACGTTCACGATGATGATTTGGTATGGTATAAAAGTATTGAAGATATAAACAATCGCCTACGACTTTTGCACGGCAAAGGCATTTCACTACAAGCCGATTTTACAGCAACACCGAAACATAACAATGGAGCAATTTTTCTGCAAACTATTTGCGATTATCCTTTGGTAGAAGCCATTAGACATAATGTGGTTAAATCGCCAACACTGCCCGATGAAGCGTCAAGAATGAAAGTTTCTGAACAAGACAGTGATGATTTTGTCGAACGTTATAGAGATTTTTTGGAGTTGGGAGTTATGGAATGGCGTAAGCAATATGATGATTTGAAAGGCAGTAAAAAACCTGTTCTTTTTGTGATGACTAACAACACCAAAGAAGCAGACCTAACAGCCGATTTTTTGGAACGACAATATGCCGACCTCAAAGGTGCGGTATTGACCATTCACACGAATAACAAGGGCGATGTTTCGAACAATAGTAAAAAAGACAACGATGAGTTAAAACGATTGCGTGATGCTGCCGATGCGATTGATAAAGGTACTTCGCAATACAAAGTCGTGGTTTCGGTGTTGATGTTGCGTGAAGGTTGGGATGTGAGAAATGTTACAACAATCGTAGGGCTTCGCCCATTTAGAGCAAAGTCGAATATATTGCCCGAACAGACCATTGGGCGAGGTTTGCGAAAAATGTTCGACCTGCAAACTCGTGAACAGTTGGTTGTTATCGGGACTCAAGCATTTTTGGAATTTGTCGAAAGTTTGAAAACAGAAGGTGTTGAATTTGATTATGTCCCAATGGGAGCGAATACAAAAGGGAAAAGCCCAATTTGTGTTTCCGTGGCGGATAAAAACTCCGAAAAATTGGATATTCAAATTCCAACAATGCATCCGAAAATTAACCGAGAATACAAGAATTTGGCAGAGTTAAATGTAGATAGTTTTAAGGCAGAGCAAGCACCCTACAAACAATACAAGCCGGACGAATTGCGAGAAATCGTTTTTAGAGATATTGACGACCAAGTTACACATAAAACTATTTTCAAAAACAACATTCCCGATTATCGCAATGTTTTGGCATTTCTCACTTCTCGGATATTGCGTGAATCTCGATTGATAAAAGGGTTCGAGGTGCTTTATCCGAAAGTAGAAGCGTTTGTCAAGTATCGACTTTGGAGTAAAGAAGTTTCGTTGTCAAATCCGCAAACTATTCGCAATTTATCAGAAGGCATTGCCAGCAGAATTGTGTATGATACATTTGCAAAAGCCATTGCAGATTTAACAATTATTGAAAAAAGCGGAGTAGCACAAACCGGCTACGCTTCGGTGGCAAAGGCTCGCCCAATCGTTGTAAAAAATCAATCCTACATTGCAGCACCAAAAAAATCACTTTTCAACAAAGTTATTGGCGACAGTGATTTTGAGTTGGAATTTGCAGCAAGAATGGAGCGTTGGAGCGATGTTGTGGCTTATGCCAAGAATACTGAAAATGGCGTTGGTTTCAATATCGAATATCAAAATTCACAAGGACAAATTGCATCGTACTATACCGATTTTTTGGTAAAGACAAGCAATGGAATTTGCTACGCTGTTGAGATGAAAGGTATCGAAGATGAAGATGCAAAACTGAAACGAAAACGCTTGTTACAATGGTGTGAAGATGTGAATAACGTGCAGGAGCAAAAATGGTCTTCACTTTATATTTTGCAATCCGAATGGGAAAAATATCAAAACAAACTTCGCTCGTTTGCAGATGTAGTTGATATGTTTGAAGTAACCATAAATAAAATTTAGAAATTATGAAACTATTATGTAACATTGATTGGACTGCCGTGTCGGCAGTATTTGGTATCGTTATCGCTTTTTTAAGCTTTAAGCAAGTAAGAAATTCATTAAAGGCGCGACTGATTTTCTGCATAAAACAATATGAGGGTGTTTTTTGCATTGAAATTAAGAATGTAGGTCATTATCCTGCACAACAAATCAAGCCTGAATTTAATGATGAATTTAAGAAAATACTGCAAAATGACATAGCTCGTCTAAAGTATTGCGAGATGAAAAATAGAGGATTTAGACTTAATGGTGGAGATAGTAAATTATGTCCTATCTGTCAGATTGAAGGCAATAGAGAAATAGTAAATCAAACACAAATAACTATTAGAGGAAATTACAAAGACACATATACCAATCGGGTTCGAAAAATAAATGAAGAATTTATGGGTAATGATTTTATGGCAGATGCAGCTCTTGAAATTTTGAATTACCCCAAAAAGATTTTTGAACAAATCACAAATAGTTGCCAAAAGAAAGTAAAAAACGATTAAACGAAATAACAATGATAGCAGATCAACGAAAAACAGAAATCCTCGACCTTATAAAAAAAGGCGAAAAATTAGACAAAACGATGATTTACGACCTTTTCAGCGGAGATGAAGAGGATGTGTTTTTATTTTGGAACGGACGAAAAGAAGAAATCATAAATGTAGCGTTGCCGTTTCACAGCATTGAACATATTGACGAGCCAAGAAACGAAGTGTCGGAAATGGCAACTATGTTCGATTTACGAGGAAGACAGCTAAAAGGTTGGACAAACAAATTGATTTGGGGCGACAATAAACTGATTTTATCATCACTTGTTAATGGTGCAATGCGCAAAGAAATCGAAGATGCAGGCGGATTGAAACTGATTTATATTGACCCGCCATTTGCCGTTGGTGCTGATTTTGGATTTGATATTTCTGTGGGCGATGAAACTGTTACGAAAAAACAAAGTATTATGGAAGAAGTCGCTTATCGTGATACTTGGGGAAGAGGTATTTCATCATACCTTTCGATGATGTATGAGCGATTGAAATTGATGTACTCGCTTTTGGCGAAAGACGGAAGTTTATTTTTGCATGTTGATTGGCGAACAAGTAGTATTTTAAGAGTACTTTTGGATGATATTTTTGGCAGAGACAATTTCAGAAATGAAATTGTTTGGACGTACACAGGTCCGAGTGCTCCAAATCAGCAACAATTTTCAAGAAAGCATGATAATATTTCATGGTACACTAAATCTAACTCATGGATTTTTAATGGTGATGATGTAAGATTGCCATATCATGAAACTACAGCAGGTAAGTTTGAGAGTGAAGGAACAGGATTTGGTGGAAAATCTGCTGATTTATCAAAAGGAAAAATTCCAGAAGATTGGTGGTACTTGCCGATTGTTGCAAGAATAAGAACCGAAATTTTAGGTTATCCCACTCAAAAACCTGAAGCATTATTGGAACGCATCATCAAAGCTTCCTCTAACGAGGGCGATTTGGTTGCAGATTTTTTCTGCGGAAGTGGAACAACGGCAGCTGTAGCAGAAAAATTAGGTCGCAAATGGATTACTTGCGACTTGGGGCGTTTCTCCATTCACACAACACGAAAACGAATGATTGGTGTGCAACGAGAGCTTTGCAGAGATGGCAAAAATTTTCGTGCTTTTGAAGTATTGAATTTAGGCAAATATGAACGTCAATTTTTTATGGATGACCTTTCAAAC
>QMCD01001108.1_pt1 | contig 17166 bp, 13 predicted proteins | sample 1821841 | NCBI WGS metagenome assembly QMCD01 (sample SAMN01991225, study PRJNA193472) | Termite gut metagenome, whole genome shotgun sequencing project. | isolation source: worker | host: Macrotermes natalensis | reverse complement strand
ATATATTATTATACTAATAATAATATTATTATAAAAAAAGCAAACTTATATATTACCGAATTTCCTTAAATCAAAAGCAGGGAGCATACCGTTCCCTGCTTTTTTGGCTCAATTCGTAAATTCCTAAGACCTCTGACAACTGTTCACTGACCACTGCCAGCTAACCGTCAATGCTTTCTATACCGCCGTCAACAGCCGTATCCTTACCATAATCGACGCCTTTAATCCCGAAGCCGAACAGCTCCTCGAAATCATTAAGGTATCCTGCGGCATCGGCGTATTCCTCAAGGTTGTCATTATTAACGGTATTCCAGATTTCCAGAACCCTGCTCTGGACGTCCTGACGCATTTCGAGGTCGTCAAGTCGGATAAGCCCGCTTTCATCAAGTACAGGGGGGAAAAGCTTTTCGGCGAAAAGCCTGTGCATCTGTTCGATACAGCCCTCATGAATCCCCTTTTCCTTCATAACCTTAAAAAGTATTGAAATATAGAGGGGGACAACGGGAATAGCGCTTGACGACTGCGTTACAAGAGCTTTGTTCACCGATACGAACGCTTTAATACCGCCCGGCTCCCCGGTTATTTCCTTTGCTGTTTTAACGAGATGGTTTTTAGCCTGCCCGATAGTACCGTTCGTATACATGGGGTGGGTGATTTCAGGACCGATATAGGAATATGCAATAGTAACGGCGTTTTCGGTTATTGCGTCCGCTTTTAAAAGCCGGTCAATCCATTCCTTCCAGTCCTCACCGCCCATTACCTTAACGGTATGGGCGATTTCTTCGTCCGTTGCAGGGGGAATAGTAACGTTATAAACTGTCCTGCTGTTTATATCAACGGTTTTGTTTGTATATTCCTCCCCGATTGTTTTCAGGCATGAAGTGTAAACTTCTCCGATACTTCCGGTTCTCCTGGGAGCGGCAAGGCTGTAAATCACCGCGTCAACTTTTCCTGAATCTTTTTTAATCAGGCTTATGGTTTTTTCCTTAATCTTATCCGAAAAAGCGTCGCCGTTAATAGTTTTAGCATAAATCCCATCTGTATGCGCAATTTTTTCAAAGGCGGCTGTATTGTACCACCCGGCAGTTCCCGTGCGCTTTCCGTCGCCTTTTTTATCGAATATAACTCCGATGGTGGCGGCATTAAAGGAATAAGCTGCGGCAATTCTCGAAGCTAAACCATATCCCATAGAAGCCCCGATAACAAGAACTTTTTCCGGAGTGTCCGGTATTTTCAGCTTCGGCTGTGACTTTACATATTCAATCTGCGAACGCACGTTTTCATAACATCCCTCAGGGTGCGCGGTCGTGCATATGAATCCTCTTATTTTCGGAGTTACTATCATAATTTTTTATCCTTTTATTTTAAAATCAGAGTGTTAAAAGCTGTTTGGTTCACAACACCCTGATATATTTTACCATGACTGCAATTAAAAATCAAGCGAATTTCACATTTTTAAAGCTTCTGAATAAATTATAAAATACTATTTGTATAATTATACATAATGTATTATATCTGATAAAAACAAGGCTGTTATCAACCTGATAACAGCCCCTTTGCTTATATTAATACTGTGTGACATAATCAATCGGATTCAGTATTTCGCCGTTGCTCGAAATTATTTCAAAATGCAGGTGGTTACCGTCCGAATCACCGGTGCTTCCCACATAACCGAGGATTTGCCCCTCAACGACGCGGTCGCCGTTGCTGATTGCAATACTGCTCATATGGGCGTAAAGCGAATCATTTGAATCATCCTGGGCGACGCGGACGCAGTTGCCGTAGCCGTCGCCCCTGTTGCCCGCGCGGGTAACGTATCCGTTTGCCGTTGCGAATATAGGGGTTCCGTATGGTGCGGCTATGTCGATACCCTTATGTCCTCTGCCGTCGCCTCTGTATGCCGATATGTATCCGCCGTCAACGGGCCAGAAATAATCGCCTGAACCGCCGTTCCCGGTGCTGACCGGAGTGGTGGTTGCTCTTGTTCCGACTCTTGAATGCTGGGTGACAGGTTCTGAAATCACATCTTCCTCAATGATTTTCCTGCTGACCACGGTATCGTTTTTATATTTAACCAGTGCGGTTACCTTTTTTTCGCCTTCAACGCCCTTGATATCAACCTGGGTTTCACCCTTATAAAGGTTGGCATCCTCGGTTTTTACCGTCTCGTAATCTATTTTTGCGTTATAAACTACTTCCTTCGTCTGCATAACCTGTAAGAACGGAACCTCGGCGCTGAGCTGAATTATTGCTCCCACAGGGCAGTTCTCGGTAATGTCGGGAATTATTTCTCCGTTATATGAAACGCTGCACATTTTCAGCTCGTCAATAGTCATATCATTATCCAGCGCTAAATCCCACGGGGTATCCCCGTTTTCAACCTCATAATAAACCGGTTCCGCTACAACGGCGGTAAGGGTATTTATAATGTCCTGCTGAGAAATAATTTCATCCGGGGTTACATATTGTTCGTAACCGTATTCAATTTCCTTATCAAATTCAACCGAAACAACGTCTTCGGAAAGATAGCGGGATTTGGTGGCGTTCATGAACTGCTCAATCCGGTTAAAATCGGAAACTGCGCCTATTGTCTCGCCGTCTACCGTAACAGGGAAAGCCCTTACCTTATCCTCCCCGTCCGGGGTCTGCATAATCTGGTCAGAGGAATCAGACTGTTTTAGAAAATCCCCGCCGCTTTCGGGAGCGTTGCCCGATTCGATTTCCGGTATCTGACCGGCAATTATATCAACAAGGGCATCCTCGCCGATAATTTCGTCTTCAGCGCCCAGAGGCTTGATTGAAAAGCTTGCGGCGACAGAATTAAGAGCTCCCGTATCATAATATGTAGCCCTCTCGGAAATCGTCTTCTGCGCGCCGTCGATAACTGATTCCTCATTGACGATGCCTATTTCCTGACCGTTGAATCCGACTGAGATTCCATAATTTACAGCCGCAGTTTCGGAAACCACGGAAATAAGAACCGCAACGGAAACAACAGGAACAATATAATTGAAAGCTGTTCTTAAAATGATTCTGTTGCGTTTTTTCCGGCGGAAAGAATCGGTTACCTGAAGGGTCAGAGCTTTAAAAGCTCCAAGCTCCGTTTTTCTCTTTTTAAATGTTTTTCCAGTATTAATAACCGCTTCGGCAAAATTTATAAGCTTTATGCCTGCGCTTCGGGCATGCTTTTTTAAACCTGTCAGGATATTATGTTTAAGCGGAGAAAAAAACGACAGGATTTTCTTTGTTAAAACAGCAGCCGCTCTTACTGCCGCCGATGACGCGCTTTTTATTATATATGCAACGAGAACCCCGACCCCGACCATTGCCGTATCCAGTAAATTTGCTTTTTCAGTCCGGGCCGGAACGTCAGCCGGGTCTTTTTTCGAAATCCGATGAGCATCGTTCATTTAAAGCAACTCCTTTTCAAACGATTACACATATTTTTTATCTATCTGATTTACAGCTTCACAGTATAACTTATGTAAATTAAAATAATCAAAACGGTTACAAAACAGTAACATCAACTAACATTATACAGCATTTTTAGAAAAAATCAACTATACAACCAATTTAGTCACATTTTAATAACATTTTTTAGTTACATGCACAATTTTTTACTGCTCATTTAAGCAATATTTACAAACAAAAAATCGTTAAATAAAAAAATTTGTTTTTTGGTGATGAAAAACAAAAAATCAAAATATAACGGCGATTCACTTAATTATATTTAACTAAGCATTATATATAAAAGCCTGTCTGTTTTTTGTCCAAAATGATGGATGTGCTTATGTAAAAAAGTTACAGAATAATAACATCTGTAACTTTTCTCAAATATAATGATAAACACAAACCGTGTTCCCGCTGGAAAAACGTATAAATTCCGGGAATAACAAGGTGAAAGCCGTCCGGAAAGACATACGTTTGCACCTATAAGAAAAAATTTTTAATTTCGCCGCTTAACGCAGACGTCAGTTTGATGAATAAATTCAAGCCTGCCGCAGTGCAGCGCCTGACGGCATAAATTAAATTTAAAGCTTTATATATCATCTGACTGCATTGATAATTTTATTATCCTTTATTTTTTTATCTGATTCGTTATCGCTGTCAAAAGAATAATTATAGATAATTTCATTAACCGCATTGGCATAAATAAAAAACAAATAAGGCAGAACCAAAAATAACGGGAAAATGAATATGCAAGGCACAATCCATTTTATGAAGGAACAGACGACATCGGTCATGTACATTTCCCTGCCGTACATCATCTTAATGCTCCTTTCGATAATCTCGTCAGCTCCGGTATCAGGGTCCAGTGCAAAAACATAAGGAACCAGACAGTATCTTAAGGAGAAAAACATATAAGCCGCGGCAAGGCAGCATACCATTAATATCAGCAATACCGTGGACAGGGTATACCAAAAGGAGTTGCCGGTGTTCCTCGATACGGTAAAGGCAAGATAATGCTCGGCAGCTCCGATAATAAGGAATACCAAGGTAAAGAGCATCTTTTTTTTCAGTACCTTGAATTTAATTCTGACCGTCCTGACAAACCTTTTCATATTTGAATAGCAGCCGAAAAAGCTTTGAGCGCTAACGGCACGTCCCCGGACATTCTGCATTAAAAACCAGCTTACGCCGAAATCAAACGGTATTTTTACTATATATGAAACTAAGACGAATAAAAGAGTCAGGCAAATTACGGCGGCGCTGTGTTCATAGAATACCTTTGTAAAATTCCCGCTCCCGCTGAGAAAATCAAAACCGTATAAAACGCCGATTGTAATAACCCACATAAAACCGAATGCGAAATAATAACCTGCTGTAATAATAACTATGCCCGCCGTTTCACTCCAGCATTCAGACATTTGCCTTAAAGCTGTTTTTTTTAATTCCGAAAGGTTTTTAAGCTCCAACTGCATTACCCCTTTATATAATACGTAAAATCAGACCTTCGTAAATGATAATTATTCGTTACTAAGCATATTTCCGGGTATCCTGCCCAGTATTTCAAATGTTTTTCCGTTCTGCCAAAGCATAGCCGTAACGAGGATTTCATAGCCTTCCCCGGCGCCGCAGGCAAAATCCATGGGTTTAAGCTTCGGCAATCCGAAGCATGACATTATATTCATAAGTATTCCCGAATGAGTAACAACGCCGGAATGAGTAATCCCTTCCTTCAACATATCCCCGATAATAAGCTCAAGGGAATTATAACAGCGCGTTATCATGCTGCGCAGGCTTTCTCCGTTCGGCGGGGGATTGTCAAAACCGCCTTTCAGCCAGTTTTTATATGAATCAAGATTAATAAGGTCGTCAACGCACAGCCCTTCAAAAACTCCGAAGTCCATTTCCCTCAAATCATCGCATATTACGACCTGTCTTTCCGGAAAAAGTATACCGGCGGACTGCAAAGCTCTATTTAAAGGACTTGAGTATACGCGCTGCACCTTCGGATATTCATACAGGTCATATTTAGACTGTAATTCTTCCGCGCCTTTTTCAGACAGGGGCGAATCCGTAACACCGGCATAAATACCGTTTTCATTCGCTTCTGTATGACCGTGACGCAAAAAACTGATTCTGTAGCCCTTCATCTGTAAATCTCCTTTTAAATTCCTATGGTTCAGCAGACATTATATTATATAACATATACAAAAAGCAATGATAACATTTATCGACTTTTTTTAGTGAAACCCCTTTACAAATTGTACGTTATCGGTTATAATTTACTGTATGTAGATTAAAATTTTATTCATGATTAAAACTTTTACGGATATAAGGGGGTGGAATGGTGAATTCGGACTTTCCCAGAATAATGACTCTGCTTAGGAAAGAACGCAGTATCAGCCAGAAAAGCGCTGCAAACGAACTGGGAATATCTCAGGCTCTGCTTTCACATTATGAAAAGGGAATACGCGAATGCGGACTTGAATTTTTAGTTAAAGCCGCCGATTATTATAACGTTTCCTGCGATTACCTCTTAGGGCGTTCCCCCGAACCGGCAGGAAAAACAATATCATATGACGACATACCCGACCACGACCCTAATAAGAAGGAACAGATTAATCCGGGCGGAATTATGGGTTCGTTCAATAAAAAACTGATTATAAATTCTGTAAACGTTCTGTATTCGCTTATGCAGAAAACGGGCAGCAACACATTGCTGAAAGAAATATCAGGCTTTTTAATGCTCAGCATATATAAGATGTTCAGAATCATTTATTCCGCCAATTCTAAGAATGACCAGAGGTTTTTTACCGTTTCGGAAATTGTTTACCCCGGTATGTCATCCGCCGCAATGAATATGTGCGAAACGAACGCCCATGCGTCTGCGAAAGGCATTGCGGTAAACGGCGGCGATACCGTAATAGAGACTGAGGATTCGGTTATAACCACCAATTCGCTGTCGGAGGAATATGCTGGCTATGCGTCGTCCCTGCTTAATATAATAAAAAACAGCGAGGCAAGAATACAGATGCTTAATCCCCCCGAAAAATAGCAGCTCTGCTGAAAATCAATACAAGTGCGATGGGTTTTTATATCCTACGCACTTGTTTTTTTCTGCCGTTTCAAGATTAGTATTACTCTATTAACTGAAGCGGACTGCCCAGCAGGTAATTCCTCAGAATGGAATTCACTTCCTCAATATCAATGGGTTTGCCTATATGACCCGTCATTCCCGCCGCAAGGCATTTTTCAACGTCTTCCTTAAACACGTTTGCGGTCATGGCAATAATAGGGATTTGAGCGGTTCCCTTAATTTCAAGCTTCCTAATACGTCTTGTAGCTTCATAACCGTCCATTTCGGGCATTTGTATATCCATGAAAATCAAGTCGTATTTGTCGGGCGATTCGCCGTACATACGAACCGCTTCTTTTCCGTTTTCGGCACAGTCAATGGAAATTCCTGTATTTTCAAGCAGAACAATCAAAATATCCCTGTTAATTTCTATATCCTCAGCTAAAAGTATGTTTCTGCCTGTAAACTGACCTTCGGTAAGGCGGCTGGTTATATCGCTTGCATTATAGCTCTGAAGGTTATTGAGCGTCAGGGCTTCGGTAATAATATCAAGTATTATTGACGGGAACAAAGGCTTTGAAATGAATTTATCCACACCCGCCTGCTTTGCCTCGTTTTCGATTGCGCCCCAGTCAAAGGCTGAAATCATAATAACATAGGTTTTCTCATCCTGAATTTCCGCCTTAAGCGCCCTGATAACCTCCAGACCGTCCATTTCGGGCATCTGCCAGTCAACGAAACAGATATTGAAGGCGGCGTTCTTGTTCACCATCCTCAAAGCTTCTTCACCGCTCAGGGCGGTACTGCACGGGAATCCGAACCTGCGCATTACATCCTTGAAATAATCAAGTATTTCATAATCGTCGTCAACGGCAAGAATCTGTACTTCGCTCGGATTAATGCTTTTAGGCAGCATTGAATACCTGCTTTCGTCCCCCCGCTTAAGTTTAACCGTGAAAACAAACTCCGCGCCGTTTCCCAGCTCAGAATTAACCCAGATATTGCCTTTCATCAGTTCTACGATTTGTTTCGAAATGGAAAGCCCCAGCCCGGTACCCCCGAATTTGCGCGAAGTGCTGGCTTCAGCCTGCTGAAAAGGCTGGAAAAGAATTGCCTGCTGTTCGGCGGAAATACCGATCCCCATGTCCTTAACGGCTACTTCAAGAGTGCATTCGCTATTAATTTCTTCTTTCAAATGAACGTTAACGTATATCGTACCCTTTTCAGGAGTGAACTTTACGGCGTTGCTGAGTAAATTCGTTATTACCTGCCCCAGCCGGAGCGAATCCCCTATTAAAACCTTCGGGACATCCGCGTCGATAAAGACTTTCAGTACCTGCTGCTTTTGCTCGGCATTGAAAGTGGCAATGTCCATAATGCGTTTCAGCATACGCTCGAAAATGAACTCCTCCAGGAACAGCTCAAATTTATTGGACTCTATTTTTGATATGTCGAGGATATCGTTTATAACGCCGAGAAGGTGATTTCCGGCATCCTCGATATGGTCGAAGCAGTTGTCCTTGCGTTCCAGGTCTTCGGATTTTTTGCCTATTGTAGTCATACCGATTATAGTATTCATCGGAGTGCGGATTTCGTGGCTCATATTTGACAGGAAATTGCTTTTAAAGTTGCTAGCGGCATATGCTTTGTCCTTCGCTTTGTTAAGCATGAAAAGAATACCTGTTATAACGGACGCAAACACAAAAATCATTATGCTTAAAATATATATCATCTGATAAAGGCTTGTGTAATAAGGCCCCTTGGGAACAGCCATTCCTAGGTACCAGTCATTGGCGATATTCTTTGTAAATATCAGGGCGGTATTGCCTTTGAAATCCGTTATTTCGCACTCGACAAGCTCTTTGTCTTCCGCTAGCTCGTCAGTATAGAGCGAGAACGGCAGATTTCCGTCAGCGGGGTTCCGGTTTATAAACTCCTCATTGGGATGAACAAGCACATTCATATTTTCATCCATTATAAATCCGTATCCGTCCTGTTCGGCGGCAGTGTTAACGACATATTCTAACAGCTCAGAAATTTGTGTGGTCACAAAAACAACGCCCAGTCTGTTCCCTTCATTGTCAAGCAGCCCGCGCGAGCATGCCAGAACATTTGTCCCCGAACGGGGACTCACATAAATGGTTGAACAGGTAATCTCTCCCCCGGCTTTAATTGCGTTATTATACCATAAGCGTTCCTCAGGGATATAATCGTCGGGCTTAACCCAGTCATTTCCGCTTATAAAAACCGGACCGTCATCGTTTGCCTCAAGATACAGATAAAACCCCTCAAATTCCATTTCGGCTATTCCGACTGAATTAATATGATTATACTGGGTTATTAAAAATTCCTTAAGCTTCTGAGGTTCTTCGCCTTCCATAATCATATTCCTTAAAGTTTCGGAATATCCGCTTAAGACAAGTTTGGGCTGGTCAAGGTCAATCTCTACCCTTTCCTTTATAAAAGTAATAGTGTTGATAGCGTTTCTTGACAGATTATCGTTTATTATTCTGCTGATAAATATATAGCTGAAAAGCAGAATTATAACCGACATAAAAACAGTGAATGCGATTTGCAGTATAAGTGTATTATTTCTCTTTTTAATTACACCGCTTTTGGTATACATATCAAACTCCGTTCCACCGCCGTCCGGCGGTTTTTTCATTCGGAAGAACCTATACCTATGATATTAAGAGCGGACGCCGTCCGTTCTTAATATTCGGCAATTCATTAAATAATTTCTTCCGATATACTGATTTCACTTAATCCATAAAGGAATTCTGTATATTTTATCTGTAATCAGTATAGAATCAGCTCAAATCCGTCCCCCTGCCAGTATAAAACACTACCGAAACGTCCGGAAATATTAGAGCATGTTCACATTACCCATCCTGCGCGTCTAATGTGAACACGCTCAAGATTACACTTTAAATTAATATTTTAATTGGGAGTTTTGTTCTGCGAACAAAACATCCCAATCAGAAAAAATCGTAAAGTTAAAAATTTACGCCGTTTTATTTTAATTTAAACTGCGAAATCAGTTCTGAAAGCAGGTTAGCCTGACTGTTCATTTCTTCGCTTGCGGCGGCGGATTCTTCCGCGGTTGCGGAATTTTGCTGAACAACCTGTGTAACTCCGCCTATCGCTGTGTTGACCTGGTCAATCTGAATTGTCTGCTCGTTGCTCGTAACTGCGATTTCGCCGATTATTTTATTGCTCTCGCTTATACCGGAAACAATTTCTCTTAAGCTTGCCGCAGTTTCGTCGGCTATTGTTGTTCCGAGCTGCGCTTTTTCCATGGAGTTGGCTATAAGCTCGCCGGTTTCCTTTGCCGATGCTGCCGATTTGGCGGCAAGGTTGCGGACTTCATCGGCGACAACGGCAAAACCTTTTCCTGCCGCGCCCGCTCTGGCAGCCTCAACAGCCGCGTTAAGGGAAAGGATATTGGTCTGGAAAGCAAGGTCGTCGATTGCCTTGATAATTTTACTGATGCCCTGGTTAGCCTGATTAATGTCGTTTACTGCGGATATCATCTGTTCCATCTGTCTGTTGCCCTTTTCGGCATTCTGCATGATATTTCCGGCAAGCTTCGAAGCGGTATTTGTTCTTTCGGCATTTTCCTTCGTCTTATCGGCTATATCGGAGATTGAAGCCGATAATTCCTCAAGGGAGGCAGCCTGCTCGGTCGAGCCCGAAGCGAGAGCCTGCGCGCCGTCGGAAATCTGGGTTGAGCCGCTTGTTACCTGTGCGGACGCGTTGTTAATTTCCCCGAACATGTCATTGAGGTTTTCGACCATTTTCTTAAGCGAATTGCCAAGGGTGTCATCAGGGGAAAGAGTTTTAACATCCTGTGAAATATCGCCGTTCGATACTATTTCAAGCGCTGCGCTTATTTCGTTAATACGCGTTACAAAAGCGGCAAGGGAGCTTATGCATTCGCCGATTTCATCCTTGACGGTTCCCATCGTCCTTATGATTTCATCATCCCTCTGGCTGAGCTTGGTATCGCCCGTCGTGCTTGCCTTTTTAAGGAACAGGGTGGTAACGGAAAGAGGCTTGCTGATTAATCCGGATATGTATATGCCCAGTATTATTGAAATAACGGCACAGACAACTACAATCACAATAAGAAGAACAAGGATAGTCTGATTCTGTTCCTGTCCCGCCTGTTCAGCCTCGTCTAGCATATCGGATTTGATAGACATACACTCGGTCATGTTGGAGTAAATCGTATCAGCGGCTGGCTTGAGAACCTCAGCCATATACTGGATAAGCTCGGACTGGGGCGCGTTTTCCTTTGCCCTGGCGATAACATCAATAACCCCGGGCTTGAACTGGTTTTCGTATAATCCCATGGCTTCATCGAAATATTCCTGCGTATCCTCCCTGATAAGGTAAGGGTCAAGCGCGTTCATTGCGCCCTCAAATTCAACAAACAAATCGTTGCAGAGAGTTTCCTGAGTCGCAACCCTTTCAGCGTCGCCTGTGAAAAGTATGGCGGCGCGCACTTCCGCGCGAAGGCTGTGTATGCTTCCCAGTATCATACCGGCGTCAGTAAGGGGCTTTCCGTGCGTTTCAACAGCGTCGGTATAGGTGGAGTTCAGGCTGTTCAGGTTAAAAATCCCCACAACCCCGACAATAATTGTCATTAAGATTGCAATTGCAAAGCCCACGATGATTTTGGTTTTTACCTTCATGTTTCTCAAAATAAATACCTGCCTTCTCTTATTTTTATATGTTTTATGTGTCTGCCGCGCTTGGAAAATACTGAAATGCCCTTGCCTTGAAAATACTGACCATAACATACATATTATTAAATTAAGTATAGCACTTTACCGAAAAAAAAGCAATAGGGAAACAAAGATTTTATATAGATTACAATTATAAACCGCCATTATTTGCATAATGCACAAAACCAGCAACAAGGCGTTCATATTATCAGGGCGTATTCACATCAATCATTTTAACCGCGGGTTAGTATAATATGTTTTGTCTTTTTATAAATTATTCTGCACATAGGAATCAGATTTTGCATAAAATATACTGTCCCATAAAATATCCTTATTAAAAATATTGCTGATGATTATTTTAAAAAAATCTGTCAACAATATTACCATAGGAAATCACTGATACAAAAGTATTTTTGATTCCAATACGGTATTGCTTAAACTTATTCTGTTAGGTTTATCCCGATAAATCAGATATGCTCCACCGATTTGATATACGGCAGGAGCAGATTAAAATTAAAATATCCATTCGGGAATTTTAATTTGATTGAGCGGCATGTCCTATATTAAGCTGTTATTATTTTAACAGTTTTATTCGGGGGAGCAATATAATAGGAGTGTATGGAATTGTCAGTAAAAAGGGGAGAAATTTATTACGCCGATTTAAGTCCTGTCGTTGGCTCGGAGCAAGGCGGAGTACGGCCGGTTCTTATCGTTCAGAATGATGTCGGAAACAAGCACAGCCCGACTGTTATTGCTGCGGCAATTACCAGTCAGCGCGAAAAATCAAAGCTTCCAACACATATTGAGCTTGATGCTTCGGTCTGCGGTCTCGCCAAGGACAGCATTGTGCTACTCGAGCAAATACGTACTATTGATAAAAAGCGTTTAAAAGAGCGTATGGGCGAACTCGACCCGCCTGCAATGAATCAGGTAAACAGCGCGTTAACTATCAGCTTCGGTTTGGAAAACGACAGTAATACTGTTAATCCGCAGGTAAACTCATGATATGAATCCGCATTTTAAAGTACGGCAATATTCAGGTTTAACAGAGGTCAGTATAAAAACTGCACGGTGTAATAAAGCGCATTAACTTAGGATATGTCTTCATATTAATTAACCTAACGGGGTTGTGACAAAACATCCCCGACCCCCAAAAATCCCGCTCATCATAACCAGAGCGGGATTTTTGCATTATCAGAAACCTTATTCTATTGCTCTGCCGGATTAATCATTTTCCGGCTTTTTTCCTTTTTATGAATACCCATACCGTTAAAGCCGAAGCCGCTGTTATAATCATGGGTATCATAATGGGGGAGGAGGATTCAAAAACAATCATATCTATTTCGGCTGCACGAGCGCTGCCCGAAGAAACATCTATTACTTCCCCGTAATTGTTTTCAGATATTACAATCGCATATTCGGAAGCATGGGAGATTAAAAATTCAGCATATCCTTCATTTCCCACTACCGGCGCGCTGATGAATTCCAATACCTTGGTTTTGGGGTTGTAATAAAACAGGTTTGCATAGTATCCGGCATACTGCTTGCCGAGATTCATTAAAAGAGTGCCTGTGAACCCTAAATCCCCGTTATGCCCAAGCGTAAATTCCATGACGGCTTTTTTCCCGATAAGCGTATCGAACATATCGGTTGTTATTGAATTTGCGTTGTTTGAAATACCGAAATTAATTTCCTTCGGAGAAGTTATGTTAAGTCCGTTAATTACCCATTTAATGCTGTCGCTGACATCAATTATAATTGTGACGTCCTTATGGCGGATTGCCCTGAAAACGCTTGCCGGAACGCTTTTCGCGCCGTTAAGGTTAATCGTGATAACATCCCCGTTCAAAGCGCCGTCTAAGCTTTCGGCAATTTCACCCCAGCCCTTGTTTCCGTAATTGTCCGATACCGCGGGCGCCGATGTAGGAGAAGAAGAACCGCCGGGGGTTCCGGGATTAACAGGCGGTTTAGGAGGCGGCGGAGGCTGAAGCTTAGGGATAGCCCGGGTCTCGGTTTCGCCGCATCCGGAGCAGGTTCTTGTTTCAACGCCCGTTGAGGAAACCGTCGCCGGAACGGTTACAACCCATTGCCCCCAGCTGTGCCCGGTTGCGGGGATAATTGTTACGCTTAACCTTTGCCCGCAGTCAGCGCATCTGATTACCTGTTCGCCGTCGGTTTCGCAGGAAGCGGAAGCGGTTATTGCGGGCGCGGAGGGGGAATGAGGAGCTTTCGGAACAGATTGGATTAAATAACCGTCGCAGCCGTTTGCACAGTATATCTTTTCGCTTCCCGCACTGGTGCAGGTCGGTGCGGCAATAACTTCGCGCTCTCCGGAAAAATCGTGTTCGACGCATTCTCCGTCGCTGCCTGTTACAGCAGACGTTTCAATTGTTCCGCATACAGGGCATAATCTTGAATAATTCATTCCATCTGCGGTTGACCAGTCCCTCCAGCTGTGACCCGTTGCGGGGAGATACTCGTATTCCTTATCATATCCGCAGTCAGGGCAGCAGGTTCGGATATAACCGTCACTCCCACAACTCGGTTCCACCGTTACTGTCTGAAAAGCCTCATGCGGGCAGGCTGATACTATGAATTTTAAGGTGTATGTCATGCTGTATGCTGAGCCGCTTTCAGAGGCGACGGTTATTGTGGCGATTATCACGGAATCAATATGGGGGTTGTCGCTTACGAGGTGAAAATCATTGATACTGTAAGAAACCGCCGAACCGGTATCCGAGGGTAAAGCTTCAATATCATATGTCTTCCACTGGTCGTTATACCATTGTTCATGAGGTATTCTGTATTCAAATGAAACCTCTCCGGATGAAAATCCTTCCAGTTCAGTTCCGTTAATTTTAATTCCTGAAAGCGAAGCGTCGGTGCTTGTAAGCGTAAACTCTTTAGTGACAGCGGGGCTTGCCGCCTTTCCGCTCTCGGCTGCTATTGCCTTTACCGTCAGGGTATCGGCTGTGACGGGGATATTAAGCGAAATAACGTCGATTCCCCCGCTGTAAACGGCGGAAGAGGTTGTCGGTTCTCTTCCGTCGGTCGTATAATAAACCGTACCTGAACCGCTTATTTCAACAGTCCCCGACCTTGAAAGCCGGACAGAATTATCCGTAGTTATTACAGGGGCGGCGGTTTGTTCCAGTTCAAAGGAAGCGGCGGTATATGTCTGCCGGTTGGTTTCATTTTCTGCGGTTGCCGGAATCGTCGATATGTTATTTAAAGCAAAATCCTGAACCTTAGTTATGAGCGGGAGCTTATCCTCCGCCGAGACCGGTATAAACAAGTTTGCTGACTGGCTCATGAAAATAACAGCCGACGAAATAAAAACCAAAGGATTTTTTAATATTTTCTTCATTTTAATCTCCTTCAATTAAAGTAAATCAAAATTAATAACATTTACATTATATATTAAATTTATGAATAAATCGTGTTGCTTCATAAGAATATATATTAAAAATCATACCGCCGCAGGCGGTATACCACCATTGTTAATTGTTAATTTTTAATTATTAATTGATACTAGCTACTATTTTCTAACTACTGCTCAATACCTCCCCCTGGGCGTTGTCGTATAGTCCACAAAGCAGATGTTCATATCGACGCCGCCGTTAATGCCGTTTACTTTTCCGTCGCTTGCATACTGCCAGATTTGGAAGTCATAATTGAATTCGGGAATATCAAAGCCGTCCTTATACTGGGGATACCAGAAATCATAACCGGCAAGCCTGCTCATGTCCATTTTAAGGAGCGCCTGCCTTTTCCCGGCATAAACCATAGGTATATATCCGGCGTCCGCCACCGTGTCGCAGAAAGCGGCGGCGCATTCGGTCAGGGTATCGGGATGCATATCCCTTGTCCTTGCGTTTTCATCCTCGGGAAGCTCCCAGTCGAATATGACGGGGTATGTAATCCGGTAATCGTCTATGCTTTTCAGGACGAATTCGGCTTCCTCAATCGCTTCCTCAACGGATACCGCCTGGGAATAAAAGTATACCCCTGCGTCAATCCCTGCCGCCTGAGCACCTTCGATATAATTTTCAAACCGTTCGTCAAGGTTAAGCTGACCGCTTTCATACCCCCTGTAACCGACCCTGAGAATTGCAAATTCTATACCGTCGGCGGCAACGGCTTCCCAGTCTATATTTTCCTGATGATATGATACGTCAATACCAGTTTTTGAAACAGGCACTCCGTTTTCATAATATTGATAACGGTTGTTCTCGAAGACAAGATTGTCGTAATTATAGGTTGGCTTCGGGACGTTTGAATAGGCGTGAAGCCTGATTTGACCGAAATAGCCGTCCTCCAGAATAATGGAGTCGCCCTCATTGTAAAAATCATATACCCTGTTGTTGACGGCAGGGATGAAATCCGAATAAAGGTATTCATGCTTAACAGGCTTGCTCGTATTGTTAAGCTTTACCGCCAGTATTATAACTGCGGCGGCGAGAGCGATAATAACAGCCGCCGTTATTAGAACAACCGCGGTCGCGGCAGCGCTTTTACCCTTTATGCTTTTGTGCGTCATACCGCTCGGGGATATATTTTCATATGCGGAAGTATCGTTCTTAATATCCATAATATCAATGAATCCTTTCGTTTAACCGTACTATTCAATATAATCATTCAGCCAAAAAAGTGTTACTGTAACGACTGAATTTTATGAATAATGTCTAACAAAAGTATTATAGCATATTTTAATGAATATTGCAACATTTACGAATAAAAAGCAAAAAAACGGCACGCCCTATTATCAGGACATGCCGCTTTTATTTGGTACTTATATGGTCAGTCTATTTCCACCATGATTTTCTGGTTTTTCTTCCCGGCGCCCGCGCGCATAACGGTGCGGATAGCTTTTGCAATCCTGCCCTGCTTGCCGATAACCCTTCCCATATCGGAAGGCGCGACATGAAGGTGATAAACGATAATACCGTCCGAATTAGGTTCGTCGGCTTCTACCGAAATGCTTTCGGGTTCCTCAACCAGACCGCTTACAATCGCGGTCAGTAAATCTTTCATATATAAATCCCCATTTCCGTAAAATGTATGCAAAGCCATGTCGGTAACGGAATCGGAGGCTTTGCAATGATAACGGTTTAAACCCTGTATCTGTTATGGACGCTGAGAATATTCAGATAAAAATAACCATCCTGAGTTTGAATAATATATTTTTCCGGCTTTTCCTCAGAGTCCAACAAATGATACAATAAAGCCATTACTTCACGCCGTTTTTTTCAAACAGCCTTTTAACCGTTTCGGTGGGCTGAGCGCCGTTAGCCATCCATTTTTTAGCCTTTTCTGCGTCAATGCTTACCACGGACGGTTCTTTTGTGGAATCATAGAACCCTATTTCCTCGATAAATCTGCCGTCCCTGGGATACCTTGAATCAGCAACGACGATTCTGTAGAAAGGGGCTTTCTTTGCGCCCATTCTCCTGAGCCTGATTTTTACTGCCATTTATATTCACCTCCGAACTGATTTCTAAAGGCAACCTCCGGAAACCCCTGCCGCCTTAATATATATCATTACGTTAAACGTAAGGATAGCTTAAAATTCATATCCAGCCCACACGCGTTGAAACCGCGAACAGTATGATTAAAAGACCTAACAAACCGTAAATAACCCTTGCTCCGGTCCTTCCGAACGCCTTTACGAGTTTCCCGACCTGAAAGCTCTTGAAGTACCAGTCCCAGTTGAAAACCGAGGCTGCCAGATTAAAAAGCCCTATAAGAAAAAACAGAATAAAAAGAACAATATTATATACTTCCATTAAAACACCAAACTACTACTTCCAATTAACAATTAACAATTGAGTCCTTCTAAAAACTATACAAAGCTAACGAAATATGGTATAATAAAAGAAAAAAGCATGGGGGAAAAACAATGGAATATACATT
>QMCD01001693.1_pt1 | contig 17167 bp, 8 predicted proteins | sample 1821841 | NCBI WGS metagenome assembly QMCD01 (sample SAMN01991225, study PRJNA193472) | Termite gut metagenome, whole genome shotgun sequencing project. | isolation source: worker | host: Macrotermes natalensis | reverse complement strand
AGTGATAAAACATATTATTTAGTAACTTGATCAAAAACAATGGCAAGTTATAGAAAAAAGCAGATCATCAAGAAAATAAAATATCAGCAAGTTGGCGGTTTTTGTCGAAATGATGGAATATGTGCCGTGTGTGCCGTGTAGAGGCGTTTTGTGAGTGAAAATGTAACAAGCGTATAGTGTTTTTGTAACAAGAACAAAAAAAATGGAATGTACGCCAAAGTCTGTGTAACATAATTTGATTGGTGTCGAATCATGTTGTTGTAGATTTGCATAATATAATAAATACAGTATTGTATGGAAGGGAAAAACACGGCATGTTTATCACAGGACATACGCTGATAGGGCATTCTCAGTTACCCAAGTGGTTTTGTGTCGATGAAAACGGAGAAAATGTTTCCCCGTTCGCGGACGCACCGATTATCCGTTGCTGTTTGACCGCCGACATCAACCCAAACCGATCGTAGAGATGATCATTGATAATTAATTAAGAATTAAATATAATACGATGAAAAAAAGATATTTAGTACCGGATGATTTTATGGCGGATCCCGCCGTACATGTATTTAACGGCAGATTGTATATTTACCCGTCTCACGACTGGGAAAGCGGAGTACCTGAAAATGACAATGGCGATCATTTCAATATGAAAGATTACCACATATTTTCATTGGACGATGTAATGGAGGGCGAGGTGACAGACCACGGCGTAGTGTTGGATACGGAAACTATTCCGTGGGCAGGCCGTCAGCTTTGGGATTGCGATGTGGCATGCAAAAACGGCAAATATTATATGTATTTTCCGTTGAAAGATAAAAATGATATTTTCCGTATCGGGGTTGCGGTCAGCGACAAACCGGAAGGCCCGTTTATACCGGAAGCAAACCCGATCAGAGGCAGTTATAGCATAGATCCGGCCATCTTTGAGGAAAACGGTGAATATTATATGTATTTCGGCGGCCTCTGGGGGGGACAACTTCAGCGTTACCGCGCCAATAAGGCGTTGGAGTGTGCGGTTTTACCGGAAGGCGACGAACCGGCTTTGTGCGCTAAAATTGTAAAACTCAGCGACGACATGCTTGAATTTGCCGGAGAACCGCGCGATGTGGTCATTTTAGACAAAGAAGGCAGGCCGCTTACGGCGGGCGATACCGAACGCCGCTTTTTCGAAGCATCGTGGCTGCATAAATACAACGGCAACTATTACTTCTCTTATTCGACGGGCGATACCCACCTGCTATGTTATGCAATCGGAGATAATCCTTACGGCCCGTTTGTTTACCAGGGTGTCATCATGACCCCGGTAGTCGGTTGGACAACGCATCATGCAATCGCGGAATTTAAAGGTAAATGGTATCTGTTCCACCATGACAGCGTACCTTCGGATGGAAAAACATGGCTCAGAAGCCTGAAGGTATGCGAACTTCGGTATAATCCCGACGGGACGATACAAACGATTCCGGGAACAGACGAATAACACGCTATTGCGTAGAAAAACAGAATAAACTATGAAATCAACATCGCAAACAAATATCGAATCGAAAGGTTTCTATAAACTAACATCGTTGCAGCATATCGGTTTCGGTTCGGGGGATTTGGCACAGAATCTTATTTATCAGACTGTTTCCATGTATCTCCTTATTTTCTATACCAATGTTTTCGGAATTGCGGCCGCTACGGCGGGGTGGATGTTTCTCATCGTCCGTATTGTGGATGTGATCTGGGATCCGGTTGTGGGTGCGCTTGTTGATAAGCGTAATCCGAAAATGGGGAAATATCGTTCTTATCTGATTATGGGCGGCATCCCGCTTACCGGGTTTGCTATCCTTTGTTTCTGGAACGGATTTTCAGGCTCTTTGCTTTATGCCTATGTTACTTATGTCGGTTTATCCATGTGCTATACATTAATAAATGTTCCGTATGGCGCCTTGAATGCTTCACTGACGCGCGATACGCATGAAGTAACCAAACTCACATCCGTACGCATGTTCCTGGCCAATCTCGGCGGTTTGGCGGTTGCTTACGGTATTCCGATCGTAAAAAACCTTTCTCCCGACGGGAAAATCAATTCTTCGGAATCCGGAAACGCCTGGTTCATAACCATGACCATTTACGCGATTGCCGGTTTGATCTTGTTGATTTTCTGCTATACGCAGACGAAGGAACGGGTGGTGATGGATGAAAAAGATACCGCCGGCGTGAAAGTGTCTGATTTGTGGAAGGAGTTTGTGCGTAATGGCCCTTTGCGTGTATTGGCATTCTTTTTCATTACGGCTTTTGCTATGATGGCGATTGGAAATTCGGCCGGTTCGTATTATATGATATATAATGTACAGGCCCCTGATATACTACCCTATTTCATGGCGCTCGGCTCTGTTCCTGCATTTATTTTTATGCCGATGGTGCCGGCTATCAAACGTGCAATCGGCAAGAAACAAATGTTTTATGTCTTTCTGACGGTTGCCATTATCGGAATGGGCATGCTTTACGCTATTTCGGTTATCCCTGTGCTGAAAACTCAGATATGGTTGGTGCTTGTCGCCCAGTTTGTGAAATCGACGGGTGTAATTGTTGCTACCGGCTATATGTGGGCGTTGGTGCCGGAGGTGATTTCATACGGCGAACATACTACGGGAAAGCGAATTTCAGGTATCGTAAACGCATTAACCGGTATTTTCTACAAAGCCGGAATGGCGTTGGGAGGAGTCGTGCCGGGGCTTGTATTGGCATTTGTCGGTTTCGATGAGAAAAATCCCGTGGCGCAATCGGCTTTTGCCAAGCAGGGAATTTTGTGGCTTGTCGCGATAATTCCGGCGGTGCTGCTTATTTTTGCCATGTGTATTATCTCAAAATATGAACTAAGTGACGAACTTATTGATAAAATAAACAGGGAAATTGAAGAAAAACATTTGAAATAAAAATAGTTAAGGAATGAAAGCAAAATTAATACTGATCATAATGGCAGGAATCCTGTTTTTGAGTGCAAATATCAGTGCACAAGATCCGAACTTCCATCTATACCTTTGTTTCGGGCAATCGAATATGGAAGGCCATACCAAACCTGAAGCGCAGGATTCGTTGAATATTGATCCTCGTTTTCAGGTGATGTCAACGTTAGATTGTCCGGATGCGGGGCGAAAAAAAGGCGAATGGTCTGTTGCCGTTCCGCCTTTGTGCCGTTGTCATACCGGTTTAAGCCCGGTCGATTATTTTGGGCGGACAATGGTTGCAAATTTACCTCAAAACATTCGCGTCGGCGTGATAAATGTGTCGATCGGCGGATGTAAAATAGAGTTGTTTGACAAAGACAATTTTCAATCTTACATGGAAACGGCGCCCGACTGGATGCTGAATATGCTGAAAGCGTACGATAATAATCCGTATGGCCGCTTGGTCGAAATGGCAAAACTGGCGCAAAAATCGGGCGTCATTAAAGGAATTTTATTGCACCAGGGAGAATCCAATACAGGCGATACGATCTGGCCTGCTAAGGTAAAGATTGTGTATGATAACCTGATGAAAGACCTGAATCTTAAACCTGAAGATGTTCCGTTGCTGGCCGGTGAATTAATGAGTTGGGATCAGGGTGGCGCCTGCGCTTCCATGAATAAAATTATAGCAACTTTACCCCATACGATACCCAATGCGTATGTAATACCTTCGGCCGGTTGTTTCGGATTACCGGATCGTTTGCATTTCACGGCAGAGGGCTACCGGATGCTTGGAAAACGATATGCAAAACAAATGCTTGCTGTTATGAAAGGCGCTCCCAAGGGATTTGATACACCTCGTGACGGCATTTCGCACGGAAAAATAGATACGGTCGAATATGTATCCAAAACCGTGGGAAACAACCGGAGAGCATTGATTTACACTCCACCCGGTTACTCCAAAAGTAAAAAGTATCCGGTGCTGTATCTGTTGCACGGAATAGGCGGAGATGAAAAAGAATGGTTTACCCACGGACAACCGCAGGTTGTGCTGGATAATTTATATGCGGATAAGAAAATACAACCGATGATTGTCGTATTGCCTAACGGGCGTGCAATGCAAGATGATCGCGCAACGGGTAATATGATGGCTCCGGATAAAGTAGAAGCGTTTGCTACCTTTGAAAAAGATCTGCTCAATGATCTGATTCCTTTTGTCGAACAGCATTATCCGGTTATCAAAAACCGGGAAAACCGCGCGCTTGCCGGCTTGTCGATGGGTGGCGGACAGTCATTGAATTTCGGATTGGGAAATTTAGACAAATTTGCATGGGTCGGAGGTTTCTCTTCCGCGCCGAACACAAAGACGCCGCAGGAATTGATACCTGATCCGAAAAGGGCCGAAAAGGAACTGAAACTGTTATGGGTTTCCTGCGGCGATAAAGACGGATTGATTCCATTCAGTACGCGTATCCATGAATACCTGGAATCGACCCGGGTGCCGTATATCTATCAGGTAATCCCCGACGGTTATCATGACTTTAAGGTATGGAAGCAAAATCTTTACCAGTTTGCCCAGGTATTGTTTAAACCGATGGATCAATCCGTTATAGAAAAATACAGTTTTATTCCGGATGACGGCAGGCCAAAGGGCGGCGTACCCGCTTCGACCAATATTCCCGGCATACAATATCCGGAAATATTGCCGGATAACCGGGTTTTTTTCCGCGTCAAGGCACAGGATTCCCGCCGGGTGCAGGTCGATCTGGGTAAAAAGTATGATATGAACAGGGAGGATGACGGTTTCTGGACTGTGACAACCGAGCCTGTTGTAGAGGGTTTTCATTATTATTCGATTTTACTTGACGGAACGGCCATCTGCGATCCGGGAAGCCAGACATTCTACGGGATGGGACGCATGGCCAGCGGTATTGACATTCCCGAAAAGGGGGTGGATTATTATTCCGTAAAAAATGTTCCTCACGGCCAGATCCGCCAATTCCGGTATTATTCGGAAGTGACCCGGTCATGGCGCAGGGCATTTGTGTACACCCCTCCCGGATATGATACCCAAACTTCGGAGCGATATCCGGTTCTTTACCTGCAACATGGTGGCGGCGAAGATGAAACCGGCTGGCCTAATCAGGGGAAAGTAGATTTAATAATAGACAATCTGATTGCGGAAGGTAAAGCGAAGCCAATGTTGGTTGTCATGGATCGCGGTTATGCGGTTGATCCGACTGCTACTGATGCTCAGGGTAGAGGAATGTTTCAGAACAAAACGCTGGAAGATGTTTTTATGAAAGAGATTATACCTGCGGTCGATAAAAATTTCCGTACGATACCGGATCGGGATCACAGGGCGATGGCCGGTCTTTCGATGGGTGGATTTCAGACATTTCAGATTACGCTCTCAAACCTGGATCAGTTCGCCTATCTCGGTGGGTTCAGCGGCGCCGGAAGAATGCAGGAAGGAGAAGATTTTCTGAAACTTTATGATGGTGTCTGGTCGGACGTTAATGCGTTTAACCAAAAGGTAAAAGTGATGTACCTTAGTATCGGTACCGACGAACCGGAAAGAATGTACCGGACGGTTAATAACTTTCATAAAGAACTGGAAAAGGCCGGTATCAGGCATATCTATTCCGAATCCGAAGGCACATCGCATGAATGGCTTACCTGGCGCAGAAGCCTGCATGAATTTGCTCCGTTATTGTTTAAATAATACAGAAATATACATTTATAAAATATAACTTGAAATACCATGAGAACAAAAAGATTTTTTATTGTAGCTTGTATGATGGGTATTTTTACATGGGTAAATGCTCAGAATAACAGGATTGTCGTAAATGCGGATCAGGGACAGCACCAGATTAGCAAGCATGTCTACGGACATTTTTCGGAACACCTCGGACATTGTATTTACGGAGGTTTCTGGGTCGGAGAAGGTTCTCCCATCCCGAATACCCGCGGAATCCGTAACGATGTGGTAAAAGCGTTGAAAGACATCAGTATTCCTAATCTTCGCTGGCCCGGCGGATGCTTTGCCGACGAGTATCACTGGATGGATGGGATCGGCCCGCGCGGCGAGCGTCCGAAAATGGTCAATACGCACTGGGGCGGAGTTGTGGAAGATAATAGTTTCGGTACCCATGAATTCCTGGATCTTTGCGAGCAACTGGGATGTGAGCCGTATATATGTGGTAATGTCGGAAGCGGCAGCGTGGAAGAAATGTCCAAATGGGTGGAGTATATCACGTTCGAAGGAGAAAGTCCGATGGCTAATCTTCGCAGAAAAAACGGACGTGAAAAACCGTGGAAAGTAAAATTCTGGGGAGTAGGAAACGAAAATTGGGGATGCGGCGGTAATATGAATGCGGATTTTTATGCCGATCAGTATCTCAGGTATGCCACTTACTGCCGCAATTACGGTGAGAATCGATTGTATAAAATATCCGGTGGCGCCAATGTGGACGATTATAACTGGACGGAAACGCTGATGAGAAAAATCGGAAACCGTATGCAGGGACTATCTCTTCATTACTACACGGTGCCGAAAACATGGGGCGATAAAGGTTCTGCTACCGTTTTTGACAAAGCGGAATACCTGACAACTATTCAGAAAGCCTATTTTATGGAGGAACTGGTGCAGAAGCATTCGACCATAATGGACAAGTTCGATCCGCAGAAACGGATAGCGCTGATACCGGATGAATGGGGCGCCTGGTATAATGTGGAACCGGGAACAAATCCGGGATTCTTATACCAGCAGAATACAATGCGTGATGCAATTGTTGCCGCCCTTACCCTGAACGTTTTCAACCGGCACTGCGATCGTGTGAAAATGACGAATATTGCGCAAACAATCAATGTGCTGCAGGCCGTTATCCTGACCGATGAAGAAAAAATGGTATTGACGCCGACCTATTGGGTGTATTATTTGTATAAAGTACATCAGGATGCAACCATGCTTCCGGTTTATCTGGAGACGAAGAAGTACGAATTGCCGGAACAGGGAAATCGAGGTTCGCGTGCGGGACAAAACAGCGGTATGGATATCATCAATGCATCGGCGTCACGCGATGCAAACGGGAAAGTGCATATAACGTTGGTAAACATTGATCCTGAAAAGGAGCAGGAAGTAGAAGGCGTATTGAATGGCATTTCGGCCAAAAAAGTAACCGGAAAAATCCTGACATCCGCGAGTGTGAATGACCATAATACATTCGAGAAACCGAATGCCGTATCCGTCAGGGATTTTGACGGAGCGAAACTGAATAAGGGAGCTTTATCCGTCAAATTGCCGTCTAAGTCGGTGGTCATGTTGGAAATAGAATAGTGCATGTGATGAAGAGCAATGATAAATATATCAGCATAACCGGTTTTCTTTTTTTAGTAATGACGTCCGTATTCATTTCCTGTCAGGAAAAAAGTGAAAAAGGGTTGACGCCATGGGAAACCGGCGCATTTGAGTCGCACCGGTACCGCAATTTGTTTGCGGAAATCGGATATACTCAGGAAGAGATTGATGCGAAGTTAAATAATATCCTGTATAACTTGTTTGAAGGGCCTGAAAAAATCTACTTTGAAGTGGGAGATTCCATGGCCTATATATCCGACATCAAAAACCATGATGTGCGTACGGAAGGAATGTCTTATGGCTTGATGATTGCCGTACAACTTAATCGTAAAGAGATGTTCGACCGTCTTTGGCGATGGGGGAGTAAATACATGCAGCACCATGAAGGGCCGATGGAAGGTTATTTTGCGTGGAGTTGCAAGACGGATGGAACACGTAATGCACAGGGGCCGGCTTCCGATGGGGAATTGTATTATGTGACAGCTTTGATTTTTGCGGCCAATCGCTGGGGAAATGATACCGGTATCCATTATTTGAAAGAGGCGCAATATATACTGGATTGCTCAATGTCGAAAGACGGTACGGATAAGGTAACCGGTCTGATTGATATGGAGCATAAACTGATCACGTTTGTGCCGCATGGATGGGGCGCTACATTTACCGACCCGTCTTATCATGTGCCTGCGTTTTATGAAGTTTGGGCCCGCTGGGCAGACGACGGTCGTGCCGGTTTGTGGCGTGAATGTGCGGAAAAAAGCCGTGCCTATCTGCATACCGCCATACATCCTGTGACGGGGCTGAATCCTGATTATTCGCATTACGACGGCAGTCCTTTTGATACGAAACGCATTATCGGCAAAGAATTTCGTTTTGATTCGTGGCGCGTTCCGATGAACATCGCGCTTGATTATTCCTGGAGTTGTGCGGACAAAGAATGGCAGCAGGCGTATGGGCATAAGATACAGGATTTTCTTTATTCGCAAGGCTTGGAAACGTTTGCCGATCAGTATAATATTGACGGAACAATGGTTGCTGATACATTGGGGGCCGGCGGATATAAAGCGCTTCGGCATTCGTTGGGTTTAGTAGCAAGTTCCGCTGCCGTCTCGTTGGTTTGTTCACATCCTGAAAGCGTTGAATTTATGCATCATTTCTGGAATTCGAAACACGTACCTTATGAAGACGGATATTTTGACGCGTATTATGACGGGCTGTTACAACTATTTGCATTTATGCACCTAAGCGGTAATTATAAGATTATATTTCCCGCAGAATAATAAGTGAGTTCTATATTTCCTTAATATTAAAGAATATATTTTTGTACACATGAAACGAATGAAATTAATTTTACAGCCAAAAAGTTCGGCGACGGCTTTGTTGGCTTTTACGCTGATGTTTTCTTCCATAACGAAAATGGACGCGCAGGTAAAGGCGTTGAAAGATGCGCCGCTTTTTACTCAATTCTCTTATAAGGGAGATGATAAGGTTTACAACGAAAATCCGTTGCAGGCGGACGAGTTTTATACACCGATTTTGCAGGGATGTTATCCTGATCCGTCGATTTGCCGGAAAGGAGATGACTATTATCTGGTTTGCTCTTCATTTTCCATGTTTCCCGGCGTGCCGGTTTTTCACTCCAAAGACTTAGTGAACTGGACGCAACTCGGACATGTGCTTGAACGGAAATCGCAGTTGAAAGTGCAGGATGCGGGAGTCAGCATGGGAATTTACGCACCGGCTATCCGCTACAATAAGCACAACGATACATTCTATATGATTACGACGCAGTTTGCCGGTGGTTTTGGAAATATTGTCGTGAAAACGAAAGATCCGTTTCAGGGGTGGAGTGACCCGGTCAAACTACAATTTGACGGGATAGACCCGTCGTTGTTTTTCGATGAAGACGGAAAGGCTTATGTTGTACATAATGATGCGCCGGACAGGGGAAAAGAATTATACAACGGCCACCGTGTAATTAAAATATGGGAATACGATGTGGAAAAAGACCAGATTATTGCCGGAACAGACAAAATTATTGTGGATGGCGGTGTGGATATTACACAAAAACCAATCTGGATAGAAGCTCCTCATCTGTATAAGAAAAACGGACGCTATTACCTGATGTGCGCCGAAGGCGGTACGGGAGGATGGCATAGCGAAGTGATTTTTACGAGCGATCATCCGAAAGGCCCTTTTGTTCCGGCAAATAACAACCCGATACTGACGCAACGCTATTTTCCGAAAGAAAGAGCCAACAAGGTAGACTGGGCCGGACATGCGGATATCGTAGAAGGTCCCGGCGGAAAGTATTACGGCGTTTTTTTAGCTGTTCGACCCAACGAAGAACACCGGGTGAACACCGGCCGCGAAACTTTTATTCTGCCGGTTGACTGGAGCGGCGAATTTCCGGTATTCGAAAACGGACTGGTACCAATGCGGCCAAAACTCAAAATGCCAAAAGGCGTTACAAATCAGACCGGAACAAACGGATTTTTCCCCAATGGGAATTTTACATTTGAAGATAACTTCACGGCTGAAAAATTAGATTACAGATGGATTGGAATGCGTGGCCCACGCGAAGATTTCATATCCGTAGTCAAAAACGGAGGAGTGAAAATTAATCCTTTCGCGGTAAATATTAAAGAAGTAAAACCGGTATCTGCTCTTTTTTACCGTCAACAGCATAAAATTTTTGATGCGACAGTGACGCTTGCCTACAAGCCGAAATCGGAAAAAGATCTGGCCGGTATGGTTTGTTATCAGAGCGAGTCGTTCAATTATGTATTCGGAATAACAAAGAAAGACAACGATTTCTATATCGTACTTGAGCGTACCGAGCGACAAGGCAGACGTCCGAACGCGCAGGTTGTGTCAAAAGTAATCGCTTCCGAAAAAATAGACGTAAGTAAACCTGTCAGACTACAGGTTTCGGCACAGGGAGATGCATATCGTTTTAATTATGCGCCGGAAGGTGGTGATTTTAAAAATCTGGGCGGAACGGTTTCCGGCGATATCCTGTCTACGGATGTGGCGGGAGGCTTTACCGGCAGCCTGATCGGATTATATGCTACCTCTGCAAATGATACCCGGCCGGAATAATTCTGCTATGCATTGATATATTTGTAGATACTAATTTCCCGTCGAAAACAGCATACCAATGTTCTAAAAAGTTCGGCTATTTTTAATCAAAAATAGCCGAACTAAATTATACTCTTTTTATTTATTCCGTTTATTTTTTCAGAATGTAAAGAAAAGGAAGATAATTCCGTTAGAAACAAATGATTTTTTTTTATATTTTTGTTTTTTGTATAGGGTTCTATGTGGCTTCTGATTTTTAATATAAACTAATTGATATACGTATGAAACGAGTTATTGCTTCTGTATTATTGTTTGTTTTTGCAGTCTGTTTATCGACTGCCGAAGAGTTGAAATTATGGTATGCGCAGCCTGCCGGACAATGGGTAGAAGCATTGCCTCTCGGTAATTCCCGTTTAGGAGTAATGGTTTACGGCAATCCGGCCAATGAAGAATTGCAGTTGAACGAAGAAACCGTATGGGGAGGAGGGCCACATCGAAATGACCAACCGAATGCACTGAAAGCCCTGCCGGAAGTGCGCCGCTTAGTCTTTGAAGGCAGAAATAAAGAAGCGGAGGATTTGATAAACCGTGAGTTTATGACTCCGCAAAGCGGCATGCCTTATCAGACAATCGGAAGCCTGATGCTTCATTTTGACGGACATGAAAACTATACGGATTATTACCGCGACCTGAATATTGAAAATGCCATTGCAACTACCCGGTATAAAGTAGGCGGAGTGACGTATACGCGTGAAGTTTTTACTTCGTTTACGGATAACGTCATCATTGTGCATCTGACTGCCGATAAGGAAGGTTCCCTTTCTTTTACGGCGGATTATAAATCGCCGTTGGAACATACGGTTAAGCAAAAAGACGGCAAACTGATCCTTTCGGGAAAAGGGCGGGAACATGAAGGCATTCCCGGCGCTATACGGGTAGAAACGCATACGCAAATCAAAAATGACGGTGGGACGGTTTCGGTTGAGACGGACAAAATGATTGTCGCCGGCGCCACTTCCGTGACGATTTATATTTCGGCGGCGACTAATTTTGTGAATTATAAAGATGTAAGCGGTAATGAAAACAAAAAAGCAACGGCCTATCTGAAGGAAGCGCTGAAAAATCCATATCATAAGGCAAAAACAGACCATATCGCTTATTATCAAAATCAATATAACCGGGTTGCGTTAGACCTCGGAACATCGGAGGCCGCCAAAGAGCAAACGCACATGCGGGTAAAGAATTTCAACAAAGGCAACGATATATCGCTGGCCGTACTGATGTTTCAATATGGCCGCTACCTGTTGATTTCTTCCTCACAACCGGGCGGGCAACCTGCTAATTTACAGGGAATCTGGAATGATAAATTGTTGGCTCCGTGGGATGGGAAGTACACCGTCAACATCAATACGGAAATGAATTACTGGCCGGCAGAGGTTACAAACCTGAGTGAAACACATGAGCCGTTGTTTCAAATGGTCAAAGAACTATCCGAAAGCGGCCGTAAAACGGCGAAAGATATGTATGGTTGCAACGGTTGGATTACACATCATAATACGGATATCTGGCGGAGTTGCGGAGTTGTCGACGGCGCTTACTGGGGCATGTGGCCGAACGGAGGCGCTTGGCTTGCACAGCATTTGTGGGAACACTACTTATATACAGGCGATAAAGAATTTCTGAAAGGCGCTTATTCGGTGCTGAAAGGTTCGGCCGATTTCTTTCTTGATTTTTTAGTTGAACATCCGACCTATAAATGGATGGTAACATGTCCGTCCAATTCTCCGGAACATGGCCCGGGGCCTTCTTCGATTGTTGCCGGTTGTACGATGGACAATCAGATTGCATTTGATATTCTTAGCAGGACACGTGCGGCTTGTCTGATACTCGGAGAAGATCCCGCATATGCCCGAAAACTGGAGGATATGATCAAACGTTTACCTCCGATGCAAATCGGACAGTATAATCAGTTGCAGGAATGGTTGGAAGACGCGGATGATCCGAAAAACGACCACCGCCATGTTTCTCATTTGTATGGATTATACCCAAGTAATCAGATATCTCCGTATGGGCAACCGGAACTGTTTCAGGCGGCAAAAAATTCCCTGGTTTATCGCGGCGACCAGGCGACCGGTTGGTCTATCGGCTGGAAAATAAACCTGTGGGCGCGCTTATTGGATGGTAACCATGCGTTTAAGATTATCAACAATATGCTTGTTTTAGTTGAAGACGGCAAGGGTGACGGGCGTACTTATCCGAACCTGTTCGATGCGCACCCTCCCTTCCAGATTGACGGAAACTTCGGATATACCGCAGGCATAGCCGAGATGTTGTTGCAAAGCCACGACGGCGCGGTACATCTGCTGCCGGCCATTCCCGATGAATGGCGCACGGGAAGTGTGAGCGGACTGATGGCGCGTGGCGGATTCGAAGTCAATATGAAATGGGACGGCGTACAGTTGGAAACGGCTGAAATAACTTCACGCTTAGGAGGAAATCTTCGCCTGCGCTCTTATGTGCCGTTAAAAGGAGAAGGATTGAAAGAAGCAAAAGGCGAAAATCCGAATCCGTTGTATGCAAGACCGGAAATAAAAACCCCGTTGATATCAGATAAAATCAATCCGCAGTTGCCGGTCTTATACGCGATTTACGAATATGACGTTCAAACGGAAGCCGGAAAAACATACCGTTTTGCCAGATTGGCCCGGTAACATATCCTATGAAGATCGGGATATTCATAGCCTTGCTTCTTGTTCCGGTGGCCGGGTTGTGTTCTTCGGATGTTAAGTTCTATAACATCAATGACTTGTATGGAGTTTCAGTCAATGACGCCTATTCAATATGCAAAGATGAAAAAGGATTTATCTGGGGAGGGACAAAAACCGGCATTTTGCGGATCTCGGAAAATGCTTGCCGGATGTACGAACTTCCCTATCGAACCACCGATTTTTATTTGACAAAGCTTGTTTACAGTGATTCGCTGTTGATTGCTTATGCAAATAACGGTCAGTTATTTAGGTATGACGAGCTTTATGATCGTTTTGATTTTACGGCGGATTTGAGGCAAGAACTGGGTCACCGTTACCTGGCAGTTACGGGAATCGTGATTGATAAAGACCGGAATTTGTGGATCGGAACGTCAGTCGGCTTGTTTAAATACGAAGATGCGGCATTTAAACCGGTTGAAACAAGTATAGACGTTCTGTGTATTACGGCGGCAGAGGATAATAATTTACTTTATGCTACGGAGCAGGGTTTCGGGCTTTTAAATATGGCTACAGGCAGAACGGAACACCGTTATACATATACATCCGATGAGGATTATCGTGTGTCAAGTTTATTATATGAAAAGGAGAAGGAGCGATTTTTGATCGGCACGATCTCCATGGGGCTTTTCAGTTACCATTTGAAAGAAAAAGTGATTACCGCAATACCTGTCAAAAATTTCCCCAAACAACCGGTATTGGCGTTAAGGAAAAATTCGGACTCGACCTTTTTAGCCGGAATTGACGGCCGGGGAGTGTGGGAGTTGAGCGGAAATGGAGAAAACGTGCTGAATATATATAAAGAAGATATGAATGACCCGTATACGCTCCGGGGTAATGGTGTTTATGATATCTTTTGCGACGAAAATGAAAGAATCTGGGTTGCCTCGTTTACCGGCGGATTGTCGTTTTTCGACCGGAAAAAACCGTTGGTGGATCAGATTACCCACCATATAAATGATTCAAATTCGTTGGTTAACAACTATGTAAACAAAGTAGTGGAAGACCGGCGTGGGAATTTGTGGTTTGCGACGAATAACGGCATAAGCTATTGGAATGTTTCTACAAACCGGTGGCTTACTTTTTTTCAGGATAAACAAGACGGCGCAAGCGTTTTTCTGGCTTTATGCGAAGATGATGACGGCAATATCTGGGCCGGTTCGTACTCGTCGGGCGTTTATGTACTGGAAGGAAGTACGGGAAAAGTGATAAATCATTATTTCTATGAAAAAGACGAGCATGGCTTTTCCGCAAGATTTGTTCGCGACCTATTGAAAGACAAGCAGGGCAATATCTGGATCGGAGGAACACATAATACGATTTGCTATTTTAAATCGGAAGGCCGTTTCCGGACTTATGATCCTCAACCGATCAATTCATTGATGGAAATATCTTCAACTAAAATGCTGCTGGCATGTAGTTATGGCTTGCTTTCGTTGGAAAAAAATACGGGTGAATACGATATTTTGTTCGAAGGTTGCTTTGTGCAGGATGCCGTAGTTGTCGGCAATGATATATGGGCGGGAACTTCCGGCGAAGGCCTGATACAGTATGATTACACGAACCGGTCGGTAAAAAAGTATACGGTTGAAGCGGGGCTTTTGTCAAACTATATCAGTAGCCTTGTTTATGAAAACGGATCTTTATGGCTTGGTACGGAAAAAGGTTTGTGCCGGTTCGATGTGGAAAATAAACAAGTATACACTTACCCATCTACAATACCTCTTTCATCATTGTCTTTTAATGTCAACTCCTGTATTAAGTTAAAGAACGGCGATTTGATGTGGGGAACAAATAATGGAGCGGTTTTGTTGAATCCGTCTTTACTCTATCAGGAAGAAATCCGGGGAGAGATTTTTTTTCAGGATATCCGTATCTCGGGAAGTTCAATCCGTGAAAATGATGAGTTATTAAATAAAACTCCCGTAGACAAACAAACAAATGAATTACGATCAGAATAACTTCATAGTAGAATTACTCCCGATCGGAATGCATACGGGCGGAAATAAATTTTCATGGAAGCTGGAGGGTTTTGATGCCGAATGGAGTCACCCTTCCGCCCTCTCGTTTATCACATATACAAATCTTCCGGGCGGAACTTTCAACTTGCGAATAAGGATGTACGACAGTTCGCTTTCGAAAATATCCGATGAACGTTCGCTTACGGTAAAGATTATTCCTCCGTTTTGGAAAACAAGGTGGTTTCGGTCAGGACTTGTGATTTTCATGCTGGCCGTTGTCTTCTATTTGTTAAGGACGTATTCGACTCGCCTGAAACAGCGGCATGCCAAAGAGAAAATTCGTTTTTTTACCAAGATGGCGCATGATATACGAACTTCACTGACACTCATAAACGCGCCGATTGAAGAACTGAACAAAGCGCCGGAATTGTCGGAAAAATCCCGTTACTATCTGGGTCTGGCAACCGAACAATCGAAAAAAATATCTTTAGTCGCCAATCAGCTCCTTGATTTTCAAAAAGTAGATACCGGAAAAGAACAACTTTTTCCGACAAGCACGGATATTGTAAAGTTAGTTGGCCGGCGGATACAAATGTTTGACGCGTCAGCCAAAAGAAGAAATATCGAATTGGTTTTTTCATCCGACAAAGATGTGTATATAACAGCCGTTGATGAATTGAAAATAGAAAAAGTGGTTGATAACCTGCTTTCCAATGCCGTTAAATACTCGAATGCCGACAGTAAAATAGAAATTTCGCTTATTTGCCGGGAAAAAGAATGGATGTTGAAGATTAGAGACTACGGGATCGGGATCTCCGATGAGGCGAAAGAAAAACTGTTCCGGGAATTTTATAGAGGAGAAAATGCCGTAAATTCGAAAATAATCGGTTCCGGCATAGGACTGTTACTGATAAAAGATTATGTGAATATGCACAATGGCCGTGTTTTTATTGACAGTAAAGAGAACGAAGGCGCTTCTTTTAAAATCGTGATACCTTATAAAGATGTGAATAGCCTTCATCAGGCGACCGGTGCGGCGTCAAAAGCCGGAAGCGGAGAGTTTGCGGCTGCTTATGACGGATTGGTTATTGCGGAACATGATGCGAAAAAAGAAAAAAAACCGCATCTGTTGATTGTTGAAGATAATGATAATTTGCGTGATTTCCTGAAAGTGTCGTTTGGCGGGCAATTTCATATCTCTACGGCCAATGACGGGGTTGAAGCATGGGAGCATCTATGCCGTCAGATGCCGGATTTAGTTATTTCCGACATTATGATGCCGAATATGGACGGTTTCGGGTTATGTAAATTGATCAAATCGACATTTGAAACATCTCACATTCCGGTCATATTACTGACGGCTCTTTCCGAAAAAAACAAACAACTGGAAGGTTTCGGATGGGGCGCCGACGATTATATTACCAAACCGTTTGACATGCCTCTTCTTTTGCAGCGGATCAAATCAATCATTAAAAACCGGGAAGTAGTCAAAGAAAAAGCCTTGAAACTAATCAAACAAACCGAAGAAGAGCCGCCTCTGCTGTCCAACGAACTGAATGACCGTTTTGTAAAAAAAGCGCTCGAAGCGGTACGTGAAAATATCTCGGACACGGAATTTGGGAAAGACGAATTTGCATCGGTCATGAACGTAAGCCCTTCGTTGCTGTATCAAAAAATGAAAGCGCTTACGGGACAATCTCCGACAGAGTTTATCCGCACAATCCGTTTTGACCACGCGCTTGAATTACTTCAATCCCGAAAACATACCGTGGCGGAAGTAAGTGAAATGTGTGGATATTCAAACGCCAACTATTTCAGTACGGCCTTCAAAAAACATTTTGGCAAGTCTCCCATAGAAGTCTGATTTAAGATTTTTTAATCGTAAACCCTTTACGGTAGGTATGTCTATATTGATACCTACCGTAAGTTTTTCTGTTCGTTACATCATTGTTGCGTTTGGCGAATATGTCTGAAATCGAAGAAGAAATGTCTGGAATCAAAGTGCAAAAAAGTGTTCAAAAGGTACTTTTGCGTCAAAAATAATCAAAAAATACAAATGCCTATGACATAAAAACG
>QMCD01003755.1_pt1 | contig 17177 bp, 12 predicted proteins | sample 1821841 | NCBI WGS metagenome assembly QMCD01 (sample SAMN01991225, study PRJNA193472) | Termite gut metagenome, whole genome shotgun sequencing project. | isolation source: worker | host: Macrotermes natalensis | reverse complement strand
TTTGCGACGTGCGAACGCTGGTGACGCATCCGGCCTCGACGACGCACAGCCAACTGACCGACGCCGAACTGGTCGCGGCGGGCGTGTCGCAGGATTATATCCGCGTCAGCGTGGGCTTGGAGGACATTGCGGACATTCTGGCCGACTTGGATCAAGCGTTGAAATTGGCGGTGGAATAATGTCAACCGCAACACGAGCCGCGGTCTGCGACCGCAGGTGAACCAGTGACGAGCAATAATCATTCCCCTCTCCCAGTGGGAGAGGGTTAGGGTGAGGGGTGATGGCCCAAGTAATCGATTCACTCAAACCGAGAGAGATAAAAATGGAATTACAGAAAAAGGTTTTTGTCATCATGCCATTCGGTGACCCGATTGCGCATGATATGTATACGAAGATAGTTCGACCTCTCTGTGACTCGCTCACGTTGAATGTCATTCGAGCAGATGAAATATTCTCGAATAACGTGATCTATGACGACATTTGGAACGGAATAAATGAGGCCGATATTATTATCGCTGATATTTCAGGGAAAAACCCGAATGTAATGTATGAGCTTGGAATAGCCCATGCCGTAAAACGGCCAAATACCATCATGTTGACGCGAGAAGAAGTTACGGAATCGCCTTTTGACATTAAACATATTCGTATTATTGGATACTCAAATGATATTAGCGGAACAAAAAAATTAGAGTCTGACTTGTCGAACACGATTGCTGTACTCCTCGAAAACTACAAAATAACATCAAGAAACGAATTTGAGTTTTGCCTTGGGCTATACCATTCAGTTGGCAAACTAAGCAATCTTGCCGGTTATTTAGGACTCTCAAAACTTTCTCCTGATAAAATATTCTGCGAAGAGCAAATCAATTGGACGGGTTCTTTCAAAACGAATACATTCATGGGCTTTGACCAGTCTCCCCGACATTTCCTCATACCTTTCAAGGCGTTGCAGATGGTTGACGCGAACATTTCATTCACCCCAAAAGGTAAAGCCTTTGCGGAATTTCTTGAAGAAGAAGGATTTGAATGTGACCAGATCAGAAATGGAACCATTGATCACGAAAAATGGGAACAATATCGTGAAGAATTAGGTCAATTAAATCAAAAATACTTCCCAGAATTTTGAAAACCATCAGTTGTTCACCGTCGATGCGCTCCTTTCCGGATTTTGTGCTTGAGTTTTTGCCTGTTTCGCCCCCCCTCACCCTCAACCCGTCAGCCACGGTGCTCCCGGAGGGAGAGGGGAATAATTATAGCTCTCAATAATTGTCAATTCAGATGACATTCACCGACCTGACAGACCTAGCGACACGCACCGGCGTTCCCAAGCGGGAACTCGACCGGATCGTGCGGCGTTTGGTCAAGCTCTACGATCCGCTGCGGGTCTATCTGTTCGGCTCCTTCGCCTGGGGAATGCCGCACTGGAACAGCGATCTCGATTTTTGCGTCGTCGTCGAAACCGAGGAGCAAGCCAAAAACAAGAGCAAAGGCCAAAGCGTGTTTTATCGCCTCCTGCACAGGGCCACGGATTTTTACCTGCTATCCCAAGGAGAATTTGAAAAAATGATTTCCAATCCCGCCAGCATGGAATACAAAATCCACCACGAGGCCACCGTGTTGTACACGAAACCGAACGTTGTGTTCGACGAAAACAAGCCGCTACATCGGGAAGAACATAAATTTTTGAAAAATGCGGAACAAAACCATGAAACCGCTAGATTTATGCTTGCTGAAAAAGGATATGAATATGCCAACATTTCTCTTTTTCATGTACAACAATGTATCGAGTTGTCCTTTCGGGCATTTTGGGCTTTCCATTTGAAGGGCATTCGCAAGATGCACGAATTGGGGGCGTGGCGACGGCTTTGCGGGAAGATTGAACCGGCGATTTTGGAAATTGAAGGCATTCGCACGAAAAAAGATGCGGACCGGCTTTCGGAATACTATTGGTTACGCTATGGCCGAAACGTGCCTGTGCCTGCGGACGTGGCCGGCATGGAAGCGGAAATCGCCATCGCCGAGCGGGTTTATCAGTTTATGAAACACTATATTGAAACGACGGAACCGCCGACGGGGTAATGTACGAACCAACGCGAGCCGGGGACGGTGTCCACGGATGGATTCGCCTGCGTTCACAGAGCGCAGCTAGTAAATCATTGTCCATTGTCAATTCAGATGCCCCACTTGCTGGTCGGCTTCGTTCATGCCGTCGATCAAGGCCTGGATCATCATACGCGAGTCAATTTTTGTAACAACGTCCGTATTGGGCGGCCACGCTGGCACATCGCGCCCGTCAAAAACCGTCATGCCATACGTCAATTGACCTTCGGTTTCAATGTCGCAAGCCATCTCCTGTGACCAAGCCCACTCAGGATGCGTGGCGACCAAATAGGTGATCACTTCATGGATGTGAATGCCTCTGAGATCATAGCATTTATTGTACACTTCAAAGGCCGGAAGCAACATGCTCCGCAAAAGCGTGCCCAGTCGAGTTGAGGATTCCGGCATGTTCGTTAAATCGCCCTGCATCAGCAGCAGCGGATTGGTCACATCCAGAGGAACCATCGTTTTGGTGCAAGAAGAAAATAAAACCTTTCGAGCGGCTTTGGGATCGGCAAAGATATTGAATTCCGCACAGGGCGAAATGTTTCCCTTTGCCGCAACACTTCCGCCAGCGATGTAAAGATGGCGAATCATTTCCGGCAAGCCCGGCTCCCGTGCGATGGCTCTGGCTAAATTGGTGAGCGGGCCAAGACAGATGACCATGATGTTGCCCGGATCACTACGAATCGCGTCCACGATCACTTTTTCGGCAGGATGACGCGAACGCAGCTCGGCCACGGGCAATGGCGTGTCTGCAAATCCTTCAAAGCGGCGCGAGTGACGAAAATCAACACGGAGTGGCTCATCCGGCGGACTGCCAAATCCGAGTCTTGGCCAGCGCGGTGGATCAAGATACTCCACGATGGCTTGCAAATTCCGCCCGGCCTCGGCGGCGGAAATTCTCCCGCCAACGCTGGTAATGGCGACAATTTCCACTGCCGGGTCAAACAGCGCCAAACACAATGTCATGGCATCGACAACACCGGGATCAGCATCAAGTAAGATTTTTTTTGGCATACAAACGGACTTGTTACTGTTTTCGTTACAGACTCAGTTGTTACGGATAGAGAAGCGAGCCAACGCGAATCATGGTGGCACCTTCTTCGATGGCGATTTCAAAATCATCGCTCATGCCCATCGATAGTTCGTTCAGTGGCATATTCTTGGGCAATCCTTTTTCGTGCAATTTTTCACGCAGTTCCCTCAGACTGGCGAATTGCCGATGAATTTCAGTCGTTTTTGCCGACAACCCCGACATGCACATCAGTCCCTCCACATGCAGTTTCGGCAGCGTGCCCAAAAAATCCACGGCGGCGAGAATTTCTGTTTCGGAAAAGCCATGTTTATTCGCGTCACCGGAAACATCGATTTCGAGCAAGCAACGCACCGAAGAAATGTCTGGCATTTCAACGGCAATTCGGCTGATTTCCCTTGCCAGTTCCAAGGAATCCACCGAATGAATCAGATAGACGTGCGGGAGAATTTTGCGAATTTTGTTCCGCTGAAGCGACCCAATCAAATGCCAACGAAGGGGCAGGGCGGCATTTGTTTGACGCACCGAATACCACTCTGCCTTTTGTTGCAATAATTGGGGACGCGCTTCGCCGAGCTCAAAGCATTCCGCCGCCGCGAGAGCTTCGATCATTCCATCGCCGATTTGGGCGTACTTACTCACGGCCACGAGCTGGATATCACCAGGCGGGTGCGAACTCCGCTGTGCCGCCGCGTCCATCCGTTCACGCAGCGCGGCGACTTTTTCCTGCACCTTTTTTTGAAGCATAACATTCTTGTTAATACAATTTCGCATACGCCGGGCAGCTTTCCATGAGCTCTTCCCCTGCGCCGTGATTTTTCCCTCTTCCATCAGCACGATTCTGTCCGCCAGCGACACCGCCGACAATCGATGTGTGACCATGATCGTTGTTCGGCCTGCCTTAAACTCGGCCAAGGCTTGATGAATCATCTTTTCGCTGCCCACATCAATTTGGCTCGTCGCTTCATCGAGCAAAAAAATCTTCGGGTCACGCAAAATCGCTCTTGCTAGGGCAATCCGCTGTCGCTGACCGCCGGAAAGCTGACCCCCGCCCGGCCCCACGATGGTTTCATAACCATCGGAAAGCTCGTTCAAAATAAAATCGTGCGCAAAGGCCTTTTTTGCCGCCTCGATGGCCTCTTCGCGTGTCGCGCTGGGACAGCCATAAAGAATGTTGGCCAAAACCGTGTCGTCGAAAAGCACGGGGTCTTGCGTGACCAAACCAATCTGTCGCCGCAAATCTTGCATGGTCACCTCCTGCACCGCCTGATCGTCGACGAGAAATTGGCCTCCATTCGGGTCGGCGAAACGCGGAATCAGATTCAACAGCGTGCTTTTGCCGCAACCACTGGGACCGAGAATGGCAACGCACTGGCCAAACGGGATTTCAAGCGAAACATCCTGCAAAATTTGCCGATCATCCCCATAAGAGAATGAAACATGGTCAAAACGCAGCGATTTTTGATGGCTGGGCAACGGTTTTGGGGCATCGGGGTCTTGCAGCGGCACTTCGCGGTCGATGAGCGCGTAAATCCTGTCCGCCGCCGCCGCCGCGCTCTGAAATTGCGTGAAAATATCCGACAATTTTCGAGCCGGGTCCGCCGCGCCAGCCAAAAGGGCGAAAAAGAGCACCAACATGCCCGTATCGAGGGGCTGACTCAGCATCGGAACCCCAAAAATGCTGGTGCGGTCGCCCATCACAAGATACGCGCCGACCAAAATGGCAACGCAGATCATCAAAATGCCGAAAAGCTCCGTCATTGGGTTGGCCAGCGCATCATATTTCGCAATTTTAACGGCTCTGTCCCGGTAAGTTCGGTTCGTTTTCTGAAATTTTTCGCGTTCCCAATTTTCCTGCGTAAAGGCTTTGACAATGCGAATGGAGCGGAATGTTTCCTCAAGACGGCCATAAAGTCTTGCCATTTCTTCCATGCTTCGCCGCACGGCCCGCTTGATTGACTTCGCGAGCCAACGGATCGACACGGCGGCCAGCGGTACGAGCAAAAGCGTCACAAACAACAGTTGCCAACTGATGTAGGCCGCCAAACCGAGGCAGGCGATCATTTTGAGCGGTTCGCGCAAAACTTTTCCGTAAAGAATGCCAAGCCCGCCCGTCAAGATGGCCATATCGTTGGTGAAGCGGCTCATCGTGTCGGAAATGCCTTCCCGACTGAAATAGACGACTTCGTAATTCAGGATTTTGTCAAAAAACTCATTGCGAATCTCCATGCTGGCATTTTGGGCAATTCGGGCGGCCAAAATGTTCTGCATGATGATAAAAAAGATTTTGATGATCGTACCGACGAGGATAATCGCCATCAAAAAAACAACGGTCATAAAGGGGTCGGACGGCGTACAACGCAGCAAAATCGGCCTCGCCCAGCGCAGCCACGCGTCTTTTCGCTGAAGAAAGGTCTGCGAATGGGCTGCCTGCGGTGTTGAATCGAGTGGAGCTACAGAATTTTCGGCGGCCTGCGTTTCCGCCAGCAGTTTTTGGTTTGCTTCGATCTGTTTGTCGATCCACGAGACGAACGTTTCCTTCTTCAAGGAGATTTCCATGATGGGATAGACGACCGCCCCGATGTTGCCGCCCCAAAGAATGCCAATCATCAACGCGCAAACGATGACGTAGGCGATCAGCAATCGTTGCTTGAAAGTTCTTCGGATGGCTCTATAAAGTTGCTTCATGGAAGGCGGCTCGTTTCTCTTTTCTAAACAACATCGTCCCCATTGTCTTCCCTTTTTCTTGGAAAATCAAGGGGAGATTGGGCGTTTTATGCTGAAAGGCTCCTTTTTTTCCCTTTTTTTTCTCATTTATTGAATAATGGAGCGGAAAACGACGAATATAGAAATACGCAACGGGAAACATAGAGTCATCTATTAATTTCGTGGCGGAATCGTTTCCACCTCCAGCCCCAAACGCAAGTGCGGGGCGTCCCTTTTTGGGTTTCTTATCGGAGATGGCTCTCCTCGGTCACGCGAAGCGCACAGACAAGTCACGCACAGCACTCCCCTCTCTTGCCAAAACGCGCTTTTCCGGGTATCATCCACGCCTTTGGGTTTCTCCTTTGCGCTCGAATTGTGCGCAGGTCACATTGCCTTTTCCATTCTTTCTATCACCTCTCTATCGCCATGTTTGAAACGCTCCAAGACGGCCTCATGTCGGCAATCAAAACCCTTCGCGGAAAGGGAAAACTGACCGATGCCAACATGCGCGAAGGCCTTGACATGGTCCGCCAGTCTCTACTTGAGGCTGATGTCAGCTTTCCGGTGGTGAAGCATTTCATCGCCAAAATTTCCGAAGAGGCACTGGGCGAAAAAGTGCTCAAACTGCTCGATCCCACGGAGCAACTCATCAAAATTGTCCACCAGGAACTGATTGACCTGATGGGGCCGGTCGATCATTCATTGCATCTCAAAAAGTCGGGGCTGTCGATTTTGATGCTCTGTGGCTTGCAGGGTTCCGGCAAAACAACAACTTGCGGCAAACTGGGCAAATTGCTCACCAAGCAAGGACTCAACCCCATGCTCGTTGCGGCGGATTTGCAGCGTCCGGCGGCCATCGATCAGCTGGAAATTTTGGGAAATTCGATTGGCGTGCCCGTCCATGTTGACCGCGTCAATAAAGACCCCGTGCAGGTTTGTCAGGACGCTGCCAAAAAAGCGGCGGCGGTGGGCGCGGACGTGTTGATTCTCGATACGGCGGGGCGACTGCACATCGATGATGAGCTGATGAAACAGCTTAAACGTATTGACCAAAAACTCAGCCCGGATCAGGTTTATTTCGTGGTCGATGCCATGACCGGTCAGGATGCCGTCAACAGTGCCAAGGCTTTTAACGAGGCGTTGGAACTTGATGGTGTGATTATGACGAAACTCGACGGCGATGCCCGCGGCGGGGCGGCTCTGTCGGTCAAGCATATCACGAACGTTCCGATTAAGTTCATCGGGACAGGCGAGGTGGTTGACGCGCTGGAAGAATTTCATCCTGACCGCATGGCAGGCCGAATTCTGGGGATGGGCGATGTGCTCTCGCTCATCGAGCAGGCCAGCGAAAAATTGGACAAGGAAGCTCTCGAAAAGCAGCAAAAACGGCTGGAAAAAGGCGAGTTCACGCTGGATGACTTCCGCAATTTGACAGCGCAAACGAAGCGGCTTGGCTCATTCAGCAAAATTATGGGCATGATTCCCGGCTTTGGCCAGTTCGGGAAAATGATGGAGAGCGCGAAAATCGACGCGGACGACGAAATGCGGCGAGTCGGCGGCATTATCGACTCGATGACGAAGGCGGAACGCAAAAATCCGCGGATCATTGACCAAACGCGACGCCAGCGCATTGCGACCGGGGCGGGCGTGCCACCGCGGCAGGTGAGCGAGCTGGTCAAGAATTTCTTGCCGATGGCGGACATGATGAAAAATTTCTCGACAATGAATTTGCGAGAACGCATGGCGGCCATGCAGCAGATGCAGCAAAGTCTCAGCAATCCTGCGGCGGGGCTGGGCGGAATGCCGCAGACGCAAAAAGTGGGCACGGGCAAGCGTTTGACCTCGAAGGAAAAGGCAGCGGCGAAGAAAAAGCGGGAAAAAGAAAAGAAACGGAAAGAAAAGGAGAAAAGAGGAAGATAATCAAAGTTCCATCATAATTGCTCTTGGTCAATCTGCCAGAATCGGTTATACATACGGCGATTTTTATCGTTGCCTAGAATTGGTTTTGACGTAAAGAGATTATGAGCGTTTTTGATCTGATCGTTCTCGCCATTTTGGCTTTCCTGACGATTCGCGGTGTACTGAAAGGCATGGTTTCGCAAATTGTGGCCATCCTTTCGCTCGTTTTGAGCTGGATTATTGCCACGCGATTTGCGTTTTTGCTGGCTCCTTCCATTCCTGCGGAATCCCCGTGGAACAAAATCGGGGCCATGCTCATTCTGTTTCTCGTGTCGATGCTGGCCATCCGCTTCGCTTCACGCCTCATTGAACATGCTCTGAAATGCCTGAGATTAGAGGGGCTCAATAAGTTGCTCGGCGGAGTTTTCGGCTTGGTCAAGGGCGTGCTGCTTTGCATGATTCTCACTTTTTTGGGCGTGATGGTGAGCGAATCAACGCGCGAAATCGTGTTCCAATCCCAAAGTGGTAAGCGGCTTGCTTTACTGATAGAACGATGCAAGGCGTTCATCCCGGAGGATAGTTGTCAGCTTTTGAGCAAGAAAATCGACGAATTTCAGCAGACCATCCGAGGTGATGCCAACACTTCGGAAATACTCGATCAGTTTGAAAATGAGCGGAGTCGTGAACGTCAGCGTGTCAGTCAGCTTTTTACGCAAACGGTCGCATCGAATGGGGAGGTAGAAAATGCCGAGCCGTCCTCGCTGCTAGACGCGATTGGAAAATGGTGGAAAGGTGAAGACTCACAGCCTACGGAACCGGCACTGCAAGCCCAGCAACGGCAATCGATACAGATGCCGGAACGTATCGCCCCGCCTGTCGCTCCGCGTTCTCTTTCTGACGACGAGTTTCGTCGGTATCAATCGATGGCGGAGGCGGGACTTTTGGGAAAACCTATGCCCGCCGCGTCGAACAGGAATTTAACCAGTGTTTTTCAACCTTCGCAGCGTTCTTCAAGTCGCGGTGTCGCGTCACCGCCTTATCAGGGAACACAGCAGGGGAGATTGCCTGTCAGCGTTTTGGATGACCCCGCTTCGGTCGGTTCTGCACAATACTCGGCGGAATCAGAAGCGATGTCCATTCCCCGTGCCGCTCTTCGTGTTCCTCTTCAACCAAGCAAGACGGCAACACCTGTCAAGCCCAGTTCCGCCACTCCCGCCGGTCAATCGGCAAAGTTGTTTGTTCCTTAAAAACGGAGAAGTCCATGTCGACATTAAAATATGCCATTGTCTTTTTCGGTTTTTGTGTCCTCAACTCCCTTTTTTCTGCTGAGGTCGATGCCACCGATGCCAAATCGCGGCGGCAAGCGCGGCTGGAAAAATTCCCCATCGTAGCCCGGGCACAAAATATGGTGGAACACGATCTCGTTCCGCAGCGCGGTTTGGAAAACCCTGCCGTCATTGATGCGATGAGTCGTATTCCCCGCTCGCAATTTGTTCGCGCGGATCAACGTGCCTTGGCGTATCAAGACCGCGCTTTGCCCATCAATCATGGCCAAACCATTTCGCCGCCGTATATTGTCGCGTTTATGACGGAGCAGCTTGATCCCAAGCCGGGCGATCGAGTTCTTGAAATTGGGACGGGCAGCGGGTATCAGGCGGCCGTACTCAGCTTGCTCGTGGACGAAGTGTACAGCATTGAAATTGTGGAACCGCTGGGTTTACAAGCCCAAAAATTACTCAAAACGCTGGGCATGGACAACGTGCGTGTTCGGGTGGGCGATGGTTTTCAGGGTTGGCCCGAAGCCGCGCCGTTTGACAGTATCATCGTCACCTGCTCGCCGGAAGCGATTCCGCAGCCGCTCATCGACCAGCTCCGTGAAGGGGGACGCTTGATCATTCCGCTTGGCGAACGATTTCAACAGACGTTTTTTTTGTGTCGCAAAGTGAATGGTCAGTTGGAACGTGAGGAATTGTCGCAGACGCTGTTTGTGCCGATGACCGGCGAGGCGGAAGAGCGGCGCGAAATGAAGCCTGACCCGAAAAATCCGTCACTGCAAGGTGGCGATTTTGCGCAGTTGCGTGCCGATGGCTCACCGTTGGGCTGGCATTATGCACGTAGCGTCACCATCAAGGAAGAGACCCAAGGTGCGACGCCGAAACGTTTTGCTCGGTTTGTGTACACAAAGGATAATGGTGAAAAAAACAATAGTGCAAACAATAACGGCAATAACGGGTCCCAACAGCGTTTTTCGCAGTTGCTGCAAGGATTGATGATGGATGGCCGCGAAGTTTCGCGTTTGCGTATCACGTATGAAATGCGCGGTGAAAAAATCACGCCCCGTCCGATGATTGATCATCCCCCCACGGCTCTGCTGTATCTCTATGATGCGAACCGCAACCAAATTGCGGAAGTGCCGATTGGCCGCCGCGACGGCACCTTCGACTGGCAGAAGGTGTCGCAAGAAATTTTCATTCCCAGACATGCACGCGAAGCTGTTCTTTTGATCGGCCTTGCCGGGGCTTATGGCCAATTAGACGTTTCTGATGTGAGAATAGCCCCGGTCAAAAAATAAGAGATGAGTCTTGTTGTCCGCGGATTGCGTAGAACGGGCAAAGTGTGTATACTCAGGGTTTTGATAGATTTGGGTTCTTCCAACAAATCGGTTCCGTCCACTCAGCAGCTATGAGTTCCGTTTCCATTGGCTATCTTGGCCCTTATCGTCTTTTGAACGTTGTCAACACCGGACAAACAAGCCGGCTATGGCACGCCTATGACGATCAAAACCGCGAATTCGTCGGCATCAAAACCCTTTTGGATCAATTTGCGAAAGACAAAGAGCAAATCCAAATGCTCAAGTGGGAGTTTGAAACCGCCAGAAATTTTTCGCACCCCAAACTCATCCTGCTCAAGGAATTTGCGTGGCAAGGAAAAGTGCCCTACGTGGTCATGGAGTGGTTTTCCGCGCCCAACCTCAAAATGTGGATCAACCGTGGCTACGAGCAGTATTGCCAGTATCTGCCCAAACTCCTGCCTGATATGGCGGAATCGCTGCTTTACATGCACGGCCAAGGCTGGTTGCACCGCGATGTGAAACCGGACAATTTTCTGCTCAAAGAGGCGGAAGATGGGAAAAATGGCGACATCAAATTGATCGATTTTGCCATTGCGAAAAAAATTGCTACCGGCTTCGGACGTTTTGTGACTTTCCGCAAAAAAACACAAGGGACCGCCAGCTACATGTCACCAGAGCAAATTCGAGGTTTGCCGCCCACCCCCACCATGGATATTTATAGTTTGGGCTGCACATTTTACGAATTATTGACGGGAAAAGTGCCGTTTACCGGGGAAACGATGGGAGATTTGCTGAACAAGCATTTTAGTGCCGCGCCCGTGCCCGTCACGCAACGAAACCGAAATGTCACGCCGGAATTTGCGATCATTCTCAAAATGATGATGGCCAAAACACCGGGTGAGAGGCCACAATCGATGGCGGATGTCTTGCAGCAACTGCGGAGTGTGCGTCTTTTTCGTGGCACGCCCTCGGAGCGGGATTTGGCGTAATGTCAGTGTACGCATTACTCGCTGCGTTTGCGGAACCATAAACTGCCCAGCGCGACAATTAGAAAAACACTGCCACTCACCACAAGCCCAATGCGTGTCTGCTCATTTTTTGCGGCTCAAGCGGCTGAATCTCCTCGACCGTGCCATCAGGATTGATCATCCATAAAGACGTGACCGTGCCGTCTTCATGGGCAACCCATTGAAAAAAGAGGAAAAAACGTTAGAATGGCCACTCATGGACTTGGACACTTTTCTCAAAAATTGTCAGGCCGCTCTCGGTTTTCGGTTTTCCGATCTTGAACTGCTGCGCACGGCCTTGACTCACTCTTCCGGTGCGGACACGCCCCAAAATTCCAATGAACGCATGGAGTTTCTGGGCGATTCCGTGCTCGGCTATGTCATCTGCGAGCATCTTTTTCGCCGTTTTCCCGACATGCTCGAAGGCGACATGACGAAAATCAAGTCCGCCGTGGTCAGCCGCACAACCTGCGNNNNCCTGCGAAAAAATTTGCCGCGAAATGGGCCTCGAAACATTCTTGATCCTTGGTCGCGGGCTGGGTAAATCAGGCAAAATCCCCGGCTCGATTTTGGCCAACGCCCTCGAATCCTTCATCGCTGCCGTGTACCTCGATTTAGGGTTGGAGACGGCTCGCGAGTTCATTTTGCGAGTTTTTCGTGGCGAAATTGAAAAAATGCTGGACGACCATGACGCGGACAATTTCAAGTCCGTGCTTCAACATCACGCACAAAAATATCTGGGACTTTCGCCGCTCTACAAGCTGATCGAAATCACAGGCCCGGAGCATCACAAGGCGTTTCAGGTGGGCGTGCGAATCGGCGAGACGGTTTTTCCATCAGCTTGGGGAGCGACCAAAAAAGAGGCGGAGCAGCGCGCGGCGGAAAATGCCTTGGCCGTCCTGAATGGTAACGTTCCGCCGTATTTGCACTGAAAAAAAGGTTCCATTCTATCATCCGCAGGCAAGATGGCCGCGCGAACAAGAAAACCCGCCACGTTGCCGCCCCGGCCAACCTCGTCGGCGTAAGTCGTCAACACCGCTGACTCCACAGGAAGAACCGATTCAGTCTTTCACTCCGAATTTTCGGTTTATGTCAATTATCCCAAAGAAAATGACGCAGAAGGAACTGAGCCAGTGAATTCTATCGTCACATTTTTCGAGACTTCTCGGATTTTGCCTCGAATTGTGCCGTTCGTCCGCGAAGAAAAATGATCCAGTCGTACCCACTCGAAAAAGCCATTCGATGCCGCAATTGTCATTTTGCGTTTCGGTTTTCAGCCTCTTTAGGGCGAAACACGATTGCCTGCCCCGCCTGCGGCACGCTGGAACAGCTTGATCAGTGCTTTGCGGAATCGTCAGCGCAGAGTAATAAATCGAAAAAGGAGCGGCGGCTTCAAGATTGCCGGTCGCGAAACTGCCCTTGCGTTTTGCGTGACAAGGCAGGCTGTCACCATCATTCTCCTTGCCCAGAAAAAAAGCCGAGATTGGTCACCCCGGCAAACGAGGCACAAAAAACAACGCGGCGGAACATTCTTCTGGGTACGATTTGCCTTCAGGGACTGATTTTTGCCGGTGTGCTGGGCTATTTCGGGGTTCACGCCTTGCTTTGGAACAATCAAACTGGGCAAAAAACGGCTCAAACTTCGACGGTGACCGAATCCCTTGTCGAGCCAGCAGCGGCACCGATTGCGGAGTTAGCCGAACACAACAAGCCTGCCGCCCCAGCTTCCAAGACAACATCGGTTCCAAAAGCGACCCCAGCCAAGCCTGAAGCACCAATTGCTTCACCGGCCACGCCGCCCGCAAAACCGGAACCTGCCAAACCGGCTAAACCGAAAGAGACCACGAACCCCACGTCAGTCAAAGCAGAACCCGCCAAATCTGCCGAGAGTCAATCTGCGTCTGCGAAAACAGCACCGCCCAAAACGCCGCCAGCGAAGTCGGCCTCTGCAAAACCGACGAAACCGAAAGAGTCAGTCAAGACGGAGCCAGAAACCCCGCCTGCCAAACCCGCCGAGGTTAAACCTGTGCCGTCCAAAACGCCACCCGTCAAACCCGCGGAAGTGAAACCAATAGAAAAAGATAGCGCATCCCATGTCCCGTTAGGGCCAACGCCGCTGCCCAAACTCCACACCGAGGAGCTGTCCGCGAAAAATTTGCTGGATGAAGCCTTGCGGTTTTTGCCCGATAACCCCGCCAAAAGTCTTTCGTTGACCCAGCAGGCAATCGAGCTGATGCAAGCCGAAAAAGCCATAATTCCCTATTTTGCCTATTCCTTGTTAGGACAGGCACTGGCCGCCCACGATTGGGGACAAGCTTTTCTCGCCGACATTCCTGCCGTGGAAAAAATGGTTGTGAGCACGACAGGTCGGTGGCTGCTTGCGCAGCATATCGACGGCAAAATTCGCGTTTGGGATTTAAGCGGGGCGAACCAAAGTGAGCCTGCCGTGGTTTTGGACGCGGGACTCACGCCGCTTGTGGACGTTCTGTTTGCCAACAATGATCGTCAGATCATCGCTGGCTATGAGGACGGAGCGGTGGTTTATTGGAATCTGGATGAGCCGGGGGCGGCCCCCTGGAAACGTACTTTGGCGGGGCATATCGCCGGTTTGCGCGAACTTCGCATTTCAGCGGATGGTCGTTGGCTTGCGGCTCGCGGAAATCCGGCAAAATCTCGTTCGCGCCGGAATGAGCTGGTCATGTTCAAAAATCACTCAGAAATGCGTGAAAACAAGGCATCGACAGTCATATTGGACGTGAGTTTGCCGCTCGAAGACGCTTTGACCGCCGTCATGCCCAAGAATGATGTGCCGGGCCAAATTTTGCATGAAAAAGTGCAGGTCACGCGACTTTCGCAAGATTTTGATCTAAATCAGAGCGTGATTCGGCAAGTCAGTCACCAAGCGGCCAGCGATTCAAACGACTTTTCGTCTCTGTCGCGGCATGGAGTTTTGACTACCCAATCGATTGACCCGAACGCGCTTTGGCTCTGGGATTTGGAAGAGTTAAAAACGAGCGGCAAAACCGATCCGGTGCTTTTGCATGGTCACCAGCAGCCCATTAAAGTCTTGCGAATCAGCGATGATTCACGATTTCTGGCGAGTGGCGGACAAGACGGCACGGTGCGCGTTTACGACATGAACAATGGGATTTCTGGTATTCACGCCTATGTTTTGCGTGGCCATTCTTTGGATGTGACGGCGGTTGAATTTTCCTCCCGCGGCCATTGGATTGCGACGGGCAGTCGTGATAATACGGTACGTCTGTGGAAATTGGATGGCAGCGTGATGGGACCCGACACAAAAATTTTGGGCGAACATTTGGGCTGGATTAGCGACCTGGCCTTCGATGAGAAAGAGCAAGTTTTAGTGTCGGCGGGGTATGACAAGAGCATCCGAGTTTGGAATTTTTCCGACAACATCTGGGGTTCCGTCAAGCCCGCGTCTTATAAAGATTTGTCGCGTGACATCCCGGAAACGCAGAGTGTGGCCAAAAAAATTTGCCTGTCCAAGGCGGGCAACACGCTGGTTTCGCTTGACATCAATGGTTGTCTTCGGATTATCAACGGAAATCTCAGGTTTCACGAAAACAGTCAAATGTTTTTTGGTAATCGAACGTTGCCGATCACGAATATGACGATTTCGCCGGATCAATCTTGGTTGATTTTCAGTTTTCGCAATAAAAGCAATCCGAACCTGAGCGGCGTGCGGCTTTGGCCTCTGACGCTGGAAGGATTATTGACACTTGCAAAAAAAGAGAATGCGACGTTCTGAGTGTGGGACGTCCTCTTTTTTTCTGATTGCTTTTTTTTGCATCCTGTGTATACTGTCACCAACGTTTTTGAAAGATTTTTACTGATTTGCACTCCGATTCGCACATTCTTGCCCAATCATGCCCTATTCCAAGAAACGAGAACATCCCCAAATCGTTCTTCTTGCCACGGGTGCTTTTGCGGTTCCTTCCATGCGAGCCATTGCCGATTCCGGCCTCTTTGAGATTCAGTTTTTGATGACCAGCCCACTCCATCGTGATCGCGCTGGCAAGCCCATCATCAATCCCGCTCGGCAATTTGCCATGGATCGCGGCATCCTCATCTCCGGTATGGACGATGTCCATTCATGGGAATTTCACAGTATCCTACAAGCGTATCGTCCCGATATTTTGTTCGTTTGTGATTACGGTTACATTCTGCCTGCCACGATTTTGCGACACGCGATTATGGGCGGAATCAATTTGCATGGTTCGCTCTTGCCAAAATATCGCGGTGCCGCCCCGGTTCACTGGGCCATGATGAACGGTGAACCGGCGACAGGGGTGAGCGTCATTCACATGACCCCGGAAATCGATGCCGGGCCGGTCATCGCGCAAAGTCCGCTCATTCCCATTCAACCTGACGAAACCGTCGAAAAGCTCGAAGATCGTTTGGCGGAATTCGGGGCCGACCTTGTCATGGAATCCTTGAGAAAAATGGTTCAAGGCGAAACGGTACGCATTATCGAACAGCTGCATCACGAAAAAACCGCTGCCCCGAGATTGAAAAAAGAGCATGGCCGCGTCAATTGGCATCATTCATCTCAGACGATATTCAACTACCACCGCGCTATGTCCCGTTGGCCAAAAACCTACACCGATTGGCAGCGGAACGATGGCACAACGATGCGGCTGATTCTTGGTGATATGAAGCCTCTGAGCGACCAATTGGACCTTCTCATGGCGGATGATTTCAGTTCGCCGCCCTACGTGGAACCGGCACTGAGCGACGCGAAACTGGATAATCTGGCTCGGCTCAAAGAACATCCAATTTCACCGCGCGAAGACGGTGACGGCGAGTTAACTCAAATGGAATTCGCTTTTGAGCGTCCCCTGTCTTGGACACCGGGGCTTGTTCTCGAAGTCCACGACAATGAATTGATCGTTGTGGCGGGACAAGGAACGCTTAAGATTTCCTCCCTTCAACCAGCCGGTAAAAGAATGATGTCGGTGCGTGAATTTTTACGCGGCCATCGCCTGATGCCCGGCGATCGATTCGTATGATCAAATCGTCGCGCGAAAATGCTAAAAAATTGTGATGCAATACGTGATGATGCCCATGATTTCCTTGCCCCATTTCACTTCGTCCCACAGCGTGCTGTCCCGCCGCACAAACTTGCTCCGAATGGCCTTGCTGGGCCTGATTGTTTTTTTTGCCTGCCCTGCCTCGCCGGTTTGGGCTGTTCGCGTTGTCATGCAGGATGGCCGGCTTTACGATGGAAAAGTCGCGGAGCTGGCCGTCGTGAATGAATCACCGGATGAAGTCCTCAAGGCAAAAGGGCGGCTGATCACCGTCATTGACGATGGCTTGCGTTTTATCTATGTGCCGCAATATATGCTGCGGCGGAATCAAAATTTTGAAGCCACTTCGGATGCCGGGCAAAAATTTCGTACACAAATTCGGCCAACAAGCGTAGCGAGTCAAGAAATGCGCGTGCTGGGCGATTACGCCACCAATGTTCCGTTTGATGAGTTTGGGCGGCGGCTTTTATCCCTTCAAGGGGGCAGCAGTTTTGCTTCGCAGGTGATTACGGAATTGACGCCGCGCTACTTGCGACTTCAAGGATTACATTTGAATAATAATCCGTTGATTTGGGACATGCGCGTGGCGACGGGAAGTATTCCGCGTGAGCAGCTGACACCGATTCTGATGCGGCTCATTGACCCGGAGGACATCAACGATCGCAAAAAACTCGTGCGGTTTTATACGGATGCCAATTTGCTGGAACAAGCCGCCGATGAGCTCAATTCGATACTGGAAGACTGGAAAAACGATCCTGAAGTAGTTCAAGATTTGGCCGCCATTCGCCGCCGACTCGAACAGATGC
>QMCD01001105.1_pt1 | contig 17177 bp, 13 predicted proteins | sample 1821841 | NCBI WGS metagenome assembly QMCD01 (sample SAMN01991225, study PRJNA193472) | Termite gut metagenome, whole genome shotgun sequencing project. | isolation source: worker | host: Macrotermes natalensis | reverse complement strand
TCGGTGAACACGAGATGGCCATACTCGCGTGGGTGAGGTTGCCCACTGAATTTCCCACGCAAAGGCCGCTGTGCCGCGAAGCACTCCGCGAGGCGGCCAGTGCTCTCGACCAACTCGGTCGCTCCGATCAGGCAGCCGCGTTACGGCAAGAAGCGGGCCTTCACGAGCCATAAATGCCACTAGAATCGCCGCAAAACCGCCACCCCCGCAAAAGAGGGAATAGCGGGTGATACGGGAATGACATGAACCATTCTTTCAATCAAGGAAGCCGACAAGGTCTTGGCTTCGCGTCGGTTGCTGGAGTTTGCGGACGGCCTTCGCTTCGATCTGGCGGATTCGTTCCCGCGTGACCTTGAAAATATGCCCCACTTCTTCCAACGTATAGCTGTAACCATCGCCCAAGCCGTAACGGAGTTTGATAATTTCCCGTTCCCGGTAACTCAAGGTTTTGAGCACTTTGGCAATTTTGTGCCTGAGCATTTCCTGCGTTGCCCCGATGGCCGGGTTTTCCGCCGCCCCATCCGGGAGCAAGTCGCCGAAATGGGAGTCCTCGCTGTTGCCCACCGGCCTATCGAGGCTGATGGGATAGCGGTTCATTGCTAAAATGCGCCGCGTTTCATCCACCGGTGCTGCGGCGGCCTCGGCGGTCTCCTCGACGGTGGGTTCTCGTCCAAATTCTTGAAGTAGCTTGCGCGACACATTCCGCATTTTGGACATGGTTTCGACCATGTGAACCGGAATGCGAATGGTTCGGCTCTGGTCGGCCACGGCTCTGGTAATCGCCTGCCGTATCCACCATGTGGCGTAGGTACAGAATTTGAATCCGCGTCGGTATTCAAATTTATCGACCGCCCGCATCAAGCCGGCATTGCCCTCTTGAATCAGGTCGAGGAAACTCAGGCCGCGATTGCGGTATTTTTTCGCAATGGAAACGACGAGGCGGAGGTTGCCTTCGGACAGACCACGCTTTGCTTCCTGGTATTTCGCAAACAGGTCTTTCACGTAACGGACCCGATTACGAAGGCTGGTGGGCGTTTCTTGGGTGAGCTGCAAGATATTGCGAAACTCGTCGATCCATGCTTGGCGTTCGTATTCCGGTCGTCCGCCTGCCCGGTGCTCGCCAATACGCTTTTTCAGCTCGTCCACACGACGGCTGAATTCTTCCAGTGTCGGAATCATGGTTTCAATACGTTGCGTTCGCAGACCGAGTTCCTCAATCAAACGCACGGCGCGGCGTCGGCTTCTTCCCAATCGCATCCACGCGGCGGCCCTCTGCTCTTCCGTTCGGGCTTTGCAGGTTGCCACGCGATAATCTTTGCGATTCCGCCTGACCATTAGCTCCAGCGAGCGCAGATTGTGGGGAAAACGTCCGATAATTTGCTGCTTTTCCAAGCTGTCGGTGACGGACACCTGCACGGTTCTATCAAACGGCAACTCGTTGTGATGAACTCTGCGGAGCGTGCGAACGGCATGTTGGAGGACATAATCGCACTCCAAGAGTTTTGCACGAAATTTTCGCCGCGTAATTTCAATTTGCTTGGCAAGGGCGATTTCCCTATGACGGGTCAAAAGGGGAATTTCACCCATTTGCGTCAAGTACATTCTGACGGGGTCGTCAGACCACGCATCGCCCGCCTCCATTTTGAGGAGTTCTTCGTCAAAAAGTTCGGCTTCCTCTTCTTCGTCTTCATCGACGAGCAGCGTATCGACCATTTCTTCTTCATCGATACCGGCATCGTCGAGATGGCGCATCTCCTCTTCGGGATTCGGGGCATCGTCAAAATCGTCTATGATGGAGTCTGAGTCGTACAAGCTAAGCTCCTCTTGTGATAAGTGAAAAAAAATATGTTATACCGGTGGGGGAAATGAGCCAAGAACAAACCTCTCAGCCCTTGGGTCGGGGGACGCTTTCTGATCTCCGTATAAAATTTGCCACGGCGTTTTCGGCTTCTGTCGCCGACCGCAACTTCCTTGAGCTTCGCCGCGTCACGCCTGTCGCCGTAGCGTGCAAAATGATGTCACCTCCTCAAATACGCTTCTCGACCGTGTTTTGGTCGCCGCTTTTTTGCCAAAAAACAAGTTTTCCGTTTGATTGACACGCGAACTTCGGAATTAGGGCCCTTCATCCTTCAATATACTTCACATTACGATATGAAGAGAGTCCATGCGATCATTTGGAAGGAAATTTCTCTCAGGCAAGTCAAACGAACGACAAAAAAACTGCCGTTTATTCCTCTTACGCGGGCAGAATCCGCCGCACCCATCCTTCCACCGCAATCAATCTAGGATGAAAAAGAAACGCTCGATCCCGCTTGTCCCCATCGAGCGGCAGCACCCCCTATGAAACAGGCCTGCATCGCGGAAATGGAGCACCCAAACGAAGATGATAAGACAGCGACCAAGAGTATATCCGAGAATGTGACATTGCCAGTTTCGTATCCTTATGTGCCTTCTCAAAAAGCCGATGTAACCAACGTCCTGTGACCTTTTGCTACAATTCTACCATCGCCCCCAAGAAAATTCAAGCAAAAAAACTTTTTTTCCTCAACTTTTCCCAAAAAATGACCGAGGGGTTTGTCTCTCCTTGCGTTACACTCCGTTGCCGGCTCCTATCGCTCACGACATTTTTTGCTGAACAATATATTACCGTTGTCTATCGTCCTCTGACGCTTGTTTCCTTGACCATGAAAGGTATAATGCCGCTATTTCGAGCCATATTTGCCGTATTCGATAACGCAGACGAAGCGGTGCGAGGGAAATAAAACAATGTCGCAAAAATACGTGTTGCCCTGTTCCTGCGGTCTTTCCGTGTATGTTGAGCCTTCCCAAGCCGGTCAGCAGGTCGCTTGCTCGTGCGGGACAACGCAGAAAGTGCCAACGCTGATGCAACTCCGGTCGTTGCCCTTGGCGGAAGAGCCGGCCCCTCAGAAGAAAATCGAAACAGGCAACATGCGACGGGCTTTTTTCTGGCTCGGCATTTTTGTGTTCGTGCCGTCGCTACTGTTTTTGCTCTGGGCTGTTTTTCTTTCCAAGCCTTTGCCGCGCGATGTTTGGTACAAAAGGGTTGAATTCACTTTCGGACAAAATAAGTTGTTCCAAGATTCGACGCCCATTCCAGAGCGGGAACTGCTCGTACTTTGGATACGCGACGAAGAAATCGACCGGATGGTGCCGATGGAGCTTTATTTTTACTTTCTCAATTTTCAGACAGGACCGAATTTCAGCTTTAATTTTCAAGAGAATTACCAAGCCCTGAAAGATGCGTGGCACATTCGCATGGTCGCGGGTGGCGTGTTGACGTTGCTCGGACTTCTTGGCCTTGTCAGTTCCTGCTTCATGCCGAAGCGAGATGTCGTCGTCACCGGTTGGAGCGGCACGGAGTGGGCCTGAAAAAATAACGAGCCGCAAGTGTCACGCGGCGAAACTTGCGGGAGAGTGATCACAACATTTACGGTCTCGATTGACATGGAAGAACAGGTTTTAGTGGTGTCGACCACGCTATTTCGCTCGCTGGGACATTTTCAAGGTTTCTGCCGCGATGTCGCGCATTACCGCAATGCGCTGTTGTCACCGGAAAACGTTCTGTTTCGGCCACGCCGTGAAGTGGAAAACGACCCCGGTTTCAAGCAGTTGATTCCGTACATGATTTTTTCGCACACGGGCGGGGACGGCGTGCGGCGTTTGTTTCAATACGTCCGCGGCAAAGGTATGGGAGAAAGCCGGCTGCACAGCAAACGCAGTGTGGGCGTAGGCGGACATATTTCCTCCGTCGATCTCGGCGATGCGGTCGACGTGTACCGCACAGGGCTGTTGCGAGAACTGAACGAAGAAGTGGTGCTCGGCTCGACGTACACGGAGCGGTGCGTGGGACTCATCAATGATGAGACGAGCGAGGTCGGTTCCGTGCATCTGGGCATCGTGCATCTTTTCGAGCTGGCGGAACCGAAGGTGACCTCGAACGAGCCGGACCTGATTGAAGCCGGTTTCGTGCCGGTGAACGACATGCTGCGCGATCTTTCCGGCTTTGAAACATGGTCCGCGATTGCCATCGAAGCACTGTTTGGCGGAAATAAAAATCTGTCGTGAGTCGCGTTTGCCCCTCTTTCCGCCGCGACTGAATGTTCAGTGAACAGAGATGCGTGTCATGCCAAAATCTTCAAAAAAATCGCCGGCAAAAGCGTCAGGTCGCAGCACGGCGGCACGAAAACTGGCGGGATTTTCGTTTATGACCTCGGATTTGATCCGTGGCCACACCGAGACGATTATTCTGGCCAACCTTTTGAAAGGTGACACCTACGGCTACGAAATCAACAAACGCATCCAAGGCCTGACCGACAATCTGTACGAACTCAAGGAGGCCACGCTGTACTCGGCCTTCAAGCGGCTCGAAATGGCCGGCCTGATTCGATCCTACTGGGGCGATCAGGAGTCCGGGGCACGGCGGCGGTACTATTCCATCACGGACGAAGGCAAGAGCGTGTACTGGCAGAGCAAAGTCGATTGGGAGAAGGCCAAGCAACTCATCGACGGCCTGATTAAGGAATTTGAGGTATGATTGATGAGCCGGGGCCTGTGCCCGCCGTGTAAAATGCTACTCACAGACACATTCCAGCTCGGCAATGCTCTCGCGTACCATTCTCAGCAGGCCGCAGAGTTTGGCCAGTTCGCCCAGAGGCACCGGAACCTCGTTTGAGACGACAGCCCGCCGAACCATGATTAGGCAGATGGCCTCAACGGTCGCGTCGACGGAGTCCATGTTGCGGTGGAGTTCTTCCAGCAGGATGGGCAGGGATGTTGGCACGGCAATCGGCGGGAAAGAGCGAGGCCTGCCGACCCGGACGTGCATATCGGACATGCAAAAAGCGGAGAGCCGGCCCGAATACGCATTGCTCTCTAAACCCTCCGCTAAGCGGGCCCGACCTCAATGGTATCGAGACCGGTCTCCACATAGACGCAATACAAGCGCATACCGGAAGCCCGGTTCGACACCATCCTGATCGATTGCAGGTTTACAACCGACAAAATATTTAGCGGATATTTTAGAGAGGAATGGCAGAAGGCGTACTGCCTTCAACGCCGGTTGCCCGACGCATCGTGATGTGATTCTAGCAGAAGCAACCAAAAACGAAAAGTGCCGGGGATAAAGCAAAATATAATATGCGGACTATTGTGAAGAGTGATGACTTGGTAAAATGAGTGGCTCCGTAACGTTTCCCTAATCCCTCTCCCCCTTTTCCATCCCCCCCTTCGGAGAAAAACCATGAGAACACTTGCTCTCTTCTGGATCGCGGCGGTTTTCGCCTGTCCCGGCCTAGCCGCCACGACGGCTATTCCCGAACCCGTTGTCAAAAGTCGGCTCCAATCCGTCGGCCTGTTCAAAAACGGCGTGGTCGTCGTACAGGAGGAAATTGACGTGCCCGGTAGCGGCAAATTTATGCTGGAAAACGTGCCCACGCCCATCCACGGCACGTTTTTCCTCGAAAGCGATGCCGTCGTCGAAACCACCGTCACACAGCGGGAAGTCGAAGAGCCGCTCGACGCAGGCCAAACGCTGGTCTATCAGAAAGATTTGGCTGGTCAGCAAGTCACCGTGTATTTTTACGACTCTGACACCAAGAAGCCTCTTGTCGGCAAAGTCGTGGAGGTTCCCGCCGCCGATCCCAATAGACCGGCCCCGCAGCAAAATAACTACGGCAATTACGCCGTCATGCCTTCGTATCGCACAACGAATCCGCCGGCGACGCTTGGCGGCCTGATTCTGGACACGGACGAGGGCCGAACTTATTTGACATCCGCTGCCATGATTAACCGCATTGTCACGGAAACGCCGGTGGAAAAAGTCAAGCGGCAACGACCGGTGATGATTTTCAATGTGAAAACGGAGAAGGCGGCGAAAATCCGGCTGTTTTACCTGAGCAAAGGCATTTCGTGGGCACCGTCCTACCGCGTGGACATCACCGACCCGAAGCAGCTGACCATTGAGCAGACGGCCATTGTGATGAACGAATTCCGCGAACTGGCGGACACCGACATTTCGCTCATCAGCGGCTTTCCGAAAATCGAATGTGAAAACGTCGATTCGCCGCTCGGTCCGAATTTTTCGCTATCGACTTTTTTCCAGCAGCTTTCCAATCGCTCGCAGCCCCAGCGAAATTCGATGATGACGCAGCAGGCCGTGTTCATGTCGAATGCCGCACCGATACTGCCTCCGACACTTCCCGATGCGTCGGCGGTGGGCGTGGCCGGTGAAGGGCCGGACATTCATTTGCAAAAAGCGGGCAAGCGGAGCATGAATTTTGGCGATGTGCTGTCGCTGTCGACGGGCAAGGCGCAAGCGGAATACGAGCGAGTTGTGGAGTGGACCGTGCCCAATGCCCGCGACGCCTGGGGCCGTTATCCGAACAGTAATAACAATCCAAATTCGCCGATTTCCCCTTTTGGCGAGCCGTGGGACATGCTCCGGTTCCGTAATCCGCTGGATTTCCCGATGACGACGGCCCCGGCGACGATTGTGGCTGGCGGCCAATTTTTCGGCCAAAATGCCAGTTACTGGGCCAGTCCGAAGGAAATGACCAAAATTCCGATCACGAAATCGATGAGCGTCCGGGTTCATGCCCAAGAGCAGGAGCGACAAGGTGACGTTAAACCGGGAGAGCGGCCGGCCGAAGTGAAAATAGTGACGCGATACGGAACACGTTACCGAGAAGCGACGATTGACGTGGAGCTGACCATCGTGAATCGCCGGGCGGAGCCGGTGAAAATGCTCGTCATGCGGCAGTTTTACGGCGAACAGGAAAAAGACATTGATGGGGCGACCGTGCGTTTGCTCAATGAAAACCTCGGTGCCATGAACCGGCAACACGAGGTTCAGTGGGAATTCGACCTGCCCAGCGGCGAAACGAAAAAACTGAACTACGCGTATGCCGTGTGGATTGCGCTGTGACGATCATAAACCGAGCCGGAAACGGCGTTGCGGATATTCTACCGCCGACCGTTTTCGATTTCTTGCACGCGGCGTTGGGCGAGGTGGAGCAATCCGCGCAGGTGGGTCAACTTGTCCACGACGGTTGAGGGACAGCCTTTCGTGGTCGGCTCGTTTTGCATGGTGGCCAAGGTGGCTGATTTGACAAATTGGTCGAGTTGATCGACAAGAAGGCGGAGTTCGTCGATGGAAAACGGGAGGTTTGGGCGATTTTCGCTAGGATTGGACATGGCAGTCGGCAGGAAATGAGGTGAAATTGCCGACTCGAAACATCCCAAAAGCGGAGAGCCGGCCCGAACACACATTCGTCACCAAAACCCTCTGCAAAGGGAACCAGACCGAAGGTATCGAACCGGTCCCCGTGCAGGCGCGAGACAAGCGCGCACCGGAAAACCAGTCTGAGACCACTCGTCTGTCGTCGATATTTTGCAGATATTTTTGGTGAGAATGGCCGAAGGCAGCCGAAACCGCCTTCAACGTTGAATTGCTCCAACGTATCGTGATGCCAGCGTAGCAGAGATTGGTACGGCTGTCAATTTTTCCAAGGATAAAACTTCGCCCGAAAGTTCCACGGCACTTCTCGACTTATGAACAACATCGCCGCCCCCGAACTCCTAGCCCCGGCAGGTTCCATCGAATGTTTACATGCCGCCGTTGAGAACGGGGCCGACGCCGTCTATTTTGGAATTGTCGGCACTGACAAATCGAATGCCATCTTTAATGCCAGGGTACGTGCCAAAAGTATTCCGCTCGAAAAGCTCGGCGATACGATGGCTTGGCTGCGTGGCCGGGGCATCAAAGGTTATGTCACACTGAACACGCTGGTGCATTCCGGCGAACTTCCGGCAATCGAGCGGCTGCTTCGGGAAATAGCGGAAACCGGAACGGATGCGGTTTTGGTGCAGGACTTAGGCGTCGCCCGGCTTGCACGACGGGTTGTCCCCGAACTTCCACTGCATGCCTCCACGCAAATGAGCCTGACTTCACGCCGGGCCATCGAACTGGCCGCCACATTAGGCATCCGGCGTGTCGTGCTTCCCCGCGAATTGTCGTTGGAACAAATCGCCATTCTGCGCAACACGGTGGACATTGAGCTGGAATGCTTCGTTCACGGTGCTCTGTGCATGAGCTTTTCCGGCCAGTGTTACGCCAGTCTTGGACTGGGCGACCCAGCCGCGAGTCGCGCCGTCGACGATCATACGAACAACCATAGCGCGAACCGTGGCCGCTGCGCTCAGCCATGCCGCTTGCCTTACGCGCTTCTCGATGAGAACGCCCAGCCCCTCCGTTCCGGTCGGCTTTTGAGTCCCTGCGATCTGGCCGCACTGCCGGTTTTACCCAAACTCATGGCCACCGGCATTCATGCTCTCAAAATTGAAGGGCGGCTCAAACCGCCGGAATATGTCGCGGAAGCGACACGTATTTACCGAAACGCCATCGACGGCATCGTTTCCGGTGTCACGAAAAATTTCCGGTACGATGAGGACATAAAACGACTTGAACTGACCTTTTCGCGGGGCTTTTCGACGGGCTGGCTCGAAGGGATCGATCCTCGCAAACTGGTTCCGGGCAACATTACGGACCATCGTGGCTCTCGGCTTGGTACGGTCGTGGAAATGCGGCGCGACGCCGTTGTGGTCAAACTTTGTGATTCCGTGCGGCGTGGCGACGGCGTGCTGTTCGACTGTGATGAGCAGCCGGAAAAATCGCAGGGCGGGCGTGTGTACGAAATTTTTCGTCGCGGAGAATCCGTCAAAGAAGCCGGGGCAGGCGCGAAAGTCCTGCTGACTTTTGCAAACAATTCGCTTGATGCCGATTTTATTGGCGTGAGCCAAGTTGTCTACAAAACAGACGACCCACAGTTTGACAAGGAAATTCGCCGCACGCTGACGAGCAGGCTGTCGCGTCCAAGTGCCCGGTGTCGCATTCCGCTTGCCCTGTCCGTTCGCGCTGTGGCGGGCGAGGTTTTGCAACTCGAAGTCAAAACGCCCAATGGAGTGATATGTGCCCTGTCGAGTGAAATGCCGCTCGAAAAGGCAAAAAAGCATCCGCTCACATCGGCAATGTTGCGGGAACAGCTTGGCCGACTGGGCGAAACGCCGTATTCGCTCGGCACGCTGGACGGGGTGATCGACGGGGAGCCGATGCTGCCTCTGAGCGTTTTGGGCAAGTTGCGGCGGGACATGGTAGAAACGCTGAACCGGGAACTTAGGTCCACGGAGTCGATGGGCGGTTCACGGAACACTCGCGTCCAGTCGGTTCAAGGGCAAACCTCCTCCCACATTAACCCTGCCCCCCAAGGGGAGATGGGAATGCCAGACGACTTGACACAGCATCGGAGTCCCACGCTTCACCTTCTTCTCCGTGACATTGCGTATTTTTCAGAAACTTCTTTGCAGAAAATCATGGACGCCGGTTGCCGTTCGTTTTACGGCGAATTTCGCAAGCCGGCCGATTATCGCGTTGCCGCGGAACAGGTGCGAAAGCAAGGCGGCGAATTTGTAGCCGTTTTGCCTCGCATTCTCAAGCCCGGCGACATAGGAATTTTGAACAAAATCGCAAAAGTGGAGCCGGACGCCGTTCTGGCACGAAATCTGGAGGAAATCGTACACTTCAGGCAATTGAATGCGACGTGGTTGAACGCCCCGATGCCGATCATCGCGGATTTTTCGCTCAACGCCATCAATCCATTTTCGTTCCAACAACTTTTTGATTGGGGCGTTTCACGCATCACGCCGGGCTGGGATTTTTCCGCAGCGACATACTCGGCGCAAATGCACACGGCGTCGATTCCGGCGGAAAAAATGGAGCAGATTGTTCTTGGCCGCATTCCACTTTTTACGGCGGAGCATTGCCTTTGGCGGGCCAATTTGGTTGAGGCCGGCAAGCCCTGCGAACATATCTGCGAGCGGCGTTCGCTGAAACTGCGTGACCGCTATGGTGCATTGCACGGCGTGCGCAGCGATTTGTTTTGCCGTATGATTGTCGAAAATGCCACGCCCGTCGAATCGCCGCCTCTCGCCGGTTACGGTCATTTTCGGATCGAATGGAATGAGCGTCTCGGCGACGCCTCGCCGGAGCAGACGGTTGAGAGGCTTTCCCCCCTTGTTTTTCACCGGCGAAACGATTAGGATTGATTCCCGGTCAAAATTTGTTTCCAGCAACGCTTCAAAGGGTGCAAACGATGACAAACAAGCCGATCCTTGCTCATGGTGTTTTCTTGCCACTGCTGTTTTGCCTCTGCCTGCTCCCAGCCGCCCTGTCCGCTCAAGCCAAGCCCTGGCCCGCCGACACAACCTTGTTGGCCTCGCCGCCCACGCTGGAAGAGCTGCGGGATAAATTGGCGGCCAACACGAAAGAATTATCGCCCGACCTCGGAAGTAAGCGACTGCCGCCGGAAGAAGTTCAAGCGGCTCTGACTGCCTTATCCACGGCGGAGGACATTTTGGCGAAGAACGTCACCGAGGCATTCCGGGTTTGGACGCTCAAACGCAAGGCCGCCGCGTTGATTACGCTGGCCTACGAACGGACGCCCGATTACTATCCGGCCTTGGTGGGCATTGTGGAGGAATTGGACAGCCAACCGGGCTGTGAGGCGATTATGATCGAGGCGGAGCGGCATGTTCTGATTATTGCCGCCCAGCTGGCCGTTGCGCCGATGGCGACCCCGGACGGCAAAAAACTGGGAATCGCGCTCAAGCCGCTGGCCGAACGCATGACAACCTTTGCACAACAGCATCCCGGTCGGGAATCGGAGCGGATGATCCGATACTTTATCAATAGCATCGACAGGACGGAATTTCGACGTGATCTTCGTGACAGTCGGCTCGCTCAAGTGGTTCCGGTATTCGCCGACTATTTTGCCAAGCGGGAAGACCGGGAAAGCCTTGTGTTCGCCGACGAACTACAGCGCGTTCAGCGGCGTCTGGAACTGCCCGGCAAAACGATGCTGCTGGACGGCTTTGGCCTCGATGGCACGCCTTTTGACCAAAACCTTCTCAAGGACAAGGTTGTTCTCGTTCAGTTTTGGGGTACTTGGTGTCAGTGGTGTATGCGGGAAATGCCGCTTCTGATCGACCTGTATGAAAAGTATCGATCCGAAGGGTTTGAAATCGTCGGCATCAACACGGCGGTTCAAGGCGATGAACGACCGGAGGCGGTGATGCAATTCATCAACACGACAACATTCGGCCCCGGCAAAAAAAAGATGGCTTGGCCTATGATCCACGAGGGGCTTTCCGCCGCCAACAAAATCGAGCCAATCTCAAGGCATTACAACATTTCGGAGCTTCCCGTCTTGGTGCTGATTGGCCGCAACGGAAAAGTCCTTTCGGTCAATCCTTCGCCGGCGTCTTTGGAAACGAGTATCCAAGAAGCCCTGCCCCCCGTATCCTTGGACGACCTGACGGACGCGGAACGAGCCTTGGCCGAGGCGGCACGCAAGAAACGCGAGAAGGAATTCGAGCAGGAAATCAAACGCGAACTCGAAGCCATTGGGAATCAGTAGGGGATTCCTCTGACGAGCCTTGCCCCGCGTCCACAGAGCCTGAATTACTGCGTTTTTTTCAATTGCTCCAGAGCCGCCCTAGCCGAGGCGCGTTGCTCGTGCAATTCCGCAAGCGACTGACGTTCTTTTTCCACGACCGCCGCCGGTGCTTTTTGCACGAAATCGCTGCCGAGCTTCGCTTCCTTGCCCTTAATAAAGCCGTCGAGTTTGGCTATTTCTTTTTCGAGCTTCGCTTTTTCGGCCTTCACGTCGATCAGGCCGGAAATGTCCACGTAAACATCCATGCCGGCAAGCGGCACGGTCGCGGAAAGCGCAGACGCGGCCACGTCCGGCCCCATTTCCGTGATATTCGCACCAGCCATCGAATGAAAGTAGGGCTTCATCGGCTCCAGAAGCCGGGCCATATTTTCGTCACAACGAACGGCGAAGGAAATTTCCGTTTTCGGCGGCACGTTTCGGCTCGCACGCACATCCCGCACCGCGCGAAGCACTTCTTGAAACACTTGGAATTGTTCTTCGGTTTCAGGACTGATGTCTTTTTCGTTGCACAAAGGCCAAGGCGCGACCACGATGCTTTCCGACAATTCCGTGTCAATATCACGCAATCTCTGCCAGATTTCCTCCGTCACAAAAGGAATGACCGGGTGCAGCAGCTTGAGCAGCGTTGTGAGCACCTTAAGCAGCATGGCCTGTGCGTGCGGTTTTTGTTCTTCGTTGAACAATCGTGACTTGAGCATTTCGACATAGAACGAACAGAACTCATCCCACGCAAAACCGTACAGCGTCCGCATGGCCTCGGAAAAACGATAATGCTCCAATGATTCCGTAACATGTTTTGTCACCGTGGCAAGCCGACTCAAAATCCAGCGGTCTTCTAACAACAAATCAACAGAATTACGAGCCGGGGGCTGTGTTCCTGTATGATTTGCAGGGGTATCGACAAAACTCATCAGCACGAACCTCGCCGCGTTCCAGAGTTTGTTGCAGAAATTCCGGGCCACTTCAAAACGCTCGCCCACAACCAAGCCTTCCGGCAACGCGAGATCGGCATCCGTCTGTGCCCACTGCGTGCGGAAATCCTGCTTGCATTTCGGACACGAAATTTTCGGCAACACACGATTTTTCTTCGTCTGCTCGACCACGGCCCCGCAGTGTGGGCATTCAAAATCCAGCGGCAATCGGATGTCTTGGCTTTCCGTACACAAGAAGGCCAGCGCAAAGCGCAACGCATCCGCTCCGAATTTTCCCTGCACGGACAGCGGGTCCACGCCGTTGCCCTTCGATTTGGACATGCCTTCGCCATATTTGTCCAGAATCTTCGGGTGAATGTACACGTCGCTGAACGGTCTTTGTCCGGTATTGAATTTGCCGGCCAAGACCATGCGGGCGACCCAGAGCGTGATGATGTCGCGGCTCGTGATGAGCGCGCTCGTCGGATAATAGTACGACATTTCCTCCGTGTCGTCCGGCCAGCCCAGCGTCGAGTGCGGCCAGAGAGCACTGGAAAACCATGTGTCGAGTACGTCCTCTTCCTGTATCAAAACGTGGCCCGGTACGGCGTCGGCAGCGAGGTCTTGTTCCTGGCTGCAAATCCACCATTCCTCTTTTTCGTCGTCCCAGAGCCAGCGAACATCCTGGCGTCCCGAAAATGCGGCCTCCAGTTCTTTTTCCGTAGTGCCTTTGCAGTACCAGATCGGAATGCGATGCCCCCACCAGAGCTGCCGACCGATGGGCCAGTCGCGTTTTTCGCTCAACCAATCGAGATACGATTTCGTATAGCGGGAAGGCGTGATGCAGACTTTCTCCTGACTCCTAACTCCTGACTCCTTCTCCACGCTATCCATTGCCACCTGCGCAAGCACATCCATTCTCACGAACCACTGGTTGTTCAAAAACGGCTCGATGGGCGTTTTTGAGCGGTCGCTGTGGGCCTGCTCGATCATTCGGTCCTCCACTTTGACGAGCAAACCCAACTCATCGAGTTTTTCCACCACGGCCTCGCGCGATTTTTTGACCGTCATGCCCGCAAACGCGCCGGCCTCCTCGTTCAGCGTGCCGTTTTTGTTCAAAATGTTAATCATCGGCAAGTTCTGCCGCAAACCGACTTCGTAGTCGTTCGGATCGTGGGCGGGCGTGATCTTGACGCAGCCGGTTCCCTTTTCGGGTTTGGCCCAGTCATCGGCGACAAGTGGAATCGGACGGCTGGCAAGCGGTAGCGTGACTTTTCTGCCATCTTTCGCCATTCGGGCCAAAATTTTCAGATTGGCAAGCGTGTCGGAATTTTTTCGTTCGATAAGTTCATCAAGCTCTTTTTGTAGTTCCGGTTTTTCTTTCTCCGGTGCGGAAATGAGCTTTTGTTTCAGTTCAGCAATGACCTTTGCCATCTGCTTTTCCGGGTCGGGATGCACGGCCACGGCGGTGTCACCCAGCATGGTTTCGGGCCGGGTCGTCGCCACCACCACAAATTCCGGCTCGCCGGGCTGCGGATCAATCACGGGATATTTGATGTGCCAAAAATGGCCTTCGACGGTGACATGTTTGACTTCGTCGTCGCTCACCGCCGTTTGCAGCAGCGTGTCCCAGTTCACCAGTCGCTTGCCGCGATAGATCAAATTCCGTTCAAAGAGTTTGAAAAAGAAATGCCGCACGGCCTTCGCACAAACTTCGTCGAGCGTGAACCGAGTGCGAGACCAATCGCACGAGCAGCCCATGCCTTTGAGTTGCGTGATGATACGTGCCTGATATTGCTCTTTCCACTGCCAAATTCGTTCCAGCAGAGCTTCGCGGCCTATGTCGTGCCGGGTCAGTTTTTCATCTTCCAGCAGTTTTCGTTCAACAATGGCCTGCGTGGCAATGCCCGCATGATCGACTCCGGGAACCCAAAGCGTTTCAAAGCCCTGCATCCGCTTCATGCGGATCATAATGTCCTGGAGCGTGTTGTTGAGTGCGTGGCCTAGGTGCAGCGCGCCGGTGACATTCGGCGGCGGAATGACGATGCAGTACGGCTTTTTGTTGGGATTCGGTTTGCTGCGGAAAATTTGCCTGTCGTCCCAGAATTTGGCCCACTTTTCTTGGGCGGTGTGAGGATCGTATTGTTTGGGAAGCTCAAGGGGGGAAGTGTCGGCCATGTTGTCTATAATCCTATCCGCGTCAATTTGAACCGACGACTCCAACCCGGCATGAATGAGCGGGGCTTTCGTCACGGCGTTCATTTTTCGTGCGGCAAGCAATCTCTTTCTTTTTGTAAACGTGTTGTTTGTGAATCGCGCCGATTAAACTTGAATGACGCGAATGCGTTCATCAATTTTCTCCTTGAGCGTGCGCTCGACGAGAAACTTCAGTGTCTGTCCCGCCCCGGCGCAGCCAACGCAGGCTCCGCGCAGTTCGATGTAAACCGTCGTGTCTTTGATGTCAATCAGCTCCAGGTCGCCGCCGTCTTTTTGTACCATAGGCCGCAGATAATCATCCAATAATTTTTCGATTTTCTTCGCAAATTGAAACGGAGACAACGTCGACGAGCTTGCCACAACCGAGTCGGAACCAGCCTGCCCGGCCTCCTGTTTTCGCAACGATCCAATATTTGTAATGAGTGGAAGCACCGGCAGCGATTGTGCCGTGGATTTTCCTTCCGCCCCCCAAACTTCATCCAGTATATCTTGCAGCCCGCCGGGCGCATGGTGGCAGGCCATGCACGCCCCGCCCGCCTTGATTGCGCCGGTGATGTCGGAAATCGAACGCAAATTCAATTCCTTGATTTTCCGTTTGATGTACGGCTCCGTCAGCGTGAAACACTTGCAAACGAGCCGGCCTTCTTCCTGTTCCTCGTTGTGAATGTCAATGCCGAGCGCATTCAAATTCACGCCTCGCCGCTGCGCCCAGTTGAAGACGGCGGCCTCCAGTGCTTCGGCCCCCATAACGGAGCAGTGAATTTTTTGTTCTGGAAGTCCGCCGAGAAAATCGACGATGTCCTGATTTTTAATGCCCAAGGCCTCGATGGGCGTGAGTTTTCGGTCTTCGATGATGCAACACAGTGCTTCCGAGGCCGCAATGGCCGAGGTGCAACCGAAAGTCAAATAGCGAGCTTCGACGATAACATCCTTCGTCGCATCGGTTTTGTGCCGCTCAACGCGGAAGGTAAATTTCAGAGCATCGCCGCAGGCAATCGAACCGTGCTCGCCAAGGCCGTCGGGATTTTCGATTTCGCCCAAATGCGTGCCGGGCTTGCCATGCACGGCATCCATGAAAAGTTGCTGCGTTTTTTGACTGTACTCCCAGGCCATAAGGGGAAGGGGTTAAAAACTAGGGATTAGAAAATTGGTGCGCACTCGCGCTTTAGTGGCCATAACGAAGTGAGTGTTCATCTCCGGCTTTACCACATTGCCCAGCAACTGTCCGAGGCCGTCGGGGCTACGGCGTACTTCAACAACTGCACGCGACGCGGGGCATACCGTTCCGTTGCCAATACCGTAACACAGTTTTGGATTTGGTCAATGATGTCACTGACACGTTTGAGCTGCACAGCCTTGGCTTCGATGCCCTCTTGCGCGGTCGTGATGAGATCGACATCCATTTCCGTTCCTTTTTTGACCTTTTCCTTGGCAACGCTTTTACGCAGTCCGCGCATTTCCTCTCGCAGTTTCTCGGCGGCGGCATGTTGGCGGGTCTGTTCCGTGTGCAACCAAGCCATCAATTGACTATTTCTGTCGACGAGGGATGCTTCATAAAATTCAAAATAGGCTTCGAGCACGGCGTTGACGATTTTATCCGGTTTTTCACGCTGCGGAAGCGACAGGGAAACAGTAAGTATTTCCGAATCGCCTTGCCTCCGTATCTTGAGTTTTTTTTGTAGCCACGCGACTTTATCCCTCTGCCGCATAACGGAAGGCAAGTTGGCCACTTCCGGCATTCTCAAAGCACTTTCAAGAATCGGGGGACTGCCCATCAAGTCGATTTGCGTCTGCACGCAAGAGCTAAAATTTTCGTTGCCCTCTTTGATCAGAAAGTGAGGTTGCCGAGAACAAATTCGTATCCATCCCGTGGCCGTGTACGGGCTGGGCCAAAAAGTGTAAACGCCGACGGCGGAAAGGAACAAGAGCAGAACGATTCCCGCCATCCATCTTTGTACGGAATTTTTCCGTTTCGCAGGCGGCGTTTCCGATGTTTGTGCGGTTTCGCTCATGGTCGTGGAGGGGGTTACTTGCGATGTTTTGTGTTTGGAAATCATCGTGCGTCTACCTCAGCCGTTCGATCTCCGCAACAGAAAGGCCTGTGATGCGTGCGATGACATCAGTGCCGAACCCTTCCTTTAACATGCCACTCGCGGTCTCGGCTTTTCCTTCGGCCCTCCCTTCGGCCTTTCCTTCGGCCTTTCCTTCGGCCCTCCCTTCGGCTCTTTCCGTGTTCAGAATAAGGCGTCGTGTCGCCATATCCCGCTCGCGGTCTCGAATGCGCTCTCGCATTTCTTTGTCTGCGGTAAAACGTTGAAATTCCTCATACGCCAGCTGAACCAAGGGGTCTTTTTCTACTAATTGTGACATTTTATCCTCCGGGAGTTTGTCGGCAAAAGCAAAAAAATTCATCCAATACTGCAAAGGACTTGCATCTAAATAACATTTACAAACGTTACGCATGTGAAGGTTTGATTTTATAATTCCATTTGGGCAAAACCTTGTCTTTGACGAGGTTCAA
>QMCD01001104.1_pt2 | contig 17184 bp, 9 predicted proteins | sample 1821841 | NCBI WGS metagenome assembly QMCD01 (sample SAMN01991225, study PRJNA193472) | Termite gut metagenome, whole genome shotgun sequencing project. | isolation source: worker | host: Macrotermes natalensis | reverse complement strand
ACAAGCGGCGGCGCCGGTGGATCCGACGCAGGCGGTGCCGGAGGCGGCAGGTACAGTGACATACCGCCAACAGGCGACACCGCACTACCAATTGCTGCCATGACCCTAACTGCATTGGCAGCAGGACTGATGATGATGTTAGCTGGAGCATACATACTTAGAAGAAAACATTCGGGCGGAGGAGAGAACCACTAAAGGTTGTCATGTTGAGTGAAGCACGTAGTGCGTAGCCAAAACATCCAAAAGCAAGCTTTTCGGGCGACCATCGATGTTGCCCGGAAAGCAATCGGTTAGACCTTTCGGCTACGCTCAAGGTAGCAATGAGGATCGCAAGTAAGGGGTGGCACTAACTTTACGCAAATGCTAGTGTAGATGTAAAGCTAAGGGCAGTAGCGCCCGCCAGCTGGTTAAACACTAGATGAGTGCAACAAAAAGTTTTGAAACGGGAGCTATCACTTCCGTTTCAGGTTGCGGACACATGTATGGTTAAAGCAAGAGTGAAAAGATCAGAGTGAAACTCATTTTTATTTTGAGTTATACAATAAATTAGTGTTTAGAGCATAGACAACACAGTCAAAGCGCAGGCGACATATCTAATCGTAGAGTTTTTAAGCCATGGCTCGAAAACTCTGCCATAACTTCGTAGAGTTTTTGGTAATGAAAGATGTCGCCTTGTAGCCATACGGACGATGATCGCATATGCTTGATGGGAGTCTTACTTTCTGCGCGGCGTTTACTGTACGTGCGGTTTTAAGGGATGCAGTGAAGAGGCGATGCAGTTGTTTGGGTGTGACAGCTATGTGGTACTTGGTATAGTAGTGGTATTGCAGGCACTCGCTTAGTAGGCAGTGCTGGGGCAAGGCCCCAGACCCCAAGTGTACACAGTAGATAGGTTTTATCTAACTAAATGCAATCAATAATTGATAAATAAAAAAAGCCATCTAACCTATGTCCCAAAATACTGATTACGCGTGGTTTTGAGCATGCTATCAAATAGTTAAATATTACCGACAAGTGTGTTACCTGCAGAAATACAAACTAAGTATAAATATACTAGTATGTACATATACTAAAAACCACACGTAATCAGTATTTTGGGACATAGGCATAACTTTTCATGTACGTACACTTGGGGTCTGGGGTCTTGCCCCAGCACTGCCTACTAAGCGAGTGCACTCATAGCCACTACTATACCAAGTGCCACATAGCTGTCACACCCAAACAACTGCATCGCCTCTTCACTGCATCCCTTAAAACCGCACGTACAGTAAACGCCGCGCAGAAAGGCAAAATCCCACCTCGCATATGCGATCATCGTCCGTATGGCTACAAGGCGACATCTCTCATTACTCAGCATTTTCCGCCATTCCTATATCACCATTGTCCACAAAAACAACAGCTCTCAATCGCATAAGCTCAAGGCAATGGATTCCCGTCTTCACGAAAATAACAGCGATGTTGTGGGAATGGCAGGAGGAAAAACCACCTCTGCTCTAAACGCTAATTTAACCGCCGAAAGAACAAAAAACGAATCGAGGTTCGTGTCGTATGTTTAGTATAATGCTCCTCGATTGACAAGTTCTATTAATGCTGATGTTTAAGATTAGGTGAAATGATTGTCGCTTAGAGCGTGGATAAACAAATTACGATACAGAAAATTAATGTTTCATGGAAAGGAAAAGCTCCAAAGAAAGTCAGCGCTCGAAAGAGATTCTGAGCTATCAACCTATGGACTTCTTTTGGCTTGTACCATTTTAGCATTGCTTATTTGTGCAATGATAGCCGTTCTGACAGCAGACCAAGGCGAGCCCACAACCAATCTGACAACTGAAGCAACGGACATATCAGTCGAAGAATATGGCAATCCAAGCCTCATAACCAGCAATGAGGATCCACTGCGTGCATATATTCGCTTTCCGCAGGCAGGTGGTTTTGCTGACAGCGTCATTATGAGTTGGGCAAACAAAACATACGCTGATGCAGAGGAAACCATAAAAGTGTTGCGCGAAACTGACGGTTCCGCACAAGGCGAAATCAACATACAATCACAGTCATATACTCTTGGTAAAAAGTACGCTTCAATAGTTGAGCAAGGAATGTTTTCCAGTACCGGTCTTGCGCACCCAACAGATGTTATCAGGACTTTTAATCTTGACGTCGAGCACAATGTGTTTCTCGAAAACTCCGATATCCTTGATATGTCCAAAAAAGAAAATATTCTCTCCATAATAAAAAGCAAGATCCTTGCCTCGGCACCTGATGCCGGGGACTATTTTGCTGATGCAGCTATTGACGAATGGCTTAACCACCTTGCTCTTGATAGAGAAGGTATCACTGTTATATTGGAGAGGGGAGTTTGCCTCCCTGCTTATCTTGGCTCTTTGAGGATTGAGCTACCATACGATGAATTGGGCGATATGCTGCTTTTGGACAAAGGAGCAATGACGGCTGCTTCGAGCCATACAACAGAACCTTTGCAGCAAACAGAGCCAGCAGATGCTGCAGCAACAAACATACCCTCAAAAGCAAGTGATATCGATCCATCGAAACCCATGATCGCACTGACCTTTGACGATGGTCCCAGCAAATACACATCGCGTATCTTAGATTTGTTGGCACAACACAAAGGGCGAGCTACATTTTGCGTACTGGGAAATTTGGTTGAGTCAAGACCGGATATAGTTAAGCGGGCAATAAGTTTGGGCAACGAAGTCATTGGTCATTCTTGGGATCACCGAGATCTAACAAAACTAACACCCGAAGAGATTGAAGAAGAAATACTGGGTACGTACAATGCGATCAAGTCTTTGGGTGGAACTGCTAAAAAAATGTATCGTCCTCCATATGGAGCAGTCGATGACACGCTCAAAGAGGCATCCGCAGAGCTGGGTTTTTCCATAATATATTGGTCTCTGGATACGATTGACTGGAAAGCAGAGAGTTCTGCTGATGTTTATAACGCTGTCATGAATGATGCAGAGGACAAAGCAATCATTTTGTGCCATGACATATACAGCGAAACAGCAGATGCGATGGAAAGCGTTATTGTGGAACTAATCGACAAAGGCTATCAGTTGGTAACAGTCTCAGAGTTACTAGAAAACTCAGGCAAATCGCTTGAGGCCGGTGAAGTATATTTTGACGGAAGATAGTTTGTACTAGGAAGTGCAGTTTTATGCTTGTTCGTCAGATTCTGCTCAGTTTGTTCCAGATCTGCCCCCACAAGCAACGGTACTAACAGGGGCAATGTCGTTGCTTACCCGGGCATAGCTGGGACAAACTGAGCAGAAGATGGCGTGCAATGATTAAATCAGTGCTTCCCCTGAGAAGCACTGACGCACAAACATTGAGCCGGCACGACGCAAGCAAAAACGCCACTTGTCCAATTAGCGAATAACATATAAAATATAATGACATAAGCCTTATGGGCATGGGGATCTGATGTACCTCAAATGAGGTATGAACGAAGCAAGGGGGACATATGTCAGGTCAAATAGCGAGCTCTCACGAGAGGCTATCGCTCAAATGCAGAAAAATCTTATCCGTAGTTTTATCCTCGGTTCTAGTACTTACCCTAACGGTATTTACTCCCGGGGATTTTTTGAGTCTGGACGGCTCGCCAAGTACGGCATATGCGGCTCAGATAAACTATGACGGAAACATCTCTAATTATCAAGATTCGTCATCCGGACAAGGCAGAACCAAAACTTTTAGTGGTGATAAGGACTTTCCGGGAACCCCTAATAACGGTCAAGACCCGGCAGGTGGAAACTACTATCAGATGGCAATTGACGCGCAAAATCAGTTCTACTATGTGTCGATGCCTATGTCGATGAATGCACTGGCAGACTGGAGCGTTACCGGTCATTTTGCTCCGGATAGAATAACAAACAACGGTGCTATGAATGGTGGCGACTTTATCGGCATCAACTTGTATCCTCGCGATGCCGGTTCAGCTGCAAATGATTCCAGAGCCGGTGGCGGTGGTGGTCTTGGTCTTGTCGGCACAAGGGGAGCTTACGGTTTAAACCTGGATTTCTTTCAAAACACGAACTATGGCGACCCCGCGAGTGGCCCGTATGGCGCTTTTCGCTGGACTGACGGCAATGGAGATTTGTCCTGGATGGGAAACCGCCCCAACCTCTTCACCAGATCCGGAACCGTTGGTCAGCCTGATCTTAGACAATGGATACTGCCGATACGCTACACCCTTCGCTGGTTTTACAACAACGGCAACCCATATATTACCGGAGAGTTGGCCGGTGGCGGCGAGGGTAATTGGTTCCAGTTTGATACACGCAATACCGGCGGAGAAGCTTTGCCGCTTACTGTGCCGGCATCGGGTTATTTCAACGTCGCTTTAATGTCTGCTAACGGAACATTTCACCAAAACTTTAAGGCATCTGTTGACCAATTGCGCGGAGAGGTAGCTGCATCAACTACGCAAGTTCGCTATTACCTGGACAGTCCGCGTGCCGAGCTTGCACCCAACTCCACAATTTTAGGCGGAGTTGGCGAAAGTATAGGCATCAGAGGTGCTTCAACTAACGTGGCAAATGATACCTATTCCTACAACGGTAACGTTCCTGCGAACGCATATGCTCAATATAAGAACGGCTATCATGCATCACGCACATATAACTACTCTGACGGGAAATCGGATTTAACATTCCCACGAGCCGAAGACGGCAATCCCTATAACATTATTAACACTTGGGATATTTACTATGCGCCTGATTTCCAGTTTGCTCGTCTGTTTACCGATAACACAGACCCACAAGGGGGTGGGGAGAAAGACAATATCGCCGGTGTGACTAACGCCACGATGACCGGCTGGCGTTTAAGCGACACAGACCTAGCGCGCGCGGGCAAAAACTACACTGTTCGTGCTCCAAATGGTCAATCATATGCCAATTTGGCTGCAGCGCGAGCCGCAGTTAATACTTTTGATAACACCAATAATGGTGCAGCTCAATCAGACACCACGCCACAAGACTTTACTGTCACTTACACCAATGCTTTCCAGCAAGCAATTGTGCGTAGTATCACCAACACTACGGGCGCACCTACAACAATTGCTACTTACAACAACACCACAAACGCCACTACCGGCACACCTAACCGACCGTTGGAAGATGGCACTTCCGGCAACCTAAAAAGTAACGTCGCCGACACAACGCTGCCCCGCACGGGTTACAACTACACGGTGACCGGACCAAACGGCAGCACTTATCCAACCATGCAACAAGCTTGGGCGGCTAATAACACTTGGGACTTGACTAACAATCCTGCGGGTGCCACAATCGATAGCTCACCGCAGATATGGACTATAAACTACACCGGTCAGTCTCAGCTTGTAAATCTGGTACGCTCTTCTGCGGATGGTCGAGGACCAAGCGGCACGGCTGAAAGTCGCAGTGGCCCCAGTGGCTCGAACATTACCTTTACGGCAACCGACACCACACTTGCTGTTTCCGGTTATAACTACACAGTTGATGTTTATGATGGCATGGGCGCACGCATAGGTGGTCCTTACAATTCACTGGCTGCAGCACTCACGGTTCAGCCAAAATACGATGCCAACGCCGTTGAAACCCCGGCCGGCACACCTGATTCGCAGCAACAAAGATTCCAAGTTAACTACACCCCAACCAATCAAAATGTTACTTATCACTATGTTGACGCAAACGGAAACACCATCAAACTCGATACCGTGATGCCGCAGCCAACCAACGCAGATATCAGCACGGTTAATGCACCTCTAATCCAAGACTATGTATATAGAGGAGTAGATAGTGCTCGCTCTGACTCTGACTTACGTGTAAACGGTGACGGCTCGTCGCAGATATATCAGATATATGACATGGATCCTGCGATTGCTCAAAATGCAAATGCCGCTATTAGCAGAGCGGATACGTCAGCGGCGGGCAATGAGACCACTGTAAGTGATGCTAAGACCAACCTGCAAAACACAATGGGCAACACAGCTGCTACTCCCCAACAGATCAAAGATGCCACAACAGCATTAAATAACGCGATAAATTCGGCCGAGACTGATCGCGCTAACGCACGTAAAGATGCCGAGACAGCAAACAATAACGTCTCAAGCTCTGCGGTAAGAAACGACGCAAATGTTGTGGCCGCAGAGAACAATCTTGCCGGTGTCTTAAACAATCCCGGCTCTACCACTCAACAGATTAAAGACGCCACTTCTGCATTGAATACTGCCGTGGCAAATGCTACGGATGATAGAGCGGCTGCTACTACAGAAGCAAATACCGCTAAAGACCCGGCAAATACTGCGCCGGTAACTCATGAGCCTGCTGTTGACCAGAGGCTTACAAGTCTGAACAATCTTTTAAATGATCCAACATCTACGGCCGATCAAATCAGGCAGGCTACCTCTGAATTAAATACGGCTGTAACCGATGCTAAAACAGCTCGCGATACGGCAAATGCCAATGCTGAAGCGGCAAAGACTGCAGCCGCCGGCACTAATCAATCCAATGACCAGCGTGTGATAGATGCCACAAATGCTTTAAACCAGTTGCAGCAAGCGGCAGCAGCAGACAGCGATAGCGCAACCACTGCGCAGATTAACACAGCTACCGGTGCTCTAAATGACGCAGTTAGCACTGCGGCAGGAGATCAGACCACGGCTAGGCAGGATGCAGCCGATGCGATGGCTCCAACTAATATCTCTCCGGTATCCAATGAGCCGGGTGTTGTGCAGAGAAAAAATGACCTTCAGACCATACTTGATGATCCCAAGTCAACATCAGCACAGATACAGCAAGCTACCGATGCCTTAAACAATGTGGTAAGTGCCGCTAAGGTTGCCAGAGACGATGCCAAGAGCATAGCTCAAGCGGCGATAACTAAGGCACAAGGCTCTACGCCACCACCGGACGCAGCAACCCTTGACGAAATAGCTGCACTTAACACTACAATAAGCAATGCCGATGCCGATCAAGCCGGTGCTTTGACAGCAAACATTATTGAGCGTGTTAACGCACTTAATACGGCCTCCGGGGCATCTGACGCTGACCATACCGCAGCAAGGCAAGATGCACAAAATGCGCTTAGCAATACCGCGCCGGTTACAAACGAACCTGATGTTTTAGCACGCAAAACAGAGCTGCAAAACACTTTAAGTAATCCTGATGCGACTACTCAACAGATCAGAGATGCCACAATAGCGCTAAACGATGTGGTTGCGCCGGCTAAGACTGCGCGTGATGAGGCAGTGTCAAACGCTAATACTGCCATAAGCTCAGCACAAGGCGATGCAGTAGCAAGTCAAGACAGTGCTGTTAAGCAGGTTGTGTCCGATCTGCAAAACGCCATAACCCAGGCAAGCAACGACAGCGCAGCGTACGTGACCGCCGATATTGATGGGCTACGATCTGAGCTGGAAAGCGCCGTTTCCGCCGCCAATCAAAACAATGCTAATGCCAGACAAGGCGCACAAGACGCTATTGCAGCTTCAAGTCCGGTGTCTAACGAGGCCTCAATTCCTGCCGAGACTCAATATCTGCAAGACTTAATAAATAACCCATCATCAACCACCGAGCAGCTTACCCAAGCAACAACGGCTTACAACAATCATGTAAGTGCGGCAAAGACCGAGCGCGATACAGCTACAAGTAATGCCGTAAGTGCGATAAATGCTGCTAACCAGTCTCCGGTCAAAGGTGAGAGTGCTGTGCAACAGGCGATTGCTGATCTGCAAAACGTTATGGCTAACGCTGCCAGCAATGATTCGGCGGCTTTAAGTAAAGATATTCAAGCGGCAACCGAAGAGCTAAAACGAATACAGCAAGAAGGGCAAGCCAAACGTGATAGCGCAACGGGAGCTGCCAATACTGCGATCACCGATGCAAATAACTCAGCCGCGAAAAATAACGAAGATGTTATTAGAGATAAAGATGCTCTGCAAAACCTGCTCAACAACCCGGACTCTACACTACAGCAGATTGAAGATGCCACCAACACCTTGAATAGCACGCGTCAACAGGCCGAATCTGATAGGGGCACCGCGACGCAAAGCGGTCAGACAGCTATCGACAACGCCAACAATTCCAACGTTAAAGGCGAGCTCCCGGTAATTAATGCCCGTGATGCTCTGCAAAACCTGCTCAACAACCCGGACTCTACCCAACAGCAAATTGAGGACGCAACAACTGCGCTTAATGATGTTGTGACGCAGGCTCAATCGGACAGACAAGATGTAGTAAATAATGCCAACAACTCCATCACTCAAGCTGATCCGGTAAAAAATCAGCCCACTGTGTCCGAGGCTATCAACGATCTACAAAACGTGATGAGCAATCCGGACTCCTCCACACAACAAATAAAAGATGCCGCCGATAGGTTAGATTCGCATGTTGAAAACGCCTTGCGAGATAGGCAGGCTGCCAAAGACGCGGCCACTGCGGCAATGAGCACTAACAATACCGCTCCGGTAACAAATGAGCCAGCGGTTGCGGCAGCGATGAGCAATCTGCAAAGTGTGAATGAAAACCCGGCTTCAACAACTGCTCAGATAGTTGCGGCAACTGAACAACTAAATAGTGCCGTTACTACTGCCAAAGATGTCCGTGAGTCTGTAAATAGTGACGCTGCGAGTTTAAATAACTCTACAAGCAGCTCACCTGTTGGACAAGAGCCCGGTGTCGTGGCGGCTATGAATAACTTAAACCAAGTGATGGCTGATGCGGCAAGCGACTCTTCAAATGCTCTCACCTCTAACATCAGGGCGGCTATGGAGCAAGTGCAAAATGCAGCCGCTGCAGCGCAAACTGCTCGTGACAACGCAAAGCAGGCGATAAGTGATGCTAACAACTCTTCTGTAACTAATGAACAGCCGGTTAAAGATGCCAAAGAAAACTTGCAGAATGTCTTGAGTAATCCGGCATCTACGAGTCAGCAAATTGCTGATGCCACAAGCACGCTAAATGATGCCAGGCAAACGGCGGGTTCAGATCGAGAGTTGGCTGCAAACGATGCTCAGACGGCTATCAACAATTCGAATCAGCCGCCAAACAACAATGCTCAATCTGTGATTGATGCTCGTAATGATTTGCAAAATACGTTGAATAGCCCCGCGTCCACTACCGAAGATATCAAAAATGGTACCAACGCATTAAACACTGCCAACCAAAACGCTTATACTGCGCGTGACAACGTTGTCGCAGAAGCACGCAGTGCAATGGAGGACCCTCAGACTCAACCGGTTACACACGAGGAAGAATGCCTTGCCGCCGAGCAAGCTCTTGAAGCCTTGATAAGCAATCCGGAATCTACAGCAGAGCAGATAGCAGAAGCCATCGCGCAGTTTGTGACCGTTGTTGAGGCGGCAAGGCTGCAACGCGAGTCTGCAATTAGCGGATCGAATGAAAGGGTCGAAGCAGCGCAGACCAGCGAATATGCCGATGACCCCGATGTTATTACTGCGTTGAATCTGTTAAACGATGTGATAAGTAGGTCGAGGACAGATGTGGCAAGTGCACTTTCTGCCGACATCAGGGCAGCAGCCTTGTCGCTAGACAATGCGGTCACAGCCGCAGCAGCATCCGGCGGCGGCACAACACCGCCGGGTGGTGGAGGAATCACACCACCTCCGAGCGGTGGAGGCACTGTAACCCCACCCGGCGGCGGTACAGTGGGGGATGGCGATATTGTGATTGTCATTGGCGGCTCAGATGCAAGCGCCGCCGGAGATGGTATCTACAGCGACTTACCACCAACTGGAGACTCGGCAATTACACTGGCAGGCATAATAGCAGCAGGTCTGTTTGGCGGACTAATCTTGATGCTGGTGGGATTGTATTTCTCGCGAAGAGGACAAGGAAAGCGTTCGCAAAGATAGATATAACAGCCCGATGCATTGTGCCTTAAATAGCCGATTACGTGTGATCGCTTGCTTCAAAAAAAGCTTGGTAAAATAATCGCAATGCGGTGACCTGGGGATTTGCAAGAAAGACTATACTAAGCTATTATAATATAATAGTAAGAATCATTCGTAATCGTTCTACAGAGGCACAAGGGGTGGGAAGCACAATGCAACAATGGTTTATTAGTCATAGTTCTGCACTCGAATTCTGGAGGAGAGAGCAAGCAAAGATTGCTACTCGGGGAAATGTTGATTTTGCGGGACATCTTCCTGCCACGATGTGTGACGCCAGCGCAATCAGAGAAAGTAGTTTACTTGGACTAACAAAACCTCTTCATATATTGGTTGGCAATGATACGCTAAGAAAATCAACTGCGAACCTGCATTGCCACATCGATTCCGGCCATTTCCCAAAAGGCAGTTTTGTTCAGCTGAAAAATGGCATATTGATCAGCTCGCCTGAGCTGTGCATTGTGCAGATGGCAAAAGAACTTTCGCTTGCCGAACTTACGGCATTGATTTTTGAGCTCTGTGGAACTTATCGAATAAATCCCACAGATATAGAACGTGGTTTTCGAGACGATAGTCCGCTTACAAACATCGAAAAGATAAGGCAGTTCACTCTATCCACAACAGGCCATATTGGTTTGAAGAGCACAAGAAATTCACTGAAATTCGCAGTTGAGGGGTCAGCTTCACCTATGGAAACAATTCTGACCATGTTGCTAACTTTGCCATACAGGCTGGGAGGCTATAGCTTGCCGATCCCTAAGTTAAACTACCCGGTTGAAACATTGAGTATGCGAGGCAAGCCAAAAGCGAAACCCAAGATTTGCGATCTGTTTTGGCCTGACAAACTTATTGATGTGGAATACGACAGTGCTTTCTACCACACTCAAGCAGAGCGTATCGATAAAGATGCAGCGAGACGAAACGCGCTTACAGCAACAGGAATAGTAGTTGTAACAGTAACAAAGCAGCAGATTATCAATGCTCAGAAGTTTAGAACTTTGGTTGGAGTACTAAGCAAATTACTGGACAGACGTTTGAAGATGCCAAAAGATTTTGCCGCAAAACACGTAAGATTGCGAAGGCAGCTTATGTCAAAGCCGGCAGGCTTACATTAAAAAGAAGGCGAAGCGGAAAAGTATCTTTCGGTGCATTGCAGATCGCAATCAATACAAAAATTGTAATAAAATCGCAAAAACATTTAAAATCGTGTCACTTTATGACGTTGATTTACGAATTGTATTAATAACAACGATTGTTGGAATGGAAGAGTTGAGGATGATCTGCTTGGATGACGATGCGTTGCTCTCGTTGCTTGTCCATAGCCCGGATAAGGGGCTGGAAAAACTTATGGATAAGTGGATGGGGTTCGTGTATGCAATCGTTAGTGGCAAATTGTCAAATGTTTGCAGTAAACAAGATGTTGAGGAATGTGTAAGCGACGTCTTTTATAAGACATATCAGAGTCGTGAGCGTATTGATCTTTCGAAAGGCACACTGAAGTCCTACCTAGCTGTGTTGGCCAGAAGAACGGCCATTGATGTTTACAGGAAGCACCAAAATACCGGCAAGGTTATACCTTTGGATGAACTGGATATGGATCCCATCGACGAAAACAACGATGTAGCGGCAATCGCAAACGACAACGAAACCAACGACCAGCTGCTTGTTGAGATAAGAGCACTCGGCGAGCCGGATAGCCAGATCATCATCCGCAAGTATTACTTTGGTCAAAGCGCGAAGGATATATCAAAGGCACTGGGTATCAAGGAGAACACTATCAACAAAAGAGCGTCACGGGCTTTAGATAAACTTAAGTTATCTTTGGGAGGTATCTTATGACGGAAGAAAATATCGCAAGGGCATTTGATGATTTTTCTCAAGCACAAACCGATGCATTGCTCAAAGATATGGATGTTGACTTTGCTGCAAGCAGCCAAGAGTCAGCGCGTATAAGGAACGCGGTATTCAAAAAAGCCGGGTTAAAGACCAGAAAGACGCTCAAGTTTCCCATGAAATTGATGACAAGCGCCGCCGTTGCAGCTGTTGTTTTCGTTTCAGTATCCTTTGTTGGTTTTGATACTGTCGCCGCTGCGATCAGAAGTATGTTCACGTTCATCCCCGGAGTGGGTATTGTGGAGAAAGAAGAAGCCTCCGCATACATGGTCGAGTCCATAACTGAAAGCATGGATGCAGGCAGCGTAAAAGCTGAGATAGCAAGGGCGGTATATCTGAACGATCAACTGACTGTAGTTGTGTCAGTTTCCGGCTTGAGTTTGTATGCCGAGGACTTAACGTTGCATAAGAATGGTGAGCCAATCAGCCCATCAGAACTAGATTCTGAAGAAACATATGTCGCTTCAAATGATGTTTTGTTTGTGCGTTCGATGACTGTAAGCCCACCTGCAAGTGATGATGTTTTTGAGATCGCAATAAAAGGTTTTTCGCAGAGCCTGTCATTTAAACTCACCCCATGTTTGACTTATGAGAGCATAGAGCAGATAGGACCAAATGATGTCCAAAACGAGATATCTATCACCGCAACAGCCCAAAGGCTAGAAGACAGACTGATCGTTTGGTGTTATCCGTTTATGGTTGATTCTGCGATAGATGATGTGATTGTGGGGTATGGGCAGCCGACAATAGGGAAGTTTAATGACAGCCGATACATAGAAACGGAGAGCGGCAAGTATTTTGATTACGTTGACCCTAAACACAATTCACATTGGTATGTGCTCGGACGTACAGTTTTTGAAATGCCGGAAAACGATAAAAATGCAACTCTGCACATTCCTTATCTTTCTATGCAGCGAGAGGTAAACCAAGAGCTCAAAGTTAGGCTCCCAAACGGATACACCACCGAAAACAGCGATGTAGCTATTGAAACTGACCTAGGAAAAATAAGCATCGCAGAGGTAAAGCGAGAGCCTTGCGAGACTGAGAAAAACAAGGATACGATTCGAATCAAATTAGCATATGAAAACTTCCACGAACTTAAGGATATAAACTCATTCATGTTTGAGATCAAAGATGACCGTTTATCTCCGTACATGCGTTTCAATGAGGAAACAGGAAAACTGGAGTACTTGGAGATCAGAATAGACAAGAAGGCAAATGTGGAAAGTGCCTTGCTAAACATTTTAAGCATTGACTACAGCATGTATGGAGAATACGTAATACCTTTGGACATTGAGTGAATTATCATTTTGAATATTTCCCTATATGTTTCGCCGCTAACAGGCGAGATACAAAATAGTACAAAAAGCGTAAAAGGGTCTGCGCTGCGATACTCACCAAGCCATGGGTTATACTATTACACATGTTAGAAACAGCCCTGAACGCTACCAAAAATGATAAATGTATTAGCAATATAAATGACTTACCAATTGGAGTTTTTGACTCCGGTGTTGGTGGGCTTACCGTTGTGCGCGAGATTATGCAGCAATTGCCAAACGAATCCATTTTGTATTTTGGCGATACACTTCGCTGTCCATACGGTCCAAGACCGTTGGATGAGATAAAAACCTTTGCCAGACAGATATCTCATTGGCTGTTAAAGCAGGATGTCAAGTTGATTGTTATTGCCTGCAACTCGGCTACTGCGGCAGCACTTGAGACCATACAGCAGGAGTTGATAGTACCCGTAATTGGCGTTGTTGCACCGGGAGCGCGTGCAGCTGTGAAGGCTACACTCACAAACCGCGTGGGTGTCATCGGCACCGAGGCCACGGTAAATTCAGACATCTACTCCAAGGCAATTCGCGCCTTGCAAGAAAATATCACCGTATTCTCCGAGGCCACGCCTAGTTTTGTAGACATAGTTGAACAGGGTCTTCACAACAGCGAGGTAATCGACGACTTAAAAGACCGCACCTCCTCCGCACATATTTCTTCTTCCCGACTAGAAATCGCTCGCACTTATCTAAGCCCATTTAAGTCACTGGATGTAGACACGTTGGTGCTAGGCTGTACGCATTTTCCACTTTTAATACCGCTGATAGCTCAGGTAATGGGTGCAGATGTTAAAATAATCTCTAGTGCTGAAGAGACCGCCAGAGATGTGGCCAGTGTTTTGGCGTATCGCGAGCAGCTGGCATCGGGAGTCAAAGAGCCTAAGCACCGCTACGTGACAACTGCTCTAAACACCGATGAGTTCGCAGAAATTGGCTCTGCGATTCTTGAGAAAAATATACCGGAAGTGCAAAGTGTTTCACTTGACGAGCTTGGCGCAGGTAGCCTTGCAAAAGAAAGGTTTGAATAGAAGATGCTAGCGTTACGTGCAGATAATCGCGCAGACGATGCTTTAAGGGTGGTGACTTTTGAGCGCAACTACCTCAAAAATGTTTATGGCTCGTGCCTGGTAAGCTTTGGCGATACTAAAGTATTGTGTGCGGCAAGTATCGAAGAATCCGTTCCTTCGTGGCTAAAAGGCTCCGGCAAGGGTTGGGTTACAGCAGAATACGCTATGCTTCCGGCCTCCAGCGGCAAGCGCAATCGTCGTGAGTTAAATGGGCAAAAAGGCAGAACCCACGAGATTCAGCGTCTGATAGGGCGTTCGCTGCGTGCAACGGTAAACTTGGACGCGCTTGGAGAGATAACCATCACCGTAGACTGTGATGTGATCCAAGCTGATGGTGGCACTCGCACTGCCTCGATATGCGGAGCTTGGATCGCGCTGCATGACGCGCTTAGCGTGTGGAAAAATGCCGGCAAGCTTAAAGGCGACCCTTTGTTTGGTCAGGTAGCAGCTGTAAGTGTTGGTATGGTGGACGGACGAGTACTGCTGGATCTTGATTATCGCGAAGACTCGCGAGCAGAGATAGACATGAACTTGGTAATGACTGCCAAAGGCGAGTTCATTGAGGTGCAGGGTACGGGAGAACGAGCAGGTTTTGATCGTGCGCTGCTTGATAATTTATTAGACATAGGGGTTAAAGGGCTGAACGCTTTGCTTGATGCGCAAAGAGAGGTTCTGGAGAAATAACGTGGGTGACTCCAACAAAGTGGTAAACGTAGTTGTTGCCACAAACAATAAGGGTAAGATCCCGGAAATTGTGGATCGCTTAGATATGGATGGCTGGAGCTACCACACGCTGAGCGACTATGGGATTGTAAGTGACCCAGACGAGACAGGTACTACTTACGAAGAAAACGCGCGCATAAAGGTGATGTCGGTGCGCGAGTTTGCCAAAGACGTTGCAGTGCTGGCTGATGATTCCGGTCTGGAAGTCTTGGCGCTTAATGGCGAACCCGGAATACACTCAGCGCGTTATAGCGGCGAAGACGCAAACGATCAAGACAACATCAATAAGCTGCTTGTCAACATGAATGACCTTGCAGACGGTCAGCGCGAGGCTCGTTTCGTATGCACCATTGTATTTGTGGATGAGGCCGGACACGAGTTTGTTGGTCACGGTGAATGTCGAGGCAGCATTGCGCATAAGCCTCAAGGCGATGGTGGATTTGGCTACGACCCGATCTTTTTTCCTGATGAAATTGCTGACGGCAGAACCATGGCCGAATTAAGCCCGGAAGAGAAAAACAGCATTTCTCATCGTGGAAAAGCGCTTAATGACCTGCGAAGACAGCTTATCCGGCGCAGAGATGGTGGCAATAACGGCAACATTAACAATAACGACAACAACAACGATGATGCTCAAGTTAAAATCGTGGCTTTTGATTTTGATGACACCGTGCTTGAAGGGCACTCTCCGGTTTATATGATACGTAAGCTTGTAATCAAAGGCGTGATATCCCCACTGGTAGCTTTAAAAACCACCTGGTGGGGCATTAGATACAAATTACATATACCGGTTGAGCAGGCTTCCGTGCGTAAATATGTTTACAAGGGATTCTCGCACTTTGCAGCCGACGAAGCTGATCGGATTATGGCTGAGTTTTATAAAGAAGAATTAAGGCACAGGCTTCGCCCAAAAGCTATAGAGACCATCAATATGCATAAAAGCGAAGGCGCAAAGGTAGTAATAGTAAGCGCCTCGTTTTATCCGATCATCAAAGAAGCTGCCGCTGACATAGGGGCTGACCACTTCATGTGCACCGAGATGGAGTCAGAAAACGGTTATTATACCGGCAATGTCTGTGGAGAACCACCGGAAGGCAAACAGAAGCTTATTCAGCTGACCAACTGGGCAGATGCAGCTTTTGGTCACGATAATTGGCAGTTAGTGGCAGCATATGGCGACCATAGAAGTGACCGTTACATATTAGGTGCAGCGAAAAACCCGGTTGCAGTAAATCCGGATAGCGGTCTTGACCACATGCGCAAAAAATGGGGCTGGGAGACTGTAGACTGGAGCTTTAAACCCGAATAATTCACCATATTATCGAGGAAACGTTTTGGTAAACGGACTAGTTGACATACCATTTAACCAATTAAAAGCGATATCATGTTTACAAGTGGATAAGGAAGTACCTGTTTTGGTGCTTCCATAAGTGATGCAGCGAATGCGATTACGTACTAAGCGAACGGATTGGATTATGGGGACAGAATACGAACCTCAAAACGGTTTTGAAAAAAGCGCCAAGTTCTATTTGGAAGCAGCGCAGTTTGCGATGGCTTCAGATAATGCTCGCTTGGCCATACATTTGTTTAGAGCAGCCTATGAGGTTGAGTCAGCACACGGCGAAATAACTTCGCCAAAAGTACTCGACGGTCTGAGAAAGGCTTGGGATTTAGCTTGCGAGGAAAATGATCGCTCGACGGCTGAATCGATATTTAATGAACTCTCACATTACAACAGTGTTGAGGAAAATGAGCAAGCTGTTTTACGCTTGCAGTCTTTGGCTTTAAGCCAGCTTGAAGACATGGGGATTTCAGAGACAGATATCGAAAACATTGCCAGCGCTGTTTCGCGCGAACTTGATGGCGAAGATGATCCCGAGCTATACGATTCCCTTAAAGATATGCTTGGGCAGATCAGTGAAGCAGTCGCAAGCGACGTAGAGTCATCGGGTGTTGGTGCGCCCATGTCGCTGCAAAAGATTGATCTCAGACCACCGGAAATGGCATCCGCTACCGAAGCCTTGAACAAGACAAAGACCGGACTTGCCAAATTAAATGATCAGCTAAATAAGATAAGTAAGCGCAACCTTAGCGGCGAGGCAAACTCTCAGCTCAATTATTCGCATCTTGTTGGTTTTGATGCTGCACTGGTTCGTATGCGTGAATTTGGCTTTTTGTCTGCCGGAGACGAAAACTTTAAAACCTTTGTGGAGCGAAGCGCGGCGATGCACGGTGTTGCGCCGCTTTCTATTGAGGA
>QMCD01001119.1_pt1 | contig 17186 bp, 14 predicted proteins | sample 1821841 | NCBI WGS metagenome assembly QMCD01 (sample SAMN01991225, study PRJNA193472) | Termite gut metagenome, whole genome shotgun sequencing project. | isolation source: worker | host: Macrotermes natalensis | reverse complement strand
CGTGGCGGGCCGCCCGGTCTGCATAGACCACCGCCTCCAACAGTGAGTTGGAGGCGAGGCGATTGGCGCCGTGAAGACCCGTGCAGGACGCTTCGCCGAGCACGTAGAGCCGTTTGATCGAAGATTCACCGTTCAGATCCACCTTCACGCCCCCGCACGAATAGTGTGCCGCCGGGGTGACGGGGATCATCTCGCGCGTGATGTCGATACCAAGCGACAGGCACTTCTCGTAGATGTTCGGGAAGTGTCGCTTTACCTCCTCCGGATCCTTATGCGTGACGTCCAGATAGACGAAATCCTCGCCGCGGCGTGTCATCTCCGTGTAGATCGCCCGTGCCGTGATGTCGCGTGGCGCAAGCGATGCCATCGGGTGGTACTTGTCCATGAACTCCTGCCCGTTTTGCAGGCGCAGGATCGCTCCGAAACCACGCATCGCCTCCGTAATGAGAAAATTCGGTTTCTCGACCGGATGATACAGCGTCGTGGGGTGGAACTGCACGAACTCCATATTTTCAACCGTGGCCTTCGCGCGGCGGCACATGGCGATACCGTCGCCCGTCGATACGTCGGGGTTTGTCGTCGAAGAGTAGATATTGCCGCAGCCGCCCGTGGCGACGATCGTGAATCGTGCCAATATCGTCTCGATGGCGTTCGTCTCCAAATTCAACACATACGCCCCGAAACAGGCCAACCCACGCGTGTGGCGCGTGACGAACTCGCCCAGATGGTGCTGTGTCAACAGATCCACCGCAAAATGATCCTCCAGGATCGTGATGTTGGGATGTTTGCGTGCTCGTTCGATCAGTGCCCGTTCGATCTCGGCGCCCGTCAGGTCCTCGTGATGCAGGATCCTGAATTCCGAATGACCCCCCTCGCGGTGCAACTCGAAACGTCCGTCCGGTGTCGTGTCGAAATGCGTACCCCATTCGATCAACTCGCGAATGATTTCAGGCCCACGGTGCACCACCATCTCCACCGCCTCGACGCTGCACAATCCGCCGCCACAGGCCAGCGTGTCGTCGATATGCTTCTCGAACGTGTCGGGCGCGTAGGTGACCGAACTGATCCCGCCCTGCGCGTAGTTGGTGGCACACTCGTCGATCTTGCCCTTTGTCGCGATAGTGACGTGCCCGTGCTCCGCCACGCGCAACGCGAACGATAAACCCGCCACACCCGAACCGATGACCAGAAAATCTGTTTTCATGGCACGAAGATAGTGAATTTTTGTCTACTTTTGAAGCCATGAAAATCGACATCGACCAATTCGATTACGACCTTCCGGACTCCCGTATCGCGAAATTCCCGTTGCCATACCGCAGCGACTCCAAACTGCTCACCTATCGCGACGGCACCATCGGAGAGGCACGTTTCCATGACCTTCCCTCCCTTCTGTCCCCCGATTCGCTGCTCGTGTTCAACAACACGAAAGTCATCCGTGCGAGGCTTGTGATGCACAAACCAACCGGTGCACGCATCGAGATCTTCTGTCTCGAACCGCATGCCCCGGCCGATTATGAACGTGCCTTCGCCGCTCGTGGGACGTGTGAGTGGAAGTGTATGGTCGGGAATGCGAAGAAATGGAAAGAGGGAGCCATCGAAGCGGCCGGATTGCGTGCCTATCGCACTGAGTCGGAAGGTATTGTGAGGTTCGAGTGGGACGGCGACCTGACCTTCGGGCAGCTGCTGGAAGAATTGGGGCGCATCCCGATACCGCCGTATCTCAATCGTGAGAGCGAGGCATCGGACAATGAACGATATCAGACCGTCTATGCCAAGTGGGAGGGTTCCGTGGCGGCACCGACAGCGGGATTACACTTTACTCCCGAACTGTTGGCCGGTTTCGAAACGGAGGAGGTGACGTTGCATGTCGGTGCCGGTACGTTTTTACCCGTCAAGGAGCGTGACGCCGCGCTGCACACCATGCATACCGAACATTTCGAAATCACCCGCTCCGCCATCGCACACCTCTTGCAGCGTTTCGGGAATATCGTGGCGGTGGGTACGACGTCCGTACGCACGCTCGAGTCGCTTCCCGTATTGGCGTGGCGCGTTAAAAACAGTCGGAGTTTGGATACCCCCGTGGGGCAGTGGGAGGCGTACGATTTGCCAGGTGACTTTACTGGGCGTGAAGCGTTGCAGGTACTGGTGGACCACATGGAGGAGAATCATCTCGACCGTATTCATGCCTCGACACGTATCATGATCACACCCGCGGGATTCAGGTTTCGGATGGTGGATGCGCTCATCACCAACTTCCATCAACCCCGATCGACATTGTTGTTGCTGGTATCGGCATTCGTGAAGGGCGACTGGCGACGGATCTATGACTATGCCCTCGCGAACGAGTTTCGGTTCCTCAGCTATGGCGATAGCTCACTGATTTTCCTTACGTAATTGGCGTCGGACGAGACGTGAGAGCTCTTCAACCGAGATGTTTCGATGGAGGGCGCTGTCCAGTGCCACGGAGATGCGTCCCGTCTCTTCGGAGACAGCGACGATCAGGGCATCCGAGATTTCGGACATGCCGATCGCCGCACGGTGGCGCGTGCCGTATGATTTCGGCACGTCGGTCTGTGTCACCGGAAGGATGCACTTCGCTGCCACGATACGTCCCCCGTTGATCACCACAGCACCGTCATGGAGCGGCGAATTCTTGAAAAAAATATTCTCCAACAGCGGAGTCGAAATTTTCGCATCCACCGCGATACCACCCTCGATGATCAGATTCAGATCGCTCTGACCATTGATAACGATCAGGGCTCCCGTTTTCGACGACGCCATCTCGGTACATGCCGTGGTGATAGCTGTCACGGTGGCCGATGAGTCCTCCTGATGTGTGTGTGTGAAGAAGCGCGAGAGGAATCCGAATCGTTTGCGACGCATGCCGATGATTTGCAGGAAGCGTCGTATCTCGGGTTGAAAAAGAATAATGAGCGCGATCACACCCACGCTGACAACCTGCCCGAGGATGGACGACAGGAGTTCCATGCCGAGTAACCGCACGACGATCCAAAGCAGATAGATCATCAATACCCCCGTGACGATATATGGCACGTTCGTACCGCGTGTCGCACGATAGATTCCGAACATGAACAGCGCCACGAGAGCGATGTCGATGATGTCGATGAAGGTTATGGGTATAAAGTCAAGCACGTTGTGAGTACAAAATATCAGTCGATACTACTCGTTTTTGTTCTCTTTTTTCTCGATGGCGTACAACCGGTTCGTCTCCTCCAAAACAAGCGGGGTGATGTTGAGCGTAGAGTCGGCGTCGATCAACATGCCGGCATTCAGCACCAGTTTGTACTGTCCGTTGTTGACGTTCTTCACCGCCTGACGGATCAACTCCTGGGCACGGTTGCTCAACACGAAACTCTCCTCCTCCAACGTGGCGGCCTCTTTTTGAACCGAATTTTGATATGCCCTCATGCGGCGCTCCAGACTCTCCTGTTTGGCTTGTGCATCGGCGGTGGTGATGAGGTGTTTTTCGTACTTGCTCTGCAAGTCCTGCGCCTCCCACTGGAATCCCTGCTCCTTTTTGGCCCATCCCTCCTGTGCCTTTTGGGTACGCTCCTCGAGCGGAAGCACCTCCTCCAAATAGAGATCGCTCTCGGCAAGCACCTGGTCCGCCAGCACGTACACAATATCCCCGACGGGTATAGCGTCGAGAGATTCGACCGTTTGCGTCTTCCTGCCGGTGCAGGCTGTCAGAACGATAACGAGTACAAGGGCGAGCGGAAGGAAAATTTGTCTGTTCATCATGGCGTAAAAATTTTATTTTGACCCAAAGGTAGGGAAATTTTACATATATTTGCAACTATGTATGAATATATCGTAGGAGCCGTTACGGAGCTCACGCCGACTTATGCCGTTATCGAAACCGGCGGGGTGGGCTATTATATGCAGATATCGTTGCAGACGTTCTCGAAGTTGGAGGGTGTCGACGCGGCGCAACTCTATGTCCATTTTGTGGTGCGTGAAGATGCACAGTTGCTGTATGGATTTTCAGACCGGTTGGAGCGTGAACTGTTTCGTCACCTGATCGGGGTGTCGGGCGTGGGGGGGAACACGGCGCGGATGGTGCTGTCGACCTATACGCCTCAGGAGTTGCAGGGGATCATTGCGACGGGTAACGTGACGTTGCTGAAGAACGTGAAGGGGCTCGGGGTCAAAACGGCACAGAAGATCATCCTCGATCTGAGTGGCAAGTTGACCGATCTGGATGACATTCAACCCGGTAAGTCGGGTGGTAAGGGGGGCGATCCGATCTTCGACGAGGCGTTGTCCGCGCTCAAAATGCTCGGTTTTGCAAAGGGTGTCTCCGAGAAGGCGTTGAAGGCCGTTGCGACCGAACATCCCGATGCCACGACCGAGGAGTTGGTACGTATGTCGTTGAAAAAACTCTAACCGATGAGGCGTTTCTGCGTATATATCCTCTTTTTGGCCCTCGCTTGGACCGGTTGCACCGATCCGAACGAGAACCTGATCCCGTCGAAACAGGACGAGATACGGAGTTTTCTCGATGGGCAGCAAAAAGAGTACACACAGATCGACCTGAATACGTTTCGTTATATCCGTGATCCGTCCGAGGAGGTGGAAGAGCCTGAAGAGCCTACGGGTCCTGAGAATCCTGAGGAACCGACAGAGCCTGTCGATCAGCCGCAACAGACGGAGGAGGAGGAGCCCGCTGAACCCACAGATCCTGTCGATCCGGAGGAACCGCTTGAACCCGAGATCGTTGCGGGTGACGAGGTGACGTTGACGTGTTGGATCTACCCGTTCATGAACGCAGCGATCTCGGAGGATCAGATGCCGTTGTATACGAACGATCCTGTGTCTGTCGAACGCCTTCGGGTGTCGGGTGTGGAGGTCGATTTTTGGGATGTAAGTCCGTTGGTGGTGCGTGTCGGTGAGGGTGACGTGATGCCCGGTGTGGACAAGGGATTGGTAGGATGTCGGCGTGGGGGTTTTGTGGAGTTTTATATGACGTTCGTCGATGCCTATGGCAAGCGGGTGGTGGGGCTGCTGACCGATAAAACGCAGTCGATGGTGTTTTTCTGCCGCATCGAACAGGTGAACGGCGTTTAAGAAGAGGGGCCGAGGGGAGAATCAAGGAGATATTAAGAGCGAATGATGAAGAGAATCATATTTTTATTGGGTGTGGCGGTTGCCATGACGGGTTGTGCCGAGCGTGTCGATGACACCTATTCCGGCAATGCGCATGCCGAATCGTTGGCCGAATGGATGCGACTGCACCATGCCGAATTGTTGGACAATTATCACGCGCAGGATGTCGAGGTGCGTCCCGAGGGCGGATTCTATGTAGATCTCCTTTCGGAGGGTGACCTGAATGCGCCCGGACTCACGAATGAAGCGACGGAGTGGGTGCGATACGAGTGGGATGAGCGGAGTTTGCAGGGTGATATCCTGACCACATGTGACGAGTTGTTGGCCCGCCAGGCAGGTGCCTACGCGCCGCGTACGCACTACGCGCCGATCTATCGACCTGACACGCTGTTGTCGCCGCTTCGTGCGCCGTTCCTGTTGGGCGAGACGTATGCCGCGGCGCGTGGATTCTCCCGTGAAGTGACGCTGAAAGCCGGTACGGAGGCGATTCTCTATCGTGAGGGTGCGGATACTGTGTCGTTACCCTCGATCGCACGGTTGAAAATTGTCGAGGTGGTGGCGGACCCGGTGGTGCACGAGAGCCGTACGCTGGAGACCTATGCGCAAGGGTTTGAAATGCTCACGCCTGTCGATACGTTGCCGCCCCTCTACATGGATCGCACGTGGGTGCCGACCGATGCGGATCTGTTGGCAAGGTTCGGTAGCGGTACCCCCGGGGAGCGTGTCGTGGAGACGGATAATGTGTATATATGGTACGTGATCCGTAGTCTGGACGGGTTTGTCGTCGAGACGAATATCGCCGAAGTGAAGGCATCCGCGTGGGGCGAGAAAGGGAGTCACGACAGTTGGTTCAGCTATCAGCCGTCGATCAATAAGGATCGGAATCTCATGTTTTGGTACTGGATCGTGACGAATGCCCGGTTCGGTGCGTGGCACGCGGCACTACTGCCTTCCGATTATGCGTATGGGGCATACGGTGCAGAGGCGACCGAGACGCATGCCGCGGTGCAGGGGTATGAATCGCTGCGTGTCGAGTTTTACATCGAGCCCAAAGCCGAGGATGGAGAGGATGGAGAGGAGTTGGTGAAATAGTTGGGCATAAATTTTGAGGTGTCGAAAATAAGTGTTAGCTTAGCAGGAGAAGTATTAACTTAACAGTACACGGTATGATTATTACATTTAATGAACTGCGCAGGATTAAGGATAAGTTGCCCAACGGGAGCATGAAACGTATCGCCGATGAGTTGGGGATTTCGGAAGACACGGTACGTAACTATTTCGGTGGCGCTCATGTCGAAGCTCCCCAAGGTGCGGGTGTGCATTTTGAGCAGGGGCCCGATGGAGGTGTCGTGACGTTTGACGATACGGCCGTCCTCGATGCCGCTATGAAGATCCTCCAAAATCAATAATAAGGTCGCATAAATATTGAAAATCCCCCACCGTCAGGTGGGGGATTTTTCGTTTGCGTTATTACAATAATTTTACTAAATTGCGTTCCGTATGCAAAAACTACTGCTATTCTTACTATTGTTATGTTTTTGTGGCTGCACGACGTTATCCGAGACGGAGGTGGTCCCTGAGGATGTTGCCAGCTATTACGACGGGGCGGAGTTCTCTTCCGGTTATACGAGTAGTCCCACTGCCATTTACTCGCTGAGAAATGTTCAAAAAGCACTCGAACTCGTCTCTGAAAATCGACAAACGAGGGCATTCCAACTTCAACCGACCCATCATTATGTTCGTTTTCTACCCCAAAACGAAACCGATATTTATATTCTTTCGGACAGCCTCGATCTCGATGTCTGGTGTTATCCGTTCGACCGTGAGTTGACTTACGAGGAGATGCAGGAGCATAAAAACAACAAGATCAATGGCTATGCCTGGCAATATTGTCTTGTCGAGCCGGATTTTCCGTTGCCGACCGAAATGGCATGCGAACTGCTCGATTATGTCTATTTGCAACCCGACGATGAGGAGACGATCACCCGTTCCGGCAAAACGTACCAGCTCTCCGCAGCCGATTATGAGGCGATTATCGACAAATCGGTGGAATTGACGGGTAAGGCTTTGCCCGAGACTCGCGACACTTGGATTCCTTCGGCATCGGTAGTTTATTATTCGGCAACCAATCAGACTACAATACCTTTGCAGAATGTTTTGGTTCGTGCGAATACCGATTTTAACAGCGGTGATGTGTACACTGATGCTAACGGATATGTATCCATTCCAAGTGGTTGGGGCGGAAAATTTAGAAACAGCGTCCATTATAAAATAATCTGGAGAACGGACGATTGGAAGATTCATGACGATTTGGGTAAGGCAAAATACGAGCACGACAGGTGGCAAAGAGAACATTGGAATTGCGTGTTCGATGAAAGAACCAAAAATGAAGAGACTATGTGTGCCACGATGCACTGGGCGCTGCATATCTATTTTTACGAATCGCCGGAATCCACAGCAGGTTTGGTGAAATGGAGGCCAACAAAAGCCGATCCTCTTAAATTGAGGATGATGTGGGATAGTAATCCTAATACCAATTGGACAGGTCGGTGCATTCCATTCTTCTATAATGACATTCAGGTACGTAATCCCGAAGGAGGTCATCGTGAGAATACAGAGCATTTTGCTACAACCATTCATGAACTCGGACATGCATCCATGTATCAGGCTTTGAAAGATTGGGATGAACTTAGTCGTTGGAATGATTTTAATTTACCTGCGCTCGAGTCTGGTGATAATGATTTGTTTGAGACTTGGGCACAAGGAGTGGCCTACGTATATATTGAAGAGTATATTGCCCAAGGGTTATAGTGACTATATGAACTATGAAACAAACTACACTGCCGTAGTGGAATCTCTGATGAATCAAGACCCAGGATTTACTTTGGCAGTATTGCAATATATTTTCTTCGGAAAAGACAAATTGAACGAGTGTCGACAACCGGTGAAAGATCTAAGGCTTATCGATGACAGAGTGGTGGATTACATATTCGACAACTCCATACGACCACAACCGAAACTCGATCCTTTCAAACCTCCTTTTTCTTCACCCCCTCCTCCGACCCCGCCCGTCCCTCCACGGGCTACAAGCCCGATCGCAGCCCTCTCTGTTGGGCAGAATATGGATGGGTATAGCCTCCTGTTCGACACGAACGAGGCATCGTGGCCCAACGAGCACATCTACTGCTACTACTCCTTCGAGAATGACGATCGCAGTCGCAGTGCGTCTCTTGAAATCGAGTGGATCCCGGAGACTCGTTCCCGATACATTCAAATTTATGATGGACAGAAGACTCATTACGTTTGCGACAGTGGCGGCACCAGAAGTGGAACGGGCACGGCTGGCTGGCTAACCAACGCTTATTCTTTTCCGAAACAAGGGCTGAAACTTGTCAAAATCGGCTTTTTCACCTCCTGGAGTCGCCAAAACTTCTTCCCGATTGCGATGGTCAGCACCTCGACCTTGCCGCCACCGCCCGCTGCCCCCTCGTTTTTCACGATGGGGATGAATGTCGATGGCAAGACGTTGACGTTTAATGACAAAAAGGCGTTGTGGAATAGTCCGATGCCGGGCATAGCATATCATCTGGCCTTTTCGAATCCATCTCAAACTCGAAAAATCGACCTGTGGTTCTACTCGCATCCGACGTTCAGGAATGTTTTTGTCGAGGATAGTGCCGCTCCGCCCACACCTATTTATCGTGATGGACGCTACACTTACACCTTCCCGGTCGATGGGTTGATGTTGGTCGAGGCTTCGGCAGGTGCTGCCGAGGTGTTCACATCACTTCTATCCTCTTTTCAATAAGTATCAATTTAAAATTGAATCATGATGAAAAAGATAATACTTTTTTTAGTCGTTTTATTTACGCTGACGGGGTGTATTGATGGCCTCTTGGATTATGAGATAGCGACAAACTACATCTATCGCAACGACACGTCGTCTGACATCACTATAACGTCCTATACTCCTAACGGTCCACTCGATACATGGACGGAGATCGATGGATGGAAGGAATATATGTCGTTTGTGATTCCTGCCGACGAAGAACGCATTGCTACTATTGACCAGAAAAGGGCGCCAGGTGATAAAACTGTCATCCATACAAGGGGGAGGGAAAATAATTATATCCCCCCAATGAGTTGGCAAAGTAACGCAACGGGGAGAGATTACACGCTTGTATCGAATGGTGAGCGGATTGTCAAACAAACGGTCATGTACAACGATGAATTGTATCGCTTGGAGAGCTACACGCTCATTGATGATGAGTTGCGCAACGCCACTTTTCTGTATGTCTTTACCGATGATTTCTTCGCCAATGGAGAGTTGGTCGAGTGAGAATTACGACAAAAAAATCCCGCTCATTGAGCGGGATTTTTATTGAAACCTCCGAGGTTACTTCACCTCTTCGAACTCCACGTCCTCGGGCTGACCCGAATCGCCGTTCGGCGATTCTGAGGCACCTTCGGTGCCTTGGCTGCCGGAGGCAGCTTGGTCAGCCGTCGCTTGCTGTTGCGCGTAGATGTCTTGCGACGCGGCTTGCCAAGCGGCATTGAGTTCTGTCATCGCGGTGTCGATCGCAGCGAGGTCACTGTTCTTGTGTGCCTCTTTGAGCTTCTCGAGTGCCGTTTCGATCGCCAACTTCTTGTCCGCAGGCAACTTCTCGCCATACTCCTTCAACTGTTTCTCGGTCGAGAAGATGTGGCTGTCCGCGGCATTGATCTTGTCGATACGCTCCTTCTCCTCACGGTCCTTGGACTCATTGGCCTTCGCCTCGTCGCGCATGCGCTGGATCTCAGCCTCCGTAAGGCCGCTCGATGCCTCGATACGGATCTGTTGCTCCTTGCCGGTGCCTTTGTCCTTGGCCGACACGTTCAAGATACCGTTCGCGTCGATGTCGAACGTCACTTCGATCTGTGGCACGCCACGCGGTGCAGACGGAATTCCGTCCAGATGGAACCGTCCGATGGATTTGTTGTCCTTCGCGAGGGGGCGTTCTCCCTGCACGATATTGATCTCCACCGAAGGCTGGTTGTCCGCCGCCGTGGAGAAGGTCTCGCTCTTGCGTGTCGGGATGGTGGTGTTGGACTCGATCAGTTTCGTCATCACGCCGCCCAGCGTCTCGATACCCAACGAGAGGGGCGTCACGTCCAGCAGCAGCACGTCTTTCACCTCGCCCGTCAGCACGCCTCCCTGGATCGCGGCACCCACGGCCACCACCTCATCGGGATTCACGCTCTTGTTGGGCGTCTTGCCGAAGAAATCCTCCACGACCTTCTGGATTGCCGGGATACGCGTCGATCCACCCACGAGGATTACCTCGCTGATATCCTTGGCCGTCATGCCGGCATCTTTGAGTGCCTTTTTGCACGGTTCGAGTGTCTTTTGAATTAGGTGGTCGCACAGCTGCTCGAACTTGGCGCGTGTCAATGACATGACAAGGTGCTGGGGGATACCCTCGATGGGCATGATGTAGGGCAGGTTGATCTCTGTCGATGTGGCGGACGAGAGTTCGATCTTCGCCTTCTCGGCAGCCTCTTTAAGGCGTTGCATCGCCATAGGGTCCTTGCGCAGATCCACATTGTGTTGCGCTTTGAACGCCTCGGCCATGTAGTCGATCAGCACGTGGTCGAAGTCGTCGCCACCCAAATGCGTGTCGCCGTTCGTCGATTTCACCTCGAACACGCCGTCACCCAGCTCCAAAATAGAGATGTCGAACGTACCGCCACCCAGGTCGAATACAGCCACTTTCGCATCGTTACCCTGTTTGTCCAGGCCGTACGCCAGTGCCGCAGCGGTGGGCTCGTTGATGATGCGTCGCACTTTGAGACCCGCGATCTCACCCGCCTCTTTCGTCGCCTGACGCTGCGAGTCGGAGAAGTAGGCCGGTACCGTAATCACTGCCTCCGAAACCTCCTGTCCGAGGTAATCTTCGGCCGTTTTCTTCATCTTTTGGAGGATGATCGCCGAAATCTCCTGGGGGGTATACTGACGTCCGTCGATCTCCACGCGAGGGGTGTTGTTGTCGCCCTTCACCACCTTGTACGGCGAGCGTTTGATCTCACCCGACACCTGGTCGTACGTCTCGCCCATGAAACGTTTGATCGAGAAGATCGTGCGTGTGGGGTTCGTGATCGCCTGACGCTTGGCTGGTTCGCCGACTTTACGCTCCCCGTTGTCCGTGAATGCCACGATCGAGGGTGTCGTGCGGTGCCCCTCCGAGTTGGGGATCACCACAGGTTCGTTACCCTCCATCACCGCCACACACGAGTTGGTTGTGCCTAAGTCGATTCCGATAATTTTTGCCATAGTATTGATATTTTTAGTTTTTAATTTTGCTTGCACCCCACGATCGTCAAACTTTATGCCATGTGGATTTTCCTGTCAATTCATGACAAAATGGCAGCACCTTTAAGAAAGGTGTTTTAGGAGTAGGTTTCTCGTGATGTTTCCGAAACCCATCACAGAACCGACAAGTCGGAATACTAAATGCAAGGCATTGCCTCCGCCCGAAGGGCGGATAAAACAGAAAATTCCGCTTATCCCTGTAAAATAAGTTTTCAATTTTGGCTTTAGCCAAAATTGAAAACGAAATACAATCACCCCCTCCTTGGGGAGGGGGTAGGGGTAGGGGGAAAAGCGGCGGTGGCGAATACGGTAGCCGCGAGGGCGGCGGTTTCGGTACGGAGGCGTTGTGTGCCGAGGGAGATCGGGATAAAGCCGTGCCGTATGGCAAGATCTATTTCCGCAGGGGAGAAATCACCTTCGGGACCGATCAGGATCAGGACGTTTGTGTCGCGTTGCAGGATGTCGGGAAGATAACGACGCTCTCCCTCGCCACAATGGGCGATCAACTTTAATCCACCGAAAGGCTGTGTGATGAGATCCGTGACGGGTGTCAGGTCGCAAAGGTGCGGCCGCCACCTCCGCAATGACTGCTTCATTGCGGAGGTGACGACGCGCTCCGCGCGTTGTTGATTGACGGAACGGCGCTCGCACCGTTCCGTCAATAGCGGCCGCACCTCGGTGACACCTAACTCAGTGGCTTTCTCGAGGAACCACTCGAACCGCTCGGAGTTCTTGGTGGGCGCGCAGGCGATCGCGATAGTACGTGATTCGGGAGTGAATTCACGGTCGATAATCTTTATCCGGCACGCCCGTGGATCGGGATCCGTGATGCGGCAGGTGTATAGATTTCCCTGGCCATCGGTGATGTGCAGCGTGTCGCCGGACGTCATCCGTAGCACACGAACACAGTGTTTCGACTCCTCCTCCGGCAACGTGTCGCCCATTTGGGTGGCCGGTACGTAAAATAATTTCATGATGGGCAAAAGTAACAAAAATTTACTATCTTCGCCGACTGGTAGGTCGTGTGCCTATACAAAAAAGCACATATATAAAACTTAGATAAAGATGAAGCGTTTAATTTTAATTTCCTTGGTGACACTGATGGGAGCACTGACGATGTTGACAGGATGTAAGGGTACGGAGGTGAGTGCCAATCCCTTCTTCGAGACATGGGACACGCCGTACGGGGTGCCGCCGTTCGACCGAATCAAAACCGAACACTACATGCCTGCGTACGAGGCTGCCATGAAGGAGCATCTGGCAGAGATCGAAGCGATCGTGTCCAATAGCGAGGCTCCGACGTTCGAGAATGTGATGTTGGCCTATGACCGTGCGGGGTTGAAGTTGGAGGAGGTGAATCTCGTCTTCTCGATGCTCGTGAGCTGCGTGACCAACGACGAGATGCAGAAGATCCAGGCCGAAGTGATGCCGCGCCTGACGGCACACAATGACGAGATCCTCATGAATGAGGCACTCTTCACCAAGATCAAGGCTGTGTATGACCAATGTGCCGCCCTGAATCTCGATCCCGAGCGGGCGCGTCTGCTGGATAAAACTTACACGGAATTCGTGCGTGCAGGTGCGCTCCTGGATGCCGCGGGCAAAGAGCAACTCCGCAAGATCAATGGCGAATTAACCTCGTTGGGTGTGACGTTCGGACAGCACGTGTTGGCCGAGAACAACGCTTTCGAATTGGTCATCGACGAATCGCAAACGGCCGGACTGCCCGAGGGCGTGAGGGCCGCCGCGAAGGAGAAAGCCGAAGCGAAACAACTCACGGATAAATATATCATCACGTTGGATGCTCCGAGCCGCATCGCATTTCTGACATACGCGCAGGATCGCGGTTTGCGTGAGCAGGTGTTCAAGGGGTATATCGAGCGCGGCAATCGCAACGATGCGAACGATAACAAACAACTGGTACTCGATATCGCACGCCTGCGCAGCCAAAAAGCCAAACTGTTGGGTCACAAAGATTGGGGTTCGTATGTCGTGTCGAACGAGATGGCTAAAACGACCGCTGCCGTGTATGACCTGTTGGATGAGATATGGACTCCCGCGTTGGAGGGTGCCAAGGCCGAGGTGGCCGAAATGCAGCCGCTGCTGAATGCCGATGTGCCGGGTGCAACGTTCGAGGCGTGGGACTGGTGGTTCTATGCCGATAAGGTGCGTAAACAGAAATATGCCCTCGATGAAGAGGCGTTGAAACCCTACTTCTCGCTCGATAACACGGTGCGTGGTATCTTCGAGCTGTCGAACCGCCTGTTCGGATTGACGTTCCGTCCGGTGAATATTCCCGTGTATCACAAAGATTGCTCGGCGTATGAGGTGCTGGATGCCGATAACTCGCTGATCGGTATCATCTATTTCGACTTTTTCCCCCGTGCAAGCAAGAACAATGGCGCGTGGTGCGGCAACTACCGTATCCAGCGTTACGACAATGGCGAGCGTGTGGCACCGATCGTGAGTATCGTTTGCAACTTTACACCTCCTACGGGCGATAAACCGGCCCTGTTTACGTTGGAGGAGGTCGAGACGCTGTTTCATGAGTTCGGTCACGCACTGCATTTCCTGCTGTCGGACGTCAAGTACCGCGGCCTCACGTGGACGGAGGGTGACTTCATCGAACTGCCGTCGCAGGTGATGGAGAACTGGGCCGTGTCGCCTGAGATGTTGCGTCTCTACGCCACCCATTACCAGACCGGTAAGGTGATTCCGGATCATCTCGTGAAGGCGATCCAGAACAGCGCGAAGTTCAACCAGGGTTTTATCACCACCGAATTGGTCGCTGCCGCGCTGATCGATCAAGATATTCATTCGATCACGGATTTCGAGCCTTTCGATGTGAATGTGTTCGAGCGTGACGCCCTGAATACACGCCGTGGATTGATCCCGCAAATCGTGTCGCGTTACAGGTACCCCTACTTCCTGCATATTTTCGACGGTGAGTACTCCGCCGGATACTACTTCTATATCTGGGCCGAGGTGCTGGATAAAGATGCTTTCCGGGCGTTCAAGAGCACGGGCGATATCTTCAACCGCGAGGTGGCTCGTAAATTCCGCAAGGAGATTTTGGAGCGTGGCGGATCGGCCGACGGAATGACGATGTACCGCAAGTTCCGCGGCATGGATCCTGATAAATCGGCTATGTTGATTGGGCGCGGTTTGATGGAGGAACCGATCACGTTGCCCGTGGGAGTGGCGGACGTGTCGCTTGGAGAGTAATTTTAATCAAAATAAATAGATACAAAGAGCAATGAAGAGATTGGTAATGAGTTTAGCAGCAAGTTTTATTACGGTACTGGGCCTGAATGCACAGGAGCTTCCGGTGATCGACACGACGAACCCGCTTCTGAGTGAATGGACAACCCCCTACCAGACACCGCCGTTCGATAAAATCGAGTTGAAGGATTATAAACCGGCATTCGAGGTGGCGATCGCCGTGGCACGTGCCGAAATCGCAGGCATCACGGCTAACAAAGCCAAACCGACGTTCGAGAATACGATCGTGCCGTTGGAACGCAGCGGTGCGTTGATCGGTCGTATCGCAGGGGTGTTCTTCAACCTGCTGTCCGCCGCCACGTCGCCCGAGATGCAACAGATATCGTTGGAGGTGCAACCCATGCTGACGGCCTATTCAAACGATCTCTTCCTGAACGAAGCGTTGTTCGAGCGTGTCAAAAAAGTGCACAAAAAACCAGGTAAACTGACTGCCGAGCAACGTCGCCTGTTGGAAAATACGTACAAAGGTTTCGTGCGCAACGGTGCCAATTTGTCGGATGCTGACAAGGAGACCTATCGCCAGCTGACACTCCAACTCTCTGAGTTGCAGTTGGTGTTCGGACAGAACTCGCTCGAAGCGACGAATGCCTACACGCTCAACCTGACGGATGAGGCCGATGTGGCTGACCTGCCGGAGTTTGTGAAGGAGGGTATGGCTGCCGAGGCCAAAGCTCGTGGACAAGAGGGATGGACTGTGACGTTGCAATCGCCGAGTTACGTCCCCTTCATGACCTACTCGAACAACCGCCCCATCAAGGAGAAACTCTACCGTGTGTATGGCGCGCGTGCGTTGGGCGGTGAGAATGACAATACGGAGGTGATCCGTAAGATCGTCAACCTGCGCCTGAAACTGGCCAACCTGTTGGGATACAAGACGTTTGCCGATTACGTGTTGGAGGATCGCATGGCAGGAAGTTCCGAGGCGGTGAATGATTTCTTAGACGAGTTGCTCGTCGAGACGAAAGATTACGCGGTGAAAGATGTCGAGACGATCGCTGCGTACGCACAAGCCAATGGGCTCGAAGGCGAGTTGATGCCGTGGGATTTCGCATACTGGTCGGAGAAGTACAAGGAGCAGAAATACGCCCTCAATGACGAACTGCTGAAACCCTATTTGGAACTCGACAATGTCGTGAAGGGTGTCTTCATGTTGGCGACGAAACTCTACGGTTTGGAGTTCACGCCGAATAAGGAGATTGCGGTGTACCACCCCGAAGTAACGGCTTGGGAGGTGCGTGACAACGGTCGTCTGATGGCGATTCTGTATCTGGATTTCTTCCCGCGTGACAGCAAACGTGCAGGTGCGTGGATGACCACTTTCCGCGAGAATAAGATTGTCGATGGGGTAGAGACACGTCCGTTGGTGTCACTCGTGATGAACTTCACAAAACCCACCGCAACTACTCCCTCGCTGTTGACATGGATGGAGTTTACGACGTTCCTGCATGAGTTCGGTCACGCGTTGCATGGCATTCTGGCCGAGGGTCAGTACGAGTCGCAAACGGGTACGAACGTGTACCGTGACTTCGTGGAGCTGCCGTCGCAAATCATGGAGAACTGGGCTACCGAGAAGGAGTTTCTCGACCTGTGGGCCGTGCATTATCAGACTGGTGAAAAAATCCCTGCAGAGTTGATCGAGAAGATCAAGGCGTCGGAAAACTATCAGGCGGCGTATGGTAATATTCGTCAGTTGTCGTTCGGATTTGCCGACATGTCGTATCACTCGATTACGCACCCGCTGGAGGGCGATGTGGAGCTGTTTGAGAATGCGGCCATGGAGTCGACACGTCTCTTCCCCGAGGTGAAAAATGTGGCCATGTCACCCACTTTTTCGCACATTTTTTCGGGAGGCTATGCGGCAGGATATTATGGCTACAAATGGTCTGAGGTGATGGAGGCCGATGCCTATTCGCTCTTCAAGGAGCGTGGTATCTTTAACCACGAAGTGGCGAATGCGTTCCGTCGTGAGGTGCTGTCGATGGGTGACCGTCGCCATCCCATGGAGTCGTACGTGAAGTTCCGTGGACATACCCCCGAAACCAAAGCCCTCATCGAAAAAATGGGCCTCGGAAAAGAGTAATAAATACCACTAAAATCCCCGCCGAAAGGCGGGGGTTTTTTATTAACAATCCATAGGTTTTAACTATCGTTTTTGAAAATGCCATAAGTTTTACTTATAAGTCATCCGCGCCCGGGGATTTGCCGTCGGAGGCGGCGCTTTTTTTATCAACCTTTTGGTGTCAAAAGGTTGAGCCAAAAGCCACCCGAGGCTCCCCGCCCAAGGATGGAGGCTATCGCCTTCGGCGATGCACCCCCCCGGGATAAGGTGTCTGCCTAACGTTCAAAATCGACGCCTTCGCGGTTTTGTCGAGCCGAAAACTTCTCGATTTTTTGCCACTTTTAGGCAGGCCATTTCTTCACGCCTTTG
>QMCD01001103.1_pt1 | contig 17202 bp, 12 predicted proteins | sample 1821841 | NCBI WGS metagenome assembly QMCD01 (sample SAMN01991225, study PRJNA193472) | Termite gut metagenome, whole genome shotgun sequencing project. | isolation source: worker | host: Macrotermes natalensis | reverse complement strand
CCGCGCCGCCCGCACAAGCGCCGCCGCGTCGCTGCTGCCGGTAAACGCCGCCTTGCAGTTGAGAAGGAGCATCCCGGTGAAATTCTTATCGTGGATGAGTTCGAGGAACTCCTTATAATGCTCGGATGTTCCGCCATCCGCGTCGCGGGTGCGCAGGATACTTTCCCGGAGGGCGGCGTCGTCCTTCAGCCATTCGGCGATGCTTATATCGCCCGAGTATTTAAGGATCATGCGCGTGTTGTCGAGCCAGTCGTCCGCGGAAAAGGATATATCCCAGTCCGATAGCGAGAAGCTGCCGTGGGTAGTTCCCGGGTTTTCTTTGAACAACAACTTTGGCCGGGCGGATTGCAGTGCAAGCCGCAGCGCGTCCGTGACCGGCAGCAAAATCGGGGCCGCTCTATCAACAGCGAGGACGGCCTGCGACAGCTTATTGCCGGTGATCGTCGCGAGCAAGGCGTTCTTCGTGACGGCGTAGACGGTGCTGCTTCCGGCCTTTGCCCGGCTGTTTGCGGTTAAAATCTGATAGCGCGTTCCTGAGAGCAGCCGTTCCAGCCCGCTGTCGCAAACAGGGAACATTGGGGCGGGGGTGTTTGGCAGGATGGCCAGCCGGAGCGGCAGGTACGCAAACACGCCGTTTTGCGGCGCACTTTCGGCGCGGCTGGGCGTAAAGAATGGCGAATCGGCCGATTGACAAAAGTATTCACAGCCATCGAAGGACAGGTATGCGCAGGTTGTGTGGCTGTGGTAGCCCTCGTCGATATACGCGTCCTGATGCGCACAGAAGTCTACCGTGAGCGCGTTCGACACCGTTTTGCCAGCGGCGATGAACTCCGTACCCGTGTCGCCGCATAAAACATCCGCCCCCTCTATGGAAAAACACCCGCTTACCCCGAGATAATACGCGCTCTCTACGCCGCGCTTATGCCGGTAGACGGCGCGGCGCTCTAACACAAGCCCCGCGCCCTCCTGCGGGGTAAATGTCAGCGGATGGCCCGCCGTGCCGGTAAAACTTGAAAGGAAACGCTGCCCGTGGTTGGCAAAGAGAAAGAGGGAGTCTTGTAGATTTTCCACGTCGAGCGTAACGGCAAGCGTAACAGGCGAACCCTCCGCCGGAGCAAGGACAGGGCTGTAATACGAATGCAAAAACCCGGCGAGGTAGCTATCGTCGCCGCGGCTTTCATTGGGGCGGGTGTACCGCATCCCGGCGCCGAGGCTAGGGAGGCCGGGAACTGTGACGGTGAAGGAAACCTTACCGCCCGGGCCTGTCCTTGCCTCGCAAACAGGGAAAGATTGGCCCCGGTAAACGAAATACCCGTCACCGCTGCCATCGTTTATCGTAAGCAGATAGGGGGCGAAGGAGTAGACCCTTTTCATACGAGCATGTCCCCGTTCAGTAAGGGTATAGACGCGATTACCGGGAGCGGCGCGTTTACATCCACCAGCTCGCCTTCGTAGTTCCGCCGCCGCAGTTTCACCTTGCCGAGGTTCGCGGCCCCATACCGCAGGGCGAAGGAGCCCAGTGTTGTGCCGGAGGGGACGACGACAGGCGCACCCGCGAAAAAGACTGTCACGCACAGGCCAAGCGCCGCCCTGCCCCGGAAGGAAAGACTGGGAACGCTGACGTTGCTGAGGTCGGTCACGGCATGCAGGCTGGATTGTTCCTGCGCGAAGAGCAGCGACATCCCGGTAGCGGGGCCGAGCCCGTCCTCCAGCGAACCGCTGGGGAAGAACCCGCCGCTGCTGACGACCCGCGCGTAGGGCAGTTGCAGGTTGCTGAGGGAGAAGTCCAGAGCGCCGCCATAGATTTCCTCCACGGAAGCGGTAAGCTCTGTGTGCAGGTAGTCCCAATGATCGACCAACAGAGACTGGTTCGCGTCGAATTCAAGGCGGTTCGCCGCCTGGTTAAACGCCACAGGGTAATCGGCCTGCGCGTTCTGGTAGTAGCCCTGGAGCGCTTCCGCTTCCGGGTCTGACTGGCGGCGGAAGCCCGCCGTTTGCACGCGGAAGATATAGCCGGGAAAGATATCCTGATAGCGGTAAGCTTCTTCGCCGCCGTCCAGCACCGCGCCTATCCCGTGGAGGATATAGTTCGCGTCCGCGTTCGCGAATACGGCGGTCCGGGCAATGCTGTCGCGCAGTTTATAATAAGAACCGGGCGAGATTTTCTTTGCGATGACCGTTTCGTCGGATAGCTTCGCGAGGAAATCGGCGAACTTCGCGGCGGTGAGCGGCTTTTCGGGATACACCGTAAGGGCAAGCCCGTCGCCGGATTTCTTGAGTGTTAGTCCCTCGATTTCGATGGATTTACCGCCTGAGAACTCGACATAAAGCGGTAATTTGTAAGTAACTCCCTCCTTGCCGCTCTCCGTATCCGCTCGCTGTTGCGCATAAAGCAGCGCCGTTTCGGTACCGATTTTATGCGCGTAGAACCCTTTCCGCCAGACCGTTGGATGATCCAAAGGCAAGCGGTTAGCAGCGCCGAGGTTCAGGTTCGTGAAGAGGGGCGTGCCATCGGCAATGGCCGCTGTGGATTTTACGAACAGGTATGCCGTTAATCCATCGAGGGTATCGAACGCGCTGACATCGTAGTCGGAAATCGTACCGGCCTTGGGCGGGAGCAAGCGGGTATAATCAGGCTCTTCGCCATGAACACCCAGCCCGAGCGGCAGGATGAACGCGCCTTCGTGTTCGGTGAAGTAGGGCGGCAGCTCGCATTCGATCCGCAGTGTGCCACCGGCGATTTCAGCGCCGGTAATTTTTGGCGGCGCAAGATATGTGTCGATTGGCGGGCAGAAGGGACCGACGGCGGTGTCCTCGTCGTTTTGCAGGCAGGCCGCCACGCGCAATGTGAAGTGACCGGCTTCGTATAGCTCGCCGGTCAGCGGGAGGGTATAGCCCTTAACGCCAAACGGAACCGGGATTGCGCTGGCCCAGTCGCCCCCTACGTCGATTTCGCCGCGCGCTATCAGCGGTTTCGACCACAGTATCGAAAGCGCGTCCCGGCGAAAGACCGCGCGCACACAGTCGTATTCCCAGGTCGTAAGGGCCGCTGATTTGTTGGCGGAGAAATCGTTCCTGCCACTTACCGTGAGAGTATACGTTTCGTTTGGGCTTAGCCCCGCGATATGTTCCAGCTTGTATTCCACGGCGTTATCCGTAAACTTTACCGTCGCCACGTCGCCCACGGCATCGCCGAACAGGTCGGTCACTTTTGCGTAGAAATCACCCTCATACTTGCCGGAAGCGCCGCTGAAACCGAAGTTGGGGATAAAAAGAATCGAATACTTGCCGCCCTCTTCTTTTTCTGTGCGGATTCCCGTAACAGATTTGACGCTGATGATCGATACAGCGTTATCCATGGCGCTCCTCCTTTGCTTTTTTCCCTGCGCGGACGTGAGGGTATGCGGATCAGATCGTATTCTGCGTCTGGTTCGTGCCGACGAGTATACCGCCCGCGACGAAGGGCTTATTATCCTCCGTGTCGAGGTTACAGACGTTGAAATCTCCCGTTTGCGGGCTAAGCTCTGTAATTCTGGCGGTTTGCGCCGATGACCCATGCAAGCAGATATCATCGCCTACGGCGAGCTGCCGGGCTTTCACGTAGCCGGAGGGGGTCATCACGGGATGAGCCGCCGTCAGTAACACGGAACCGTTGTCATAGCCGATTTTGATCATTTCGCTATCGTACCCCCGCCAGGTGTTTGTGACGCGGGCGGCGCCGGTGGGTGTGGCGAGCAGGTCGCCGATTTGAATCCTTTCGATCGGTACATTGGCGCCCGAAGCGGTGAGTACCTGCGTGCCTTCGGCCAGGCAGCCAAACATGATTTTTAATGGAAGCAGCCCGTCAAATACCGTGATGGAATCCACACCGGCGCGCCGAGAAAATCTGGCGCCTTTGCGGGAGGTGAGGATAACCTCATAGGTTTTGTACTGGGCGCTGTCGCCCACAAGGGCAAAGCGCAAGGTGACGCGCATTTCGTAGTGATACGCGGTCTGTTCCCATCCCCCGTTGCGGCGGTATATGGCAGGCTCGCCCCGGTTGCTCCACGCGCCCTCTGTCAGCGATTTGTCGCGCGGCATCGAGTAGGCAACGCTGGGCCCCTGCCCCGTCACATTAATAATCTTGCTGTCGCCGGAATCAGTCCCGAACGCGGCCTGCACCATCGCGCCGCCGTTATTATTGATTTCATAGAGATAGCAATAGGCCGATACACACTCGGTAAACCGGCCGCCATCCTTGCAGTCGAGCTTCGCCTTCCCGGGCAGGCCGAGATAGGGCTTATTGTCTACTGTCCGGCCAAATCCGCAGAGATAGTCAATGTCTTTCATGTCATGCGGCTTGCGCAGCAGCGCGACGAGGATATGCCCCGGGTCGTCCTGGAAGTTGCCCGCGAGATCCGGCTCGGCCTCCGGGTTCCCGTAAATGCGCTCGGCTTCCAGCTCCACGGCGTGTGACTGCCGTTTCGCCGGGTGGGTGAGGCTTACTGTAAACTTGTCGTCATTTTCGGCAAACCGCACTGTCTCGGCGACGGTTTGCAGCGCCCCCCTCGCGGTGTAGGAGGCGGTGACCGTCAAAAAGACGTCCTCCTTGCGGGCAGGGCGGTCAAGGCGGAATGATCCGTGTTCCGCCACCCCGCTTACGCGGGAGTAGGTTTTTGAGAAGTTGCCTCCAAGTGGTTCGCCGTTCGCGTTTGCGAAGCGCCCCTCGATCGTAACATCGGACGTTTCCACCAGCGCCAGACGGGCCTCGAATGTTCCGGTTATAATCAGTTCGCCGGCGGCGCAGGGTTTCACGCCCTCCGGTTCGTAGAAGCAACATTCGAGGTGATCGTAAACCGCAGTCTCGTTTACCCGGCCGAGATGAATCACTTCCCCAAGCGTTGCGACGATGTTGGTGTTCGAAGCCTGCAAAAGATTTTCAGCTTGCGGCGGAGTTTTGGGCCTGCTGTAGCCCAGTGTGATAGGTTCCATTTCTGCCAACCCCCTGTTTCAGACATGGTTTTTCTAAATTATACCATATGAGTTTATTTTTACAATATAATATTAGGTACTGAAAAGTGCCCCGAATCAGGGCGCCAGGAACAATGGAAATACAAGAGAACTTGCCGCTATTGTGAAATTGAAGTAAAGGCACTTTCTTTACCATCATAGCCAAAATATACCAATCATGCCGCCAAACCGGCCAAATGTGCCTGTATTTTCGTCGTATCGGTTGGTTCGTGCTATCATGGAAGAAATGTAAATCTATGGAATAAGGGGTGTGCGGCATGATTGAAGGAAAATGCCGGAAAAGCGTTCAATAGTTAAGGCGTTGGCATGAAAGCAATACTAGAGCAAATTAACTTAACATAGGGAATTATCTTTGGCAAAATTGGCTTCATGCCGCGTTGCGCAAACTTGCCATATGTGCCGATATGCCTGCGTTTGCGCGCCTTGCCTGAAACCAATTTTGCTCAAACCTAATTACCCGACGCTAAGTTAATTTGCTCTAAAATGTCCCGGAATGATAGGATTCATGGCGGTTTCCATCGGGATGGGGCGTTTTTGCTTTATGATATAATGATGGCGACGTGAATGCGTGTGGGAACCGCGAACACCAAGCCGGTAAATTTTATTAAAGGGGTCTTTGTAATGAAAAAAATGTTTTTACAAAAGAAACGAATCTCAATACTCATCCTGATCATTGTGCTGTCGGTATTCATGCTTGCCGCGTGCGCGGCCCCGGCTGCATCGCCCGCCCGCGTAACGACCTCCGCAACCGCTTCGGCGGCTGTTTCTGATTCCGGGGCAGTCCCCTTTCCGGACGGGCTTACATACGATGTGGAAGCGTGGGCCATCGGCTGCTCCGCTGTTTTGGCTACGATGAACGCGGCGGCGGATGATGCTTATGACCCGTATCTATTCGGTATGCTGGAGAAAAACGACGAGAATGCCGAAAAGGTGAAGCGTCTGCTGTCGGGTACCTGGGGAGTCGAGAACCGCGAGGATTTGGCCGACACTGTCACCGGCTTGTTGGATTACGGGATGACCGTCAGCTTCGCGGATGATTACGAATATTACGTGTCACTTGGCAGTGGCGAGATGGATGCGTTAACAGCCGCAATGACGCCTGAGGAGAACGCCTGCATGGAGTTTATACTGTACGCGGGCGAAGCGTGGGGCGACAAGGAGATTAAGGCTTGGGATTGGTTCCGGGCCATGCAGATCACAGGCTGGGGCTATATCGCAGGGTATTTTGACATAGAAGAAACATGTGATTACATGGAACAGATCATTGAGCGTCTGCGCGCAACCTTCACGTCATGGGACGAGGCGAATCGGAATTATCTGGATGGCACCGCTTTCTGGATGGGGGAGGACCCATACGGCGAGCAGAGCACATACAGGGCGCGGATGCAGATTTATGCCGGATTGGTGATCGCTTCCCCCGACTTGTTCGATGAGTCGGTATGGGAGGATTGATGGTAATGCCAATAACTGAAAGAAAAACCCAAAATGGTTTTTATTGCTGCAGGCTTGACATTATTTAGCATTATGGTATATTCACATTACAAAAAGGGGATGATCAATTGATATGCATTGCTATCTGTGACGATGACAGCGCCAGCAGAGATCTTATCGAGCAATATATACGATCCTCGCAGCTATTCCCCGCGAAGGCGAATGCGTTTGAAATCACGGCCTTCTCCTCCGGCGCGGAGCTATGCGCCGCGCTGGATGCCGGGAAGTATTTCGACCTCGTTTATATGGATATAGAAATGGATGACGTGGATGGGATCATGGCCGGTAAGGTGCTGCGGGAAAAGCACGGTAACGATTCCACATTGCTGATCTATGTATCGAACTATACCAAGTATCACGGGCAGTTGTTCGATGTACAGCCCTTTCAGTTTATCGGGAAGCCCATAGACGCGGAGGAATTTACCCGCAAGCTAAAGCTGGCTGTTAAGAGGATTGAGAGCGGCAACGAGGTATTTACCGTAAAAAAAGGGCGCGGTTATTTTAATATCAAGAAGAAAGATATCATCAGCCTGGAGAGCCAAAGGCACAACATGATCCTCAAGGTATCCGGCGGGGACGACGTTGCGTACAGGGGTTCGTTTAAGGACGAATCCGCAAAACTGAACAACACGTTCTACATTCAAACCCATGCGGCGTTCATTGTGAATATTAATCATGTGCTGTCCTTTCACGGCACATACATGATTATGGATGACGGCAGTATTGTGCCTGTAAGCCGGCGGAGGGCCAGGGATGTAAAACGCGCGTTTATGGATTTCGGGGAGGGGTAAGACAAGAATGTTTCTGACTGAGTACTTGTTGCCGGTGCTTTCCAGCGTGGTCATGTTTGCGGTCGCGGTTTACATATTATCCAAGTTCCTGTATAAGTCCGCCGGGTTTCGCCCCGCCATAATCGGTATAATTGTAACCATAGCCTCTATCGTTGCGGTTCCGATAAATAACATGCAGATGCCGTGGCTGAATATGTTGTCCTTTTGCGCAATATTCACTGTCATAAACCATATACTTTTTAAGGGGAATTTCGCGGTGAGGTTCGGGTTTGCCGCCATAGTACTCACACTGAATGGTATCAGCGAATCGATAGTCATTTTACTTACAATGATTCTCGGCGAGCTTCAGCTTACAGAGGTGGTCAACAGTTCCGCGTATATAAATGTATTGGGCTTCTTAACGCCGGTCATTTTTCTTGTGCTGGGGCGGGTAATCGCACGTGTGTTCCCACGAAAATATGTGTCGTTCAGATGGAGCGACCTGTTTCTGGTCTCATTCCAGATTTTTTCAATGGCTTCCATGGCCATTATGATGGGCTTAACCGCGTCGGCGCAATCCTCTTTTACCGCCAATCTCTCCGTGTTGCTGCTGCAGATCGTGTTATTGACGTTCTCCATACTGATATTCTTTATCTACGACAGCGCGCTTCATAAGCGTGAGCTTGAAAAACAGGTGGAGGTGTACAGATACCAGTTTGACCAGATTAAAAACTCGCAGGCGGCGATCGGCAAAATACAGCACGACATTGAGAAACACTTGCTGGCTTTGAAGCTGGACATAGGGAACGCCAAACCGGAGGAGGCCGAGAGGAAGATAGACCGGCTGATCGGGGATATGCGCCACACGGTGAAGGTCGCGGACAGCGGCAATGCCGATATCGACGCCATATTAAACTACAAGGCGAAGCAGGCGTCGGAGTTTGGCATCCGCATATACTGTGACCTTAGGCTGCCTTATACGCTGCACATGAACACCACCGACCTGTCGGTTATCTTGTGCAATGCCTTGGATAACGCCATCGAAGCGTGCAAGCAAGTGGAACCGGCGGAGCGTGTGATAGGCATTGTTATCATTTACGAGAAAACGAATCTGCGGATGTTGTTTGAAAATCCGTCTGCCGGTGATATTACAGCAAGCGTCGCCGGTGAGATAGCGTCCACCAAGCAGGGTGGGATGCACGGCATCGGGCTTATAAGCATCAAAGAAACTGTGGGAAAGTATGACGGGCTGATGGATATTACGGCGGAGAACAACCGGTTTGCTTTGAAAATCATGCTGTTCAACCTACAAAGCAAGTGATGCCAATCTTCAATAGCAAGCGGAGCAATGGAATCGATCACATATTTTACACACATGGCGGGATTATAGTATCCCGTCATATTTTGTTTGCCGGTATGTCAAACTTGACTTAGGGTATGAAATCACGGTAAACTATGTTGTGTTCTAGGTAATCAGCACTTACCTAGGATACACAAAATATCGTTTGCAAAATATCGTTTGTCAAGTTGCGCTAAAAGAGGTGGGCCCGCCTTCGGCCGGTATCGGATGCCGGGAGCTGTTTAAGCGGGCGAAGGGGGAAGACCGTATGTACGGCATCTATATTGTGGACGATGAAATGCCCATTGTACAACGGTTAGTCGGTTCCATACCGTGGCTTGAACACGGCTTTGAGGTGGTGGGCTATAACACAAACCCGCATACGGCCATTTCACAAATCATGGACCTCAAGCCGGACGTCGTGTTTACCGATTTAAAGATGCCGGGTTGCGATGGACTGGCGCTTATCGGCAAACTAAAGGACAGCGGGCTGCAAGCCGAGTTTATCATGCTGTCGTCGTTTGACGAATTCAACGCCGTGCGCGATTTCTTTCTGATAGGCGGCGTGGACTACATTTTAAAACCACTGGATCAGGACAATGCCGCCCTTGTGCTTGAGCGGCTCAGCCGTAAACTGGCATTAAGCCACCACCTTGCGCCGTCCGAGCAATTCGTTCCATCCCAATCGCAGTCCTTTGACGACCTGATTTCCTATGTCATCGCGGGCTTCAATAAAAAGCATACGCTGCAAGACCTGGCAAACCGTTTCAATATGAACCCGACTTATATATGCGACCTGTTTTCAAAGCATTACGATTCGACGCTTACCATATTCGTCACAAACCTCCGCATGAAGGAGGCAGGCCGCCTGATCCAGGAGAATGAAGTGCCGCTCAAGGAGATCGCGCTGCACTGCGGGTATGCGGATTACCATCGGTTCGCAAAAGTGTTCAAACTGCATTTCGGCACGCCGCCCTCAAAATATAGGGGGGACGCCTGACATGAATACAAAGGCAACGCTGCGGGTGATATCTCTTGTGTTGTTTGTCACTGTGTTCGGGGTGTGGATTTTCTTCTACTTTATTATTTCGGGCTACATCGAGGACAACACGCGCCAGCAGATCACGCTTGCCGCCGGCCAGATTATCGAGCGGCTGGGCGATGAATTTTCTGAAGCCGAAGGGCTGACCTACAGCTTAAAGCAAAGCGAAACGATACAGGCGCTTATGCGGGAGCAAGACCGCCGAAGGTTCTTTTTCCTTGTCGGTGTAACAGACTCGCTGTACACAGGGGAGTATGACACCAGCTTCATCAACAGCATCGTTTTATATGGTGTGTATAACCACGCCTACCGGCTGGCCGGAACGCTGGGGAACAAAGCGTGTTCGCTGTTATATGACGCGGTATCGGCACTGGAATTGCCCAGTCATTTATCTATCGAATTGGACGGGAAGAAGTATATTGGCTATGCCGACGAAATCAGCGATATCGGATCTGTCGTTGTATTGATCGAAGAAGAAAAAATACTTGAAGTCCTGCGGGCATACGACCAATCCGGCTCCCTGCTGGTTGTGATACGGGCTAATGGCGAGATCGTCACGGCCAACACGGAAGAAGCGGAGCAGATCGACAGGCTTTCGCTGCCGGTGATACATAGCAGCCTCGGTGTCACCCCCTATGAAATATCAGTTGCGGCCAATCAGGAATATATGAACGCTTCGGAATTCTATTTCTCCATTGTGGCGGTCATTACCGCCGCGATCTTTGCCGCCGTGCTTTTTATCTACACAGGGGTTTTAAACCGCAGCTTCTTCCGCCCGATGGTCAGCGTGATCGGGAATATACGGCAGCTTCAAACCGGTATGAGTGCCCAGCGCCTGCCGTATGTGCGGCGCAAGGAGTTTGACGACCTGATCGATAAGATCAATGAGATGCTGTTGCATATAGAGGCCAAAAATATGGAGATCAGGGTGGCTGATTTACGGGCAAAGAACGCGGAGATCGACAAGCAGAAAGCCCTTGTGTTCTCCCTGAAAAAACAAATCAACGCCCACTTTACCGTCAATACGCTGGAAGCGATCCGCACCGCCGTGGAGCAGGGCGAGCTGGATAAAGCGGAATCCGTCATGGCTGCCCTGATGCGCATTGTACGCTACGCCCATTCCAAAGAGGAATACGTCAATATTTGGGATGAAATCGAGATACTCAAATACTATGCGGAGATCATGAACAGCAGATATGGCGGAAAGTTGACGGCAGAGTTTGACTTTGACGAAGATTTGATGGATAGCGATATGCCCCGGATGCTGCTGCAACCTCTGATGGAAAACGCAATCACCCACGGATTCAAGGACATGGATTCCGGCTGTGTGATCTCTGTTAAAGCGCAGATGCACGGCGGCGTCATTGCCTTTTCCGTCAGCGACAACGGCTGCGGTATGGACGCGCAGACGTTAGCGGAGCTGAGCAAAAAGCTCCACGCGACCCCCGATACGTTGGACGGCCTTACAAACATAGCGCTCCTAAACATCAGGAACAGGCTGTACCATGCGTTTGGCGGGGCAGCGCGCATGGAGATAAAGCCAAGCGAAAGCGGGGGGCTTACAGTCGCGTTTGTAATACCGGCTTTCATTGCTAAGGGGGGGACGATGTGAAAAGGCCACGGTTCATCTATATTGCCCTGCCGGTTCTGGCGCTTGTGCTCGTGGGGGTGATCTGGTTTGTGAGGCAGCCCGCCGAACCCCGCGAGGAAATTGTCATTACAATGCCCTATACCGAGAATATACGCAGTATTGACACGAATTACTACAAGCTATGGCTGGAGGAACAGACGGGGCTGTCCATCCAGTTCAACATCATTCAGGAAAACCAGACAGCCGATTATCTGCGCGCCATGTTTTCCTCCGGCTATGTGAAATCGGACGCGTTTTTTTCCATGCTGGATGGCGAGGACTATGCCGGGTGGAACGCTGTCTTGCAGGAATTCGGCGAAAAGGGCTACATTATTCCGCTGAATGACTATGTGGAGGAGTCCGTCTATCTGAACAGAATTTTTGACGGGTTTTCCGGTTACGATCTGCGGGAAGCCATGACCTCGCCCGATGGCAACATCTACTATATGCCCGGGTTCGACCCTTCCATAGCACAAAGCCACTTTCAAGTCATGTGGCTGAACGAAAGCTGGCTGAAAAAACTTGACCTTGAAATCCCCCAAACGACAGAGGAGCTTCGTGCTGTGCTGCGCGCCTTTAAGACCGGCAACCCCAACGGCAACCGGCTGGCCGACGAAATACCGCTGGCCGGCAGCTATGATGTTCCGGGTGAACAGATTTATAATTTTATCATTAACGCGTTTGTGTATAACGACCCGGCCAATTCCCGGCTGTTCATAGAAAACGGAACGGTGCGCTTCGCGCCCATGACAGAAGAATGGCGTGCGGCGATGCGGTATCTGAACGGCCTGTACAAAGACGGGCTGATCGACCCGTTTTCCTATGAGCATAACACCTTTGTAAGCCTCGCCAACGACGAATGGGATATGCTTGGCGGGTTTGCCAGCCAGTCCGTCACCGATGTGCTTTTTCAAAGCAACCCGGAACTGATCAACAACTTTACCCATATCGCCCCGCTTGCCGGGCCAAGCGGAGCGCAAAACGCTACGGTCAGGACGCCGCTGCCCCGACCCGCGGGCGTCATCACATCCGCTTGTGAAAACCCGGAGGCCGTTTTTAAACTGTTTGACCTGATGCTGTCCGAGGAAGCTTTTTTGATTGGGCGCTATGGCGAGGAGGGCGTGGACTGGGTTCCGGGCAGTGTAAATGATATTGATTTTTATGGAAACAATGCCGCGGTAAAGGTGTTAAACCGGCTGCAAAATACCGTGCAAAACAAAACCATTGGCGAAGTCGGGCCATTTTTCGCCTATCCGCGCTTTGCAAACAGCGTGAACTTTTCCGGTTTTGAGGCCGATCAGGGGTATGTGAACGCCCGGGCTTACCGGGTGTATGAGCAATATCAGCCCGAAATCTACATCAATTTTACAAATGCGCAGAAAACAGATGAACGGGAGGCGCTGCGCGGCCCGATCGACGACTATACTACGGCAAGCATCCGCGCGTTTATTACCGGGGAAGAGGACCCGTCGAGCAGCGAGGCGTGGCTGGCGCATTTGGAAACGTACCGGACGTTGGGCATCGATAGGCTGATTGCGTCCGTTCAGGAGGAACTGGAATGAAGAGGCTAATTGTGTTATCGCTGTTGTTTCTGGTTCTATTGGCCGGATGCGCCGGAGGAACGCAGCCGCAAAGCCCGCGTTCGGAGGACTGGCTGGCCGCCGCCAACCTCACCGCCGAGGAAACGCCCGGGCAGCTTTATGCCGCCGCGCTGGAAGAGGAAATGCTCGTGGTATACAGCATAACATCAAGGGCGTTTGACGTCGCGGAATCATTCGAGGCCGAATATCCGGGGCTGAAGGTGCAAATCAACGACATAAGGGGCGGGGACCTCATTGAAAAGCTGAAAAACGATTTCGCGTCCGGCAGCGTTGGTTGCGACGTGGTGCTGTGTGGCGACAACGACGGCGCGGTCTCGCAGGACCTAACGGAGAACGGCATTCTGTATAAATATGCCCCCTATGACATAGCGGAAAAACTCAGCCCCGGCAACAACGACGAAACACTGTGCTTTGTCGGCGAGGCGGAGATGCTTTTTTACAATTCAAGCGCGTTTTCACAGCCGCCCATAGGAAACTGGTGGGAACTGACTGAGGAAAGATGGCGCGGCAGGGTGTATATGCCCAGCCCGTTTAAGTCGCTGTCTAACACCGCGCTGATGAGCATGATCATCAAAAACAGCGATATGATGGACGAGGCATACCGGGAGCGGTATGGTAAGCCGCCGGATTTATTGGAGGATGAAAACGCCGGAGAGCACTTTATCCGCCTGCTTTATGAAAACGGCGTGAACCTGACCAACACAGCCGATGAGTGCGTGGAGTTTGTGGGAATGTCCACGGCCGAAGAACCGGCGCTGGGCATTATGATATCCAGCAAGCTGCGGATGCGGGACGTTGGCTACGATATCATAACGGCGACCGGCCTTGCGCCATTTAGCGGCCTGTATACGCCCAACAGCGTGATGATAGCGGGCGGCGCGCAGAATATCAATGCGGCCAAGCTGTTTATACGCTGGCTGCTGGGTGAAGCGGATGGCAAGGGGGAGGGGAACAAACCCTATTTGCAAAACGGCACATGGCCGGTGCGCAGTGACGTGCGGAGCGCGACGGCGTTTTCCTATGAAGAAGCGGGGATGATATATTTGGACAGGGCGTATATTTACAACAACCGGGAGGATATACTGGCCTTTTTGAGCGGTCTGTTGGAAAGCAGAACTAAGCCCGGATAAACCCCAAAAGGAGGAACTGTGATGAAACGGATCGTTGTGCTATTCCTGCTGCTTATGTTTATCCTATTGACCGGGTGCGGCAGCGGAGCGCGGCCACAAGCCAAAGAAGCGCAGCCGCAAGACCCGCTTGCGGACTGGCTGGCCGCCGCCAACCTCACCGCCGAGGAAACGCCGGAGCAGCTTTATGCCGCCGCGCAAAAGGAGGATATGCTTGTCATTTACTCCACTTCCACGCGTATGTTTGATGTGGCAGAGTCATTCGAGGCGGAATATCCGGGGCTTATTGTGCAGGTAGTCCATATACGGGAGAGCGAGCTTTACAAGCAGTTGGAGAAAAACTACGAGACCGGCAATTTCGCGTGCGACCTGATTTACAGCGCCGATGGGCGGGGCATTATGGAGGTGGAATATGTCCCAAAGAATATCGCCGTGAAATACACGCCGTATGACATAGCGGATAAAATACTGCCCGGCTATAACGAAACACTCCTGACGCTGACGGGCGAGGCGTCCGTACTCTGTTATAACGAGCAATGCTACCCGGAACCACCGGTGCATAACTGGTGGGAGCTGACGGAAGAAAAATGGCGCGGCATGGTCTACATGCCCAACCTGCCGCTCTCCATGACGACGCTTGCTTTTTTCAATATGATGGTCAAAAACAGCGACGTTATGGCGGAAGCGTATGAGGATTTATACGGGCAGCCGCTCATACTCCCCGAGGGGGAAAACGCGGGGCGCGAGTTTGTCCGGCGGCTTATCCGCAACGGCGCGCATATCGTCAATTCAAGCGACGAGACGGCGGAGGCTATCGGCGCGCCGGGTTCAAGCAGCCCCAATCTCGGCATTTTGATTTCCAGTAAGACGCGGCTTCGGTCATTAGGTTATGAGATGGTGAATCACTACGAAATGGAGCCGTTTTGCGGCGTTTATACGCCAAGCACGTTCATGATGGCCGGGGGCGCTAAGAACGTGAACGCCGCCAAGCTGTACACCCGCTGGGTTCTGGGCGAGGCGGACGGGCAGGGCGAGGGCTACCGGCCCTATGTGCAAAGTGGCGCGTGGACCGTTCGCAGTGACGTACAGGATGATACGGGCGTAAACGCCCAAGACCTGAACCTGTGGCAGATTGACAAGCCTTATCTCTACGAGAACTACGAACCGTTTCTTGCTGTTTGGGAAAGCCTGCTGGCCGAGAGAGAACAGTAAACGCCGATAAGCAAGCAGGAAAGCGGGAAAGAGGGGGATTGTCAAGGGGGGCGAAGGGTGGAAATTCCGAATTCCCCTGCCCCCCTTGACGCCCAGCGGCAGCGTCATAACAATCCACAGTGGAAAATGTTCCCGTTTCATGGGTAGCGCAGGGGCGGGCTCAAATCCTGCTTTTCCAGGCATGTCCGTCCAAATACGAGCCCCTATTATATTGTGTAAATATCTTGTGTTTGCTTTGAAAAAAGGAATACCCGCAAGCAAACATAAAAACACCTTACTGTTTTGCCTTTGCTTTTGTATCAACATATTCTGGAAAAACATTGAAATATCCGAAGATATGACCACAATATCCGAAGATACGCCCACTACAAAAAATACTTTTTCCTGTATAATTGGATATAATTGGGTGGTGTATTGCCTGGTTAAACTCAAAAAACATGGAGGTGTTTTTCTATGAAGTCAAGGAAAAAGCTTTTGGCACTCGCGCTGGCGAATTCGTCTGAAACGTTAAGCGCAGCGCAAAGCACGGCGGGCGATGTATTCGCGGGGACTACGACAGGCATCAACATGGGCGACGCGCAGAAGCTCTTCCGCGTAGCGCGCGGCGGAGAGGCACTTTAACCGGACGGCGAACGAAGTAAGCATAACTTCACATCCCCGCTCCCCAAAAGGTGGGGATGTGAAAAAACAAAGACAGTCAATGATGAAGTTTTTTAAATGTGATGGGTACACCGCTGATATCGGCGATTAGAGCACACAATAAACCGGGGGAGGAACTAAACAATGGAACAGTATCAAAAGGAAAAATTTGGCGGTATTCTGATTTGCATGATCATCCGCATTATCGCCGGGGCGTTTTTCAGCATCATGACGGGCCTTAGCATGGTGTTGCAGCCTATGAGCGGCGGCGTTGGAATGCTCACGCTGATCGCGGGGTTTATGTGCGCCCCCGCCGCCATTCTGTTTTTCATGCGCAAACCGGCGTTTACATGGTCGTTTCTCATCATGATCGCGCTGAACGCCATAGGCGGCATCGTCATCGCCTCGCATCCGTTGATGCGGCTGGCCGCGATGTTCATGCCCGCGCAGTCCCTCTTTTTGGTGCTGGTCATCATAATGGACGCGCTGTTTGTCATCTTCCTGCTCCGCTCAAGGCGGGTGGCCGCCATATTCGGCGGCAACCTGTTCAAAGCGCCGGGCGGAGTGGCGTGGCAGCCACGGCAGCCGCGGCACCCGAGCCGATGCTCCAAAACATGCGTCTGCGGCGGCGCGACAGAGCCTCCGCCCGGCGATCCATGCCCCGCCACAGCCAACCGGCGAAAGCGTCCTTTATCTGCTGCTGCTTCTGCTGCGCTATTATGGTTTCTTTTTTATTGAGTACCCGCTTGGGCTTGCCGTCCTCCTCATAAGTGTCGAATACTCTAGCGGGCCGCAGATTAAGCGTATGCTCTATGATGTGGTAGGCGCTCATGCGCCTCGTGCCGTATGTGCGCGTTGCGTTTATTCCGCTGTCGTAGCTTTTATCCGAAATATTCCATACGCCGGTATACGGGGAGTAGTGCGCTTTTATCCTATCCACACCATAGCCGCCCGGCTCAATAAGCTCATGTATGAACCGCGTGATAACATCCTCGGGAATCCACGCCGCGCCCAACCGCGCGTCTATCTCGCTGGCCTTGAGGTCAACCGGCTGCACGGCTTCAAGAGCCTCCACATTAAGGTCATATCTGCCGTCAGGAAATACCTCCTGCGCCGCCCGCGCTGATTGCAGCTTTTCCCGCACGTTACCCGATAGGTACTCATCGGCGGTAACATACACCTTGTCCGGCGCTTCGGCGCTGCCTATGTTGAGGAATATAGCGCCCTTTAGCTCGGTAATGAGGGCTTCCTCGCTCTTGCCTGTCAGCCATGACATATATGTGAGGTCAACACGCGCCTTCTCGTTAAGGGATATAGCCAAGGCTTCGCCCGCCGTATCAG
>QMCD01002034.1_pt1 | contig 17227 bp, 10 predicted proteins | sample 1821841 | NCBI WGS metagenome assembly QMCD01 (sample SAMN01991225, study PRJNA193472) | Termite gut metagenome, whole genome shotgun sequencing project. | isolation source: worker | host: Macrotermes natalensis | reverse complement strand
CAAATCATGAATACTCGTTAACAGAAATACAGTGTATCAGAAGGGTTGGATGATTGCTCATGAGCATATCGAATTCGGTCGCCGTTCGCCGCATCGAGCCGCCGTCAGTGAAGTCGTCGCTGCCCAGCGAGCTGTCGATCGAGCTGTAACCCCCTCCGCCGGAGCCGCCGCCCATAGATTCGAGCTCGTCCTCCTCGTAGTCGAGGAAGCGCGCCTGCTCCTTGCGGAACTTGAGGTGGACGGTCTTGGTTTCGCCGTTACGGTGCTTGGCCACGATTATCTCGGCCATCCCCGCCGTGGGCATGTTGTTCTCGTCGAAGTTCATGCCGTAGTACTCCGGGCGGTGGATGAACGCCACGATGTCGGCGTCCTGCTCGATCGCGCCCGACTCGCGGAGGTCGGACAACTGCGGACGCTTGCTCCCCGAGCGCGACTCGACCGAGCGGTTCAACTGCGACAGGGCGATGATCGGGATGTTCAGCTCCTTTGCGATCGCCTTCAGCGAACGCGATATGCTTGCCACCTCCTGCTCGCGGTTGCCCTTGGTCTCGGCCGTGCCGGTCATAAGCTGGAGGTAGTCGATGATTATCAACTGTACGTCGTACTGTTTCTTGAGCCTGCGCGCCTTCGAGCGGAACTCGAAGATCGAGAGTGCGGGCGTATCGTCGATGAACAGCGGGGCCATGCCCAGCGGCTTGGTCGACGTTTCGAGGTGGCGCCACTGCTCCTGGGTGATCGTCCCGCTGCGTATGTCTGTCGAGGAGAGGCCCGATTCGGAGACGATAAGGCGCATCATAAGTTGTGTCGAGCTCATTTCGAGCGAGAAGAACGCCACCGCCTTTTCGTGGTCGATCGCCATGTTGCGCGCCATCGAAAGCACGAACGCCGTCTTACCCATCGAGGGGCGCGCGGCGATAATGATAAGGTCGGAGGGCTGCCAGCCGAGCGTGAGGCGGTCGAGCTGTGTGAACCCCGACTGCACGCCAGTGAACGTACCCTCGCGCTTGGTCGCCTCCTCGATGGCGTTGAGCGCCTTGGTGAGCACGTCGCGCGACTTCTGTACATCGCGCTTTATATGTCCCTCGGCAACCTTGAATATCTCGCTCTCGGCGGCGTCGATCAGGTCGGTCACGTCCATCGACTCGTCGTAGGAGCGTTTCTGTATCTCGGTCGAGGCGCGGATCAGCTCGCGCTGCACGTACTTCTGTGCGATGATCTTGGCGTGGAACTCGACGTGGGCCGCCGACCCCACCGTCTGGGTCAACTGCGCGAGGAACGACGCACCGCCGACTGCCTTCAACTGCTGTTTCTGCTTCAGTTTCTCGGTCACCGTGAACAGGTCGATCGGGTTCAATTCCATCGACAGGTCGGTGATCGCGCGGTAGATAGTCTGGTGGGCCTCCTTGTAGAACGCCTCGGCCTGCAAGACCTCCTGCACGGCCACCACAGCGTCCTTCTCCAGCATCAGCGCACCCAGCACGGCCTCCTCCAACTCGACGGCCTGCGGGGGCAGTTGCCCTCCAAGATCGGTCAAGGCGTCGTATGCGGCGCTGTTGTTTTGCGACGGGGTGAAATTCTTTGCCATTCGGGAATTCTTGTTACAAGGAGTGTAAAGGTAGCAATAGGACGACAATTTTACAACTTTCTTCTTTTCTTTTCGAAATTTTTGTCGGTTGGAGTTGTCGATTGCCGGGAAATAACCGATTACATAATATCGCCGGGTGCGACCAACTCGCTTTGGGCGAGGTAGGTGCGGTCGTTGGCGTAGATGAACATCACGGTGCCGCCTTTGATCGTGTCGATTATCTCTTCGCTGACAGCCTCGGGGAGCGCAGGGCAACCGTGACTGCGGCCCAACCGTCCGCCGTTGCGGATCACCGAAGGGTTGGCGTAAGCAGCGCCGTGTACCACGATCGAACGCTCGCGCGCCTTGTCGTTTATGCCCGGTTCGAGACCATGCATAAGCATCGAATAGCCGTTCCTGCCCTGATAGGTGTCGCCCGTGAGGTAGAACCCCAATGAACTTTTATGCGACCCGCTTTCGTTGGAGAACGAGGTCGCATAATTTTCGCCGCTGTTGCGCCCGTGGGAAACCAGTGAGCGGTGGACCATCTTTTCACGGTCGAGGTCGAAAACGTAGAGCCTCTCTTCGGTCGATGGCTTCGAGAAGTCTATCAGGGTAAAGATATTTTTGCCGTTCTTTTTCGGGATCTTACCGTAGCCCTCCAACGCCGTCTCGAAAACGGCATAGTCTACCACCCCTTCGAGGTCCATCGCCTGATAGAGCCGCCGGCATGGGCATGGTTCGTCGTTTCGCACAGGGTTTCCCGCCGGAAGTTTGCCGTAAGGTATGATGAACAGTATGATGAGTAATAGCTTCCGCATAAAAGTTACTTACACTTAAACGCAAAGCTATCATAAATTATTATGCATATCAAATAAATGGGCAGGAATTTTCGGGTTCTTGCGGCGGTATATTTGCGGTATATTTAGAGTCTGTTTAAAATTTAGACAGACTCTGAGCGAAAAAGAATATCTATTCGATTATCACGACCAGCGAATTGAATACCGGCGCCCAGTCGAAAAAGAACTTCGAGTGTGAGGTGGCGTTGCGCACGCACATATGCGAGCGCGGAATGGTGCCGAGCGACCAACTGAACTCGACCGGCGCGGCGTTGACGCTGTTGAGCGGTACCCCGTGTACGTACCCGCCGCTGCTGAACCGGCTTGCCCACGGTGCATATCCTGCGATCTCCGACGAACCGTCGCCCGTGTAGAACATCTTTGGCTTTTTCTCCTGTACAACGAACATGCCGAGCGGGGTGGGCTGCTGGTAAGGCGGGGTGTGCGCACCAGTGGTCGCGGGGTTCATGCTGCGCACCAGCCACTTGTCGTCCACTTTCTCGACCGTCATGATAGTTTGCATCGTGCGGTCGACGATCGCCAGACGGTGGAACGTCACCGTGTCGGATATGTTTTTGACATATTTTTTCGGCACGCTCCAACGTCCCTCGAAATTTATCGTTTCGATGATCGCCCGGTCGAGGGTGTCGATCATCTCTATGATCCTCACAGGCGACCCGTCGCGGCCATACAATTCGGGGGTGGCGGCATCGTCCAATGTATAGAGCGGAATGCTTTGGTAGCGCTCCAGATTGTTGCGGTCAGCGACGCGCGTGTACTCGTCACGGTGCCACTCCTTGACCAGAGGGGCCTCGCCGTTCACGTTGCTTTTGTTCTGCAATACCCCCCAGGTGGTGGACCCCAGCTGGATCGAATCGACGACGCGCAACTGCTCGCGCACCTTATCCCACTGGAACCATCGCTGGGTATTATTATAAGTGAACGAATCGGCAAGAGTATGTTGGTCGTACTCGAGGGCCTTTTCCATGACGATCTTTATCGGTACGTATGCTTCCTCTTTTTCGACCGGCAAGGTATCAGCCGAATCCTGCACTTCGACCTCTTGTGGCCCGGCCTCTTGCTGTCCGATATATTTGCGTCCGCACGAACCCGCAAGTACTATCATGGCGCAAACCGCTAAAAATGGTTTTTTCATTGTTCGTTGTTCTTATGTTTTTTACAACTGCAATTTACCTGCCAAACGGTCATACTTGTTTCGCAGGCCGGTTGCCCGCGCCGGAAGACCCGCGCCGGAAGATGTGAAAAAAATAAAAAAAAGGTCGCGAGGTTTGGTAATTCAAAAAAAAGTAGTACTTTTGTCACGCTTAATACTGATATGGCACATTAAGCAGGCTCACAAAATGCCGGTCCGATCAAACCGACATAAATAAAGCCAAACAGTATTGCGGAAATAGCTCAGTTGGTAGAGCACGACCTTGCCAAGGTCGGGGTCGCGAGTTCGAGTCTCGTTTTCCGCTCTGAAAGTCAGTCAGTTAGCGACTAAAAAACGACAAAAGCCCCTTGGAGACACTTCCGAGGGGCTTTTCTTCACCCTTTCCTAAGCCAGAGAGGGACATCCAAAAGACAAAAATGGACAGTTTTAGTTGCGGTAATCGTTGCCACTTGGATATTTGTGGAAAAATGGCAACAAAAAACCCGAAAAAGAGCAACGATTCGAAAGCAATCGAATCTGCCGGCGTCAAAGTGGAGTACGACCTATGGCTCCCTTTTTGATAAGGTTATGCTCCACAATACTTTACGTCCTGTATGTCTTGAAAATGTCTCGATTTGGCACCTTTTTATAAACCATGTGGTTTAAGGGCAACTATTCCTAAGTGTTAAACCTCAAATCAGTGTCTATGAAAAGTACATTACGAATCCTCTTCTTCGTTAAGGGGAAATGCGTTAAACGCAACGGGAAGGTGCCTATTCAGGTGCGTGTAACAGTGGATGGCGATCAGGTCCAGTTTAGTGTCAAACAAGATGTCGATCCCGGCATCTGGGATGCAAAGAACGGGAAAGCAATCGGTCGATCACCGGAAGCCCTTCGGCTGAACAATTTCATCAGCACGGTTCACGGAAATCTAACCACCAGATTCAATGAACTGACCCGTTATGGGGAACCAACAACCGCAGCAATTCTCAGGGATGCGTTCCTGGGTTTCGATGTGAAGAACGACACGCTGTTAAAAGTCTTTGCAGCTTTCAATGAACGACACGAACGGCTTATCGGTATCGAGATCGCCCAATCTACCTTTAACAAGTATGACCTCACCTACCGTCGTCTGGAAGAATTCCTGAAAGTAAAAAAGAAGGCCAACGACATTCCGCTCTACAAGGTCAATCTCGACTTCGTGATGGACTTCGAGAACTTCCTGCGGGTTGATTACCGGCTTGATACCAATTCGTCCGAGAAGCTGATGCGGATTTTCAAGCGCATTATGACGATTGCCCGGAAGAACGGCCTGATAAAAATCGACCCGTTCGGAGATTACAAGCTCAAGAAAAAGAAGAAGGATCGGGGTTATCTGACGCACGAGGAACTCGACAGCATTATTAACTACAAGCCGACCTCGGAACGTCTCGAAAAAGTCCGTGACATTTTTGTATTTTGCTGTATGACCGGCCTCGACTACTCCGGGGTTGCCACTCTGACGACGGACGATATGGTAACAGGTTTCGACGATGGCACATGGATACTGAAGGACCGTGCCAAGACAGGCGTACAGGCTGCAATCAAACTTCTAAGCCTTCCGATGCAGATCATCAGCAAGTATGAACCCAAACGAGACGGTAATCGACTTTTGCCAGTTATGAGCAATGCAAAGTACAATCAGTACCTTAAAGAATTGGCCGGTATCTGCGGCATCGGGAAGCGCGTGACCTCGCACCTTGCCCGACATACGTTCGCCACGACCGTTGCCTTGGCCAATGGAGTGTCTATCGAGTCGTTGAGCAAAATGCTCGGTCACACAAAGATTACCACTACCCAGATTTACGCCAAGATGCTCAACTCGAAGGTAGGCGCCGACATGGATGCGTTGGCACAAAGGATCAACTACGCTTTGCCGTCATAGGCGGCTTTGAACAGTCTTATCTCGCAAATATTATTAGGTGAATAGCCGCAGCATCAAACATATTTTGTTACTTTTGCACTATTCTTATGAGGAATTTTGAAACCAAAATAAAAACGAACGACAATGAAAATCACATTTGAAAAAATCGCTCCCCTGATGGAGGCGTTCCAGAAAGAAGCCGATCTTCAACTCAACAAAGGCAACAAAGCTGCCGGGACTCGCGCCCGTAAGCACGCTTTGGAACTTACGAAGCTCCTCAAGGAATTTCGCAAGATCAGCGTTGAGGCCGATAAGAAATAAGGTTGTCTGTATTTCCAACAACAAACCCCTGTCTCTCGGCAGGGGTTTGCTATTCTTTCCATTGGCTTAACACCAATATTGAAATCAAAACCTCATCCTTAATATCCGAATGGCATTGAGGATTGCCAACAGAGCCACTCCGACATCGGCAAAGACAGCCTCCCACATTGTGGCCAGACCGCCTGCTCCCAATATCAACACGATGCCTTTGACAACGAACGCCAAAGTGATATTCTGCCAGACGATTTTCTTTGTCTTTTTTCCGATCTCGATAGCCACGGCTATTTTACTCGGCTTGTCGTCCTGTATGACGACATCGGCAGTTTCGATGGTGGCGTCGCTTCCCAGACCTCCCATAGCGATCCCGACATCGCTCAACGCAACGACGGGCGCGTCGTTCACGCCGTCCCCCACAAATGCAACCGTTTCATTCCGGGCTTTAATCTCCTTGATCTTATTTACCTTGTCTTCGGGCAGCAAATCGCCGAAAGCATTCAGGATACCCAGTTTTTCGGCTACGAATTTGACCACCGTCGATTTATCGCCGCTCAGCATGGTGGTTTTCACACCCAGCGATTTCAATCGGTCGATGGCGACCTCGGCGTCTTCTTTTATGCTGTCAGCAATGGTAAGATAGCCGACAAACTTGCCACCGTAGGCCACTGCGATGACCGTGTAAACAATCGCGCCAGGGTCGATGCCGTACCGAATGGAGAATTTGTCCATCAACTTAAAGTTCCCTACCAGCAGTTCTTTCCCGTTCACGGTCGCTTTCAATCCGTGTCCTGCAATCTCTTCCACATTTTGCAATGGCACGTCATTATTTACGGCTCCCATGAATTGTCCAATGGCGGTTGCCACGGGATGCGTACTGTGGCTTTCGAGAGCATTAACCATCTGGAGGATTTCATCTCGGTTGAACGCGCTGTCGAAAACGACCTCCTGTACTTTGAAAACGCCTTCGGTCATCGTTCCCGTTTTGTCCATTACCACGTTCTGAATGGAAGCCAGCACATCTAAAAAGTTGCTTCCCTTGAACAGGATACCGTTGCGGCTTGCCGCACCGATACCGCCGAAATAGCCCAACGGAATGGAGATGACCAAAGCGCAAGGGCAAGAAATTACAAGGAACACCAACGCCCTGTACAGCCAATCTGAAAACTGATAATCCGCCACGAAAAAGTAGGGTAACAGGCAGATTGTAATGGCGAGGAACACGACGACAGGTGTATATATCTTCGCAAACTTTCTGATGAACAGTTCTGTCGGCGCCTTTTGCGAGGTGGCATTCTGCACCAATTCCAGAATTTTACTCAGTTTGCTGTCGGTGTACGCCGTCGTAACCCGTACCTGCGAGGGAGTATTCAGGTTTATCATACCTGCCAACACGACCTCATCTTTGGATTTCGTGTCGGGTTTGCTTTCTCCGGTCAATGCGGCGGTGTTGAAAGCCGCCGTTTCAGAGAGCAACACCCCGTCAAGACCAACTTTTTCGCCTGGCTTCAGTTGTATGATCTCGTCGATAGCCACCGTTTCCGCCTTTACCGTCTGCGGCTTGCCGTCCCGCAGAACCGTTACCTCGTCCGGGCGTTGGTCGAGTAACGATTTGATGTTGGCCTTGGCTCTTTTTACGGCAAGCGTTTGGAACACCTCGCCGACGGCATAGAACAACATTACGGCGACACCTTCAGGGTATTCGCCTATGGCAAATGCCCCGATGGTGGCGATGCCCATCAGGAGAAACTCCGAAAAAATCTCGCCTTTGGCAATGCTCTCGACCGCTTCTTTGAGTACGGGAAGTCCGACAGGGATATACGAAACGATATACCAGACGATCCTTACCCAACCCGAAAACCATTCTGGTTTGAGAAAACTGTCGAAATAGATGGCAATGAGCAGCAGCACCAACGATATAATGCTCGGTAAGAACATTTGAAAGGCACTGCGGTTGTCGTCATCGTGGTCGTGTTCGTCGTCATCGCTGTGTTTCGATTCGGGTTTTGTCGGCTCCGGTACGATCAGGTTTTTTGCACCCGCACCGATGTAGATCTTCTCCTCCAACGTACACCCACAGGTCATCCTGCCTTGGGCGTCGTATGTATGCTGATGATTCTGTTTCATAGTAAATAATATTTCTGCAAAGATATTACAGTTCCACCGCCGACAGTTCGGCGAACGCTTTTTGGTAATCGCGTTCGGCCTCCAGCGTCAGATTTATCGTGTTGTAATACAACCCTATTTCGAGGATGTAGTCCAACAACGATATCTCTCCCGCATCCAACGCTTTTTTCAACAGGTCGGTATTATTGACATCCGCCAACGACTGTCGGTAACGTTCCGCCATGAGGCGTAATCCTGCGGTGCGATTGTACAGGATTTTAAGTTGGTTATAGAACTGCTGTCGGCTGTCAAGTTCACGCGATTGGGCGGCTGTTATCGAAGCACGGGCCTGCCTGACCCTGTTTTTGTTTTCCCACAACGGTATCGACATTCCGACCGTGACTCCCTGAAAACGCTGGCCGACGACTTTCTCACTCATATATCCGGCAGAAAATGTTGGCAGACTGGCCGCCCGACTCAGGGAGAGTTGCTTTTTGCCAACCTCGATCTCCTGCCGGGCATATTCCAGCGCAGGATTTTTTTCGGCGGCATCGGCAAACCAATCCTCGAAGTTTGCAGGGAGCGAAATACCTTCGTACCTGTAAGCGTCCAGCATAACGTCGATCCCGCCGTTCAGCCTTTTGAGTTGGGACAGCAGAGCGTTGCGTTCGACCTCGATTCGGGATATTTCGCCCTGCACGGTCGAGAGGTTCATTTGGACTTTGTTATACTCCAACCGGTTGGCATCGCCGCTCTCCATGCGTGAACGGTAACCTTCGGCGATGGTTTGGGCGTGCCTGAGTCGTACATCCAGTTCCCGGCGGAGGGCGTTGTAATAGATGAGGTCTATGCAATACTGCTTTGCTTCGAGCATGATACCCATGCGGTCGGCCTTGTATTGCAAGTCCACTAAACTATTCTGCTCATTTGCCACACGGCCTCTCATTCCAAGCAGGGTCGGAATGTCGAAACTCTGCGTGACGCTGATGTCTGTTCGGTTGCCGATCTCGCCGGGTTTCCCCCACAGGTAGTTGAAACCCACTTCGGGATTGGCGGGATAGATACCCGTCCGGTTCCCCAACTTTTGCGCATCTGCGGTTTCGCGCAACGCCTTCAGCGTGGTATTGTTCTCCTCGATGGCCGAGAGTACCGTACCCATATTGTTCTGGGCAAATAGCGGCATTGCCGCCACGATTGCCAATATGCTTATTACGATCTTTTTCATTTTCGTTGTTTTTTTATTCTATTGCCGCATTGTCCTCTGCGACTTCCGCTACGACCTTTTTGTTTGTCACGAGGTACATGATCGGAATGATAAACCCGTTCAGGAAGGTTGAGGTAAGAAGCCCTCCGAGGATCACTTTGGCCATAGGGCTTTGAATTTCGTTACCCGGCAGTTCACCACCCAGAGCGAGCGGGATCAGTGCCAGTCCCGACGTCAGTGCCGTCATCAGGATCGGGTTCAGACGGTCGAGCGAGCCGTGCATGACACTCTCGCGGGCCGACAACCCTTCGCTTTGCAGGTCATTGTAGCGTGAGATGAGCAGCATACCGTTGCGCGTGGCAATTCCGAACAGGGAGATAAACCCGATGATGGCCGGAATACTTATCACCCCGCCCGTAAAGAAGATCGTGATCACGCCGCCGATCAATGCCAGCGGGAGGTTGAGCAGCACCATCGCCGACTGGATCATGCTCCGGAACTGCGCGTACATCAGCAGAAAGATCACAAGGATCGAGAAAATGGAGGTAATGAGCAAGATGCGTGAAGCCGCCTGTTCGCTCTCGAACTGTCCGCCGTATTCGATGTGATAGCCCTCCGGCAATTCCACTTCGGCACCGACGCGATCCTGAATGTCGTTTACTACGCCGCGCAGGTCGCGCCCGGCAACGTTGGCCGAGATGACTATCTTTCGTGCCACGTTCTCGCGGTTGATGGTGTTCGGGCCGGTGGATGATGTGATATCGGCGATATAACCCAACGGTATCTTCCGTCCGCCCGCATCCACGATGAGATTTCGTATGTGGTCGGCACTTTGGCGGCTCTCTTCGTTCACTTTCAGCGTCAGATCGAAAGCCCTATTCTCCTCATAAACCTGCGAAACCACATCGCCGGCCAGCAGTACACTTACTATCTCTGCAAACTCAGGCGGCGAGATGTTGTACTTGGCCAACATCTCGCGCTTGGGTTCGATTTTCAACTGCGGACGCTCCACCTGCTGTTCCACGTTCAGATCGGCAATACCTTCCACGCCTTCGATGGCGGTCTTAATCTGGTTGCCTATCGTAAACATCCTGTTTAGATCTGTACCGAACAGCTTGATGGCGATATTGGCTCGCGTACCCGACAGCATCGCGTCGATGCGGTGCGAGATGGGCTGACCTATTTCGATGTTCACGCCCGGCAATACTTTCAGTTTTTCGCGGATTTCGGCTAAAACTTCGTCCTTGGAGCGGCGGTCGAGCACAAACGGGGCTTCGATCTCCGAAACGTTCACACCTAGAGCGTGTTCGTCGAGTTCGGCGCGTCCCGTTTTTCGTCCCACGGTTTGGATTTCGGGAACAGTGAGCAAAATCTCCTCTGCAATGCGCCCCATCTTATCCGACTCATCGAGCGAGATGCCCGGAAGCGTGCTGACGTTGATCGTGAACGATCCCTCGTTGAACGGCGGCAAAAAGCTGCGTCCCAATGTGAAGAACATGATCAGGGTTGCCACAAACACGGCTCCCGTGCCTCCCAACACCCACCAGCGATGTTTCAATGTCCACCCGAGGGCTTTTTCATAAACGCCTTTCAGCTTGCGCACCACCCACGGTTCGCGGTCGGGCTTGTCGCCTTTTCGAGGTTTGCCCAAAAGATAGCTGCACAGCACAGGGGTGAGGGTAAGCGCCACCACCGTCGAGGCGCAGAGTGCCACGATAAAGGAGATACCGAGCGGCGCAAGCATTCGTCCCTCCATGCCCGACAGGAAAAACAGCGGCACGAAGCTGGCAATGATAATGAGCGTTGAATTCAGAATGGGCATACGCACCTCTTTCGAGGCTTCGAACACGACCTTCATCACAGACAACTGTTCGTCTTTCGGTTTGGCCCGGTTCTCCCGTAATCGTTTGAAGACGTTCTCCACGTCCACGATGGCGTCATCGACGAGCGAACCAATCGCAATAGCCATACCACCCAAACTCATGGTGTTAATGGTCAGCCCCATCCATTGCAGCGCAAGGATCGACGAGACCAGCGACAGCGGAATAGATATGAGCGAAATGATCGTAGTGCGGGCGTTCATCAGAAAGATGAATAGAATGATGATGACGAATATACCCCCTTCGTAAAGGGACTTTTGAACGTTGCTTATCGAATTGTCGATGAAACGCGCCTGACGGAAAATATCGGTGGAGACCTTCACATCGGCGGGTAATGATGCCCCGATCTCGGCAAGCGAAGCGTCCAGCTTGTCGGTCAATTCTATCGTACTTGTTGCGGGTTGCTTGGTGACTGTGATCAGCACGGCGGCTTTCCCGCGCTGGGAAGCGACACCCAATTTCGGGGCTTTGTTGCCGATGCCTACCTCTGCGATATTTTCCAGCATCACGGGAACATCGTCCACGCTTTTGACAACCGTTTTGCGCCGCCACGTTATTGGTAGAAAGTACGCCACGGATAATGTATTCGTTGCCATATTCGTACAGTACGCCGCCCGAGGCGTTTTGGTTCATTTCTGTTACCACATTGATAACTTCATCCAGCCCGACGCCATAGTGTTTCATCTTACCTGGGTTGAGCAGGACTTGATATTCCTTGATGTCGCCGCCCAACACTGCAACCTGCGCCACACCTCCCGTCGCCAACAAGCGCGGGCGGATCGTCCAGTCGGCCAGCGTGCGTAAATCCTGAAGCGACGTGGAGTCGGCTGTAAGGCCGATGATCATCAGCTCACCCAGAATCGAGGATTGCGGGCCGAGCGTCGGGTTGCCGACGTTCGAGGGTAGCGCATCCTTGACCACCGCCAGCTTCTCTGATACGATCTGCCTGGCGATGTAGATATCCGTTCCCCAGTTGAATTCCACCCACACGATGGAGAACCCCGTGGTGGACGACGAGCGCACGCGCCTGACATCGGTCGCGCCATTCACCGCCGTCTCGACGGGGAAGGTAACCAATCGTTCCACCTCTTCGGGAGCCATCCCTTTGGCTTCTGTCATAATGACCACCGTCGGGGCGTTCAGGTCGGGAAACACATCGACCTCCATATTTACGGCTGTGTAAGTACCCGCCATCATCAACAGCAGGGACGCTACCAAAACAACCATCCGGTTGTTCAGCGAGAATTTTATGATTTTATTCAGCATGACATTCCGGTTTTAATGTGAATGTCCCTCCGGCATCACCGACGACACGGCAGCCAATTTCACCTGATACACGCCCCGAGTTACGACCTGCTGGCCCGGCATCAATCCCGAAAGTACCTGCACTCGGTCGCCATTACTATCGCCGAGGGTTACCTCCTGTTTCCGGTAGCCTTCCTCGTCCAATCGCAGATAGACGAACGTGAGTCCCTGCTCTTCGGTAACAGCCGAGGTCGGGACGGAGATCACGCCGTTTTGCGGATTTGCCAACAACCAGACCGTCACGAACGAGCCGGGAACGATGTCGCCCACGTTGTCAAACTCGAATGTGACGGGAATGTAGAACGATCCGCCGCCTGCCGCCTTGCCGAACGAAAGCAGTTTGCCACCGAGGTCGGAGAGGCGATATACAGTGTTGTCATAAGATGTTTGGAAGTTGGCACTGCCGACGTTTCGCAGGCTCTTGAAATAGTTTTCCGATACTTCTGCCCGCAGTTGCAGGCGGCGGTTCTGCGAAACGGTGGCGATGGGCTGCCCTACGGAAACATAGTCGCCCTGAGCCACAAGGCGGTTCTTGATGTACCCGTTGATGGGTGATGTAACTCTCACGCCGCTCGACGTAACGTTGGACGACTGTGCCTCCCAAGCAATCTTTGCCGTCTCGTAACGCCGCTGTGCCTCGTTGAAATCGCGTTGCGAGATAATTTGGTCTTTGATTAACCCTTCGGCGCGACGGAACTCACGCTCGGCGGTCTCGTATTCAATCTTTGCCCGTGTCGCCGGATCACCGTCCACGATGTTTTTTGCCGATATGGTTACGATGGCTTCGCCCGCTCTGACAGCAGCGCCATCGGAAATCGAAGAACTTGCAAACGACACGACCCCGTTAGACGTGGCGACGATTACCTGTTCGTCGCCCTGTGCCGAAAGAATCTGTCCGCTGGTCTTGATCACATGAGAGAATACTCCGGGGGTAACTTCTTCCACCTCCAGACCGACCGCTTCGGCCTGCTGTTTCGTAAAAACGATCTCGTCGGCGTGGCCGCCCTCTCCCAAGGTTTCGCCTTCGTGATCGTGACCATCCTCTGTGGAGTGGTTATGTCCGGGTTCGGCGGCATGGTCGTGCCCATCGCCGTCCGTATGCTCGTGAGCATCTCTGTCGGTGTGATTCTGATTTTTGTTGCCGGAGCCGCATCCGGCCAATAGCATTGCTGTCGCAATGAAAATACTTATGATGTAGGTTTTCATCTTTCTTATTTTGTTGTCGATTGGATATAATTCATAAGCGGTAAATACATTACCGTCAATCTCATGCATCTCGATAGGACACACGAAAGATTATTAACCCGCAGTAATTACAGGCTAATTGCTAAGAAAGAATGAAAGGCGGGGCGCGCAAGCCGTGGAACCGGCTCGTCTCAGCAGAAGTGTAAAATGAGATGTATTCCCCGTATTCGGGTTTGGAACTTATCGTTTCGGCAGGACTAAGCAACACATCCGCTACGATATACAAGATGGGGAAAAAATGAACGTGGTCGGGATGACCGCAAGACGAAACTTTACATCTCGTCTCATCCGTTTGGGTAATGACAAAATCGGACTCGATGACACAGGACTTGCCATGATCCATATCTCTGTCGGAATGGCCTGTATGCTCGTCGTTGATTGTGTTGTCTTCTTCGCAGCGTTCCGTTATCACACATACCGCACCGTCGTGGTGGTGGTGCGGAACAATGTTCAGCGCCAGCATCATTAACGCGGCCAACGATATGAGCGATATGGAAAATTTCTTCTTCACCGGGAAAACGGTTTCGCCGCAAAAGTAATACTTATTTTTTGAATCTCAGGCATCTTCTGATGTACTTTGGCATAACCTTGCACGATCTATATATTTACGAACCAGTTTTGTATGGCATACCGCTCCAGTGCCCCCACCAAAGGAATCGTCGTCGGCGCTGCTGAGCCGTCGATCTGGTATATCTCTAACTGCGACATTGCGAATACAAAGAACGCAAAAATCGCGCAGTAAATTATAAGGCTGGGCGATTTATCGTTTTAGGTGTTTAGCTCGGATGAGCATCGCTATCGTGAATAATCCTATCCCGAACGCCAATACCGCCCACCCGAATGGATTGGTGAACATGATCGCGGCTGCAAGAATACCGTCGGCCAATGCAAACAACCCGATCACGACCAGTGGGGCCACGAGGAATTCGTGCCTTTCAACTCGTCCCAACAGCATCAGGAATAACACCCCACAAAGGATCAGCAGACCACCGCATCCGAGGCTGAAGTAAGTGAATGTCTGTTGCCACGCCGTTTCGAGCCCCGTGAATCCTTCGGCGATCATCGGGTGGAACGTCATTACCTAATGGACGATGCCGATGAGGATGGTGAGGATGGCCAGTGTGCGGCCTATGATGACGAGTCGGTTCATACACTATGATTAATCGATCTTGTCTGATTTATTAATCTTTTGTTTATTAATCAATTTATCAAAATCCTCGATTACTTGTGTCTTCAGTTTATGGTCACTTGTTTTGTAAGATTCCATATTGGTTTTAAGTATATTAAACACTGCGTCCGCATAGTCATTATCATTAAAGAGGCTCTTCAAATCAGAAAAATCATTAACCGCTTGTTTATCTGAGAACGACTCCGAAAGCAGTAAAATAAACTCATCAATGGGCAAGTATGGCTTAGGGGCCCTGTCGGTTTGATCTGCATTTAATAACTCTCTTCTTAATTCACCGAATTTCCGTGCAAGTTTGTTTTGAGATAGATCTTTGCCTTCAAAAAAGACATTGAGCTGATCAAGAAAGCTAATAGTATCGCTGGAGGCATTAAAGTTCTCCTCTACAAGAGAAATAATATTGTAATTCACCGTTTGAGGATCAATTTTCATGTTAATAACAGAGATTGTGTTAGCAAATTTCTGGGGTGAATACAGATACCAGCCTTCGAGCTCGTCGAATTTTGAAAAAGTATCTCTCAACCGATAAAAAGACGTGTCCCATGTTATAAAATAGGGTGCCATTCCTCCCGAGTTCGTGTACATTGAAAGAGAAAGCACTAATGACAAGTCATTATTTCTTGCCTTGAATGTTTTTTTGTCATAATGATTGAAATCGAGAAATTTTTCATACTCTATCCGATATTTCGTCCACACATCAGGATCAAAACGTCTGTTTGGCTCTATCATCACCATTGGATCGGAGTATTTGAGTAAATCATATACAGCATCTCTAATAGCCTTTTCCGAACCAACATCTTCAATGGACAGCAAGTCCATCATAAAGTCGCTTAGTGACTGATAGTCATAGCCATTCGAAATTAGGTAATTATAGAAATTACAAAAAACATTTTTTGATTGGCCCAAGTCTTGAATATAGGATAGGCTTAGAAATCTATCTAAGTGAACTGCGTCAATAACGTGATGTACCACCTCATCAACATAACCTGATGTTGTGGTCAGATTAACTGGGATTGAAGAGTTCTTGCAGCAACTGATAAGTTCTGCTGTATGCCGATAGAGGTAATCGGGATAATCTTTGCCGTCCTCATGGTTCACACAGAGTAATTGTAATAAAATCTGAGTATCCAAATAGACAATCCTCTCGGTAGTTTGGAGATAATCGTCCAACTTGTCGTCTTCGAATAGCCCCACAAACATTTTGGAAATAGAGCTTTTATTGATGATGTTATTTTTAGAACATCCTTCAATTAACTCTTTGGCGAGACTCATTGCACCCTCCTCCTGAAGGGTGGCCTTTTTGGTAATATAGGCTATGAGGCTGGAGTAGATACTTTTTATGTTACTTTTTCTCCCAACCCCTTTCGTTATTTCTGATACATCTATTGCATAATTTTCATCAAATAATTTTACAATATAGCTCATCAGCTCTTGAGGAGGTAATTCAATATTATGGCCCTTACAAATCGTATCACAAGTTACAAGTAGTTCCTTCTCAGACAGTTTAGTCGATTCAACGATGTTTTCGAGTTTATGTCTGATCTCAGTTGTTAGGTCAAATTTCTTCGGGGAATATAGAGGGATATCGTAAAGCTGGCCGTCTCGCTTCAACTCTCCTACTAATTTCTCATAGAATGTTTTAGGAAATTTATCTCGGAATTGTGGATTGACCTTGGCAAAAATCTCACTCACAGAAAGCGGCCCATCCACAAATAGTTGATGTTCTATGTATGAGACGACAAAGTTATTCTTGATCTCTGTTATGTTCGAATTCATAGACAAAGTGTCGAACAGCGTTATTGTTTTGTCATCAAGCACAGATACTGCTCCTGTTGGGTAAAGTTTGTCCAGTGTCTTGCTTAGATATTCTCGCATTGGGGTGTATGCCTCAACAAGAGCTGCAAGTCGCCTACTATCATACAAATCAAGTTTGACGTCATGGTTTTGCTCAGCATCGTCCTTAAGGTTTTCCTGTTTTGTAGAAGTGAGCGAATATTTCCAAAAAAATACAAGATCGCTTCTATTATGGCCCTTAGTTTTGACGACCTCTTTGGCAATCTTGTCTTCTATCCTTGCTTCTTGGACAGTAATCTGGATCCCTTTTCTTTTTTGGCTTTTACCCGGTACATTGATTAAAACATCTTTCCCACCGTCATACGGACCGTCACAAAAATGTACATCATTGGTTTTATTCTTACTTTTTAAGAATATTGACACAAACTCTTCGAATTGAGATTGAGACAGTAGCTCAATAATACCCTGATAAGAATCTTGCATGGATTTATCCATATCTTCTGTTTTTTATATGACGGTAAAATTAGCACATTTTTTTGGAATGGGCTATATCACTGAGAAAAGAAAGCTCGCCTATGTTGTTTAGGCGAGCCTTGACAGTCTTTCTGTTATACTGTTTCTTCGACTTATGCACTTTGTGCTTGGGCAGTGGGTGGTCGAACATCCCGATCTCTGCCTCTCGACTGCCTTTCCGGGCAGCCTTCAGCGGGTCTTTAGGCGGTTTCGGTTTCAT
>QMCD01001102.1_pt1 | contig 17228 bp, 14 predicted proteins | sample 1821841 | NCBI WGS metagenome assembly QMCD01 (sample SAMN01991225, study PRJNA193472) | Termite gut metagenome, whole genome shotgun sequencing project. | isolation source: worker | host: Macrotermes natalensis | reverse complement strand
TTTGGTTGGTTGGTTGGTTGGTTGGTCTGTGGGACGGGTGGTTCGTTGGGTCGGACTGTCAGAGCGTCGGTCACTCACCGGCCATCAGGTCGAACCCCTCGGCCATTCCGCACAGGAAGTCCGTGTAGCCCTCGGCGGCAAGCTTGCGGACGGTTTCGCGCAGGCGCTGCGGGATCGCTGCCGTGTCATGCCGTCCGGGGTCGTCGAAAAGCGAACCTCCGCACGCGTTCATCTTGAAACTGCGATGGCCGCTGAAGGCGACGGTTTTCGATTTTTCGGATTTCATTTTACAAATATACGGAAAGCCGGGAGGAATCGTGCAGCCGGTTGTAAATATCGAGATGTTTTTCGACGACGTTGTCGATGGAGAACTCGCGCTCGGCAAGCAGACGGCCGTTATTTCCCATGCGTTCCCTTTCCGGGCGGTCGGATATGAGATGCTGCATCTTTTCGGCTAAAGCGCAGGGGTCTTTTACCGGGATAATGTATCCGTTCCACCCGTCGTCGACACACTCCCGGCACCCGATGGCATCGGTCGTGACGATCGGCCTGCCGACGGCGCACGCCTCGATCAAGGACTTGGGCAGTCCCTCCCTGTACGAAGGAAGGACGACAATATCCGACTCCTTTAACGCAGAGTACATATCGTCGCAGAACCCTATCCAGCGTATATATCCGCCGTCCATTTTGCCGCGCAGTACGGATTCGGGGATGCCCGCCGGATTTTGCGTGTCACAGTTGCCCGCCAGCACGAACTCCGCCGAATCCCCGGCCTTGTCCCTTATAAGTTCGGCAGCCTCGATGAACTCCATAACGCCCTTGTCGTAAAGCATGCGGGCCGGCAAAATGACGCGGACCTTCGGCTTGGCCGTCTCGGGGCTGTGGGCGAATTCACGCAGGTCCACTCCGGAACCCTTGATAATATGGATGTGGTATTCGCGGGCATAACGCATTCGCCTGAACTGCTCCGCGTCGTCGGGGTTTTGAAAAATGTAGTGGAAGTTACGGCTTTTAAAAGCCACCGGCATTACGCATCTCAGCGCTTTCTGTACCAATCCGTCCCTGCCGCCGGTGAAACTGTAGCCGAATCCGCTGATCGCGTTGACAACACGTTTGCGGCCGCTTAACTTAGCCGCCAGGCACCCCAGCAGGCAGGCTTTCAGGGAGACGTGATGGATAACGTCGGGCTTGTAACTCCTGTACAGGCGCCATAAACGGAGCACACACTTCAACTCATGAAATGGATTGGTCCCGGTACGGTCGAAAGGCACATCTATGAATTTGAGGCCATGTGATTCGATCTCTGCGCGGAGCCCGGTATCTTTCGTTACTATATGGACGTCATACCCCGCCTCCGCCGCGGCCAAAGCTACCGGAAGCCGGTGGGATAATAAGAACCTGTCTACGTTAACTACGATGAATAGGCGTTTGTTCATAAACGTAATCTCATATTTTGCTAACGTTTGTTGTCCGATACAAATAATGGATATGAATAATCAACAAAAAAAGGAATGGCAGTGCCATCGTTTTTTGCCTGAGGGCAAGCCCAAGATTGGCGAGTTCGAAAGCCAACGGGAGAGTAATATAGAGAATGGCCAAAAAATAGAACCATATCTGGAAACCCAATCGCAAACCTCTGTTCCTCGTTTTTGCCCTGTATAGATGCAATAGTGCGTAGATTACTGCGGTCAACCAAACCAAGTTATCGAAAGAGGCCATTAGAGCCATTGTGTTGTTTACATCGAAAAACAAGGGTCGGAACATATAGGCAAACCATTTGGTGACAATATTGGCATCTGTCACATCGACTGCTCCCCCTCCTTTCATGTGAGACAACATTCTGTGTTCCTGCAATTCGACAATGTCGAAAATATTCTCAACACCGATATGTCTCAAAAAAACGGGAAAGAACAAGGCCATTACGGCAATAATGGCGATAGATAGAAAGACTTTTTGGTGTGATCTCAGTTTAGTGTTAAAAAAAACAGTGGCCGACAAAAACGCCGCGACTATAAATGCAAGTACATGAAAACGGATAGAACCCACGATCAACACGGGCAGCAGATACGCAATAATTCGTTTATTATAACTTAAATTATAAATTATCAGACATATCGCAAAAAATATAAGCCCGTCTTTGCCCACCGCATTCGTCCAAAAATGAAGATTGGGCATCAACAGCAAATAGAAATAGTTGCTCCACGAATAATTATTAACACGGATTGCCACTAACAACAGGTATTTATACCCTAAAAGACCCACGAAAGAGAATATGACGGAACAGCCCAAATAGGAAAACCCGAGTTTTAGCAGCGGATACAGAACAAACGTTATAAACGTGGTTCCGAATCCATATGAACCGAGCCAGTTCTCTATTTCGATGGTATTGTCAATGTATAATATACAGTCACCGCCATTACCTGCAAGAGTCCAAAAATAGTAATAGAATGTAAACGATAAATGAATCAGTCCCAGAATAAAAAACAGATTAAAATATTGGCGTCCAAACTGCGAAAACTGTCTTGCTATACAAAATATACCGATAAAATAGCCAACTACTGCGGCTATATCGATAATCGATACATTAGTCAATATCTGCTGTAAATCCATTTTATAGGCCAATTACATTATCTATGTCGTATATTTATCATTTAAGGCGCAAGCTCATAAACAATTCCTCCCATTTATCCACTATTACATTCGGGTCGAATTTTTTTGTTTTCCGCCTGCCTTCTATTGAGATATCTTCTCGTAGTTCCTCGTTTTCAATCAGTCTGACTAATGCTTTTTTAAGTTCTTCTTTATTTTGATCGGCAACAAGCAGTCCCGATTTTTCATTTACTATAATTTCTCCGGGGCCGGTCTTGCAATCATAACTGATACATGCACACCCTTGCGACATGGCTTCGATCAATGCCATAGGAAACCCCTCATGTCGGGAAGACAGGGCAAAAATGGAACTCTGCCGCATAACATCGTCTATATTGTCGACGAAACCCATAAAATTCACACGATCTTCTATCCCGTTTGTCGTAGCGATATTCTTCAGATAGTCAAAATCCGCCTCTTTTCCCCCGCCCGCGATATCCAAGGTCCATTCCAGATACAAAGGGGCTATATCGCTCCAAATCCTGATCAGGTTGTCAAAACCTTTAATATACCACCGACTGACAGTGCCTGTTGCCAATATATTTTTCTTTCTGGGCATAATGTCTTTTTCATATATGGGATATGAAAGAGGATTTGGCATAACTACTTTTCCCGGCAGTTTCTTGCCGAGATAATCAAAGTCGCTCTGCGTAAGAATGGCAACCCTGTCGGCGAAACGGAGCATAAATAAGCGCAAGACTTTTTTCCACTTCGACATTTGTGTCCTTTGGAAATTCGTGTGTTCTGAAGCAATAATCGGAATTTTCAGGCCAATTAATGCAAATAAGACCAATACTGTCATGGGTATCATAAAGGATATGACTATATCGGGCTTCACCTCTTTTGCAACCCTCCTTATTTTTTTGATACGCGCCGGAATATGGCAGGCGTAATGCGTTTGCCGGCCGTTTATGCTGATGTTGCAAAGACGTACGCTTCCATCCAACGGATATACGACAGGAAAACTTGTGTCGGTCGCCAAATATACATCATAGCCGCGTTCGGCCAACTTGTTGCAGATGGTTGACATTACCCTTTCGGCCCCGCCGCCCCGCATCGTGTGTATATAGAATAACAGTTTCATAGATTTATTTTAGTCCATAACCATGCTGAACAACTCTTCCCACTTGTCGGCAATGGCATCCGGTTCGAACTTCTTTGCCTCCTGCCGACCCTCGCGCGAGAGCCTTTCGCGCAACTGCCCGTCTTCGATCACTCTGATCAAGGCTTTTTTAAGTTCCTCCTTATTCTGATCGGCAACAAGCAGCCCCGACTTCTCGTCCACGATTATTTCCCGTGGTCCATTAGTACAATCGTAACTCACACACGCGCACCCCTGCGACATGGCCTCGACCAATGCCATAGGGAGCCCTTCATACCGGGAGGAGAGGACAAAAATGGAACTCCCGCGCATGACCTCGCCGATATTTCCGATGAACCCCATGAAATTCACGCGATCTTCGACACCGTTCATTGCGGCTATATTTCTCAAATATTCAAAGCCAGCCTCTTTGCCTCCGCCTGCAATCTCCAGCGTCCACTCCGGGTAACGGGGCGCAATCCCGCTCCAGATTTCGATCAGGCTGTCGAAACCCTTGTAGCGCCATCTCGCAATGGAACCGACCGCCAAAATATTTTTCCTGCGGGACTCGCTGTCTTTTTCATATACAGGATATGACAGCGGGTTCGGCATTACCGTTTTTCTCGGTAGTTTCCGGCCGAGGAAAACGGTATCGGCTTGTGTAAGAACGGTAACCCTGTCCGCAAACCGAAGTATGCATAATCGTACAAACTGTTCACATTTAGACAAATTGCACTGCTGAAAATTCGTATGCTCCGAAGCGATAACGGGAATTTTCAGCCCCTTTAATGCAAACAATACCAATGCGGTCGTTGCGTACATAAAAGAGATGGCCACATCCGGTTTTACATCTCTGGCAACTGCTCTTATCTTTTTGATACGTGATATGAATGTATATCTTAGCCGGCCTGGCTTTCCGTTCACACTAACGCCGGTATCGACTATGCGAACATTCTCATGCAGGGGATACGCCACAGGATAGCTTAACTCCGTTGCCAACCACACGTCATGACCGCGCTCGGCAAACTTGTTGCAGATGACCGACATTACCCGTTCGGCCCCGCCGCCCTGCATGGTGGATATATAAAATAACAGTTTCACAGACTTATTGGTTTTTGACGAATAATTAGTTTTTTGCAATATTTCTTTTCTGATTTCGACAATCCTATCATCCAAACCGTCAATACCGTTGCCAAGAAGCTCAAAATCAAACCCGACCACGAAGTCGGCCCCAGCACACGCCAGATCAAAAACACCAGCGCAATGGCCGCGACAAAACATGCGGCACATCGTGACATAACTTTTTTAAGGTAATCGGCAATTCGTAATCCCACCATCCGTTTCGATACATAAAGTATCGCAACCAAATCGACAAACTCGACAATGGTCATGACGAAGAAAACACTCTCCAAAGAAAAACCTCTTTTTAACAACAGATACGACACCGGAACCGTCAACAAAAGGGTAACCGAATCGATTATTTGATATGTTCTGATCTTACCTTTTGCTTTGAACAACATATCTAACGGGCCGTGAAACACGCGGATCAGCAAAAAAAACAATATCAGTTTGACGAAATTGACCGTATACTCCGGTATGCCGCCCAGCCACAACTCCAACAAAGGTCCGGTATAAAAAATCACGGGCAAGCAGATGATCAAAGTAATGAAAAATGAAACGCGCGATGTGGTGTACACCACCGTAAACAGTTCGTCTGTTTTTCCTTGGGCACACAGTTTGACCGCATGTGGGTTAGCTGCCGTTTGTATGGCCTCGATCAAATTTGTCACAGGACTCCTTACCTGATAGGCCACCCCTCTGGCGGCATTGGCGGCCGGACCGCCGAAAATATTCAATAAAATGTTAGTCCCCTCGTTCGACACCGCATAGGCGGTATTCCCGAGAAAGTTCCAGCCCGCAAAACTTCCGAGTTTTTTGAACAGCTCTTTGTCCCAGAAAAATCGGAACCGGCACTCTTCGAACTTGCGCCTGCAATAGATGGAACTGACGGACCTCGTGACAAGGGAGACCGAAAATATCAGAACCGCGTATAATTTCAATTTGTCGCCGCCGAACCACACGAGTAAAAATACGATCGACAGCTTCAGCACGGCGTCCAATATCGAAATGTAGGCGAATACATCCATACGCTCGTGCGCTATTATAAGTGCGTCGTAAGGTATGGTCATTATGGTAACGAGCGCGGCTAAGATCGAGAAATGAAACACCCAGTTGGCGGAGGCCAATCGGGAAGCGTCGATTACTAGTTTGTTGTTTACGAACCATAATCCGACGGTCTCTGTCAGAAGTAAAAAACACGCACAGATCACGATATGAATTATGATACTCATACTGAATATCCTTTTTAATTCAGAAAAGTTGTTCAAGCCCATTTCGTGGTTCAGGAAGCGCTGTATCGACGATGCAAATGCCCCGCGCAGTGAGGAGAACATAGCAACAACCCCGCCGACCACATTGTACACGCCAAAATCATCGACTCCCAATTCCCGGAGCAATATTCGTGACGTATAGAATGCAATGCCGAGCATTACAAACATTCTCAAGTACAAGAATGCGCTGTTCCTTACTATTTTGTTAGACATTTAGGATGTCGTTAATATTATGTCAGATTCTTCCAGTACCACTCGACGGCCTCACGCAGTCCTTTGCGGAAATCGTATGTCGGGGCGTAGCCCAGTAGACGGCGCGCCTTGTCGATGCAGGCCTGCGAGTGGGGTATGTCGCCTGTACGGGGCGGGCCGTAGACGATCTCCACGTTCAGGATTTCGGGGTCGTATGCGCCGAGGTATTCTTTCAGGCAGCCCGCTAATTCATTGAGCGTCGTCCGCTTGCCGTAAGCCACGTTATAGACCTGGTTCACAGCCGCCGGGTCTGTCGCGGCAAGGGCCAGCAGGTTCATCTGCACGACATTGTCGATATAGGTGAAGTCGCGCGAGAACTCGCCGTCGCCGTTTATCATGGGGCTTTGGCGGCTTATCAATTGCTTGACGAATAGCGGGATAACGGCTGCATAGGCGCCGTGGGGATCCTGGTTCCGGCCGAATACGTTAAAGTACCGGAGGCCGATCGTCTCCATTCCGTATGTGCGGGCAAAGACGTCGGCGTAGAGTTCGTTGACATATTTTGTGATGGCGTACGGCGAGAGCGGCCGGCCGATGATCTCCTCCACCTTGGGCAGCATCGCAAGGTCGCCGTAGGTGGATGAGCTCGCCGCATAGACGAACCGCTTCACCCGGGCGTCGCGTGCTGCGACGAGCATATTCAGGAACCCGGAGATATTGACATCATTGGTCGTGACGGGGTCTTCGATAGAGCGGGGCACGGAGCCCAATGCAGCCTCGTGCAGCACGAAATCGCCCCCCTGTACGGCGGCGCGGCACGTTTCGGCCGAGCGGATGTCGCCCTCGATGAGCGTGAAACCGGGATCGGAGGTGAAACATTCGATGTTTTCCCTTTTGCCCGTGGAGAAATTGTCGAGGCAGACCACTTCGTTGCCGAGTTCCAACAGGCGCCGGCAGAGGTTCGAACCGATGAAGCCCGCCCCGCCCGTGACCAGAATTTTTTTTCCCGAAATCATAACCTTCCGTCTATTTGAGAGCGGTCGAGACACCCTTTCACGTCGTAAACCACCGACTTGGGCTTGCGCAGGGCGTCGATGTCGGTGTCGAGGAACGCCCGATGGGAGACGGCGAGGATAACGGCGTCGAACCTGCGCGCAGGCAGTTCGGTCTCTATCCTGTAACCATACTCCCGCTCGAACTCATCCTTGTCCACGCAGGGGTCGTATATGCTCACATTTATATTGTATCCTCTCAGCGTCGCGACTATATCGACCACTTTCGTGTTGCGCACATCGGGGCAATTCTCCTTGAATGTAACTCCAAGGAGCAGTGTCTCGGAGCCGAGTACCGGAATGCCTTTCCTGAGCATCATTTTTATAACCTCGTGCGCCACATATTCACCCATGCCGTCGTTCATGCGGCGTCCGGAAAGAATGATCTCCGGATGATAGCCGTGCCGCTGGGAACATTGCGCCAGATAGTACGGGTCGACACCTATGCAATGGCCGCCGACAAGCCCCGGCCTGAACGGCATAAAGTTCCATTTCGTTCCGGCGGCTTCGATGACGTCGAGGGTATCTATGCCCATTCTGCCGAATATCTTGGCCAATTCGTTGACGAATGCGATATTGATGTCCCGTTGGGAATTCTCTATCACCTTGGCGGCCTCGGCAACCTTTATGCTCGAAGCGAGGAACGTGCCCGCCTCGATCACGGACGAGTAGAGGGCGTCGACCGTGCGTGCCGTCTCGGGCGTCGAGCCGGAGGTTATCTTGCGTATCTTCTCCACGGTGTGGAGCTTGTCGCCCGGGTTGATGCGCTCCGGGCTGTAGCCGGCGAAGAAGTCTTTGTTGTAAACCAGGCCCGAGACGCGCTCGATCGTCGGGATGCACTCTTCCTCCGTAACGCCCGGATAGACCGTCGATTCATAGATCACTATGTCGCCCTTGGCTATGACCCTGCCGACCGTTTCGCTCGCCCTGACCAGAGGGGTGAGGTCGGGACTGTTGTTGCGGTCGACGGGTGTGGGGACGGTAACGATATAGACATTGCAGTCACGGATCTTTTCGATGTCCGAAGTACAGACGAAGCCATTCCCGATAGCCTCGGCGAGCAATTCGTCCGACACTTCGAGCGTGGAATCCACCCCGTTCATAAGCTCCCCTACACGCCGTTCGTTTATGTCGAAACCGACGGTCGCGTATTTCGTGGAAAACAACCGCGCGAGCGGCAGGCCGACGTATCCAAGTCCTATTACTGCAATTTTGTATGTCATATTTATATGTTTTGTAGTTGTTTTATAAACCTCGTATCTATCTTTTCATGCATAATGTTGTCCAGCGACCTGCGGTGGTGGAGGTCGGTGCCGGCGCAGGAGTACATTCCGTTCTTGAGCAGCCAATCCGCTTTGCGTTTCACGGCGGGGCCGTAGAAGCCGGCGGGTGAGCCCAGGTTCAACTGCATTTTCACTCCCCGGGCGTACAGTTCGCGGTACTCCTTCCTGTCCATGTACGCATATCGTTCGGGGTGCGCCAACACGGGGTGGTAGCCCCGTGTCTGGATCCGTCTCAGGACTCCGTGCAAATCCATCGGGGGTGTAAAACACGAGGTTTCGACCAGCAGATGGTCGCCTTTATCGCCGAGCGGCAACAAGTCGCCCGCCGCAAGCCGCTTCTCGAACAGGTTGTCGAGCATGTATTCGGCCCCCAGGTGCAACTCGACATTCCCTCGCCACGCGGCCTGCAACCCGGCGAAACGCTCGCGAAGCCCGGCCGTAGTATTGGGAATATCCTCCATTATATGGGGGGTAAGCCACACCTGCCGGATGCCGAGCCGTTCGTACATGCCCAATATCTCCAGCGCTTCGTCCATAGTCCGGACACCGTCGTCCACGCCGGGCAGGATATGCGAATGGCGGTCGATGAACCCATCGAAGTATCCGCTATCTTTCAAACTGCGGCGCCTGTTGAACAGCCCGGGAACCATTGCCGATCCTGATTATTGCGCTTTGTAATAGTTGCCTGCATATCCGTACCGGTAGCCGTACCGGTAGCCGTAATGTCCCGTGTTCCAGGGGGTGGCATTGAGCACCGCGACCATATTCTTGAAACGTTTCCCGGTATAGATGCCCTCCAGTTCGGGCAGCATGTCGCGGTCGAGCAATCCCACACGCACGATGAAGATGGTGCGGTCGGTCTGTTTCTCGATGATCTGGGTGTCGGCAACGATGTCGATAGGCGGACAGTCAACCAGAATGTAGTCGTACTGCCCTCTGAATATGGATATTACCTCCGCCAGGCGCCCTGTTTCGAGCAGCTCGGTGGGATTGGGCGGGATCGTTCCGACCGGCAGGATATGAAAACCGGGATGCTGCTTGTCCACGACGATGCAATCGACAGGGTTGTCGACCTTACCGTTCAGATAGTTGCTCAATCCGGTATCGGGCGAACCGACCAGTTTCGATACCGACGCGTGCCGCATATCCCCGTCGATGACCAGGACCTTCTTGCCCTTGATCGCCAGAGAAACGGCCATGTTCACGGCTATGACGCTCTTGCCGCTTCCGGCATTGAACGAGGTGACGGCCATCACATTGGAATTGCCTTCCTGCCCCGTCATAAACTCAAGATTGGTGCGCAGTACGCGGAACGCCTCGTTGACGACATCCCTTTTGCCGTGTTCCACGACGATCTCCTGCGACGCAGGCGCTTTTTTCCGGAAATGCCAACCTTTTTTCTCGCTGTGGAACAGGGGGATTTCCCCTATAAGCGGCAGCGATAACCCTTCCAGGTCCTTGCGTCCGCGCACCGTGGTGTTGGTGCTTTCGCGAAGGAAAATAACGACCGCGGGGATAAGGAGCCCTATTGTGAAGGCGATAGCCAGAATATGCATCTTTACGGGAGCCGAAGGTTCTATACTTCCGATGGGGCTCTGGACGATGCGCGTATTGTGCGCCGCGAATGTCTGCGAGAGTTCGTTCTCCTCGCGTTTTTGCAGCAGGAACAGGTAAAGCGCCTCCTTTACCTTCTGCTGGCGTTCCACCGACAGCAGGTCTTTGGCCTGCGTGGGGCTCTCCGAAATATGCGAAGCGGTTTTGCGCTCCAGTTTCCTGAGATTTTTGATCTGCTCGTCGAGCGTCATGACATAATTCTCGACCGAAGAGACGATGGCCGCATGCAGCGAGGCGAGCGACCGGTCGAGGTTCATGACGAGCGGATTCTGCTCGCTACTGTTCGCGACCAGCTTGTTGCGCTGCATCTGAATATCGTTGTACTCCGATATTTGTTGCTCTATGGCGGCGCTTTCGATACCCGAACCGGCGGGTAACAGCCGGTTCCCGTCTTTGTTGTCGTTCATATAGCGGAGAATGTAGCTCGACATGTAGAGGAGATTGTCTAGCCGTTGCAACTCGTCGGCAACCTCTTTGGACTGCGACATGTACATGGCCGAAACGGCCGCTACGTCGGGCACCAGGTTTTCGCTCTTGAACGACGCTATGTTCTCATCCACATCGCCCAGTTCCTGTTCTATGACGTTCAAACGATCGTTGATGAAACTGGAAGTGGTGACCGCCACCTGGTTCTTGTCTTTGATCCAGTTCTCGTTATAGATGGTGATCAGGGTGTTGAGCACCTCTTCCGCGCGTTCGGCCGAAACATCTTTGAGCGAAATGTCGACTATGGTCGTCTCCTTTTCGTTCAGCCTCACGCTCAGGTTATTGCTGTAATGCCTCGCCGTAGAAGCGGGGTCGCGCCTTACCACCTCTATGACGGACTCCTGCGGGCCGTCGTAATACCGCGTGGGAACGACGACGATCCTGCCTGCCGGTGTTTGGAGCGTATCCAGCAGGTTGCCTGTGATCTCCTGTCCGTTGCCTGATTTTTCGTCGTCCACAATGAAACCGGACAGGGCTACAGTGCCGTCTCCAGGCAGTTCCAGGACGAATTCCCGTGTGGAACCCTCGGCCAGTGCGACCGTATTGTCGAACAGCACTTTTACAGGCAGTGTCGTGCCGTAGATAACGGCATCGTGGAACCTGCCTTTGACCATATAATCGACATCCAGATGCAATCGTTCGACCACGCCGAGCATAAGCCCGTAGGAGCGGAGGGAGACGATCTCGTTATTGACGTTCACATTACTCTGGAACAGCCCTATATTGGAGAACTCGCTCACATCCGTAGAGAGGGAGCTGCCCTTCGAGTCCTCCTTGATCAACATGGAGGCCTTCCGTTCATATACGGGAGGGGTAACCTTGATATAGATAAAGGCTGCGAGCAATGCCAGCGCCAACGAGATCACGAACCAGTGCCATTTGGCAAGGCACAGTTGAAATATTTCCTGTATTGCGATATGGTCGGATGCTCTGTTTTGATTGTTCTCGGTAGTCATTAGTAGTGGGTGGGTGGTATGTTATTTAACAAATAATACGGTAACGGTGGTGATCAGCGAGGCCAGCGACATCCAGAAAGAGGACGAACGCACATTGTTGCCATTGACCGTCGATTGTCTCGCCCTCATGGAGTTGGGCTCGATATATATCACATCGTTCTGTTTGAGGTAGTAAACGGGCGAGGCGTAGAGATCTTTGCCCGAACTTATATCTACCCTGTAAACGCCCTCTCCTCCGTTCTCTCTGCGGACGACCGTCACATTCTCGCGTTTACCGTAAATGCTCAGGTCGCCGGCCATTCCGATCGCCTCCAGCAGGGTTATTCTATCCTTGTCTATACTGTACCTGCCGGGCTTGGCCACCTCGCCCAACACCGATATTGTCAGGTTTATGAACTCGACCGTGACGATCGGGTCCCTGACGAGGTTGCGCGATATGAGCTCGTTCTTTATGCGGATGCCTATCTCCTCGCGGCTCAGACCGACAATGTGTACTTTGCCCAGGACGGGAAAATCTATATTCCCTTCGGAATCGACGGTATACCCAGAAACCGTTCCCTGTACGGAGGTGCCTGTTCCTGCGGCATTCGCCCCCAGATAACGCGATACGACCGGCAAATTGAACAGGTTTGCCAATTCCGGGTCCTTGCTGTTGACCAGGATCGAGATTTTGTCCTCCGGTTGCACGGTGATCGGATGCGATTCGGTAAGAGGCCCGGAATAGCCTTCCGGGACATCCTGAAAATAGACGATCTGTTTGGTGGCCGAACACGAGCACAGCAACAGCGCGAGGGATACGCCGAACAAAGAGAGTGTTAAGAAGGCTTTTTTCATATATATCAATAGTTTACAAAGGTTACCGGCCTTTTTGCAAGGCCGGTAACCCGGTGTGTAATATCAAAATAGAGTTATTCAACGACAACCACGTGGCGATCCAGCATGGGCTTGTTTTTGTCGAGGGGCTCATTGGCGCCGCCGAGAGCTATGACCTCGAGTTTCGAAGCGTCGACACCTTTCGCGACGAGGGCATCGCGTACCGCCTGGGCACGTTTGCGGCTCAACTCCATATTGTATTTTTCCGAACCGGTGGCGCGGTCGGCGCTGCCGATAACTTTGAATTTACGGGCGGGCGACATTTCCTTCAGCGTTTTAGCCAGATTGTCGATGCTGACATGCGCCTGATCGCTGATGACATGGCTGTTCAGCCTGAAGAAGATGTACGTTTTGGGTATCTCGACCCGTGGTTTCACGGTAGTGGTGGTGCCGACGTCCCTCTTCGCTTCGTTGAGGTCGTACGTCAGCTTTTCGATCTTTTTGTTCGCGTCGGCGAGTTCTGCACGGAGGGTTTCGATGCGGTTGTTGTAGGGAGTGTAGTCTACCGGAGCGGCATATTCGTGCTTTTCGAATTTGCGCTTCTTGCCGAATTTGTAGGTCAGGCCGAGCGTCGTGGCGCCCATCCCCTCCAATTTGGTTCCTCCGGAAGTTCCCTCGAACCTCTGGTTGACCATCATACCCCTCATTTCGAGGTTTACACTGAGGGCGTCGGTGACGCGAATTTTGTTGGTAAGGCCGGCCGTAAAGGCTAATTCAGCATCTTTATGGTCGTTATCCGAGGCAAAGGCCGCGCCGAAACCGGTAAAGGGAATGAATTCCCAGAAACGGTCGCTCCTTTGGCCGCCGATGGCGCTGGAGATATTCCAGAGGAAGTCGGCGTGAACGAAGTTAACATTGAATTTCTCGGAGAGGTAGCTGTTGCCGACCACGTCGCTGCCTGCAAAACGGGCGCCGGCAACGGTTGCGCCTTTGGCCGAAAGGCCGGAGTACTGCAGGCGCGCCCCCACTTCCGGAGTAAACCATTTACCCAGCGACACGTCGAGCGCCGGAGCCAGACGCTTGCCTAACTTGGCTTCGCTGTCGAATTCGCCGAAATAGATGTTGGCCCCACCTCCGGCGGAGATGAACCAGTTGTCGAAAGCTTTGCCCGTGATGAACGGGCCTTTTTCACCTTTCTGTGCGGATGCACCGAGGGAAAGCATTGCCAATGCGGCAAGGAGAAATGTTTTTTTCATGATCGAAGTCATTTAAAGTTAAACTTATTATCGGTTCGTTAATTATTGTATTTTTGTATAGTCGTGTCGTCGTGTCCGGGATCAACAACTCTTTTGTTCGAGCTGCCGGCCCTTTTGTCTTCTGGCGGCTTTGCGCGGAATGAACCGCAAAACCATGCCATTGCAAAAGCACCATATCCCCAGGTCGATAAGCAATATCTGGGTTACATTCAGATATGGCGCCAGAAGTAAATTCAGCAACAGGAATATCACCGAAACGGACAGTATGAATAAGATAGACCTGTACGGGTCGAGCCCGCTTTTCAGCAAACGGTGATGGATATGGGTCATATCGGGATGGAACGGACTGCGGCCGTTGATCAATCTGAACAGCATCACATGCAGAACGTCGAATGCCGGGAGCAACAACGGCGACAGGAGAAGGGCCAGATCGGACGGCGCAAGTGCCGCCCTCGAATTCATGACCAGCCCTATGAACAATATGCCGGTTATCAATCCTATGGTTTGGGATCCGGCGTCCCCCATGAACAATTTGTGGCGCTTGGAGCCATATCCCCACATATTGGTGTGGAAGAAAGAGACCAGGACCCCCAAAATGGAGAACGAGATGACGGCAAAAAAGAACAGTCCTTCGAAATAACTGTACACACCGTACACCGTAAATGCCAGCATCCCCAGGCTTGCCGCCAAACCGTCCATGCCGTCTATCAGGTTGAAGGCGTTGATTATAAGCACCATAAACAACACAGTCAGGGGCATGCCCACGACAGCGGGCAGGGCGTGGATGCCGAAAAGTCCGTACAGGTCGTTAATCCAGAAACCGGAGTAAACCACCATAACGCTCGCGATGATCTGCGACAACAACTTAATGAAACTGCGTATACCTATCAGGTCGTCGATCGTGCCTGTCATGTGGATGAATATCAGCGCACAGATCCAGATCGTGAATTTTTCGACGGAAATATCATTGCCCGGCGTTGTGGTTTCGTGCAGCGACATGACCAGAATCACGGAACAGATAACGATAGGGGCGAACGCGAATCCGCCCAGCCGGGAGGTGGGGGTTTTGTGGATGCGGCGCTTGCCGGGCAAATCGAACAGCTGTTTGCGGTAGGATATGTTAAGTATATTGCGCGTTGCATTATACATCAATACAAAACTTAACAGAAAAGCAACGCACACATAGCCGAGCCATCCGGTCGGCTCCATCAAAAATGCCGCCACCCCAGCCAATATAGCAACAATACTGACTATGTAAAAATAATATTTTTTCATTCTTATTCTGATATACTATTGTCTTTACCCGGCAAATATAGTATTTGTAATGTTATATTCCTAATGCAATAATCAAACCACAGTATGCATCATTTTATGTAAAAATATGTTTATCCTCCGTTGGGGCATCGCGGCAGCAACGAACCGGCCACATCGTTCGTTGCTGCCGCGATGCGGCCCGTTTTGTATGGCCGATGAAAATATTCCTCCCGTAAGGCCTTGTACTGACCTTACCGTCAGTAAATTACCCTCCGACTGCCTTTAAGATGGCGAAAAGGTGGCGCAAATATTTGTCTTATCCGAAATTGGTGGCTAAATTTGCCTGTCACAAGATATAAACCTAAAAAACATAAAAGTCATGTCAAAAGTTAAAATTGGTATCAATGGGTTCGGGCGTATCGGACGTTTGGTGTTCCGTGTTGCGATGAGCAAGGCCGACCAGGTGGAAGTCGTGGGGATCAACGACCTTATCGACGTCGATTATATGGCCTATATGCTCCGTTACGATTCGGTGCACGGCAAGTTCGACGGTACGGTCGAGGTGCGCGACGGCAAATTGGTCGTCAACGGCAACGCCATCCGCGTCACGGCGGAGAAAGATCCGGCAGCCCTGCGTTGGAACGAGGTCGGAGCAGAGTATGTGGTCGAATCGACCGGGCTTTTCCTTACCAAGGAGAAGGCGGAGGCGCATATCGCAGCGGGTGCGAAATATGTGATCATGTCGGCGCCGTCGAAAGACGATACCCCGATGTTCGTGCTTGGGGTGAACAACAAGTCGTACAATGGAGAAAAGATCATCTCGAACGCGTCGTGTACGACGAACTGCCTTGCGCCGCTGGCGAAAGTGCTCCACGACAAATTCGGCATCCTCGAAGGCCTGATGACCACCGTCCACGCCGCAACCGCGACCCAGAAGACCGTCGACGGGCCGTCGGCGAAAGACTGGAGGGGCGGACGCGCCGTTTTGGGCAATATCATCCCCTCGTCGACCGGCGCCGCCAAGGCTGTGGGCAAGGTGATCCCGTCGCTCAACGGCAAGCTGACAGGCATGTCGTTCCGCGTGCCTACCGTCGACGTTTCGGTGGTCGACCTCACGGTGCGCCTGGCAAAAGAGACCACCTACGAGGAGATATGCAAGGTAGTTAAGGAAGCCTCGGAAGGCGAGATGAAGGGCATCCTCGGCTACACCGACGAAGCGGTCGTCTCGACCGACTTTATCGGTGATGCGCGCACATCGATCTTCGACGCCACGGCGGGCATCCAGCTCTCGCCGACGTTCGTGAAGCTTGTTACGTGGTATGACAACGAATGGGGTTATTCGAACAAGATCGTCGAGATGATCCAGTACCTCGCAACGGTGAACAAATAGCTGTTCGGGAACTAAGATAGATGGCGGGGAGGTCGAAACATAGGCCTCCCCGTTTGTTTTTTAGGGCTTGTTTGGAAATTTCCAAACAAGTTCTTGTGATTTTATCTCCTGCCGCCGCCGCTATTCGCTTTCAAAATTATATCTTTGTGTCAAGAGGTTGTTTGGAAAACTCCAAACAACCTATATGAGGCCTGTCTGTACGGGACTGTGTCCACGTACTTTTTTCGGAAGAACGCAATATGCAAACCATTGACCAACCGTTCGTCAAGATCGTGATCCCGGCTGTGGCGGGCGTGGTTGCCGCGCGGTTGTTCGAAGTACCGACGGCGGTTGCGGCGATATGTTTTGCAGCCATCTTCGCCTGTACGGTAGTTTTGCGGCGGCGGAAGATCGGGCATATCTATCTGTGGTTCACCATATCGTTGTTTTTCTTTGCCGTCGCGACCTTCGCGCGTCCACGTGCCGCGATACCGCAGGGCGTGCGGATCGAGGCTGTCGCGCAGATCGCCGATGACGATGAAGTCGTTGATATCGTTGTGCCAAAGGCTGAAGAGCGTTTCTTGAAGCAGTTCGACCATCTTGTCAGCCGGCTTGTGGAGGAGTACGGATGATTTCCACCTACCTGCTGCTCGACGACATCCGGAATCACCTGAAGGAGACGTTTGCCGGCATGCTGTTTCGCGAGCCGGTCGAGAGCGGGATGCCGCGCACGGCCGAGGGGAAGGAAAAATACCGAGCCAGTCGTGAATCCGGGTTTCATCAATCCATCCATTACCCCGTAATGCCTGAACGAAGCGATCGGCGTTTTTTAT
>QMCD01001101.1_pt2 | contig 17242 bp, 9 predicted proteins | sample 1821841 | NCBI WGS metagenome assembly QMCD01 (sample SAMN01991225, study PRJNA193472) | Termite gut metagenome, whole genome shotgun sequencing project. | isolation source: worker | host: Macrotermes natalensis | reverse complement strand
CGCAACATTATATAAAACAAGACACTTCCGCGCTTGCGCCGTGAAAGTGTAAAAAGGGCAATAAGGATTCCTATATACATGTAGGGGCGAACTGTGTTCGCCCGTGACCCCAAAATCAGGCGTGATGAATGTCGCGGGCGAACACAGTTCGCCCCTACATAAATCCGAATATAATTCCGGAGTTTTTTTATATGGACTACATAATCCAAATGCGAGGCATAACGAAAGCCTTTCCCGGCGTCCTCGCGAACGACAACATAACGCTGCGGCTGAAAAAGGGCGAAATCCACGCCCTCCTCGGCGAAAACGGCGCTGGCAAATCGACGCTGATGAGCGTACTTTTTGGCATGTACTCGCCCGAAAGCGGGGATATTCTGAAGAACGGCGCCGTGATAAAGATACAAAATCCCAACGACGCAAACAGATTCGGCATCGGCATGGTACACCAGCATTTCAAGCTCGTACACAATTTTACGGCGCTCGAAAACATAATCCTCGGAGTTGAAACGACCAAGCGCGGATTCCTGCAAATGGACGAGGCGCGAAAAAAGGTCGTGGAGCTATCGAAACGCTACGGCCTCTCAATTGATCCGGACGCGATAATCGAGGACATGACGGTCGGCATGCAGCAGCGCGTCGAAATTCTAAAGATGCTTTACCGCGAAAACGAAATACTTATATTCGACGAGCCAACCGCCGTTTTAACCCCGAACGAGATCGACGAGCTCATGAAGAATATGAAAGGCCTCGCCAAAGAGGGCAAGTCGATCCTGTTCATAACGCATAAGCTCAACGAGATCATGGCCGCCGCCGACCGCTGCACGGTTTTGCGCAAGGGTAAAAGCGTCGGCACCGTCAGCGTTTCAGACACTACGAAGGAGCAGCTCTCCGAGATGATGGTGGGCCGAAAAGTCGAGCTAACCGTACAAAAAGGCGAAGCAAGCACAGGCGATCTGGTGCTCGAGGTTTCGGGCCTATCGCTTAAACATAAAGAACACCAGGGCAAAAAGGGCCTAACGGACGTTTCGTTTAGCGTGCGCGCGGGCGAAATAGTCTGTATCGCCGGTATCGAGGGCAACGGGCAGAGCGAGCTGGTCTACGCGCTAACGGGCATGCTCCCCATCGACGCCGGCTCTATCGAGCTTATGGGCGAAGAGGTATCAAAGGACAGCATCCGCACCCGCAGCACGCGCGGCATAGCGCATATTCCCGAAGACCGCCAGAAATACGGCCTCATTCTGGACTACAATTTGGCGCACAACCTCGTCCTGCAATCCTATTTCGAGGAGCGCTTCCAAAAAAACGGCTTCTTAAAATATGACGCCATATATGAATACTCCGACGGCCTGATCGAACGCTTCGACATCCGCAGCGGGCAAGGTTCACGCACGCGTGCGCGCTCCATGTCCGGCGGCAACCAGCAAAAGGCCGTCGCCGCGCGGGAAATCGACCGCGCTCCAAAGCTCCTTATCGCAGTGCAGCCCACCCGCGGGCTGGACGTCGGCGCAATAGAGTATATCCACCGCCAGCTCATCAGGCAGCGGGACGAAGGGCGCGCCGTTCTGCTCGTATCGCTCGAACTGGACGAAGTCATGAACGTATCCGACCGCATACTCGTTATGTTTGAAGGCCAGCTCGTCGCGGATCTCGATCCGAAGACCACAACGCAGCAGGAGCTCGGGCTTTATATGGCCGGCTCGAAAAGGAGCGACGCCGTATGAAAAAGCGCAGTTTTCTCCAAACGGAGGGGTTTGGCAGCTTCGCCTCAAGCGTTATGGCCATTCTCGCCGGCTTGCTAGTCGGGCTGATTGTCCTGCTCCTATCGAATCCGTCGCAAAATCCGTCGCAGGCGTTCGGCGGCTTCGGGGCGATTTTGCTGGGCGCGTTTACGGACGCGAAAAATCTCGGTCAGGTATTCTACTTTGCCGCCCCCATTATAATGACGGGCCTTTCAGTCGGCTTCGCGAACAGGACGGGGCTCTTTAATATCGGCGCAGCAGGCCAGTTCATTATGGGCGCGTACGCCGCCGTATACGTCGGCGTACAGTGGAAGTTCCTGCCCGGCGCTACGCATTGGATCGTCGCGCTGATAGCCGCCGCCCTCGCAGGCGCGCTGTGGGGCTCGATTCCGGGGCTCCTAAAGGCGTTTTGCAACGTCAACGAAGTCATAGCCTGTATTATGACAAACTACATCGGCATGCACCTCGTCAACTTCCTCGTATCCGAAACAGTTTTCGATTCTCTAAGAAATCAATCGCACCGCCCGACGGGCAGCGCCGTTTTACCCAAGGCGGGGCTCGACCAGATTTTCCGCGCGGGCAATAGCCCCTCGAGCGTGAATATAGGCATTTTTATCGCGATTTTGGCCGGAATAGCCATATGGATCATCCTCTCCAGAACGCGCTTCGGCTACGAGCTCAAGGCCTGCGGCTACAATCGCGAGGCTTCGCGCTATGCCGGCATCAACGAAAAGCGCTGCATAGTATATTCCATGGCTATCGCGGGCGCTCTCTCGGGCATCGGCGGCGCGTTGCTGTATTTAAGCGGCGCAGGCAAGGGCATCGAGGTGCTGGACGTCCTGGCCGCCGAGGGCTTCAACGGCATCCCCGTGGCGCTTTTAGGCCTTTCCAATCCTATCGGTATCATATTCTCCGGCATCTTCGTGGCATACCTGAACGTCGGCGGGTTCAACATGCAATTATTCAATTTTGCCCCGCAGGCAATCGAGATTATCATCGCCGTCATCATATACTTCAGCGCGCTCGCGCTGATTTTCAGGAGCTTCCTCGCGCGCCTGACGCGCAAAAACCTCGCGCATGACGCCGTGCCGGACGTCCCCGCCGAAGCGCCGGACGCCCCGCCGGACGATTCCAAAAATACGAACGGGGAGGGGAATTAAATGGATACGCTATATTTCCTTGTACAGCAAACGATGTTTTTCTCCATCCCGCTGCTCGTAGTCGCTCTGGGCGGCATGTTCTCCGAGCGCAGCGGCGTAGTCAACATCGCCCTCGACGGTACGATGATTATAGGCGCGTTTTCGAGCATCCTATTCATCAACATCTTTCAAGAGGCGCTGCCCGGCCAGCCGATACTGCTTTTGGCGATTCTTATCGCCGCCGCAACGGGCATGATCGTATCCTTAGCGCACGCTTACGCTTCCGTAAACATGAAATCCGACCAGGTCATCTCCGGCACGGCCATCAATATGTTTGCGCCGGCTTTCGCGATCTACGTCGTACGCATGATCCGAACGACGCAGCAGATTCCCTTTGTAAATCAATTCCGTATCGACAGCGTGCCTATATTGGGCGATATCCCCGTTTTGGGCGGCTTATTCTTCAAAAACACCTATATCACGACGTATCTGGGCTTCCTGATACTCGTTTTGGCATGGATCGTATTATATAAGACGCGCTTTGGGCTTAGGCTGCGCGCTTGCGGCGAGCATCCGCAGGCGGCGGATTCCGTCGGGGTCAACGTCTACCGCATGCGTTACGCGGGCGTTTTGATTTCGGGCGCTTTAGCCGGACTCGGCGGGCTCGTTTTTGTCATCCCGACCTCGACTAATTTCAACGCGACCGTTTCGGGCTACGGATTCCTCGCTCTGGCTGTTTTGATTTTCGGCCAATGGAAGCCCGTGCGCGTGCTCGTCGCCGCCTTTTTCTTTGGCCTGATGAAAACAATCGCCTCCGCCTATTCCGGCATTCCATTCCTCGCGAATTTGGGTATTTCCAGCGATCTCTATAAGATGATACCTTATATTGCGACGCTAATCGTCCTCGCGTTTACCTCGCGCAAATCCCAAGCGCCGCGCGCCGAGGGGATTCCGTACGATAAAGGAGGAAGGTAATCGCGGTAAATTGAATCTTTTTCTAGTTTTACGGTTGAATTATCGTCGCATGTTATGATATAGTGAACTTAATTGTCACGATGTCTTCTTTAAGCCTCGTGGCGGTTGTGAGGAGGCGTGTATGAAGCAGCCTGCGGCGGTGCTTGATATTGGAAGCTCTAAAGTTGTCTGCCTGATTGGGGACTGTACGCGGGAAGGTCAGTTTGAGTTGTATGGCGCGGGTATCTATGAATATCGCGGGATAAAAAAGCGGGCCATAGTAGACGATACGAGCCTTCGTATGGCAATCCACAACGCTGTGGAGCAGGCCCAGCTTGAAGCGCGCCGCCGAATAAAGAGCGTATATGTGGGCGTTTTGGGGCAGATGGTCGAAGTCGTCGTCAAAAACGGGACGACACACATTACCCGCTCGGATCGCCGGATCGTTGAAGGCGACATCGACGACCTAATTGAAAGCTCGTTGGATTTTTTCAAGCCGGAAACGTACGAATTAATCCATAGTCTGCCGGTTCGTTTCCGCGTTGGCGACGTTCGGTTCAACAGCATGCCGGTCGGCATGGAGGCGAACGAGCTTGTGGCGCAGGTCGCCCATACGATGCTGCTTTCCGACTTCAGAAAGACCATAGAATCCGCGCTGGACGAGATTGACGTTACCGCGGCGATGTTTATCCATGCCCAGCTTGCCGAGGGTATTTTCGTAATAGAGCCGGAGCTGCGCGAACGCGTGAGCGTGGTTGTGGACGCTGGTTACCATTCCACCGACGTGGATATTTTCCGCAACGGCGCGGTCGTGTCCCATACGTCGCTCGACGTCGGTGGGATGCACTTCGCGTCCGACCTAACCTACGGCCTGTCCATTGCTCCGGACGCGGCGGAAAGCATCAAGCGCCGACATGTATTCGGGCTGGATTATGAGGGCAGCTTATTAGAGAGCATACGTACTACGAGCGGACGCGGCGAGTCGTTTGAATACGAATATATCCGGTATATTCTCGATGCGCGGGCGCATGAGACGGCCGCGCTGATTAAAGACGTACTGGCAAATTGCGGATTCAAAGTACCGCGTACGGCGGTCGTATATCTCTTGGGCGGCGGTATGGCCATGATGCGGGGGTCGCGGGAACTGCTACAGGACGCGCTGGGGATGCCCGTTCGCGTGCAGACGCCTTTGATGCCCAGGCTGAATTCGCCAAACTATACGAGCGCCTTTGGGGTACTAAGCTATAGATACAACAGCGTGTCCGATCAAGGCGAACGTATGATGAGCCGCCAAGGCGGGGATTTTGTGGACAAGCTGATTCACTTTTTCACTAAATAAAGGGGAGCGGGAATATGCTGGAATTCGACATCGAGGTCGGCCAATTCGCGCAAATCAAGGTCATTGGAGTAGGCGGCGCGGGGAATAATGCGATCAACCGTATGATTCAATATGGGCTACGAGGTGTGGAGTTCATTTCGATCAATACGGACAAGCAGGCGCTGTGCCTGTCGCACGCGAACCAAAAGATCCAAATCGGCGTAAAGCTGACGAAGGGCCTTGGCGCTGGCGCAGATCCCGAGATCGGCCAAAAAGCCGCAGAAGAAAACCGCGAGGATGTATTTCAGGCGATCAAGGGCGCGGACTTGGTGTTCGTTACGGCGGGCATGGGCGGCGGCACAGGAACAGGCGCCGCGCCGATTGTGGCGCAGCTCGCAAAAGAGCAAGGGATACTTACGATCGGCGTCGTTACAAAGCCCTTCCTCTTTGAAGGGCGTCAGCGCCAGCTAAAGGCCGAAGCGGGTATCCGCAGGCTGAAGGAAGAGGTCGACACGCTCGTAACAATTCCCAACGACAGGCTTCTCCAGGTCGTAGGCCGCGGTTCTTTGATGGACGCCTTTAAGGTCGCGGACGACGTTTTGCGCCAAGGCATCCAAGGTATTTCAGACCTTATAGCCGTACCCTCGATGATCAACCTCGACTTTGCAGACGTAAAGACGATCATGAAAGAAAAGGGCATGGCGCATATGGGCATAGGCACGGCCTCGGGCGACAAGCGCGCGGTCGAAGCCGCCAAACAGGCCGTAGAAAGCCCCTTGCTCGAAACGACGATCGACGGCGCGCGCGGCGTATTGCTCAACATCACCGGCGGGACGGATCTTGGCCTGATGGAAATCGAGGAAGCCGCGAAGCTCGTACAGCAAGCGGCCGATCCGGAGGCGAACATCATCTTCGGCGCGGGCATTGACGACACGATGGGCGACGCTGTGCGTATTACCGTTATTGCGACGGGCTTCGAAAACGGAGTGCCTTCGCGTATACTTAAAGAAGAAGCAAAAGAGCCTAGCGAAGAATCACCCGAGGGCGAAACGGATGAAGCGCCCGGTCTGACGGTCGTTAGGCCCAAAAATGGCGTACAGGAAGTACTAAAGCGGCGCATTGCCGGCGCGGACAAGGGCGACTTAGATCTGCCGTCATTTTTGCGCGATCCGGGGAATAGAAATTAGAAATTAGAAATTAGAAATTAGTAGTTTTAATAGCCAAGGGGCGTAGCCCTTTGGCTATATTAAACTTATATTCTCTTTTTGGGTCACGGACGCGCAATGCGCGCCCCTACAGGATTAGAATGAATATTAAGAGTCAAATCCGCCTTGCCCTCCTACTCGCGCTATGCGCTTTTCTCGCAGCCTGTGCGCCCGAGGCCGCGCCCGCCGCGGCAATAGAGGACAGTCCTTTACCGACGCTTAGGCCTCTTTCTCCGTTGCAGAGTTCTGCTGAAGAGTTCCCTTTACTTGCAATGCCGCCTCTTGCGCCCAATGCGCCCACAGCGCCAGCTGCTGGCATACAGCCTTTCTCTCCCCTTCCCTCGCCCACTCCAAAGCCGGAACCCTTTACAATCGCCTGGATGAGCGATACGCAATACTACTCGCGCTCGCATCCGCAGGTTTTCCTTATTATGACGCAATGGCTCGTTGAAAACCACGAAAAAGAAAATATCGTTTATATGGGCTTCACGGGCGATATCGTACACAACGGCACGGCGAAAGAATGGAAAAACGCCGAGGACGCGCTCGGTCTGCTCGACGGCGTGCTCCCCTACGGCGTTTTGGCCGGCAATCACGACGTCGGCACGAGCAAAAAGGACTATTCGGGTTACGGCGAGCGGTTCGGCGAGGGTCGTTTCGGCGGCGAACGCTTCTATGGCGGCTCCTACGAAAACAATCGCGGCCATTACGACCTAATTGAAGCCGGCGGTATGGAGCTAATATTCGTTTATATGGGCTGGGGCGTAGACGACGCGGGTATCGAATGGATAAACGGCGTTCTTCAAGGCTATCCGCAGCGTTTGGCCGTCTTGATGTTCCACGACTACCTCTCCACAAACGGCGATCATACGAGCTTGGGCCAAACGCTGTTTGAACGCACCGTCGTTCCAAATAAAAATGTAAAATTCGTGCTGTGCGGGCATAACCACGGCGTAGCGCGGCGCGCGGACGCCGTAGACGACGACGGCGACGGCACGCCCGACCGGATAGTATACCAAATCTTAGCCGATTACCAGGGGGAGCCCAAGGGTGGCAACGGCTTTTTGCGGCTGCTGAGGTTTAATCCGGCGCTTGGCCGCGTCGAAGTGTCGGCCTATTCCCCATATTTGGAAAAATATGACTGCCTTAAGGGTGAAGACTCGTTTATTCTGTCTTACGATTAACTGATTAACATATCAAGACTGGGAGCGTTTTACATTTTATGGTACATAGAGTTTAAAATTCGATATTGACGGCAAGGGCAAAGGCGTAGTAGAATACAAATTTATTGACAGCGCCTCCGTTTCGTTCTATAGTAGATACTGGATGATTCTCGTAGGAGGGGTTACGATTGTATTCGGTTGGAGATATCGTTTCGTATCCGATGTACGGGGCGGGCGTGGTCGAAAATATAGAGGAACGCGAAATTTTAGGCAAACTATGCCAATATTATGTCTTGCGTTTCCTCTCGGGTGGAATGAAAGTGCTCGTTCCTGTCAACAACATAAAAGAAGTCGGGCTTCGCGATATTATCGACCGTAAGCTATACGACAGCGTATTTACGATGTTCAGCCAGGAGTCCTGTGCTGAAAGCTCAAATTGGAACAAGAGGTACCGGGACAACCTCGAAAAGCTGCGCAGCGGAGATATTCTCGAAATTGCCGACGTCGTAAAGGGGCTTTGGCAGCGCGAAAAAGCCCGGGGGCTGTCGACGGGCGAAAAAAAGATGCTCAATACCGCGCGGCAGATATTGCTGAGTGAGCTCGTGCTTGTTCGTGGCGAAAAAGAGGACGAGGTATTCAAACGCTTGGAGTTGTGCGTGTAGGGGTGGCCTTTGGCCGCCGTACAACATGTAGGGACGCGATACATCGCGTCCGTGGCCAAAATCGCGATGTCCATTGCATCACGGACGCCATATATGGCGTCCCTACAGGATTACGAGTTAACCATCAAATACTGCATTAAATCATGGAGGTGAACTGCTTGGCGAGAAAAATCGCCCGTGCTTTTATTTCGCTCTTTGGCATTATGGCCGGTATCGGCATTATAGAATTGATCAGTCAGGCTCTTCGGACGGCAAGCATAGTCGATATAAGCGTCGTTTTGCTGCCGATTACCAACTGGATCATTTATATCGCAAGCGGATTGATAGGCGGCTTTGTATTTTTTTTATTAAGCCCAGCTATTATAAATAATTGTATCAAGTTCAGCCAGTTTATCGAATCCAAACTTGCGGAAATGCCAATCGCCGACATCCTTTTCGGGACGCTCGGCCTTATAGTTGCGCTTGTAATCGCGTTTTTATTATCCAACCTGATCGCTATGATCCCAATCGATTGGATAAATATCACGCTATCGACGCTTTTATATCTGTTCCTCGCCTATTTGGGCTGGACGATCGGCGTCAAGCGCAGAACCGAGCTTTCCGGCTGGGCGCGCCGCAATCCTAAAGAAGGCGCGCGTGAGCACCGCAGGCACGGTGCGAATAGCTCGCGGCCCAAGATACTCGATACAAGCGTAATAATCGACGGGCGTATCTTCGATATATGCAAAACGGGTATCATCGAAGGCACGATCATCATACCAGGCTTCGTTTTGCAGGAGCTGCGCCATATCGCGGATTCTTCCGACGCGCTAAAGCGCAATAGGGGCCGCCGGGGGCTCGATGTTTTGGGCAGGATTCAAAAAGAGCTCGATATCCCCGTTCAAGTGCTCGAAAAGGACTATCCGAACGTCTCTGAAGTTGATGTCAAGCTGCTTAAGCTTGCCGTCGATTTAGGCGGCGTCGTCGTAACGAACGACTACAATTTAAACAAGGTCGCCGAGGTTCAAGACGTCAACGTCTTCAACATAAACGAACTGGCTAACTCGCTACGCCCCGTAGTGCTTCCCGGCGAGGATATGCGCGTTACCGTCGTCAAAGACGGAAAAGAGCCTGGCCAGGGCGTAGGATATCTCGACGACGGAACGATGATCGTCGTCGACAGCGCGCGGCGTCTTATCGGCGAGACGATAGACGTTCTGGTTACGAGCGTGCTGCAAACGGCGGCGGGGCGCATGATATTCGCAAAACTCAAAAATAATGAGCGCGCGGGTTAAATGGAATTGAAGCGTTCATATGCGATTTATGAAAAACCGGTTCGGGAATACGCGGGCCGGTTTCACGCGTGCTTTTATGATAAGTACATTATTACGCGGTTGTTTACATTTGCTAATTGACTGTGAAAGAGGGTGTGTGATACAATAGTAAGCTGCATCGGTATGTGTGGATTGTTTTTTTGCCGTTTTTGGCGAAAAAACAGCCATAACCGGAATTTTATGTATTCGTTACGAAACTATGGGGAATACTAACAGTTACGCGTGATGACTTGGTAAAATTTACCCCGGCGTTTTCTATATTTTTTATAGGAGTGGATTAAATGGTTCATGAAGTGCAGATGGGCAAGCGCAAGCGGATGAGCTTCTCGCGCATCGAAGAAGTTCTGGAGATGCCGGATCTTATAGAGGTGCAAAAGAATTCGTACAGGCGCTTTCTCGAACATGATCTGCGCGATGTTCTGGCAGACATTTCGCCTATTACGGACTATTCAGAGAAGCTGGTTCTTGAATTCGTAGACTACTATATCGAAAAAACGCCAAAGTACTCCGTCGAAGAGTGTAAGGAGCGCGACGTCAACTACTGCGCGCCTTTAAAGGTAATCGTCCGCCTCATCAACCGCGAGACGGGCGAAGTAAAAGAACAGGAAGTCTTTATGGGTGACTTTCCGTTCATGACCGAGCAAGGCACCTTCATCATAAACGGCGCGGAGCGCGTTATCGTCAGCCAGCTCGTCCGTTCTCCGGGCGTATACTATTCGCGCGAGATCGATAAGGTCGGCAAGAGCCTGTACTCCACGACGGTCATCCCCAACAGGGGCGCATGGCTGGAATACGAAACGGATTCCAACGACGTGCTTTGGGTGCGCGTAGACAGAACGCGTAAAATCCACCTGACAATACTGCTTCGGGCGCTAGGTTACGGCACGAATTCTCAGATTACCGACATGTTTGGCGAAGACGAGCGCCTCGTCGCGACGCTTGCCAAGGATGCGTCCGGTACCGTTGAAGACGGCCTAATCGAAATTTACAAGCGCTTGCGCCCGGGCGAGCCTCCAACGGAAGAGAGCGCCCGTTCGCTATTGAATTCGCTCTTCTTCGACCCCAAGCGCTACGACTTGGCGCGCGTGGGCCGCTACAAATTCAACAAAAAGCTGTCGCTTGCGCTGCGCCTGTTCAACCAAGTCGCGGCGGAGGATATTGCCGACCCGAACACGGGCGAGCTGCTCGTTTCAAAGGGCGAGCGCATCTCGCGCGAGAAAGCCGCCGATATTCAAGATTCCGGCCTTCGCGGCGTTGGCATCGTCGTGGACGATAAAATCGTGAAGGTGCTGGGCAACTATTTCGTAAACGCTGCCAAGTACCTGCCCTTCGATCCGGTTGAGGCCGGGCTGATCGAAAGGGTTCACTACCCGACGCTTATGCAGATCTTAAAAGAGAACAAAGGCGCGGACGACGAAAAGCTTAAGGCGGTTCTTAAAGAAAGGCTAACCGACCTAATCCCGCGGCATATCCATCAGGACGACATAATCGCCTCGGCGAGCTATCTTATCGGCTTGGCGCACGGTATCGGGCATATCGACGACATCGACCACCTGGGCAACCGCCGTCTGCGCTCCGTCGGCGAGCTTCTGCAAAACCAGATCCGCGTCGGGCTTAGTAGGCTCGAACGCGTGGTGCGCGAGCGCATGAGCGTGCAGGATATGGACGTGGCTATGCCCTCGAACCTTATCAACATACGCCCCGTTACGGCGGCGATTAAAGAGTTCTTCGGCTCGTCGCAGCTTTCGCAGTTCATGGATCAGACGAACCCGCTCGCCGAGCTTACACACAAGCGCCGCTTGAGCGCCTTGGGCCCCGGCGGCTTGAACCGCGAACGCGCGAGCTTCGAAGTACGCGACGTTCACTTCTCGCATTACGGCCGCATGTGCCCTATCGAGACGCCTGAAGGCCCTAACATAGGCCTTATCAGCTCGCTCTCCACATACGCGCGCATAAACGAATACGGCTTCATCGAATCGCCGTATCGCCGCGTAGACAAAGAAAACATGCGCGTAACAAACGAAATTATATATCTTACGGCGGACGAAGAGGACGAATTCGTCGTAGCACAGGCCAACGAGATCCTCGACGACAACAACTGGTTCGTCGACGAGCGCGTTACGGTTCGTATCCGCGACGAGATCGTCGAGGTCGAAGCCAGCATGGTCGACTACATGGACGTTTCGCCAAAGCAGGTCGTCTCCGTCGCGACGGCGATGATCCCCTTCCTCGAAAACGACGACGCGAACCGCGCTCTGATGGGCTCGAATATGCAGCGCCAAGCCGTGCCGCTGCTGGTTCCTGAAGCGCCGATCGTCGGCACGGGCATGGAATACAAGGCCGCGCGCGATTCGGGCGTATGCGTGCTCGCAAAAGAAGCGGGCACGATAGCTAAAGTCGCGGCGGATCGCATAATCGTCGAGAACGATTCCGGCGGGCGTCAGGAGCACCGGCTGATCAAATTTCAGCGCTCCAACCAGGGCACCTGTGTGAACCAGCGCCCGATCGTCAAGAAGGGCGAAAAGGTCGTGAAGGGCCAGGTCATCGCCGATGGGCTATCGACCGACGAGGGCGAAATCGCGCTCGGGCGCAACATATTGATCGGCTTCATGACCTACGAAGGCTATAACTACGAGGACGCCATCCTGATAAGCGAAAAGCTGGTTAAGGACGACGTATTTACCTCCATCCATATCGAAGAATACGAATGCGAGGCGCGCGATACGAAGCTCGGACCGGAGGAGATCACAAGAGACATCCCGAACGTCGGCGACGACGCTTTGAAAGACCTGGACGACCGCGGCATCATCCGCCTCGGCGCGGAGGTGCGCTCCGGCGACATATTGGTCGGCAAGGTTACGCCCAAGGGCGAAACGGAGCTGACGGCGGAGGAGCGGCTATTGCGCGCGATATTCGGCGAAAAGGCCCGTGAAGTCCGCGATACTTCCCTACGCGTGCCTCACGGCGAAGGCGGAACCATCGTCGACGTGAAGGTATTTACGCGTGATAATAAGGATGAACTCACGCCGGGCGTCAATCAGCTCGTGCGCGTTTACATCGCGCAGCGCCGCAAGATATCCGTCGGCGACAAGATGGCCGGTCGGCACGGCAACAAGGGCGTTATCTCCCGCATATTGCCGGAAGAGGATATGCCCTTCCTGCCTGACGGCACGCCTTTAGAGATCGTTTTAAACCCGCTGGGCGTTCCGTCGCGTATGAATATCGGGCAGGTGCTGGAAGTTCATCTGGGCTGGGCGGCGAAGGAGCTGGGCTGGCATATCGCGACGCCCGTCTTCGACGGCGCGAGCGAGGACGATATAATCGAGCATCTCGTCAAGGCCGGCAAGAGCGCCACGGGCAAGACCACGCTCTACGACGGGCGAAGCGGCGAGCCGTTTGAAAACCCGGTCACGGTCGGCTACATGTACATGCTAAAGCTCGCGCATCTTGTAGACGACAAGATTCACGCGCGTTCCACGGGCCCGTACTCGCTGGTAACACAGCAGCCGCTCGGCGGCAAGGCGCAGTTCGGCGGCCAGCGCTTCGGCGAAATGGAAGTCTGGGCGCTCGAAGCCTACGGCGCGGCGCATTCATTACAGGAAATCCTGACGGTCAAATCCGACGATATCGTCGGCCGCGTCAAAACCTACGAGGCAATCGTCAAGGGCGAGAATATCCCGACGCCGGGTGTACCCGAATCGTTCAAGGTGCTCATCAAGGAGCTCCAGAGCCTCGCGCTGGACGTTCGCGTGCTCTCAGAAGCCTCCGAGGAGATCGAGATACGCGAGTCCATTGAAGACGAGGTCGCTCCGCTCGAGGTAAATATCGAAGGTTCCGAGGATTTAGGCCCCGTGGAGACGATCGACGCGCTCGTACCGGGCTTCGACTTCGGCGAATTCGACGACGACGATCTTGGCGACGACGACGACCTCGACAGCGACCCTATAATCGGCTTTGACGATGTTGACGAAGACGTGGTCGAGGACGAGGACGAAGGCGAAGAATAGCCCCGGGGCGTTTGCCTAATACCTGTAGGGGCGAACTGTGTTCGCCCGTTGACCACCAAAGGACGCAAACGAAACGGCGGGCGAACGCAGTTCGCCCCTACAGCAAGATATTATTCACCCGCGCGGAAGGAGCGTATACGCTTTGTTTGAACTGAACAATTTCGAATCTATGCAAATCGGTCTGGCTTCGCCGGAGAAGATCCGCGAATGGTCCCACGGGGAGGTCAAAAAGCCGGAAACCATAAACTACCGTACCCTAAAGCCCGAGAGGGACGGCCTTTTCTGCGAGCGCATCTTCGGGCCTACGAAGGACTGGGAATGCCATTGCGGGCGTTACAAGCGCGTACGCTATAAGGGCATCATCTGCGACAAATGCGGCGTAGAGGTCACACGCGCCAAGGTGCGCCGCGAGCGCATGGGGCATATAGAATTGGCCGCCCCCGTTTCGCATATATGGTACTTCAAAGGCATCCCGAGCCGCATGAGGCTCTTACTCGACATCTCGCCCAGGGCGCTTGAAAAGGTGCTCTACTTCGCGTCGTTTATAGTTACCGACGCGGGCGATACCCCGCTCATGCACAAGCAGCTCCTCTCCGACAAGGAATACAGGGACGCCCAGGAAAAATACGGCAACCGCTTCAAGGCGGGCATGGGCGCGGAGGCTATCAAGGAGCTTTTGAAGCAGATCGACCTCGTGAAGCTCAACGAACAGCTCAAGGTCGAGGTACACGACTCCTCCGCCCAAAAGCGCGCCAACGCGATAAAGCGGCTGGAAGTCGTCGTCGCGTTCCTAAAATCCGGCAACAAGCCCGAGTGGATCATACTCGACGTCGTGCCTGTTATCCCGCCGGAGCTGCGCCCTATGGTTCAGCTCGACGGCGGCCGCTTCGCGACGAGCGATTTGAACGACCTCTACCGCCGCGTAATAAACAGAAACAACCGCTTAAAGCGGCTCTTGGAGCTTAAGGCCCCGGATATCATCGTGCGCAACGAAAAGCGCATGCTGCAAGAGGCCGTGGACGCGCTTATCGACAACGGCCGCCGCGGACGCCCCGTTACAGGCCCCGGCAACAGGCCGCTCAAGTCGCTATCCGACCTTTTGCGCGGCAAGCAGGGCCGCTTCCGCCAAAACCTCTTGGGCAAGCGCGTGGACTATTCAGGCCGTTCGGTTATCGTCGTCGGCCCGGAGCTCAAGATGTACCAATGCGGTCTGCCGAAGGAGATGGCGCTGGAGCTGTTCAAGCCGTTCGTCATGAAAAAGCTGGTCGAAGACAACTACGCGCATAATATCAAGAGCGCCAAGCGCATGGTCGAACGCGTGCGCCCGGAGGTTTGGGACGTACTCGAAGTCGTCATCCATGACCATCCCGTGCTTTTAAATCGCGCGCCGACGCTGCATAGACTGGGCATACAGGCGTTCGAGCCCGTATTGGTCGAGGGCCGCGCGCTCAAAATCCACCCGCTCGTATGTACGGCCTACAACGCCGACTTCGACGGCGACCAGATGGCGGTACACGTTCCGCTTTCCGTCGAGGCCCAAGCCGAAGCCCGCTTCCTTATGCTCTCGGCGAACAACATCTTAAAGCCTCAGGACGGCAAGCCGGTCGTTTCGCCAACGCAGGACATGGTTATCGGCTGCTACTATTTGACAATCCACCGCCCCGGCTCTTTGGGCGAGGGCAATATCTACTCCTCTCCCGAAGAGGCCATCATGGCCTACCGCGAGGGCGAGCTGTCGCTGCAAGCGAAGATAAAGATACGCTTTACCAAGACAATCTACGGCGAGGAGCGCCAGAAGATACTTGAAACGACGGTCGGCCGCGTTATCTTCAACGAGGCCATCCCGCAAAACCTTGGTTACGTGGATCGCACCGCGCCGGACGGCGACTTCCTTCTCGAAATCGACCACTTGGTCGACAAAAAGGAGCTCGGGCGCATTGTCGACCGCTGCTACCGCAAGTTCGGCTCCGCCGAAACGAGCATAGTGCTCGACAAAATTAAGACGCTCGGCTTCGAATACTCTACGCGCGGCGCTGTTACGATCAGCCTTTCGGATATAACTATTCCCGAGGCGAAAAAGACGCTGCTCGCCGAGGCTGAAGAACAGGTCAAAAAGATCGAACGACAGTTCCGGCGCGGCTTCCTGTCGGAATCGGAGCGCAAGGATAAGGTAATCGGCGTATGGGATTCGACGACGAATAAAGTTACCGACGCGCTTATGAGCTCGCTCGACCCGTTTAACCCGATATACATGATGGCGCACTCCGGCGCGCGCGGTTCAACGAACCAGATCCGCCAGCTGGCGGGCATGCGCGGCCTGATGGCCGACCCGTCCGGCCAGATTATTGAGCTGCCTATCCGGGCGAATTTCCGCGAGGGCCTTACGGTGCTTGAGTTCTTCATCTCGACGCACGGCGCGCGCAAAGGTTTGGCCGATACGGCGCTGCGTACTGCCGACTCCGGCTACTTAACGCGCCGTCTCGTCGACGTTTCACAGGATGTAATCGTACGCGAATACGACTGCTTCGAGGCGCGGGGGGAAAACGTCAAGGGCATCCAGATATCCGCGATCCGCGACGGCGGCAAGCTCATCGAGCCGCTTTCCGCGCGCTTGGCTGGCCGCTACGCCGCAGAACCCATCGTACACCCCGAAACGGGCGAAATCATCGCGAACGTCAACGACCTTATCGACCACGACGTACTCGATAAAATCGAGGAAGCCGGTATAGAAACCGCCGTCGCGCGCAGCGTGTTCACCTGCCGCTCCGAGCACGGTATCTGCGCCAAGTGCTACGGCACGAACATGGCCACGGGCGACGCCGTATCCATCGGCGAGGCTGTCGGCATCATCGCCGCGCAGTCCATCGGCGAGCCGGGCACGCAGCTTACGATGCGTACGTTCCATACGGGCGGCGTCGCGGGCGAAGACATCACACAGGGCCTCCCGCGTGTCGAGGAGCTCTTCGAGGCGCGCAAACCCAAGGGTCTCGCCATTATCTCCGAGATATACGGCAAGGTCAGCTTCTCTGAAAACAAGAAGAAGCGCGAGATTATCGTGGAAAACGAAGAGGGCGAGTCCGAGACGCACATGATCCCCTACGGTTCTAAGATAAAGGTCAAGGAAGGGGACGTCGTCGAGGCTGGCGACGAGCTGACGGAGGGTTCCATCAACCCGCACGACATCCTCAAGATCAAGGGTATCAAGGGCGTGCAGGCGTACTTGCTCAAGGAAGTCCAAATGGTCTACCGCATGCAGGGCGTCGAAATCTCCGACAAGCATATAGAAGTAATAATCCGCCAGATGCTGCGCAAGGTACAGGTTGAAGACGCTGGCGATACGGATTTATTGCCCGGCGAGCTCGTCGATATTTTCAAGTTCGAGCGCGAGAACGAGCGCGTTATCATGGACGGCGGTCAGCCCGCCGTCGCTAAGCGCAAGCTGCTCGGCATCACCAAGGCCTCGCTTGCGACGGATTCGTTCCTGTCGGCGGCTTCTTTCCAAGAAACGACGCGCGTCCTCACAGAGGCCGCAATAAAGGGTAAGGTCGATCCGCTGGTCGGCTTGAAAGAAAACGTTATAATCGGCAAGCTCATACCCGCGGGTATAGGCATGCGCCGCTATCGGGGCATCGAGGTGTACGGCGGCAATGGCGCGGATCTAATTCCCGCGTTCGAGCCAAAAACCGATGTTTCCGACAAATATGACGGCGGTTTTGGGTTCAGCGCCTACGCCGCGTTTCAG